>Ga0209743_1000213_pt1 | contig 23013 bp, 23 predicted proteins | sample OlaalgELextract2_FD_187378 | JGI IMG/M metagenome (GOLD analysis project Ga0209743, IMG submission 187378) | Olavius algarvensis symbiont microbial communities from Tuscany, Italy - Type G ELBA extract 2 (SPAdes) (version 2) | ecosystem: Host-associated > Annelida > Digestive system >...
AAATTGGTTTCCGCTGGGATCATCGCATTCCAACGGAGAAGAAAACTAAAAAAGGGACAAAAAAAATAGTAATGATTGCCATGCCGGTATTAGAGCTGCTTTATTCGCTATTAAGTCGAGCTTTGGGTCGCCAGATTCGACGATCAAAAAAAGGCGGCATCTTCAGCCCAATTACTTCCAAAGCTTGTTAAAAATAGCCTTTTTTTGGGTTATAGTACCGTATTCATTTATGAAATGTGTCGCTATCCTCCGGGAATTCTTGCGTGCTTCCAGGACAATCTCGCTGGTGAATTCTGGATACAAGAAAAGCGGGTACAAAAGAAGCATCATGACCGACATGATGATGGAAGGCATTGCGGCAATCAAAAATATTTTAAAATCTTTAACCACTGGAAGATACTTTATGCCCATATCAAACCAACATCAGATTTAAATTGTTTGGTTCTCAAAATAGAATGCATCTGCAACACAATATTGTTTATAGCGGCTGATACTAATGAAAAATGGCGTCGTCAAAAGACGTCTGCCATTTTATTCTCTGATTAAGGATTCAATATTGACACTTGCCTCCCGAATTTTTGACAATTAAAATCGCATCTATTGTCCGGTTCCCATCTGGATGCGGTGGTACCCATCATCAGCAAATGGGCCATCATGCGGCTGGTGGCGATCCCGCCGGCGATAAATATCGGTACGGTGTCAATCTCAAAGAGAATCTGCAGAACCAGGACCGTCAAGGCGACCGGGCCGATGTGCCCGCCGGCCAGAAGTCCGAATCCGCCGCAGTTTCCCACGGCACTGACCAATTGGGGATCGCTGACCCAGGTCATTGCACCGCACATTATGGGGGTATTTGTATCCTAAGAATTCTCTACCGGTATCCAGGAATCTGTATATCAGTAAATAAAATTTCTCATTTTTAGGGTTGCGTTTATAAATGCGGCGCAGAACCGGTTGCGCTGGTTTCGTGCAAAATCCTGCAGAAACATAAAAAAACCTGCTCTAAGCCAGAGCTCTAAATAAAAAGAATGGCTCCTCCCTCAAACGGCATGTATTCGAGAAAGGAGCCACTCTTATTCTGAAAGTAAGTAAGTTAAGGAAAGGATACAGTTACTAATAACACTTTTAATTAATCGAGGTCAATAAAAAATGTCACATTGTGGCAAAATCCTTTTTTTTTAATTGAAGCAAATTTAAATCTAGTTTTGCGCGGGAAAAAGGCGCAGCCTAACGGATTATTTTAGATCGAGGTATAAAATGCGAGTCTGTTTCTTATTGCCTGGCAAATCGTTAAAGAATAAATCGCAATATATATCGAGACCCAATAATCAATACGATTATTCCAAGAACAAGCTTTATCCATTTTTCAGATATGTACCTTTGCATTTTAGCCCCGAAGTACATTCCCAGCAGCCCCCCGGCACCGAACAGGAGGCCGAGGATCCAGTCGGGGGGCGCAACAGTTCCGCCCAGGGGGATGAGGCTATAGAAGACGACACCGGCAGCCGACGAAGCAAATGTGCCCAATAAAACGGCACCGGCGATCGTGTACACCGGCAGCTTGAAAAAAGTAATCAGAAATGGTGCGATAATGGAGCCCCCGCCGATGCCGTACACCCCGCCAATAATGCCGACGGTGAAAGCCAGGCCGAGCAGTCCGCCCGTCGAAAAGGCATGGGTGGTGTTTCCAAAATCAAAGCGTGTTTTCTTAAGCGATAGCAATACATTTTCCACCCGGTCTGCCAAACTGCAGGTTTTCTCCTGACCGGGGATTTTTTTGCTCCGCACGTCATTTACAAGCTTAAAAGCGACAAACAAAAGGACAACCCCGACAAAAAATTTAAAGCTCTGCGGATCCGGCAATAAGCTGATCCTGATATAATAACCGATCAGCACACCGGGAATGATTCCTGCAACAATTACCAGCGCTACGGGCCAGGCAAATCGGCATTCCTTGATATAACGGTAGACTCCCCCCGGTGTTCCCGTCACGTTGAACAGGAAATTGGTGGAAGTTACCGAGGTAGAGGTAAAACCCAAAACACTCATCTGAAATGGCAGCAATAGAAATGCCCCGGAAATCCCGGCCATGGAGGTGAAAAAAGAGATGGCAAACGCCACTGCCGGCGGAACAAACAGGTAGGTTTTTACACCGGCAACCGGAAATATGAACTGCAGTACATCCAACGTAATGTCCTTATTTGGAGCAATTAGTTAATGGTTATGAATTATTAATATGAAAGGAAAATAATCATTTATTATAATTCATCTAACCGCTAGTCATAAAATGCCGCGACGATCAAATTCTAATAACGAATAACCAATAACTAATAATGATGGTCACATTTCCTTATGCTGCTCTTTATTATCTGTTATCTGTCTTCGGTCCTCTGTCTTCTGTCATTTACCGAACGGACAATGCGGATACACACACTCCCCGCAGTCCATACACAGCCCTCCATGCCCCAGAAACGCCAGCTCGGCCTTGCCGATTTTCTCACCGGCCAGAAGGCGCGGCAACACCAGGTCCAGCACCGTGATGCGGTGGTGCAGTCCGCAGGCCGGCACCCCCAGCAGCGGCACATCTCCGATGTAAGCTGCCAGGAACATGGCCCCGGGAAGAACGGCGGCGCCGTAGTGCATTTCACTTGCCCCGGCCCGCCGGATTCCGCTGCGCGTGACATCATCAGGATCCACGCTCATGCCGCCGCTGAGCATAATTAGATCGCAGCCGCGCTCCAGGTGATTGCCAATGGCTTTACTGATCAGTTTTTCATCGTCGGGAGCGAATGCAATCCCATCCACTTTCGAGCCCAGTGCGGTGACCTTGTCGCTTAGAACCGGCGCGAAACGGTCTTCGATCAGGCCGTGAAAAACTTCGTTGCCGGTAATCACCAGCCCCACTGTGGCCTTCCGCAATTCTTTTACCGACAAAGTGGCGCCGTTTTGCTGGGCGATGGCGGCTGCGCGCTCGACCGGCGTTCGTTTCATGACCAGGGGGATCGCACGGGTGGCGGCCACCAGGGCACCTTTTTGGACCAGGGTGTGGTCGTGAAGGGTGGCACACATGACCTCATCGACCATGTTAAAGGCTGCGAGCGATGCCGTATTGACGGAGAAAAGGCCCTCCCTTGCAGCAAAAAGCTGAATTTTGCCTTCCCGGGGTTCATTCCGCCATTCGATGCCGTCACCGGCCAGTCCGGCGGCCAGGATAGCAGCGGCCTGATTCTCGTGAATTTCGTCTTCATCCAGATCGATGAGGTACAGGTTGTTTTTGCCGATTTTTTGCAAATGGCACAAATCCTCGTTGCAGACCGTGTGGCCCCTTTGAAACGCAGCACCCTTGAATTCACCGGGCCGTATTTCGGTGATGTCATGGGCCAGTTTGGTTCCTACCGCATCTTTGAGCTTGATTTTCCTGAGCACGGTAATTTCTCCTTATGTTAAAGCTAACATAACAAGCTGCAAAAAAAATTTTCGCTTATCCAGAAAGCTCAAGTTGAAGGCATGCTATCTATTTTATCCCCCTCCCTCAATCCCTCCCACCAGGGGAGGGAAGTGAAGTGCCGGTTACTGGAGCTTTGTAGATAACCAGTAAAAAATTTAAGCAACCATACCGCCGCCAATGGTGATTGCCGCATACTTGATTGCACTTATTAGAATTCTTGGGATTGACAAGTGATGAGGCCTTTTCTTATTTTTGGTTACTAAAAGATTAGAAAGACTATCCTCATTACACCCTGAGCGGATTATTCCCAACAGGTTCTTCCGGCTTTAACTCTTTGAAATCGACAGCTGTACAGACGATTTCGTAGTTCTCTTTTAAAAACATCTCAGTTGCTCTGGCCAGATTCGGATAAAATGGATTTCGAGCATGCTCGATGATGCTTTTGGCAAATTCCGGCACCCAGGCCATCAGGTGATCTTCCAGAAAAGATTTCTGCCTCTGAATAAAAGCGATGGCCGTTTCTATGTCAGAGTTGGCGAAGGTTTCGATTTCTTTATAAATCAAATAGTGCATGAATTCGAGCTCAGCGCTGATGTGGTCAGGGGCGTCCTTAAACGTTTTGGCCGTGTCCAAGCCCGCATCCCGGTATCGTTCTCTTACATCTAGAGTTGACTTGCCCATCATTTTTCTTTCGCCCTCTAAATATACTGATCCGTATGGAGCCGCTGAGAGCTGATACGGGCCGACAAACAGCTTTGCAAAATCGACTTTTAATGGCTCAAGGTCAGCACCGGCTTTAAATTCTTTACGCATATTCTGGATTAACGGGACCGCTGTTTCACACACATTTGTCATGTTGAATTCCAGATCCTCCAATTTTTCAGATAATCCCGGATCCGGCAAAAAGAAACAGTCGCTCAATATTTGAAAAGCCGTCATTCGCGACGATTCGTGGTTCACGATATTTTCTGTTTCCATCCTTACCCTTAATTTGCAATTGCTGTTGAGTCGATGCGATGCCGACCTGCGCTTGTGTTTGCAAGCCGGCAGCGCACCGGTAAGTTTTTTTTCCTTATTCCGACACTTCCGACAGTTTCAGGTTGCGTTCTCCCAGAGTGTATACGAGCAACAGGACCGCCAGCGCAGATACAAAAACAAACACCTCCCAGATCGAGGGCCAGTAACTGACAAAGGGGGGCTGTCCTTCTGCCTTGGGACCCGTTGGCATCACAAGACCGCTGAGGACCATCTCCAGGCGTCCGGCAAACATGCCGACCAAAAACAGGGCCGCGGCTGTAACCTTGCCCCAGGTGGCATTTCGTACCGCTGGCATGGCGATCAACACAAGCGGGATGACCAATCCCACCCACAAGGCAAGGTGGTACCATCCCGAGCCCAGCATATGCCGAAATCCAGCAAATTCAACTGCTGTTCCAGACACTCCTGCCACGATGGTTCGCCAAAGGAAAAAAATCAACGAAAAAGCCGTAACAACACCAAAGAGCTTGCCAATATCGTTGTAAAGGTTACTGTCCCCTTCGCTCAAGGGAATCTTGGCAAAATGATGGTAGGCCAGGCTGAATAACAACACGGCTGCCAGCGCGCTGGCAAATCCGGTCAACGGAAAGTACATGGCCAAAAAGTTTGCAACGAACACCGGCCTTGCATCCGGAAGCCCAAAGAGCCATCCAAGCACCGTGGAGGTGGCAATCGCGATGATGAATGTGAATATGCCAAGCACCTTGCTGGTCCCGGTCGTATGCATTCTCCTAAATGATATAAGCAGAACGATGAAGTAAAGCCCATAGAGCATACCCAGCCACCACAGCGGTGAGGCAAAGTTTGGGGAAAACAAGAAGTAGATGGCATTCCACGGCGAGCCGAGATGTAAGAGCAGACACGTAAAAGCCGCCATCAATACCGCAATTTCCAAAAATACCGTGCGCTTTTCAAGGGGCTGGTAGCGATGGGTATTAAAGACCACAGGGATGGACGAGACAAAGGCAAGTCCGGTGCTTGTCAGCGAGAAAAAGACATAGGCTGCGATGGGTATGGTCCAAACCAATATATCTGTCTTGGCGTACAGGACAAAGCCGGTGCCAATCAGCACTCTGTATGCGGTGATCAGGCCAAGCAGAATCCCCAGCCCGAGTAGCCCGTACCACAATTGAATTTTTATTGATTTCATCTATATACCCCCTTTCGTCCGCTCATAGCGTGCCGGATTGTAACTGCGAATATAATATACGTTCGGCTGAGTGCCGAGCCTCTCCTTCAACCTGTAAGGTTTGAATTTTCCTAGAAGTCGACTGACCTTACTGTCCGGCTTGTCCAGATCGCCAAATATCCTGGCATCAGCGGGGCAGGCCACCACGCAGTAGGGGATTTCGCCCGCCTTGATTCTGTGGTCGCAAAAGGTGCACTTTTCAACCACACCCTTGGGTCTGTTCTCCGGAAGTGTTTTGCCTCTCGCAGGATTGCTAAAGGGCGTTCCGTTTCCGTTGTTGACTTTCTGGGCCATCTCTTTCGGAGAGCTGGTGCCACCCTCAATGACTGGCTTAGGATCCTGCCAGAATTTGTGAGGGTTTTGCCAGTTGAAATAAATCACCTCATAAGGGCAATTATACATGCAGTACCGGCAACCGATGCATTTTTTAGGCTCGTGCATTGTTATTCCGTTATCCAACTTGTGCATCGCCTTTGTCGGGCAACCCCTCACGCATGGCGGGTTTGAACAGTGGTTGCAGAGCGTCGGCAAATAGTGGAACCGAACATTCGGGAACGTGCCGGCGGTCTCGGTGATTTTGCTGGACCAGTAGATACCCTCCTGCACATTATTCTCATTCCTGCAGGCAATGCTGCAAGCGCCACATCCAACACAGCTTTGCAGGTCAATGACCATTGCATATCTTGGCATGGGTTCACCTCCTAAACTTTTTCGATTTTAATTCGGGTGGTCGCATAGAACGCTGTGCTGCCGCTCAAGCGGTCGTACTGGGCCGGGATCAGGTCGTTGCTGCTGCCGCCCCGGGGCACTTTGCCGAATTCTTTGGACGCCACCCGACCGTAGGCCCAGTGGCCCTGGCCGTAGCACTTGGCGATCGTGCCGGGCCTGACGCCTTCCCACAATTTTGCCGTGCAGGTCAGGCTTCCGGTCGGAGATGTCAGTTTAACCGTATCTCCATCCTTGATGCCCAGCGGTTTGGCGTCTCTGGGGTTGATCTTGGCCACATCCTGCCAGGCCACGTCACCGGGATCGACATCTTTAAAATCATGATACCAGGTGCAGTTGGCCGAACGGCCCTCACGGTTGAGCCTGGATTTGTAATCCACATGGATGAACGGATATTCTTTTTCATTACCTGCGATAAACGCCTCTTCAAAATGCGGTACGAAAGCCATTTCCCCACGGGCCAGGTAGTTGCAAACCTCCAGAACGTTGTCGACGGTAGTGTTGTGTTTTTTAGCGTGTTTCTCCAGGGCCGCCTTCAGGGTTTCGCTGTAGAATTCAAACTTTTTGGTTTTTGTTTTCATGTTGCTCCAGCGTTTGCGATACGGATAGGGATCGGAGTTCCAGACCCCGGCCTTGATGAGATCTTCCCAGCCGTTGAATTTGTCACCGCCTTTGTGTTTGGCCGGATCCCAGAGTCTCTGGGTGGCATATTTAAGGGCATAGAGCGCAAATTCTTTCTCGTTGGTCGGCGCTTTGCCGGTCTCCGGGTCTTTGTAGGTTTTGTAGTGATCGAGCAGATTGCCAAAACCTCTTTCATTCAACTTTTCTGCAATCAACCAGGGAATTTCGGTCTCATCGATCTTGGAATCGCCGACCGGTTCGATGAGCGGTTGCATGAGGGTTACGTGCCGGTATCCATTACCGTGGGCTTTGACATAGCCCCACTTTTCAAACATGTGATGGGCATCGGGCAGCACGATATCGGCAAACCAGGAATACTCGGAAGCGTTGGTGGTGATGTGTACCAGAAACGGTATCTTGGCCAGGGCACGCTCCCAGCGCTCGGGCTGCGGACAGGAAAATGCAAAGTTGTTCATGTATCCAATCGCCACTTTGATTTCGTTGGGGTCCGCATTTAGAATGCCGTCGGCCGCATTGTTGGTGACCACGCCGCCGCCGGATTTTCCCTTGTTCAACGCGGGAAACTCAAGCCGGCCGCGATGGTCGATTTTTTTATGCTTTTTACCCTTTTTGGCGATCTCATCCATCCAATCATCGGGTTTCGGAAACTTGGTGGTGTATTCCTTGTTGGTTTTTTGGGTACCGCCGACGTTGTCTACCCCCCCGACGATGCCGTTTAACGCGTGCACGGCCATGGCGGCATATCCGCCTCTGACCTGCATGCAGGGCCCGCCGCCGAGCCATGAGATTGAATGCGGGGCCGCACGCCCCATTTCACCGGCGTGCTCTCTGATCTGCTTAGCGGGCAGACCGGTTATTTTTGCAGCCCATTCCGGTGTTTTGTCTTTGAGCTCCAGATTCCACCACGTGACAATACCGTGGGTGTGGATTTCTTCAAACATTTCCGCATCGACTTCTTGGCCGGCCACAAAGCGGTTTTCGCCGTCGGTAAAATCGCCGACAAAGTCTTTGTACCACAGCCCTTCTGTGAGAAGTACGTGAGCGAAGGCCACCGCCAAGGCACCGTCTGTCCCGGGTTTGAGCGGCAACCATTCATCCGCTTTTGCCGCAGTTGCCGACAATCGGGGCTCAACGACGGCAATATGCGCGCGGTCGATCGCATCACTCCAGGCACTTGAATAATAAGAGACCTGCCGGTTGGCGGCGAGGGGGTCGGCACCCCAAATCGTGATGCATCTGGCATTTACCACATCGTATTGCCGATAGCCCCAGTATCCTTCTGTGTAGTAAGGGCCGAATTTTTCGGCCTCAGCGCAGATTGCACTGTGAGAGATGTTGTTGGGCGAGCCGATGATCTTGGTCATACGATCGTAGAGAACATCTCGCATGTACGAATAACGACCGCGCATGAGCATGTACTTGTGGGTTTCGTTGTTGTTTCTGAGCTCCATGATCTTATCGGCGATGGTGCTCAGGGCCTCGTCCCAGGAAATGGGCACAAATTTCGGATCCTCGTTACGTCCCTTTTTGGGATTGGTGCGTTTCATCGGCACTTTGATTCGATCCGGGTCATATACCTGTTGAAGGGCTAAATGCTTGCGCGGACACCCCGCCTTGCCATTGACCTTTGAATGCGGATTTCCCTGGACCTTCACCGCCCTCCCGTCGACAACATACACTTGACTAGAGCACCAGGATGTACATCCCTGACATGTGGACGCTTTCCATTCCCCAGCACCTCCAGTTTTGGTCTCACTGGCTTCTGCCAGGGCTCTTAACGTGGGCTTGAAGGCCGTACCGAGTACAACTGCACTGCCGGTCGCCGCCGAAGCTCTTTTCATGAAAGATCTTCTTGTGACCTTTAAGTCGTCAAAAAGATCTTTCGTCACTGTTTTTCCCTTGGTCTTCGTCTTTTTCATATTACCTCCCTTCAGTTAATTAATTTTCATTGATTGAGCGCAACCAGTAAAAGAGTTCGTCCAGATCGACCGGTTTGTTGATACAGGCATAAATATGGTAGCAAATGGCATCTTTTAATTCCGGGTGGAACGGTTTTTCGGATAAACAAAAAAAATAAACCTCCGGAAATTTGATGGTAAGTTCTCGGACCGTGCGGTTGTCGACCGGCACCGTATCGATGTCCAGAATGACCGCCGCACAACTGCTTTGCTTAAGATTGGCTTCCAGGTATTGGATCGAGTGCATCGAAATAGTTGAATACCGATTTTTTTCCAGCAGGCTACAAAGCCGGCGGCATTGGCCTTGATCGGAATCAACCACTGCGATACCTTTTTTCATTCGAAACCAGGCTCCTTCTGGTAATTACATGCGAGAAAGTTGGTAATCGAAAGGACAGTCAACATGTTACAATGTAGCAATACGCGTGCCGGACTGGTGAATCGGGTGTCATTAATGCAGGGGAAAAACCAAAAACGAAATGCCGATTTCTTTAACTATCGGAAAACATAACGAAAGCGAATAGGAAATCGAATTGCCCGCATGCCGTTTTAGGTTTTTGGGGCGAGATGGGATGCACAAGTTGATTCAATGAGATCTGTCTGTTTTTCAAACACGAAAATCGAAAAAATTAATTATTTATTTGATAACAGGGATTTATATGTGTACGAATTCCGTACACATATTTGGATGGTTGGACATGAAGGGTGGGCTGATTTCTTATTTTTCAGGGCGGGGTAATTAGATCATGGATTGCAGCACCTCACAAGAGCGGCAGATTTTCATCTTTTCTTCCCAATCTTTATAAACCTGACCTTCACAAACCGTTCCATTAATAAACCAGCACAATTTTCCGGCCTTGAATTCCCAGGCCGGACATTTTTTCTTCTGCTCAGGGGGACATTTTTTTATCTGCCAGCACGGCTTTCTGCTTTTCCGGTTTTCCGCCAATCTGGAAATCAGAAAAAACATCTGCCGCTCCACGTGGGCCGGCACATTACGCCACCCCTGCTCATAGCTGTGGATTGCCTTTAGCGAAGTGCCTAAAAGCTCAGCGATCTGCTTCTGGGTTCGATTGAGTCTTTGGCGGAAATTTTTGAATTCTTGGCTATTCATGATAAAACCTCCAGTTTTGATTTATTCTTTGCGAGCTTGGCGGCTTTGCGAGAGAAATTAAAGAAATCCGAACGTTATTCCAACGAACGCTCTAATGGACGGTTGGTCTGGTAAGCTGGTACTTTCTAAGTTTATCATACAGCGTGCTGCGGCTGATTCCTAATTGATGAGCGGCTGCTTTTTTATTCCAGTCGCATTCCTCTAAAACTTCCATCAGAAGTTTGCGTTCGTTTTCGACAAGGCTTCGGCTCGATCTTGCCCGTTCTCCGGTCTCTGTCCGCAGGAGAAGAGACGCGGGCAGGTCTGAGATCTCGATATATTTCCCCTTGGCCAGCACGGCGGCATGTTCAATGCTATTTTCAAGTTCACGGACATTGCCGGGCCAGGAATAGTCGAGCAGGTTTCGCATGGCCTCAGAGCTGAATCGCTGGGCAAGGGTTTCCTGCTCAGTTGCGAAATGCCGCAAGAAATACCGGGCCAGCAAGGGTATGTCATTGCGCCGATTTCTCAAAGGGGGCATTTGAATAGGAATAACATTGAGACGATAGAACAGGTCCTCCCGGAAATTAGCACTTTTCACTTCTTTCAAAAGGTCTTTGTTGGTGGCTGCCAGGACCCGTATGTTAACGGACAAGGTCTGTTCTCCGCCCAGTCGTTCGAATTTCTGGCTTTGCAGAATGCGCAGCAGCTTAATCTGGGCCGTGGGAGATATTTCACCGATTTCGTCCAGGAACACGGTGCCGCCGTCGGCTTGCTCGAAACGGCCTGCTTTTTGGCGAATGGCACCGGTAAAAGCGCCTTTTTCGTGGCCGAAAAGCTCACTCTCGAGAAGCGTGGCGGGATAGGCCGAACAGTTGATGACCACAAAGGGCTTTTCCCGGCGCTGGCTTTGCTTGTGAATGGCGCGGGCCACCAATTCTTTGCCGGTCCCGCTCTCCCCCTGGATTAACACCGTTGCGTCCGTCGGTGCGACGTCTTCTATCAGCTTATAGATTACCTGCATTTTGGGATCTTTGCCGATCAGGCCGCTGAATTCAGCCGTGACTTCAATACGGTGTTTCAATTCACGGATTTCTTCCTCATGCGAGACCGACCGCTGGATGGCGCCGGAGGTTTGATTGAGGATCAGATCGATAATATCCAGCTCATTGGTCACACAACTGCAGTTTCCCGGACAGGCTATCAACATCGCCCCTAGAATTTGATTTTCATGACGCATCGGAAAGGTGACCATTTGGTCGGCGGACTGAAAGGCTTCAGGCACCAACTTCAGGTCAATCTGATTTTTTCTGATAAACTGCATTCCATTCAGATCCCTAAAAAAAATAACCGCTGCTGAAACCGTCTCACCAGTATAGATCCTTGACTCTATTTCCGATTGCATGAAGCAAGTATCTCTGTTGCTGCTGAAAACCAGAACGGCCATATTTTCACAGGTAACAATTCCCTGCAGTTTTCTAATCAGATATATACAGACGGCCTTTAGATTCGGCAGGGCCCCTATTTCCTGAGCAATGGCAAACGAAGTGCGTGTCTGTTTATGGGCGCGGTCTATCTCTGCATTTTTCTCTTCCAACCGCCGAGTATGGTTTTTAATGCGGCCAAGCATGTGATTAAAGGAAGACGTCAATATCCCGACTTCATCCGGTCCTTCCTTTAACGTGACATCCATCTCCAGACGGCCTTCATCAATTTCTTCGGCAGCCGCCGCCAGCATCGACAAGGGGCGCGTAATCCGCTTGACAAACACGAGGATGACAGCCAGAGCAAGTAAAAGAATTCCGAAGGTAATCGCACCCATCTGGATCCACAGTTGAGTCACCTGACGAGTGTACGGCGCTTCGGAAAGTCCCAGGCGAAGAACCCCGGCTTTACCGGCAAAAATCGGCCAGGCAGTATCCAAATACTTTTCACCGAAAGTGGATTTAATCTCTTTTAAGGCAAATGAATCGTTCCGAGCCGCTTGATTTGCCCGGATCAATCCAAGAGGTACCCCATCCGTAAATGTGTGAGCCAGTATCTGATTTTCTTTAACGATAAACAGGTAAGAGATGGAATTATTGCTGCGCATTTGATAGTCGAGCATCTTTTGCAGCGCCACCAGGTCGTTGGTCAGAATCTTATCGGTCGCCTCGAGTTCAATCGAATGGGATAAATTTTGGGCCTGAACAGACATGGATTGGTAAAGACTGCTGCTGTAACGCTGGGTAAATAGAATTGAGATGAGAAGGCCGCTGCCGATCACCAGGGCCGAAACTGCCAGCAATAGTTTACTTTTAAGGCTTTGAAATCTCAATATTATTCTCTTCCATTAGAGCGATTTTCAAATCCATCTGCCGGATGCTGTCGTACCACTCGTCTTTGGGTGCAATGAATTTGTCGATCATTATTTCAGTGAGTATTTTTTGGCCTTTTGGATCATGATGCATGGAGAAAAATAGCTGACGAATGCGGCCTTTTAGTTTTGCTGACAAGTGTTTTGAGGCGACGATGGGCGGGATGCCGTAGGGTTCTGATTTTCGGATAACCCGGGTTCTGGCGGTAAAAGCCGGATCTTTTTGGTGGTAATATTCCCATATTAATCCGTCGATCGCAGCACCGTCCACCAGTGCTTTGGCCACGGCCAGAATGGAATTATCATGGCTGTAGGTATAGATCGTTTTGCCGAAAAATGTTTCCGGCTGTTCATCCATTTCGAAAAGCCAATAGGTCGGTACCAGCTTGCCGGTATTGGAATCCGGATCGGTGAAGGCAAAAACACGCCCTTTCAAATCTTCTAGTTCATTGAATTGACTTCCTTTATTCACAATCAAATAGGACTGGTAATAATGACTTTTCTGAACGCGAGGAGTGGCAATTAATTCGAAACCATAGACATCTTTGCCGGCGGCGTAAGGACCGGAACAGATAAAGGCCAGGTCAATCCGGCCGAGTCCCAGCAATTCATTAATTTCACCGTAAGTTTTGCGTTGGATAAACTCTACATCGCGTCCCAGCTTTTCACCGATGTAGTCCAGCAATTGCCGGTAGTAACCAAAGGTTTCTTTCGGAGAGATCATGGCGGCAACCGCCACTTTGAAGGTAACCGCTTCAGGGATTTGGATTGCGGGCCGCTCTATCGCGATGGTCTTGGTAAAATCCACCACAACCGCATCGCTGTCCCTGCCGCAGCCAGAAACAGCAATTGCCAAGGCCAGAAGGAGAAGACCAATGATATATGATGCTTTTCGTCTCATGGAATGAATGGATTTGAGCCATTAAAGGGTGAAAACGAAAAGTGAAAAAATGTCAGTGATTCTGACATTGTGACAATACCACTATGTGCTATTCTAGGTCAATAAGATTTTTTGGTAGGAAGAATATTGACCATTTTATAATTGTAACATACAACTGTTGGGAGGGGAAACCAGCTGCCGGTCGAAAATGAAAAATAGGAAAATACGAACTTTCATAAAATTATTGCGGGAGTTCGAACGATTGACAGCCACGCAGCTCAAGGAAGACAGCTGCTGCCAGGGGGTCACCTTGGCGCAATATCACACTTTGCTGGAAATTGAAGAGCTGGCCCAGGCCACTACCGTGGTGCTGTCTAAACAACTGGGCTTGGCCAAAAGCACCTTGAGCAGAAACATCGATAACCTGGTGAATATCGGCCTGTTGGAAAGGGAGACGCACCCGAGCGATCGGCGCTTTAACCTGTTGTCCCTGACGGCTAAAGGCCAGGAGGTGGCCGACCGGATTAATCGATCCAATGACAAATTTTACCGGCAGGTATTTAATGGTATAGCGGAAGAGAGACATGTTGAGGTTGTCGATAGTTTTGAAGAACTTGTACTGGCGATGCGCAAACTTCAGGATCGCAAGGGCAAAGCAGTAGAGGGATAAATGTTGCCACAACTTCACTAAGCTTTTCCCGAGACTGCACTCAGAAGAAATGGCCCTGCGCGGCATGGCACAGGTTCTTGGTTTCAGGGGTCAGCCCGGCAACCGAACACAGAGCAGTCGGTCTGATCAATAGAAAGAAACTTTCGGGGATCGGTTCCGAAATCGGCCTTTGTTGGGTTTCGCATTTCGTGATAGTACCGGTAAAATGTAGGTTGGATTGAGTGCAACGAAACCCAACAAAGCCTGGAATATGCACAATCCAACCTACAAAGGCAAAGTAGCCCAGGATGGAATCAACTCCAGCTTTTGAAATGTAGTTTCACACGAGTGCGGCCTCTGGCCAAAAAACGGCCAGTCTGATCGGAAAAGAAACTGCGCCAAATTTACGCAGTTTTCGATGAACTCATTGGCCGTTTCGTCCTCGTCCTCGTCCTCGAAAATCTTGAGCCGCTTTCAAACCCGAGGACGAGGACGAGCACGAGGACGAGCACGATTTAAGATCCCTTTTTTGGGGTTAATGCAGATGTAGTTTCATAAGAGCCCCGCCGCTGGCCGCGAACGTCCAGTCTGATCAAATGAAAAACTAATGAACGTCCAACATCGAACATCGAATAATGTATTCTGTCAGTTTTAAAAAAGATTTCGCGAAGCGATTCCGCCATTCGTTCCACCTCCGGCGGATCAATCTTCATTCGTCATTTTATGAAGTTTCACACGAAAAAACCCGGGGGGCTATATCCTGACACCTGAACACTGACACCTGTCTACGATCCCGTCTGAAGCGAAGCGTAAGCGGGGAAACCTTCATTGTGTCTTGGTGGCCCAATTCTTATACTTGTAAAAAGGAGAATAAACTATGAGCAGTACTACCTATGCTGGAATTGACCCAGCCGCAAAACGAAGCGGGGAACTGTTTGGTTCCGGTTTATATTGAGCTGAAGCTGTACTTTTGGCAGTTGCCGAAAAACACAACATTCAGTCTGAAATAATCCCCGGCATCGCGACCGGCTTTTGCGGGGGCATGTCGAGAACCGGCGGGCTATGCGGTGCCCTGGTGGGCGGCATCATGGCCCTGGGTATGCTGTACGGCCGCAAGTCCTCCGAGGACTCCCACAAAAGGGTCTATGCGTTGACTGAACGCCTGGTGTATGATTTTGAAAATCAGCTCGAGTCCAGGAATTGTTCTGATATTCTGGGCTGCGACATCAGCACCCGGGAGGGGGAAGCGGTTTTTGAAGCCAAAAAGTTGGCGAAAACCGTCTGCCTGGATGCGACCGTTAGGGCGACTGAGTTGGTGATGCAAGTTCTCGAAAACCAAGATAATATCAGGCATTCGTTGATCGATAGTAAGTGAAAGCACGGAGGCTGGGAGGCTATGAAGCGAGGAGGCTAAGAAGCTGGAAGGCTATGAGGCTATGAGGCTGGGAAGCTATGAGGCTGGAAGGTAATGAAGCCTGGAGGCTAAAAAATTGGGGCTGGAACCCTTGAAGGGTATAAAGTAACGCGTGTAGCTGATCTTACTTGCCTCCGCACCCTATATTAGACTATTGTTTCCCAGCACTGCAGCTTTCTAGCTTCCTATCCTTCCAGCCTTCCAGCATCCCGGCTTGCCAGCCTTCCAGCTTCCCGGCTTGCCAGCCTTCCAGCTTCCCGGCTTGCCAGCCTTCCGGCTTCCCGGCTTGCCAGCCTTCAAGCATCCCGGTCTTCCGGCTTCCTGGCTTTCCAGCCTTCCAGCTTCCCAGCCTCCCAGCCCTCCTTGGCTGCCGCACCAAATTCTGCCGCTTTAAACCAGTGGGTTGTTTTGAGACATATTTTGACCAGCATCAGCATCACGGGCACCTCGATTAGCACTCCTACGACGGTTGCCAGCGCCGCTCCCGAGGATAAGCCGAACAGCATCGTAGACGTGACGATGGCCACCTCGAAATGATTGGAGGCGCCGATCATGGCTGCGGGAGCGGCATCCACATAGCGCAGTTTCAGCAGTCTGGCCAGTCCATAGCCCAGCCAGAAAATGATGACCGTCTGTAAAAAGAGCGGGATGGCGATCCACAGAATTGTCAAGGGATTGCTGATGATCACCTCGCCCTTGAATGAAAATAGCAGCACCAGGGTGATCAGCAGGGCGATTATCGTAATCGGGGTCAGAACGTGGAGAAATTTCTCCTTAAACCATTTCTCACCGCGGGCGGCTATCAGCCACTTGCGCGACAGATAGCCGGCCACCAGCGGCAGGGCGACGTAAATGCCGATTGACAGCAGCAGTGCCTGCCAGGGCACCGGCAGCCGTCCCACACCCAGCAAAAATCCTCCCAGAACCCCATAGAGCAGCAGCATGGTCAGCGAGTTGGTGGCCACCATCACCAGGGTCAGACCGTCATTGCCGCGGGAAAGGTAGCCCCACACCAGCACCATGGCCGTGCAGGGTGCAATCCCCAGGAGGATGCACCCGGCCAGGTAACTGCGCCATAAAGGCACTTCCAGCATTTTTATGCCGTCGACCATCACGACCGTGCCGGCCCCGTGGACGGCACCCACCGGCAGATCGAGTCCGAATGGCATTTTGACCAGGTCGGTCGCATCGGGACCGATGAAGCCGTAAAACAACGTTCCCAGGAAAAACAGGGCGATGCCATACATGGTAAACGGCTTGACGGCCCAGTTGACAAACAGGGTGAGAAACACCGGTTTGCCGCTTCTGCCGGCCTTGATGACTTCGCTGAAATCGATCTTGACCATAATGGGATACATCATGAAGAATAGGCAGACGGCGATCGGAATGGATACCACCGGGGCACCTTTGACATAAATAGCCAGACCGTCGAGGGTTCGGGCGACACCCGGGGCAATTTTGCCGAGCAGAATTCCGGCGAGAATGCACAGCAGTACCCAAAGGGAAAGATAGCGCTCGAAAACACTGGTCATTTTGCGATCATTGTTCCAATTATCATTGTTGCTCATTTCTACACCTCAAAATTGAATTGACTCATGTATTCCTCAAGTCGATGATTGTTATCTGCGTTCAGCGGCGGACAATCATCAGTTCCCTTGACGCCTTCGGCCATCCGGGCTGCAAACACCATGCAGGTGGGCTCGCCGCACTCACGGCAGTTGGTTCTGGGTAGCAGTTTCAAAATTTCGATCACCTTGGGTTTGGGGGCACCCTCATAGCAGGGCTGAATGTTGTCCCGGTTGGCCCAGGCATCGTTGATTTCTCTTTGAAGCCATTGCAAAATTTTATCGGCCTCAGCTTCATCCCTGAGCGCATTGATCGCAATTTTATTGCCGTGTACCGTAATCAATTTTCCCTGGGACCGAAATATAATGGCCGGTGGGTCTTTGAGATAATCAAAACCACCAAGCACCGCGTTGAGGTGGGGCAGCACCTGGGCAATATCCTGATCCAGATACGCGATGCAGTGGACCGATTCAAACCCGGGATTGCACTCGGGGCGGAAGATGTCTTTGGAATAACTTTTTAGCAACATGATTCGATTTTCGATTTTCGATTTTGGATTTAAGGAATTTTATCTGATTTTAAAAATGGATAGAGCAAAGCGATACCACCGATCCAAAATCCGAAATCTAAAATCCAAAATCAACTCGGTGTTTATTCAATTGATAGTGAAATTACTTCTCAACCACTAAAATAGTTCGGCAGCGTGTGATTAGCTATTGATCCAGCCCAGGACTTCCTGCTTTTTCGGAATTTTGCCGACGCATTTAACCTCCCCGTCGACAACAACCGCCGGCGTTCCAAATACGCCATAGCCGGCAATTTCCAGGGCGTTGGTTACTTTCTCGACTTGGGCCTCAACGCCGGTCTCTGCCACAACATCTTTAACGAGTTTGGCTGTTTGGTCACATTTTTGGCAGCCGGGGCCTAATATTTTGATATCCAAAATTTCTCTCCTCTATTTTTATGGGACGCAGATTGGCGCAGATACACGCAGATTATAATACTCCAGGAAGATTTTTCAGCAATTATAAAATTAGCTTTTTAGTATATATAGGGCCGAAATTTAGCTAAAAACGTGTCCAAATATCATGCCGCTGATGGTGGCCATCACCACGACCAGGCTGATGTAGACCGCCGTCTTTTGGGTGCCCATCACACTGCGGATCACCAGCATGTTGGGCAGGCTTAAGGCCGGGCCGGCCAGCAGCAAGGCCAGGGCCGGTCCCTTGCCCATACCGGCCCCCAAAAGCCCCTGCAGAATCGGTACTTCGGTCAGGGTGGCAAAATACATAAATGCGCCGGCAATCGATGCAAAAAAATTTGCTCCAAGTGAATTGCCGCCCACCAACCCGCTGATCCATTGTGATGCGATCAGACCCTCGGCTCCGGGACGGCCCAGCAAAAATCCGGCCACCAAAACCCCCGCCAGCAATAGGGGCATCATCTGTTTGGCAAAATCCCAGCTAGACAAAAACCAGCTTTCGGTTTCACCCCGGGTGGAAGTAAGCAGTGCTGAAAATCCGACAATTCCCGCTGAAAAAGCAATCAGCGGCTGGGAAGGAAACAGCAGGGCCAAAGCTAGGATTATAAAGGCTGTTAAAATCACTTTAACGGCTTTGACCTTGAACCAGAAGATCAGAATCATTGCCAAACAGACTGCCAAAATACCGGTGATCAGCCATTTTATGCTAAAGACGTAATGCCAGATTCCCACCGGCTCGGCTGGGCTGCCCCAGGTGGCGAAAACCAGAATTGCCACCATCGTCGCGAAATACAGAACGTTTTGCCACAAGGGGCGTTCGACTTCAGGATCCGGCAGGTAAATCGCCGCCTGGGTCTTGGCGTTTTCTTCTTTACTGAAAATGAGGTGCATGAACAGACCGATGATAATACTGAAGAAGATGGCGCCCACCGCCCGCGCCACCCCGATCTCGACGCCCAGCACTCTGGCAGTCAGTACGACTGCCATGACATTGATTGCTGGACCGCTGTAGAGAAAGGCCGTGGCCGGTCCCAGACCGGCACCGCGTTTCCAGATGACGGCAAAAAGGGGCAAAACGGTGCAGGAGCAGACCGCCAGGATCGTGCCGGAGACCGAGGCTACCGCGTAGGCCAGCACTTTTTTGGCGCCGGCCCCCAGGTATTTCATAACCGCGGCCTGGGACACGAAACAGGCGATGGCGCCGGCGATGAAAAAGGCCGGCACCAGGCAAAGGATCACGTGTTCCCGGGCATACCACCTGGCCAGAGCAAGGGATTCGATCAGCGCCCCGGTAAAACGGCTGCTGTCGACCGGCAGCCAAAATATCATAGCAAAAGCCCCGATTATAATGCCCAGCGGCTTCCAGATGCTTCTCCAGTCTATCTGGCCGGCAAGGGCTTCCGGCTCATCGAGTTCAATTTTATCCCCTGATTTAATAGCGAGCGCGTCCCCCATTAAAATTTCCTTTTAATCAAATGTCCCGGACAGCTATTTACAATCGACCTGTCGAAATAGCCATATTCTTATATATCGATTTACTGTTGGAAAACTTTGATAGTCGAATCATTTCCCGACAATTAAGCAACATCCTATTTACGACACAATTCTTCCCGGTTTAGCAGTGGTATTTTTTTAACCAGATCTGCGATTTCAGGATCCTCGTCCAGCCAGTGTTTCAAATTGCCCAGGACACTCGCGGCATAGGGCGTTGATCCGTCCGTCAGAAAATAGTTCACCCACAGTCCATCTTTCCGATAGTCCACCAGTCCGGATTCTTCAAGAATTTTAAGATGCTTGGATACGGTCGGCTGGGCTATGCCCAAGGCACCCTGCAGTTCGCAGACGCACATCTCTTTTTGCTGCAAAAGCTTGATGATCTTGACCCGGTTCCCATCGGAAAGCGCCTTCATGACTTTTAGAAAGGTTTTCATTCATTCTCTCCTTATATTGCTATATGGCAATATATAGAATTGAGTTGGAATTGTCAACGCAAAAAAATGGACTTGAAATGAAGGACGGGTATAAGGTTTAAGGTATCGGGTTCAGGGGACCGACATTAGGCATTCGGCATTCGGTATTCGGAACAAACGAATCTGTAGAAGGTATAGGGTATAAGGTTGAGGGTGGAAGGTTTAGGGAACCGGCGTTCGGCTTTCGGCATTCGGTATTCGGCGAAAGCGAAACGGTACAAGGCTGAAGGTAGAGGGTATAAGGTTTAAGGTCGAAGGTGGAGGGAATAGGGAACCGACGTTCGGCATTAGGCGTTGGTCATTCGGGGTTCGGAGTTCGGCTTTCGGCGCACGGCTCATGAAAAATGGTTTAAGGTATAGGATAGATCTTGCAATTGCTGATTTTGGATTTCGGATAGAATTAAAGGATAGTTTAGACACTTAATGCGGGATGAAACAGCCCGGTATCAGGCTATTCACAGCCGGTTTTCGGTAAATCGGTTTTGGAATCTTATTTGGTTAATCGTGATCCTAATACTACAATCCGAAATCCGCAATCTAAAATCCGAGATCCATGAACACCTTGCGGCTGAATTTGTGAAGCACCGGGGTGCCCATGCCGTGGCGGATGGCTTTCAATGATTTTTCTTTGTCGAGCGGCACGGTGCCGGCCAGCATGTGAACCGGCAGGTGATTGAAGGCTTCCGCCACCAGGGGGGGGGGTGCTGGGGCCGAGCATGATAGATTTTAGGTTCTGGCCGGCATGAGCCAGGATTTCCTCCGTACTATTATTCAACACCGAGGTGGAGGTCAGCAGCAATACCTGGGCCCAATTATTCAGTTTGCTGTAAAATTCCTCCTTTATGCCGAGCCCCCTGGAACTATCGAGAATTTCCAGCACCACGCCTTTTTCTTCAAAGATTCTGACCAGCGGCGGGAAATAGCCGACCATGGCAACCCGGCGATCTTGGCCGATGTTAAACTTATCGAACATAATCTTATTGTTTTCATCAACCGGCAGGTTCAGGGCCTCCTTGTAATTCAGGGCATTGATCAGCGCCAGGGCCATACTCCGTTCAACCGGGTTGTCGCTTTTAATTTTTTCCAGAAGTTGATCAGCGGTTTGGCCTTCGTAGTCCATGTGCCTATTCAAGGCCATGCACGATCTTTTATTCTCAAAATAGGTATATGACAGTCCGATACCCCCATCCGAGGTGGTTACTGCGGTATAACCCAGACCGAGACTTAATATTTCGATATTGACATTTTGGGCATGAGCTAAATTTAAATTGTAAAGCTTGGCGTTCAGATCCATGATGACGAATATCCTCGAAGCGCGGGCGCTGAGCTGTTGGCCGATAAGCACAAATTGCTCCTGGATGGCTATCTTATCTGAAAGCGGCTTCCCGGAGCGATCCCAGGTCTTGATCCACCAGTTCGTGGTGAACGGAACCGGCTTGCCGTGCAATGATAGAACCAATATCCGATCCATCTTAAGAAAGCAAGATTCAGATTATGCGCCGGCCACCGAGCAGGTAGGCCCTGCCTAATCTGCCAGCCAAGCGCTGCGCTTTTCGCATCCGTCATTTATCTCCGGCTAATCCCACCGTTCCCTGATAGGTATCAGCCTTTTTAAGGACAGCTTCCATTTCATCAATGCTAACGGCATCCGGATCATAGGACACCCGGTTGATTTCTTTAGAATTATGCCATCCGTTTTCAACGTTTTTTACTCCCGCCAGCCCTTCCAGGGCCGCCTTTCCGACATCATATCAGTATACGTAAAACGTTGCCTGGGATAAATCTGATTCATCGGCCTGGGTATCCATATTTGCGAATCCCAGCAGAAGCAGGATTAAAAATCCAGGTGCTATCGATTTAGTTAATTGCTTTAATTTGACAATCATTGTGGATTCCTTGTTTTATTAAGAAACACGGATCAACACGGATTTAGCAGGGATCGTTATGTTTCAGTTTATGATCATCTCTAAATTCGAGCTGATGGAACCAGTTCCTGAGATCCGTGAAATTCTGTGTTAATCCGTGTTCTAAACCGTTTTCATGATAAGATCTTATTTTTTTACCTTTTTAACCATAATGGTTGCAACGGGATTGCGCCAATCGAATTTCGCAGGATTCAGGTCACCAATACCATGAATGCCGGAACTAATATAGACATATCCTTCAGCGTCTTCGGTATCGCGTTGGCCACCGTTCCCGCAAGGCGGACCGGGGATGTAGTCACAAACCTCCGAGTTAAACTCACTGCCCGCATCGTAGGCCCGGGCATCCATGGCCATATCGCCCTTTGAGCGGGCTTTCACGCCCCGAACGGCAAAAAAAGTATCATTTGTGGTGACCAGCATCCCTGCTACTGACAGAAGATCATAGCCTTTTTTGGTTTCGATTCGAACAGTCCTTGAGGCGCCCGGTAAGATGACATCATCCGCCTCCGCATAACTATAAACGGACCTCGACGCTTCAAGCTCACCTATTAATGCGGCAGTGTCCGCATCCTCCGCCAGCGCGGCAAGTCCATCCGTTGCAGGGTATTCAGTATTTCCCAAAACGAATAGTTTGAAATTCTTTTTGTGGCTGATGACGATCGGGGGACTTATGATCTGCCACAGGGTGATGTTGGTAATGGTGACCTCGTATACAGTTTTTTTGTCTTTTCTGGCATCGGCCACTCCGCTCGCCAGAATACCACACACGACAATGACTAGAACTAATGAAGTTGCCCTCAAGCGATTCATGACTTACCTCCTTGGTTGAATGGGTTTGGGTGAATTACTTCAGGTTGATATGATATGCAACTCTGAACCGTCGCATAATTAGAGGTTAGCCACACGATATCCCAAGGGCATCACGAAAAGTTAACATTTTTGTCACAATATAATTAATTCGCCCCGAAACATAGATGCACCGGTGTTCTTCAGAGAAGAAGATCTTTAGATGTTGATTCGACCTAGTACTACTTTGCGGGGCGAATTAATTATAGAGTGGACGCATAAACGTAAAAATTCTCATTATATCAGCATGATAAGATAAAATACTACTTGACTTTTTTTGATATAAGTACTACTAAAATCACTCCTTTTATAGGCCTAGTTCCCTAAAACT
>Ga0209743_1000229_pt1 | contig 21700 bp, 20 predicted proteins | sample OlaalgELextract2_FD_187378 | JGI IMG/M metagenome (GOLD analysis project Ga0209743, IMG submission 187378) | Olavius algarvensis symbiont microbial communities from Tuscany, Italy - Type G ELBA extract 2 (SPAdes) (version 2) | ecosystem: Host-associated > Annelida > Digestive system >...
AGTTTTAGGGAACTAGGCCTATAAAAGGAGTGATTTTAGTAGTACTTATATCAAAAAAAGTCAAGTAGTATTTTATCTTATCATGCTGATATAATGAGAATTTTTACGTTTATGCGTCCACTCTATAATTATAATAATATTTTAAAACCCGCCTGACATATTCTTCAGTTTCTTCGTAGGGCGGAATGGTTTTGTAACGGTCCACGGCCGTGGGACCGGCGTTATAGGCCGCAAGCGACAACGCCAGTTTGCCGTTGAACCGCTCATAAAGCTGTTTGAAATACCGCGCGCCGGCGTTGATGTTTTGGGTTGGGTCGAAGGGGTCTTTGAGTCCCAGAAGTTTGAAATTTTGCGGCATGATCTGCATCAGGCCCATGGCTCCCTTTTTTGAAACAGCCTGGGCATCGAAATCCGATTCTGCTTTGATAATGGCCTTGAGCAATGGAAAAGAAACCCCGAAGCGATCGGAGGCATCGGTGATTAAATCATCATATTTTTCCCTACGATACCAGGATGGCGCAGGCTTGCCCTTTTCTTTCAAAAACAGCTTGAATTCATTTTGAGAGTCTGTCGGTGCATTGGTAAAATGCATCACCCCATTTTCATCAATATATCGGTATATATCCGCCATCGCACCGGGTGCCAACAGCGCTATCACTATGGCACAACCGGTCAAAATTTTTACGAAATTCCGTATATAACTTCCCATCAAATTTTACTTTCCTCGGGGTAAATTTCCAAAATTGTTGCGTTCAACGACTATAATAAATTTAACCACAAATGCCGCAAAATTTCAACCATATAAAATTTTAACAAATAATTTTAAATAGTTATTTAAATTATTAAAATTTGTCTCTTCGGTGATAAATGTTCAAAAGAAGAAATAAAAGACCAATGCGCAGCATTACATAATTAATCCGCCGTCTATCGCTTCATCATCAGTCCCGCATTCAAAAAGTAAAAAACTATTCTGTGTCAATTTCAATTTTCAGGGCGGATTAATTGATTAATGGATTAATTAGAACAACTTCAACTGAACCGGCTGCTGTTTTTGGTACTTTTTCTTTTTCAAACGGGGTGATTCATCAATTTTAAGCTGGGTTTCAATATCCTCGACAAACGGCGACACCTTGCGATCAAATTGCCTGCCATAGATCCGGCGTCTTCTGGCATGGGTCAAATAAAGTCTTTCCATGGCACGTGTCATGGCAACATAAAACAGCCGCCTTTCCTCCTGGAAATCATTTTCCTCGCTGTCGGGAGTGCGGTGAGGGATCATAGATTCCTCACACCCGGCAATAAAAACCACCGGAAATTCCAAGCCTTTGGCGGCATGCATAGTCATTAAAGAAACCCTCTCAAACTGCGGCGCATAGCTGTCTGTGTCCGTATGCAGCGCCGTGGCGGCAAAAAAGTCCGTCGTGTTGCCGTTAAACCGGCCGGCAAAATCCAGCAGTCCGGCATAGGCCTCCTGGATGTATGCATCTTTGTTCAACATTGCCAACAACTTGGTGTTTTGGTGAAGAAACTTTAACTTGTCAGCCACAGACAAACCGTCCAATTCGCTTTTAAAATGAGCTATACCAGCAGAAAAATCATTTATCTTCTGCTGTTTGGCCGAAGCCATCCCGGGAATGGGAAAACGGTTGGCTTTAATCAGGCCCTGCTTGAGTGAAAATCGATTTTGAAAACACCAATTTTTATATTGATCCAACGCTTTTTGGCCAAGGCCGGGCAGGGCGATTTTAAGGATCTTGTCATGATCGTAAAAGCCACCGATTCCCTCGATTATTTTCAAATAGGAAATAAGCTCCGGCAGTCCGGCGGCATCCAGAACCGTTTCCCGGCTGGCGACTTGAAACGGAATACCTTTTTGTTCGAATACTTCGGCCAACACGCGATGCTGATCGTGGGTACGGTAAAAAACAGCAAAATCGGCATAGCTGTAAGATTTAACAAGATTGGCATCTGTGACCGTTCCGGTGTCGATGGAGTGAAACCCCGTGCCCCCGATCTGCTGTTCGATGATCCTGGCAATGCATTCAGCCTCGGCCTTTTCATTGGCGGACTCGATCATACTGATTGTTTTAAGGCCGTCGATTTCAGAATTGGTCCCAACACCGGATGACTGAATACGATGGTCTTTGATAACCTGAAAGGACGCGCTCAGTATCGTTGCGGTCGAGCGATAATTGCGGGTCAATCGTATCTGCTCGCTGGCCGGATAATCGTTTTCAAACCGACCAAACAGGGTGGCATCAGCTCCTCTGAAACCATAAATGGACTGATCCGGATCGCCGATCACGCACAAATCCTGCACCGCATCGGCTTGCGGCACCAGGGCCCTAATGATCCGATACTGGGCCGGATTCAAATCCTGACATTCATCCACATAAATGTACTGAAATTGGCCCCGATATTTGCGACGCTGAGTGGCATCGTTTTCCAGCAGCTTGACCACGTTAAAAATGAGGTCTTCAAAATCACAAAAGCCCTGAATGGCCAGCAGCCGTTGATAAACTTTATAGATATTTGCAATCGTTCGGTCCTGGGAATCATGGCTGCAGACCGCTGCAAATTCTGCCGGATCCAGGATCTGCTGCTTGGCGTCCATGATACGGTGTAAAATTTTGTTGGGTTGCAAGGCAATCTGGTGCCCGGCCGCCTTCACGTACCTCACCGCTTCGCTGAGCAACGCCCGGCGATGGTCCTCATCGACGATGCCGGCGGGTTTGGTCTTTTGTTCATTTAATATTTTGAAACATAGCGCATGAAATGTGGCGATCAGCGGCAGACTGCCGGTTTCACCGAGCATGGCACCTAGCCGATCCCGCATTTCCTGGGCTGCTTTATTGGTAAAGGTTACCGCCAGGATATTTTGAGGCAGCACGTTTTTCTCATTGATTAGGTAGGCAATGCGATGCGTCAGGGTGCGGGTTTTGCCGGTACCAGGTCCGGCGATAATCAGCAGCGGACCGCCTGGATATTCAATGGCACGTCGCTGATCGATGTTTAAATGCACTGCCGGTGTAGGGGTAGCCGTATTGCCGGCTGTGGTTGCCGTCAACGGGTTGCGCAGATCGGTTGAAGCGCCGGCAGCCTGATCCTGTCGTGGGAGGGTCGAATCTTCAGCTTTTTTGGAAAACGGCAATGTAGCGGCTTGCGGGTTCGAAAAAAGTGCTTTTTGTCCTTGCAGTTACTCGCGCTCCTGGGCCTTGAAGATTTTAACCTGACCGTACTCCCCATCATATCCGGGAAGTACATCGATTTGCTTATGGCGCATTCTTCGAATGGCTTCGGCTAACAGTGGAATCCCGGCTTTTTCAATGTCCTCCAATGTCAGCCGATGTAAAATGTCAAATTCGGAACCCAGCTGATTGAGTGCGGCATAGTAGTTTTTTTGGACCTTTTTCGATTTGGGTCCCACTATTAAAATCTCGGAAAGAATATCGGCCAATTGAATGATGCTGTGGTAGGCCGGCCGATTTGACGGTATTTCGCCTTCGGCGCGGTCCGCCAACTCCAGGACGCGATATAACACCCCCAAAGTTAATCCTTTGCCGCAAACCGGGCATTTACCGTTGTGGCCCATGGTTTTTTGCGGCCAGAGGCGGACATCGCAATTGCGGTGTCCATCCAGATGATACTTGCCCTCTTCGGGGTAAAATTCAAAGGTTCCCAAAAATTTTTCAGGATCGCCTGATTCAAGGGCCTGTTTTATGTCGCCAAAGGATAAAGACGTGTTGAACAAATTGGCTTCCCGTCCCACGTTCATCGGTGAGTGGGCATCTGAATTCGACACCAGGGTTAAACCGTCCAAACCGGAAACACTCCAGTTCATCGGCGGATCGGAAGAAAGGCCGGTTTCAACGGCAAAGATGTGATGGGTTAAATCTTCGAAACACTCTTCAACGGAGTCGAAGCCGGATTTGGACCCGAGCAGCGAAAACCAGGGCGTCCAGATGTGAGCCGGTATTAAATATCCTTGCGCCGTGGTTTCCAGCACTATCTCCAGAAGGTTGCGGGCATCCAGCCCCAGGATCGGTCTTCCGTCGGATTTGATATTCCCGATATTATCCAGTTTGACGTTAAACTTTTCGACGGCCGCCAAATCCGGCATCAGGACCAGATTGTGGTTTTTGCGGGTTTTATCATTTTTTTTGTAAATATTGCTGATTTCAGTGGTTAAGATAAAGCGAACCTCGTTCCGGCAGGTTCGGGGAACCTCCTGATCGCAGTCTTTGGCATATTCCTTTTTTAGTGTAAAAAGTCCGGGTTCGGCCGGTTCCAGCTTTTCACATATTTCAGAATACCAGGCGGGGTATGTAAAATCACCGGTTCCGACAACCGTTACCCCCTTTAGCTGAGCCGCAATATATAAATTTTCCAGGTCCAGGTTTCTCGCCGTCGCCCGGGAGTATTTTGAATGGACATGTAAATCGGCTATGAATTCCATGAGTTCTCGCACGTTTTTTTACACATAGTGGTATTTCAAAAATATAGAGCCTACCTAATTTTGCATTGGGTATTTAATTAATGCCGGCCTGAAATCAACGGACGGAGAGAAACGACAGCCATTCCGCCTGCGGCGGATAAATCTTCATTTTTCTATTTAATAGAATCTTCTTGTAACATCCTCCTAAACACGCTATATATTTATTTTAATTTGATTTCAATACTATATGTTGTATAATTTGATTAACTTACTCTGTAAATTTTACACGCAAAAAGTTCAGCGCAAGATTCAGTAATTTTATTGGAACTATTTTCGGCTATGAGCATCCTGTCCAATTCCGTCTCGATCACCCGCTATCAGGTTCATGGTGAAATAAAGGCACCGATTATCGAAAATATCGCCGATGGTTTAAAAAGTAACACCATTTTAGACATAGACAACCAGATTTCCGACAAAGCAACCGGCTGGACGGCGTTTGACAAGCCTTTCCAGCCTGATTTCGAGGGATCTTCATTTGTATACGGCAACGCCTTTGTATTTGCCCTGCGAATTGATAAAAAAAATATCGCCGCCAAGGTTTTAAAAAAGCATTACACGATTGAAGCTGCCAAACGAATGGCTGACAGCGGGCGGGATTTTTTATCCAAAAACGAAAAAAAACTGGTTAAAGAGCATGTCATCAGCGGGTTAAGTGTGCGCATCCCGGCGACGCCGAATATATATGATTTAGTGTGGCATTACGAAGAATCGATGGTTTGGTTTTTCACCAATCTAAAGGCCGCAAATGAAGAACTGGAGACCCTATTCTCAAAATCCTTTAACCTTTCGCTGATACGGCTTTTTCCCTATACTGCCGCGGAGCTGTCATCGGACCTTTCAGATTCGCAGCTCGATGAACTCCGGAAAATATCGCCCACTCAATTCATTAAATAGTTGTTGTCGCTTTTACAGGTTAACTAAATGATATAATTCATAAATTAAATAAATCTAAATACTGGAATACTGGAATGTTGGAATATTGGAAAAATGGTACGCCGAAATTAATCAGAAGGTAGAGCATAAAAAGGATTGCTTGCTTTATAGCACCAATATTCCATCGTTCCAATCTTCCAGTATTCCATGTGATAAAGGCAAAAAATCATTAAAAAAAAGACCTTAGTTTTTCAATAAGGTTAGTCAATTAAGAGAAATAATTCATGTTGGATGTTGCCGTTGCCTATAGTCGCTATCAATTTCTGGGGGAGGAGTTTTTAACCTGGTTGTGGTTTGTCATCGAAAAAAATCAAAATTTTATCAAAAGTTTCGATCCTGATTTTGTAGCGCTGGAAGTTGGAAATCGGGTGGTTTTAGAAAATCGCAAAAAAGATGCCGCGGAACGGATTACAATTAAGGGAGATGGTGCAAGTTTAGAAGAGGGGATCCTCGCTTTAAAAAAGGGTTCCCTGATCACGGAACTCAACATTGTCTATAAATCAGCAGAATTGAGGTGGCAGTTTACGCTCAAAGGTGAGAGCTTAAACATCAGCACGTTGAGCATTCCCAGCACCGGATCGGCAGAATCCGAAGAGGACATTGAAGGGGTCGTGTTAGAAAAAATTTTTCTTTATGACAAAGCGCTGCAACTCATAGAAAAACTCTATGCCCATTTTACCAAGTTACGGGTTTCGGATACCTGGCACAGCAGCGAAAGCCCCCTCATCCGAAAATGGATTCAATCGTCTTGAATTGCCGGCAGGTTTAATAATCATGGTTCACAGGTTGTTGACAGTATCAAATTTATAGACAATCAGTCTTTATTTGACGATAAGACTTCAATTACCCAGACCCTATTGTTTAAGTTGTCAGCACGGTTGAATAACTAAAACATAATTATTTAAATTAGTTAAAAAGTTATTGGAGTTATTGACAACCTATTATTATACTTTTTATTTTTTTATTTAATTAAGGAAATAAAAAATGAAGCTTACAATCAACAAAAATGAAATCTTGCCGGTACTGGCCAAAATACAAGGACTAGCCGGTCGCAAAACAAGTCTGGCCATTACCACCAATATTCTGATTCAGACAGGCGAGTCCAGTATATCCATTAGTGCCACCGATCTTGAAACAGGTTTCGAAGGCCACTATCAGGCGAGTGTTGAGACCCAGGGGGTTATCGCGATAAATGCCAGGAAGCTCTATGAAATTGTCAGGGATTTTCCCAGCGAAGACATTTATGTCAATGAGATTGAAAACCACTGGAATGAAATCGGAAATCAGAATGTCGAGTATCATATTGTCGGCCTGAACCCGGACGATTTCCCGGAAATTCCTAAAATTGAAGATGTTGAGTTTTTTGAAGTAGATTCGGATGATTTAGCTAAAATGATTGAAAAAACCGTCATTATCAGCGGAGCGTCAGATGATACGAGGGCTCACGTCATCGGTGTTTATGCTGAGAGAATCCAGCAGGATGACCAAAAGATTTTCAGATTGGTTGCCACCGATGGCAGCCGCCTGTCCAAGGCGGATTATTTTTTTGACCAGGAATCGCACTTGCCCTCCGGCGCCAATGTATTGATACCCAAAAAAGGGCTGGTGGAGGTTGCCAAATTTCTTGACTCCGAGGGAAAAGTTAAACTCGGTATTAAAGACAACAACTTTATCGTCAAAAGAGAAAAGGAAACTCTGATTATCAGGCTGCTGGAAGGTGAGTTTCCGCAATACGGTGACATCGTCCAGAAAACGGATGGACACGACATTCAGATGGATCGGCAATTATTTTTAATGATGCTCAAAAGAATGTCCATCTTATCTTCCGATGAATATAAAGGCGCAATCTTTCACTTTGACAAAGATAAATTATTGATCAATTCAACCAATCCCGAAATCGGGGAATCTAAAGAAGGTATGGATATCACTTACCAGGGCGATTCGATAGAGGTGATGTATAATCCTAAATTTTTTATCGACACCCTGGGTGTCATAAACGAAGACAATGTGGTGCTTAACCTGGTGGATGAGGAAAAACCCTGCAAAATCGAGGGTGAGAAAGATAAAACCTATTTAAGCGTAATCATGCCGATGAGAATATGAAAGAAGAAATCAACAACAGCAACAACAATTATACCGAAGACAATATCAAGGTCCTGGAAGGGCTGGAAGCCGTTCGCAAACGACCGTCCATGTATATCGGAAACGTGGATATCGCCGGACTTCATCATCTGGTTTACGAGGTTGTCGACAACAGTATCGATGAAGCCATGGCCGGATTTTGCAACCAGATTGATGTAACCGTTCATACCGACAACAGCATCAGCGTTCTGGATAACGGCCGGGGAATTCCGGTCGGCATTCATAAAAAAGAACAAATACCGGCTGTGGAAGTGGTTATGACTAAATTGCATGCCGGTGGAAAATTCGATGATAACTCCTATAAGGTTTCCGGTGGGCTGCATGGAGTGGGGGTTTCGGTCGTCAACGCCCTGTCCAGTTTTTTGGAAGTCGAGATTTATTCCGACGGCAAAATTTATTACCAGACCTATGAAAGAGGTATAAAAAGAAGCGAACTGGCTGAAACCGGCAAAACCCGCAAAAGGGGCACTAAAGTTCATTTTATTCCGGATGGGCAGATTTTTACAACCACCGAGTTTATCTATGACATCCTCGTACGCCGGCTGCGGGAGTTGGCCTTCTTGAACAAGGGGATCAAAATAACGATTGAAGATGAGCGGTCCGATGCCAAAGATGAATTTCATTTTAAAGGCGGTATCAAGGAGTTTGTGGAATACATCAACCGTCGCCGTACGGCCCTGCATAAGCCGATTTTCATCGAAGGCATTAAAAACGATGTTCAGATAGAAGTGGCGATTCAATATAACGACACATATATCGAAAAGCTGTTTTCTTTTGCCAATAACATCAATACCGTCGAAGGCGGCTTTCATTTGAGCGGATTCAAAGCCGGTCTGACGCGCACGATCAATCAATATGCAAGCAATGGGAATTTGCCGAAGAATCTACAGGCTAAAATCTCCGGAGATGATGTTCGCGAAGGCTTGACGGCGATTATCAGCGTCCGGATCACCCAGCCCCAATTTGAAGGACAAACCAAAACCAAACTCGGCAACAGTGAGGTTAAAGGATTGGTGGAGTCGCTGCTCAATGAAAAATTAAGCGCTTTTTTTGAAGAAAATCCATCCGTGGCCAGAAAAATCATTGCCAAAGGGGTGGATGCCGCCCGGGCGCGGGATGCTGCCAAACGTGCCCGCGATATCGCCCGGAGCAAGGGGGCGCTGATCGATGCGACCCTGCCCGGTAAACTGGCTGAATGCCAGGTTTCCGATCCCGCCCTAAGAGAGTTGTTTATTGTTGAGGGCGATTCTGCCGGCGGATCCGCCAAACAGGGCCGCGACCGCAAGTACCAGGCCATCCTGCCGCTGAAAGGCAAGATCTTGAATGTCGAAAAAGCGCGTTTCGATAAAATTTTGCGCAGCGAAGAAATAAAAAATATATTTACCGCCCTGGGAACCGGGGTTGGCAAAGAAGAATATGATATTGACAAGATTCGCTATCACAAAGTCATTATCATGACGGATGCCGATGTCGACGGGTCCCACATCAGAACCCTGCTGCTGACCTTTTTCTACCGCCAGATGCCGGAGATAGTAGACAGAGGCTATTTGTACATCGCGCAGCCGCCGCTGTTTAAAGTCGGCAAAGGAAAAAGTGCGCAATATTTAAAAGATGAAACCGATTTTAACGATTGGATATTGAAAAAGGTCTGTGACCAAAAGTACATCACCTATGGGGAACCTGCAGAAAAACTTGTTGATCATCAACTCTACATGTTCATCTGTGATCTTTCCGAATATTTTGCTCAACTGTCCAGGATGGTCAAACGCGGTATACCGGCCAAACTGGTGGAACTTTTAATCAGCCAGAATATAGACGATAAAAAACTTTTACAGGACCAGGCGAAAATGGCGTCCCTGCGAGAGTTGCTCATCCAAAATAATTATCAGGTGGACCGGTTAAACTGGAATGAAGATCGCGATGTTTATGAAATGACCATCACAGGTCTTGAAGTTCTTGAAGAAGATCCCTTTTTCAGGCAGGCCGGCAAAGTATTTACGCCCATTAAAATAGGCCGGGGGCTGATATATTCCCATGATTTTCAAAAGTGTCTGTTGGCCGGCAAAACCATCGAAAAATACAATTTTCCGCCTTTTGAAGTTTTTTCAAAAGACAAAGAATCGCCCAGCGATCAGGCCCAGGATAAACTGGAATTGTTGGACATACTCTTTAAGCAGGGTAAAAAGGGGGTCAATGTCCAGCGCTATAAAGGTCTAGGTGAAATGAACCCGGACCAGTTGTGGGAAACCACCATGAATCCTGACAAGCGAATCCTGCTGCAGGTGAAAATTGAAGATATGGTGGATACTGATGAAATTTTTACAGTGCTGATGGGTGAAGAAGTCGAGCCCCGGCGGGATTTCATTCAGAACAATGCCCTGGAAGTCAGTTCGCTGGATATTTAAGACGTGTTGCGGGATGCGTGTTGCGCGTTGCGGGGTACGCGATACGTGGTAGCGGGTTGCGAGGCTGGTCGATTGCGGATTGCAGAATGTGGATTTCGGATTGAGCATCACTGAAACCCTAAATGTTCAAATTACCACCTATTTACTTTGTGGGAGCGGCTTCCAGCCGCGAAATCAAACGAACACGGCTGACCTGCTAACAAAGCGGGATGAAAGTAAATAACTCGAGCTTTCCGAATCAACGTTAGATTTCTAAATTAACGACGGAGCGAAGCGACTTCCACCATTATCCATTAGTCATTTTTCATTAGTCATTTATTAAGGCCGTTATGAACATTCATCAAGTCAAAGCCCGTGATTTGCCTGATTTGTGGTTTCAGGCTGTTCACGACATTCTCGATCAGGGTGAGCGGTTTGTCATCGACCGCGGATCCTATGCCGGGCAGGCGCGCCTGGAATATGATTACTTTATGGGGCATGTCAAATATCCCGGCACGCAGCCGTTGATTCCGGACATCCCGCCGGCCTGCGGCATCCCAAACCCGGTTGAGCATGACTATATCTACGGGGGTGAAGGATACGACCGGGCCTATATCGAGTACCTGATGTCTTCCCGCAAGGAGGAGGGTGAATCCTATACCTACGGTGAACGCCTGACCAAAGTCCCGCTGACAGGCGACAAGTTGGTCTGGTGGCAGCAGGAAAACGAGGAAATCATCGACAAGCGGGAGGTGGACGGCAATCTCGTATTCAAGGAAGACGGCCAACTGTATTTGAATCAAATCGAGTGGGTGATATCGACCTACAAAAAATTCGGTCTGCGCAACAACCAGTTGGTGCTGCAGGTTGCCGACCCCTCGGACCTGACCCTGCTGGATCCGCCCTGTTTGCGATCCATCGACACCCGTATTCAAGACGATCAACTGCGTTTCTTCGTGTATTTTCGCTCCTGGGACCTGTGGAATGGATTTCCGGCCAACCTGGCGGCAATTCAGAACTTGAAAGAATACATGGCCGGCGAGATCGGCGTTGAAGACGGCGAAATGATCGTGGAGAGCAAAGGGCTGCATCTCTACGGATATGCTGAAGATCTGGCCAAGCTCCGATGCCTTAGGGAATGATCTGGTAATGACGAATGTCGAATGAAAAACAGAGGAATTCTGTCCATTATAACTGATAGAGCGCAGCGATTCCGACAATCCGAAATCTAAAATCCCAAATCAGAGAATATCTCCGGTTCCTTTCTTTTGCTGCAGTTTTCCCACAACCATTCGGTCGATGGAATCGACTTGTTGAATTTTTTCTTTGATAAGAGCGCCGAATTCAGAACACTTTTTGAGATCTTTTTGATCCGGCCGCTGTCGAGCAATTGAAAATTTGGAATCCGCATAAGAATGTTCGCCGATAAATGCGCCCCCGGCAATGGGTCTGAACCCGACTTCAATTGCAAGATCTTTCAATTCCCTCAAAGCATCTTCAAATTCCCGATTACCATATATTACAACCAGAACAGCCGGTATCCCGTCGGCCTTGAATTGCCTGATGCGTTCGGCGGCTACCGGTGCCACACGACCGGCGTAAACAGGGGCGCCGATAATGGTTAATCCGTCATTGAAGCTGATTGTTTCTCCGGTTCCCTCAGGTTTAATTGAATCAGGCAGCGTCAGATCACCAAGACTGTCGGGATACCCGGTCAACGAAACGCATCCGTTGCCTGTAACCAGCACCGTGTCGGAGTGACGGAAACCGCCGATGCTTTCGATATAGATCCCAGGCTCGATACTGATTACCATATTTTTGGTCAGAACGTGCTCGCTGCCCAAGCCTATCCAGGGCGGCTCATGCCCGGTGATCCCGAAACCGTGTCAGGTCCGATGCAGGATGTTTTTGCCAACTCCAGCATCTTTGATGATCGATAGCAACTCTCGGAATACAAAACTTTCTCGAGGAAAGCCGATTTTCGACTTTTTACGAGAGCGTCAACTTTTCAAAACAGCCAAAAACCGCTCCACCTCTTCTTTGGTGTTGTAATGGGCCAGGCCGACGCGCACCATGCCGCCGGAGTCTTCCACGCCAAGGCTTTCGGTGACCGCCAAAGCATAGTAATTTCCGTGCCAGACGAAAATCCCGTTATCTCCCAGTTTTGAGGCAATTTGTGCTGGAGATTGGCCCTCTTTTGTAAATGCCAGGGTGGGACAGCGCTCGTCAAACTCGTGCTCATCCAAGATGCCGTAAACGGTAACGCCCGGGATTTTGGTCAACCCGGCCAGCATTTGGGAAAATAGCGGGCGCTCGTATGCGGCGATGACTTCCATGACCAGTTTCAGTTCCCGCCGGCGTCCCTGATAGTTGCCAATCTCTGATGACAGTCTGCCGCCATAGTCGCGCCCGACAGCAGCCAGGTATTCGACCGCAGCAATCACGCCGGCCAGGCCCTCGTGATTCAATGTCCCGGTTTCGAATTTATAGGGCGGATTGGGGTTTGCGGGTCTGACTTTATACGCGTCCAATTGTTCGAGTAACTCCTGTCTCGCCCAGACGACACCGACGTGGGGGCCGAAGAATTTGTAGGCCGAACACACCAGAAAATCGCAGTCGATGGCCTGCACGTCGATCGGCCGGTGGGGGGCATAGTGGACGGCATCGATCCAAACCCGGGCGCCGACCGCATGGGCCATGGCCGCGATTTTTTTGATGGGATTGATGGTGCCCACGGCATTGGAAGCATAGCCCACGGCAATCAGCTTGGTTTTGCCGGAAATCAGTGAAGCGAGGTGGTCCAGGTCCAAGCGACAGTCCGTGATGTCAATATCGGCCCATTTGATAACGATCCCCAATTCTTCCAATGCCAGCCAGGGTGAAATATTGGCATCGTGGTCCAGGCGGGTGACGATGATCTCGTCGCCGGCCTTCAGGCTGCGGCCGATCGCCCGGCTGAAGTTGAAGGTCAGGGTCGTCATGTTGGCGCCGAACACGATCTCTTTTTCGGATACGGCATTTAAAAAATCAGCCATGGCGCTGCGGGCTTGAATAATCATCGCGTCATTGCGATAACTGGTGGCAAAGGGACCGCCGCAATTGGCATTGGCATTGATAAAATAATTGACCATTGCGTCCATAACGATTTGCGGCACCTGGGTGCCGCCCGGTCCGTCAAAGTAAACATAGGGACGGCCATTTTCGTCGGTTTGCTGCAAGGCCGGAAATTGGCTTCTCAACGGCGATAGATCGATTATTTTGTCAAGCATTTGTAGATCTCCTAATTAATCCGCCGGATAAAGAGGCGGATACTGGGTTGCATAATGTAATTTGAAAACAGCAGATTTTTGTTAGATTGGAAATCAAAAGTGTTTTATAACAGAAATAGATTGTTGTTTAAATGTAAATCAGTTTTTTCCAACAAAGGAAACCTTTATGAGCAACCGGTCGCCGGTGTTTCTATGTCGTGGATTGTTCGGGTGGGGTAAAACCGAAAAGTCCGTCAATTATTGGGGTACCGCGACGGAAGTGGATCGTTCCGGTTTGCCGGTGTTTGAGGCCGCAGTCGGTCCGGTCAGTTCTTTCCACGACCGTGCTTGTGGGCTTGCCGCACAGATCAAAGGCGTGCGAGTCGATTACGGTCGGCGGCATGCCGAGAAGATGGGACATGCACGCTTTTCCACTGACTATGCCGGTCGGGGTTTTCATCCTGATTGGAGCGAAGACCAACCGGTTCACCTGGTCGGTCACAGCGCCGGCGCCCATACAATCCTGCGGCTGCAACACCTGCTTTCGATAGATTATTGGGGGTGGGGTTCCAATGAAAACTGGGTTAAATCGATCAATACGATTTCCGGGGCTTTGAACGGCTCCCCATTTCCCTACTTTCTGGGGCTAAATAAGCAGAACGGTTTAATCAAGACAAAAAGAATTTTATCAATCGCTTTTTAAACGCCTGGCCGGTCTTTAATTCAGACTTGAATTTTTATACAAAACGAATATGTTATTAAACATGGATATCACGGCACGGGTCAACGAATTGATTCAAAGAGGGGAAACCTTTTGCCTGGCGACCGTCGTTAAATCGGTTAGGTCGGACATCGCCGCAGGTCAAAAGAATATTGTACTGGACAGTGGGACGATAGAGGGCGATATTGATAACGTCAAACTGGATTTGAAGATAGGCAGCCTGGCATTGGAGGCCATCAGCGAAGAAAAATGTGGTTTGGTTGAAATTACACCTGGTCTCCAGATTTTTTTTGATATTATTCGTCCCGAATTAAAGCTGATTGTCTGTGGCGCCGGACATATCGCAATTCCTCTGTCGCGGTTTGCTCGCGATGTTGGATTTCGCGTGACCGTGCTCGATGATCGGGAGGACTTTGCCCACCGATCCCGATTTCCGGGGTGTGACGTTGTTGCAGCGGAATTTGCCGCTACCCTGCGCAATTTTAACCTGAATCGTTCGACTTTTGTGGTCGTGATCACCCGTGGCCATGAACACGATGCCGAGTGTTTGATAGAGATATTGAAAAAGGAAACCGGTTATATCGGGCTCATTGGCAGCCGGCGCCGGGTCCGATTTGTGTTGGATTTGCTGGAAAAAGAGGGGATCGCCAAAGAGCGATTGCAGGAAGTTTTTACGCCCATCGGAACACCGATTGGGGCTGAATCGCCGGCAGAAATTGCCTTATCCATTGTTGCCGAGCTTGTGTGTGTCCGGCGCAAAGGCTATCAACAGGCCCGTTCCTTAAGGAAGGCCGTAGGTATCGAGCCATGACCGATCAGGAAATATTCCAAAAAATTGCCGAATTAAAAGAACAAAAGATTGCGGTCTGTCTGGCTACCATCATCGAAACCTCCGGATCAACCCCGCGTGAAATCGGCGCTAAAATGATCGCATGTGCCGATGGAACAATTTATGGATCCGTAGGTGGCGGATGTGGTGAAAGTCAGGTTAAAAGTGCCGCCCTGCGCTGTTTGCTGACCACCCGCAAACCTGAAATCCTGGAAGTCAGCCTGCTGGATGAACTGGGCACCAAGGGGGGGGGTGTTTGCGGGGGTAAAATGCTCATGTTTGTAGAACCGATATAATTAATCCTTATATTTTGGGCGTAGCCCTAAATAAAAAAACAAGGTGGTTCAGAATGAACCACCCGGGAAGGAGAGGTTGAGAGGTCAGTTTTTCAGCAGCCCCCTCATTGTTTTCTGTTTAAGCAAAACCATAAACAATTTCAATGGGGTAAACACAGTATTTTTATCTTATAAATTATGTAGATTTTCACTGATTTCTGCCCTGGAACCGGATGCCGGGCTCCGGTTCTTATTTTCAAAGCGGTGTTCCGCACGTTCATTTCTTTTGCCCTTCAGTTATTCAGACACCCCTGCATAGTCTTTAGCTGAAATCTTAATCGACCAGCCTCGATGAGATCTGTTAGCTACAATCGCCACATTGCCGTCTGTGTGTTTGTAGATCGGCCGATGGTACCGGTAGGTGTGATGTTTTTTAGCCGGCCGATGGATATAGTGGCGGGGTGTGTAATTGTGCCGGCGCTTATGATGGTATCGGTCATACGGTTTATATCGATAACCTCGGTGGCGGACCTTGTGGCCGTGGTATCCGGCTCGATGATGCCTATGATATCGATATTTTTTGTGGTGGTGCCGGTGTACTTTTTTCCTGTGACGTTGATGGGCGCCAGGTGCATGGTGTTTGACCACGGTCACATGCTTTTCTTTGACCGGGGGTCTTCGGCGGCGTTCTTTTCTGCTGTCCGCCCAGGTTGCACCGCTAAATACGAATAAACATGCTGCCGCCAAAATACTGGATATGATTATTTTCGTTTTCATGAGATTTCCTCCTTTGTGCTGGATTTTGACTGATTAGACGGACGACAATTTGAATCGGACTACAAATATTTTTTATCGAAACGATAAAAAATATGTCCAAAAAAAGGATGGAGTTGTCAGTGCGGTGACTTTGAAATGCCGGAAGTATGCTTTTAATTGGTGAAGATGGTTGGTGGGAGTGGCCTCGATTCGACTGAGCTCGTCGCAGGCCGGCCAAGATTACCAGGAAATCGCGGTTAAAAACCGCTCCCACAGTCCGAAAAAAGCCGGCTCAAAGCTACAAAGTTTATTTTTCGATTAGACCGGCTGTTTTTTTGCCGGCGGCTGGGCTGACACCTGAAACCGAAAACCATTGAACCTTGAACCTCTGAACCTTGAACCCTTGAACCCAGAACCTCTGAACCCTTGAACCCCAGAACCCAGAACCATTGAACCCAGAACCCCCCCCACCTATTCCTCGTATCTGTGCTTCAGTTTTAGAATGGTTTGCTGCTCCCAACTGGCCGTGTAGTTCAAAAAATACGTCATTCCGCCGTAGAATGGATAACTTACCCAGATCGAAACGCCGAAAAAATCGAAATAAGCCACCTGGGTGACGCGCGTCCTGGTACCCAGCGGTTCGAGCTGTATAGAGCCATAATGATAATTCTGACCGCATTCTTCCGGATTCAGCAGGACAAATTTGAGACGATGCCGGTCGGGCAACACGGTTGTTTGCCATTTGAATATCGCTTTCGGTCTATTGGAATATTCATCTTGGGTAATAACCTGATTTCCATTGCGACTGACCACCCGATGAGCGGCAATAAACTTGTTGCTCAGCAATATTTGATTGTCGAAATCAGTTTTAAATTTCCAGAACACAGCCATAGGCGCATCCACCAGATAAACTAATTTATAGCCCTGGCCGTCTTTGCGCTCCGGCTTTAGCTTAAAGATAAGCGGTTTGCTGCTCGCCACAGCTTGGGTTTGGTTGTCGGTTGCAGGTTCCTTAATTTCCGATGCTACGGCGCGTGCCTCCCCTAAAAAGACCAGCAGGATTGCGCAAAGTCCAAATCTGAATAGTCCTTTCAGCATGTCGATCCTCTTTGAAAATTAATTCAGGGATTACGATCTGACTAAAATGAAAAATGCGGAGCATACATTAATTTAGCCGCAATATTATCTTCATATTGGTATTCTGTGGGGACGCGTGAATATATTATTTACCGATCTATTACAAAAAAGGTTGTCCATCGTGGTGAGATAAACTTTCAATGATATCAAATTGTTGGAGTGGTAGAGTGTTGGAGTAGTGGCTGAAGGTCCGAGGTCCCCTTAAAATACCCCAACACTCCATTACTCCAAGATCGAGACATTCAATAACTGCCAGCAACCTCAAAATTGCCTTATATTTGGCTATCGTACCGCTTACTTGTTGTTAGACCAGCGTGATAACCGGTGTCGGTGGGTGAACAATTTTCACCTTTTTCAATGCTATATGGTGGCGTTTTGCGATATCGTCGACGACCAGTTCAACAGAGGTCAGATGCGGATCACCATAAAGTGATCGGTAGAGCTCGATCTGTTTTTCTACCAGGGGTACGATCTGATCATGGGCAAGCAACTGCGTCTTGCTGAATCCCTGCTCTAATCCTGCCGTGACCATTTCAACCACGTCATAATCGTATCCCAGGTCTTTGAAATCGCTTTGTCCCGGTTCGAGGCCGGCGGTGGGGGTGCGGTTGATAATCGTATCCGCCACTCCCAGAAATGCGGCCATCTGCTTGACCAGTCTTTTTGACAATCCGGCGATGGGGCTCATATGAACTGCACCGTCGCCGAAAAGGGTGTAATACCCGATGCCGAAATCCTCATCCATGTTTCCGGTGCCGGCCAATACTTTATGTTCGGTTGCGGCTTTGGTGGACAGGACATTGGCCCTGACCCGCGAGATCAGGTTGCCGCGATGGTAGTTTTCTTCAAAGGCCTCCGGGTTTGTTGCTTTAAAGGCATCAACCAGTTTTTCGATGGAGTGAATTTCAAAGCGGATACCAAGCTTCCGGGCCATGATTTCGGCATCATGGGCGTCTTCCCTTTTATTGATGCTGGAAGGAAGTATATAGCCAACTATTTCGAAGTTTGGATTCCCGTTTTTGTGATAACGCTCAAAGGCCGCCTTTATTAAGGCTGCCGTGGTGCTTGAATCAACTCCACCGGAAAGTCCGACAACACAGCCACTGGATTTGTTTTGAACGACGGTCTCAATGACAAAATCGCCGATTTCCCGACTGACGGTTTCACAATTCATACTGGGCAGCTTTATTCGATTCATCTGGTCCTCCAACATTTTGAGATCAAATATCTTTCCGAATGTATTGCCTATCTTTAATTTGCGAATATCACCGGTGGGGGAAGCTGTCAAACAGTTCTTTGGATGGTCTGGCTTATAGGATAGCAAAGCAATGCGGCGGTACTATTAATCTCCTCGGACAAACCGGTCGAGTTCTTCTTTGAAGACCCTCCAGCCGCGGCCGATTTTTTGGGCCCTGATTTTACCGGTTGCTATATACTTGAGATAGGTCGGGCGGGAAATCTTAAGATAGAGGCAGGCCTCTTGGGTGTTAAGAATAATGTTGCTTTCCCCGGCGTCCCGACCGGCATTCGTTCGCCGGTCATAGCCGTTGCGGCGGTCCTCGCGCCGGCGATGTTTTAATCTGCGTTTATTTCTCATACAAGCCACCCTGATTATCGGAATAAAATTCTGGAGGAAAGAATCCTTGCTATATTATCGGCGTTTAGATGTATATCTTGAGAATCGCGTCGATTTAATTATTTACTCACCGGTCCGACGGCCATGTCTTATCACAAAAACAAATTTTTTTTTAAATTGATACCCTTTACAGCATATTGTTGTAAAATACTGTAAAAAAACATAAATATCTGTAAACATTAATAATTTTTTACTTGCAAGACGCTATGACTTCGTCTATGGTTGGCTTCAGTGCCGGACGATACCTGAATCCAATTTGACACCGGCAGCGTGGTATCCTTGGACAACCTCGATAAATACAGCACCAACTTGTTCCTGTTTGAAGGTGAACTCCGCAGATAGGCGGCTGCCCGCATCCGGACCGGAGATGGATACGAAAACGTCGAGACTCTCCTCAAGCCTGTTACCACCCTGCTGGTGACCTCTTTCGACAACCTGTTGTAATATCGGGATTAATCTATACGCGATTACACAATTCCATTCAGGGACGTTTTGCGGTGCACGTAGCCGGTCGACGGCTTACCGGTCCGCTGATTTGGCGGTTATATATGTCCTTAATAGCGCTTTATAGAGGGCGCGGGAGTATCACAACCTGGGGAGGAGTTTTGCAAATTCGGTTGCTATAACATTGCCGATCCGCAAAAAAAGATACCGATGCTACCCGGGTGACTGCGTGGCAAACGCGTTGCTCGAGCATTCGAATATAATCCCGGGGACATATATAGCCGCCTGCCATCATCCCATTTTCCCATCCATCAGAGTGATCCCTGATCATGAATTTGTGAGGAAAAGCAGCATTTTTATGTCTAAATTATGGTCTTTTGTCAAATTAGTCCAACTTTTTTCTTTTTTGGACGGTTTTTTTGAATTTTTCACAAACAAATATCTATGAAAGGACCGATCGGCTGTTTAATTCTTAATTTGACATTATATCGGAATCTTCCAAACGGGTCATCGACCGAGCCTGGGCCCATGCCCCGGTCAAACAGACGGCTACGCAGCGCTGTCAGGGGCTGACTGCCAATTACCCTAAATATTCAATCTTCAATTTTCATTTCCGGCTTGACCCGGTTGGGGTCGTTGTTAATTATGCTTGGCCCGGTAGATGTGCCGGCTGGCGCGGTTCTGCTGGCGCTCCAACCTGAGTCTTTCCTACGCAGTCAATTCACCATCGCAGCGTGCCTTGCGCTTGCTGCGTTGGATTCTTCTTTGTTCGCGCTGAAGCCGGCGAACTTCTTTGGCCGAAGCGTCCCTTCAGCAGCCGTGATGTTCAAGGGCGATAATACGCAGACATGGAGAGAGCGCACCCAGTACTTTACCGTAATAATATTAGGCAGCCTGATAAATACGATTTATGCATTTCATTTCTTATTCTAAAGTTGGATGTCTTGTTGTTGCCCAGCCGGTTTGTACTTGCAGCCGCATTGCGCCGCACATATTTAAAGGCAGGGCTCTATCAGAACTTACTTTAAAATTTGTTGATATTCAGGGATATTATATTGGAGCTGGATACATCCCGGCTGTCTGCAAGCGACACGATCACCGCCGGTCAAGCTACGCAGAAAATCCATACCCCCATAACAATCATCCCCAAAATTTCCTTGCATGGATATTGCATTTGCTTATATACCTTTATTGCATCTGTCAATCGGCACATATCATCGGGGGGTGAAACTTGCATTGCTGTTTGATGGGCATACCGGGTCGGGGGGACCAAAATCCAATGTTGGAAAAGATAATTGCGAAGGCTCGTCATCTATTAAAAGATGTGCAGCTCTCCGGTTCTGTGGAATCTGTGGCCGTCGTTGAGCAGATGTACAACGACATAGTGGCCCTTAATGAGTTTATATGCAAAGAGCTATCTGCCGTGGAAAGCAACTCCAGCTTCGATGCAATGAGCAAAAAAGCGGCCAAAAGGAGCGTCTTCGAAAAAGCTGGCCGAAAGTTAGAATCTATAAAATCCCAAAAGAGATATGCCGAACGCGGTGACTCAAAGCAGGCAAAGGCTTCGAATGAGCGGGTGGCAGCGGAAAACATAAGCGCGGTACTGCAGTTTTTAAGGGAGAAAGAAGTGCGTGACCGGCTTTGCGGAATGACGGAAAAGCAAATCCAGGCCCTATTTGGAGAGTCATTGTTTGATGGCAGCAACCCGCTTTTGTTAAACGCAATTCTTAACTCCCCGACCGGTTTTGAACCGGTTTCAAGAGAGATCCTGAAAAAAATGCACCGGGCAAAGGCCCGGAAAGGAAGACCGGCGGTAGCAGAGGTTGGTCCGCAAGCAAGTAATTTAAGTGCGGTTGTTGAAGAAATGTTCAGTCTGGTCAAAAAGAAACTTGACGATCTCAGACGAAATGAACTTCCATCTCAATTAGTCAATTTAAACGATTCGAAAGAGCCACCGTTTAAGTTTTAATACCTGAACCCAGCGGGAAAATACTGAGAACCCTTGACAAGTGCGAGCAGCAGCAGGTTGTGAGAATTTGAGAAGCAATAACAGGTATAAGGATGATGGCCGGTTTTGAAATTCGACACTGAAAAACGCCGATACAAGCGCTTCAAATATGAAGCCTTAATATCTCATGATATCTCCACGAACGGCAATATCCATCCCGGGCGAATGCTAGATTTCAGTAAAGGTGGTTTGTACTTCGAGTCTGATAAAAACATCCTTAGCGGAGAAGTTATCTTTCTTGGCCTTGATATTCGCACCGAGTCTCCCGGCTATGATACACAAATTTTCTTTGAGGTGAAAATCGTATGGAAAAAAGCATTGGAAGGCTTGTCTTACGGTTTTGGATACGGCGGAAAATTTCTGACCTCCAATGATTCATTGAAGGAATCCAAAAATTTCGATAAAAAGAACGACAGCTTACCGAGCGACGGTTTTTCGAGTGACCATGGCTCCAGAAAACATTTAAGAAAACCATACAATAAAGCTTTTTTATTCTATTATGAAAGTATCGAGTATAAGGGCTTTGCAGCTAATATCGGCCGCGGCGGAGCGTTCATTTTAACTAAAGAGCCTGCGCATAAACTTAAAATTGATCAGAATAAATTACAAAATTGTAGGTCCAACATTTTAAATTTGGTCAATGTTCTTTGAAAAATTGGTTAAAGCAGCAATCTGCTGTGCTTCAGGTTAAA
>Ga0209743_1000235_pt1 | contig 21412 bp, 17 predicted proteins | sample OlaalgELextract2_FD_187378 | JGI IMG/M metagenome (GOLD analysis project Ga0209743, IMG submission 187378) | Olavius algarvensis symbiont microbial communities from Tuscany, Italy - Type G ELBA extract 2 (SPAdes) (version 2) | ecosystem: Host-associated > Annelida > Digestive system >...
AGTTTTAGGGAACTAGGCCTATAAAAGGAGTGATTTTAGTAGTACTTATATCAAAAAAAGTCAAGTAGTATTTTATCTTATCATGCTGATATAATGAGAATTTTTACGTTTATGCGTCCACTCTATATGTAAAATCTGCTTTTACAAATTAATCCCGGTTTTATTCCTATGACGTCCCGGGTGATAATTTGGGATTTTAGATTGCGGATTTCGGATTGATGGAATCGCTGCGCTTTATCTATTATACGGACAGAATTCCACTTAAACTAATAACTTATAATCAATAACGAATAACTTCCGATTGGTTTACCTTGTTCGGATGAGCTAATTGAAATCAAAACAACTTACCGTATGAGGCTTTCATATTGGCAGAAGGAAAACCCATGGATTCAACAAAAGAACAGATCTGCAGTGAGGTCGACGCACTGGCGCAGGATATGTATGCGATCAGCGATTATTTGAAGGCCAATCCGGAAACGGCCTACCAGGAATACAAAGCCCGCGATTATCTGACCGGAGTGATGGAAAACAAGGGGTTTATGGTGCAACAAGGCGTCGGGCAGGTGGAAACCTCGTTTCTGGCCCGGCCTGTCAACGGACCCGCCGGCCGTCCCACCGTTGCCTTTCTGGCAGAATATGATGCGCTGCCTAAAATTGGGCATGGCTGCGGTCACAATCTGATTGCCGCCGCCAGCCTGGGGGCGGCGATGGCGCTGAACAAGGTATGGCAGACCGATGCCGGCGGGCTGGTCGTTGTGGGAACCCCCGCAGAAGAAGGCGGCGGCGGCAAAGAACGGCTGGCAGCGGCCGGTGTTTTCGATGACATGGATATGGCGTTGATGTTTCACCCCGGCGGGCTGAACATCGCGGGCAAAGATATGCTGGGCCGCATCAAATTCAAAATGGAATTTTTCGGCCGCACGGCCCATGCCTCCGGGTCGCCGGACAAGGGGATCAACGCCCTGGATGCCATGGTGGCGGCCTATACCAGCATCAACGCCATCCGGCAGCATCTGCGACCCGACGGCCGCATCCACGGTATCATTACCCACGGCGGCGATGCACCCAATATCATTCCGGATTATGCCGCCGGATTATTCTATGTGCGGGCCGGCAGCCGGTCCTATCGGGATGAGATTTTCGAGCGGGTTGTCAATTGTGCCAAGGGCGCCGCCATGGCGCTGGGTGCCGAGTGTAAAATCGAAATCGATCCACCCAAGCTGGATCCCATGAAGCGCAATGCGGCCCTGGAAACCGCCGCCACCGCGAATATGGCGGCTTTGGGAATCGCCCCGGACCCGGATGACGGCCGGCGGGGCTCTTCCGACATCGGCAATCTCAGCCATTATCTTCCGTCCATGCATCCCGTACTGGCCATCGTGGGGCCAGAGATCCCGGGCCATTCGGTGGCGTTTCGTGATGCCACCACCGGTGACCGCGGTCGTCAAACCCTGCTCAATGCCGCTAAGATGCTGGCCATGACGGCTTATGACTATTTAACCTCGACTGAACTAAGGGCGCGGGTCGCACAAGATTTCTTCTAGTCAAATAAAAAATTGAAGGTGTCAGGAATTTAGGGGTCAATTGGATTATTGGTACTTTTTCCTAAAAGACCTAACCCCAGTTATTTAGCAATTTCCTGTCCTCTTTTGATTTCTTGCCTTATGATCGGTCGAACCAGTTTTAGCCGACTTGCCGGCGTTTGAGCAACAAACCTGCAAGATCTGCCCCTTCTATCTGATATTACAGAGGATTGATATGGGCGGTTGTAAAACCCCACTGTTTGGGGATATCCCCACACCTCACCCTAGCTTTGCATTGACGCTAAACCGAATTTATTTAAAATTTATTATTTAAATCAGTGGTTTAAAATAGTATTTCAATTAAATTCACTTACCTGGCAAGATTTTTGCTCTTTATCTACTGACTGGAAAATAATTGAGGCTAAAGCATTGAGCACCGTTTGGATCTATGGGAGATCAGGGTCTTGAACCCAGTACTACGACTTAAAATATTGATTGTAGATGATGACGAGGATTTACGCCGGCTGGTAGGGTCGACACTCAAAGATGAACGCTATGACCTGATGGAAGCAAACAACGGGCAGGACGGGCTGGCACTGGCCTTCACCGAAGCGCCCGATCTCATACTGCTGGATCGACAAATGCCCGGCATGGATGGGCTGGAAGTGCTCAATAAACTTCGAACCAATTTGACTACCCGCCATATCCCCGTCATTCTCCTTACCGCGATGGGGAAAGTGAATGAACGTGTACAGGGGCTTGAGACAGGGGCTGACGACTATGTCATCAAACCGTTTGCACCCCAGGAGTTAAGCGCGCGCGTGGAAGCGACCTTGCGACGCTCCCGAAGAGACTTGATAACCGACCCTCTGACAAAACTCCCCGGCAACCCGGTCCTGCGCGAGGAACTGAGCCGTCGCTTGAGTTCCCGGGAGCACTTCAGCCTTTGCTATGCAGACATCAATGACTTTAAAGCCTATGTGGACAGTTATGGCTTCGAAGGCGCTTCTGAAGTTATCCAGCGCTTAGGCCAATTGATATACAATTGCTGGATCGAGCACGGTGCTCCGGATGACTTCATCGGCCACATCGGCGGGGATGACTTTTTCGTGCTGACCGCCCAGGAAAGCGCCGAGCCCTTATCGATTGCACTGGTCACGGGATTCAACGAAATGGCCGGCAAATATTATCAGAAAACGGATCGGGATCGCGGGTACATCCAAGGAATGGATCGCTATGGCGTTCAGCGCCGCTTCCCGCTGTTGAGCTTGAGTGTGGCGATCATCGATATTGCGCCCGGGGACTTTTCTGATAGCAAGGACCTGGCGGCTTTTGCGGCCCGCTGCAAAGAGGACGTGAAACAGACGAGAACGAAAATAAATCATTACCGGAAAAGGGATGTCCGCCCCTCCTGAAATCACCGGCGGTTGTTTGCTCCTATCGGCCTGCCCGCATCGCGTTAAATTTCATGTTTTGTGTGCCTTGTAAATAGTGTCTCATCCAGCCAACCGGAATTGATCAATGCGACAATTTCATTCCAACCGCATTAATTACCGGAGGCGGACTCGATCTCATTCAACAAGGCCCGCACCCTTATTTTGACCGATTCTTCCGCAGCATTATCTGCGGCGGAAATTGCCCGGCGCCCCAGTCGCATTGCAGCCGAATTCTGCCCCTGGGCCCATCTGCTGCGTGCCGCTCTGTAAAAACGATCAGCAGCCTGACTGAATTTGCCCGCACTCAAATACGCTTCGGCGGCATTTTGAAGCGCACGCGCCATTTCCGGATACCGTTTTGCCTGCCGCAGCAAGGTTGTCTCGCTGTCAAACGCTTTGGCCGCCAGGATCTGTTCATTTTTAATCAGATGCATTCGCCCCGCCAATGCCGATATGCCGGCATGTAGCGCCGGATCGGATACCGCCGCAGCGAATTTTTTGGCCATTTGCAGCGCCTGCAGTGCCCGCACGGCATCAGCCTCATCACAGGCAATTTGCCCGCGGAGCAAGTATACCTCCAGCCGCAAGCTGTCTGCAGGGTAGGATCCCGGGGACGATAATACCTGATCTGCAAGCATCAGGGCCTCTCTCGGATGACCCTGCAACCGCGCTACTTTAGCCTCTACCAGCAGAATATCAGCGATGTTTCCACGATTGCCTGATATTTCAGTCTTGGCCTCTGACAGCAATTCCCTCGCTTGATCAAGTCGATTCAGGCGTATCCAGCAAGCTGCCAGATTGTAGGCCGCATCACCGATCTGCGCGGCGCTGTCCATGGCGCGTGCCCGTCTGAGGGCTTGCAGATAGTAACGGGCGGCTTGTTCGATGAAGCCCTGATCAAAAGCCAGGCGCCCGGCCGTCATGGATCTGGAAAATTCGGCATCAATTTTCAGGGCAGGGTCCGGTGCCGGCCCGGCGCAGCCGGTAAGCCTTGTAAACAGTACGAGGCCGCATAAGCATAATGTCAGAGCAAAAGGCAGCGTCTGCTTTTTCATGGCGGCTACCTTTCCAGGCCAACTTCGGAAGATGGAATCCGCGTCACCGGCGTTTGCTGCTCGACATACTCACGCAGCAACCAGTGTTTTTGCATGCCGATTACCAGTTTTTCGATTTGGCGTAAGGTTTCCTCGGTCTGCATGACAAGACCGGGCAGGGTCTGCATTTCTCCTTCCAGCCGTCCCATAATTCCCGGAAACCGGTCCATGGTCTTATGGATATCCTGCAAAACCACTTCAGTTTCGTGAAGCACGCTTTCGGTCAAAGAGGCAATGCGGGGCATTGCCCCAAGTTGCGCGCTGAGATTATCAACGACACCTGCAATCTTGCCGCTGGTGGTTCGAGCGTCTTTTAAAACAGCGGTGAGTTCGTTCAGGGTCAGGTTTAATCCGGTCAGGGTGGTCTCAATACCTGCAGCCAGGGTCTTATCTGTCAGGAGTTTGGCGGCAATACCTTCGCCGGCTTCCAGACTTTCAGAGATGCGATTCATGCGCGCCAACACCAACTGAAGGGGGCTGTCCGGATCACGAAGATCGACCGCCAGTCCCCGGTATTCATCAATTGCAGGCAAAGTCGTTTTCTCCAAACGCGCCAGGGTCTGCTCAATCGTCGTTATAATGCTCTTTTCGACCTTGCACCTCAGGACCGCATTTTTTGGCGGCAGCAAAGCGCCGGTCCCCCGGGTAATCTCCAGGTAAACATCCTGGGCCACCAGCCCGAATTTCGTCCGAATGATACCGACTGAATCATCCCGCACAAATCGGAAAAAGTCGGCCCGGATACTGAGATAGGCTTCCATACGATCGTTTTTATTGATGGCTATCTCTGTAACCTGCCCTGCGATCGCACCCAGAAGGAACACCTCGGATCCATTGCGCAGACCGTGAGAGCCGCTTTCGGGCAGCAAAATCCGGAGGCTGTATGTCTTATCGAACCACTTTTGGCTTCGAGCTGCGACAAAAACAGAAATAACGGCCAAAATGACGACCAGGATTACGACTGTGCCGATGAGTTGGTTGACATACCTAAACTTGAAACGCTCGGTCATTGTCGTCCTCCTTCTACCAGATCCATCCGTGAGCCGTACATCGTGCATTTAAGCGTCGCATGAATACCGTTTTCACTCCAGACCCGGTCTTCGCTGGTTGTCCAGATAACGGCGCTGCCTCGCTCCCGGGCAGATCGAATCGCGTTCATCAGCGGTGGCATGATCCCGGGAAAAAGATTTCTCGTCGGTCGCTCCAGAATGATAAGGACCGCATTGCCCAGAAACGCGCGGATAAATGCCGATCGCCTCAAATCCTCCCGGTGCGTACCTGCCGGTTCCCGGCGGGGCACGCCCGGAAGGCCGAACATTCTGGCCAGGGAGATCGCTTCGGCTTCGATATCCGAATCTGAACGATTTGAATGATGCCTTTGGGCCAGGGCAATATTTTCGCCCATATCAAGATTGCTGATCCAGCCATGGTTTTCAAATATCCGTCCGATTTTCCCCCGCTGCGTCGCTGAATGATCGGGAGACATCCGGAGCCAATTTTCACCTAAAAATTCGACGGTACCCTGACCGGGTTCCAAAACACCGGCGGCCAGGTCCGCTATTGGAAGCCGGTGCCGCCCGCGCTCCAACCTGATGAGCAGAAGTTCTCCTTGAGATAGAGTAAACGTAACATCCCAAAGGGGTGAATCAAATAAGGGATCCGGCTCGGTCGACACCCCCTTAAACGCCAGCACCGGTGTGTTATTGCCGCCGGAAATGTCGGGCATTTTATTATTTTTTTTGAAAACGCTCACTGCTTATCCGGCCCCTCATGGGTTCCATGCCTGATTTAAACCCTTCTAATATCCGATTGGCGACCCCGCATCGGGCAAGTCAAGAATCCTGGCCCGGCTTACAGGTATGTCAGCAGCGAAACCAATGCCGATATACTGAAAAGTGCTCTGACAGAAATCGTCAGGGCGCGCTTGGCTGCCTTTGGAACCTCCGTCAAGGACGTCTGCACCCGCAGGCCTTGTGAACAACAAATGGCGCCTGTGAATATTGCCGGGACAACGGTCTTTGACAGAAAGTTAACCAAGTCGACCGGACTCATCGAAAAAATGATGCTGCGCACAAATGTGCCTGGATCAACGACACTCAGACTCAGCAAAAAGCTGCAAAGATAACCGCTGGTAAACGCAACCACGACAAAAAGAATGGCCAGGCAAAAAACAGAGAGGGTCAAACTCAACACCCGGGGCATTACCAGATATATAAACGGATCGAGGCCCTGTGTGTCCAACGCGCGCACCTCACCGGCAATTTTCATATTGCCCAATTCCGTGGTCAGGGCGGTGCCATTTCTGCCAATAACCAGAAGGTTTATCAGAACCGGGGCCGCCTCGCGAACCAGTACGGTCACCAGCAGCGGGCCTAATGACAAAGACTGGCCGATAATCTGTAACCAGACCAGGACCTGAGCGACCACGGATATTCCCACCGCGCAGGCCACGTAAAAAACGAATCCGGTGGAATCAATGCCGGTAGACAGAATCTGGCGATAAAGCTCGGCACGCACCGCGCGGCTCCAGTAGCGCGGCTTGACAGCCACCGCAAAAACCTGCCAGGTGATACCGGCCAGATAGCAAATTTCCCGCCACCCTTCCAACGTAACATTACCGACTCTCGCAATGGCATTCATTTTTTGATTTCCATTATGCTACTGTCCCGTTAGGCCCTTAGCGACATCACATAGACAATTTATTGTCGATGTTGCCGCGCGAAATGATTTTTCAATGGTTTCAGGTGTCAGGTTTCAGGTGTCAGCATTTAGCACCTCTTTTTCCTGACACCCGACACCTGATCCGCCTTCGGCGGAAAACCTAAAACCAAAGAACTGCGCTATAGCTGCCCTCGTGGGCCACTTTTCCAAGCGCAGTATAGGATAAAGCCTAGGCCCTTAGTTGTGAATTCTTTGCCTTTTATGAAAAAACTCAATTATCACGAAAGCACGAAAGTTGGAAAACACGAAATTGTCCTTGGCTTCTTTGCGTGCTTTCGCCTGCCCTGTTAAACCTTTTTACCAGTTTAACCGGGGTCATTTCATGCTTTCGTGATTGATCTTTTATGGTTCCCCGCTGGACGGGATTTCCGCTTTGCTCCAACCCCGGCAGCGGGATCTTCACTACGCTACGATCGGCTAAGCTTGTCCGGGTTGGGGGTTTATCTGAACGTATGCCGGCTACTTTCGGCTCACAAGCAGATACGTCCGGATGGTGCCCTCTCCTTTGACGTAGAATTCGCCACGCTCTTCAAACACATAACTGTCTTTCAAAAGGGTATAAGTGGCAGCGCTGACTTGAATGGAACCCGGCAAACCGTAGGCTTCCATTTGGGCAGCGGTGCCGACTGTTTCACCCCAAATGTCATAGGCCAATTTTGCCGTTCCAATCACCCCGGCAATCACGGGCCCGCTGTTAATACCGATGCGCAATTGCAGCGGTGCCTCGATCCCGGCGTCAAAACGGACAATTTCTTCCTGCATGGCAAAAGCCAATTCGGCGATAGCCTGCGCGTGATCCGGACGCGGCACCGGAATCCCGGCCGCCGCCATATATGAATCGCCCACGGTCTTGATTTTTTCCAGTCCCCAATGTTCGGCCAGTCGATCAAAACTTGCGAAGACCCGCCCCAGCAACTCGACCACCTGAATCGGCGTTTTTTGAGCAAGAAGGCTCGAAAAATCATTGAGGTCGGCAAACAGGATGGATGTCTCTTCAAAGCTATCGGCGATGATCCCCGAGTCCTGTTTCAAGCGCTCGGCAACCACCTCGGGAAAGATGCTGAGCAGCAGCCTTTCGGTGGTCTTCTTTTCAACCTTGAGCTGTCGGTTTTTCTCCTGGATCGCCTGTTCCAGATCTATAATCCGCCGCCCCGATCGTACCCGGGCGAGCAGCTCACCTTTATCAAAGGGTTTGGTAATATAATCATCTGCTCCGGCATCCATCGCGCGCACAAGATCGGCTTTGCCTTCTTTTGATGTCACCAGAATAAGGTAAACATATCCGGAGCTCGCTTCCCGTCTGATTTTTTCACACAATTCCACGCCGCCCATCTGGGGCATCAGCCAGTCCGTGATGACCATCCGAATATCTTCTTGTTGAATGATATCCCAGGCCATGCGTCCATCATCGGCAATGACGACCTCGTAATTTTCCTTCTGCAAAATCCGCTCGAGAAGTTTTTGAGAATCTTTATCATCTTCTGCAATTAGAATACGCATATCCGCTTTTCCCTACAACGTCTGTTGTTATTTCCCTGCACGGTTACCCGGCCCACCCCATGCGGCGTTGACGTCTAACCGGGTTCGAAAACGATTTCAATGCACTGCAGATAGTTGGAAAGTTCATCCAAACAGTGCTTTATTTTTACGGGATCTTTTTGTTGGGCGGCTGCTTCAATTGAACCACCGATATCGGTAATGGCGTCAAATCCGTAGCCGCCGCCAACCCCCTTCATGGTGTGGCCCGTCCCGGCGATGTAATCATAGTCACTCCGCTCCAGCGCCTCAAAAATGGCGGTGATATCCCGGCGCCTGTTTTCGAGAAATCCGGGAATCAGGTCTTCCAGGTCGGAATCCACGCGGATGATGATTTTTTTGCCCTGCGGCATGTCGTTATCGGTTATCATATTTTCTCCATACCTAAACCGCCGGATCCGCTATGGATAGGTTCCGGCCGAATTCAGCCAGCGCCTCCAGCAGTTTGGCTTTTTTTATGGGCTTGGTCAGATGGGCGTTGCAGCCGGCGGCCAAACTCTTCCGGGTGTCATCCTTCAGAGCATAGGCGGTCAGGGCCACGACCGGAGTTTCGACGACACCGGTCTCTTTTTCCCACTTGCGGATCTCGCGGGTGGCCGTGTATCCATCCATAACGGGCATCTGCATATCCATCAGAACCAGGTCATAGGTACCGGCCGTAAACTTCTGCAAAGCAATGGCGCCGTTTTCGGCGATGTCGATCGTATGGGAGCTCTTCTTGAGATATGATGCAATCAGCAGCCGGTTGTCTTCAGAGTCGTCGACCAGGAGAATATGCAGGGACCGGCCATCGGCTGCAGGCAAGGCGGGGCCGTCTCCCGGTGATTTGGGGGCCGGCCCGGTTTTGGCCATCGAGACGTAAATCATATTTTTTAAATCATTGCGTTTGATGGGTTTTACCAGATAACCTGAAATCCCATGCTCACTGGCTTTGGTGATATCCCCGGCACGATTGTCGGAAGTCAACATCATTACGGTCATGCCCCGGTATGAATCATCCTGACGAATATGGTCGGCCACATCAAATCCGTCCATGCCGGGCATGCGACAATCCAGCAATACAAGATCAAACGGCGAGGCAGCCGCAGCGGCCTGTTGCAGGGCACCCAAACCGGCAAGACCGTCTTCCGCCTCGGTTACCACCATTCCCCATCCGGCAAGCATTTCCCTCAGCAGCAGGCGGTTGGTGGCGTTGTCATCGATAACCAGTGCCCTTAATTCATTCAATTCAATCGGTGGCGACGGCACACGCTTTTGGGGTTCGACCTGCAGGTCAAATTTTGCTGTGAAATAAAAGGTACTGCCCCGATCCAGTTCACTTTCAACCCAGATGCGGCCCTGCATGGCATCGACAATCCGCCGGGAAATGTTCAACCCCAATCCGGTGCCGCCATACCGGCGGGTGGTGGACGCGTCCACCTGGGTGAATTGCTCAAAAATAGATTCTGTTTTATCGGGCGGAATACCGATGCCGGTGTCTTTTACTGAAAATTCCAATTGGCCCGCGCCGTCGGTTTCAGCATCCGCCGCGGCTTTAACTTCAATAACGACCTCGCCGCTTTCCGTGAACTTGATGGCGTTACCGGCCAGGTTAACGAGAATCTGGTGTAACCGCAACGGATCGCCAACCAGGTTAACCGGTGTACCGGCAATGATTCGGCAGGCCAGCTCAAGGCCCTTTTTGTGCGCCCGCAGGGCCAGGATTTCGCAGGTCCTTTCGATTATCTCACGCAGATCAAAATCAATTTTTTCCAGTTCAAAATGACCGGCCTCCAGTTTGCTGATGTCGAGGATATCATTTATCAGAGAAAGCAGGTTTTCACCGGCTGATTGGAAGATGCGAACATATTGACGTTGCTCGGATTCCAGGGGCGTTTCACCGAGAAGTTCGGCCATACCGATGATGGCGTTCATGGGCGTGCGGATTTCATGACTCATACTGGCCAGAAACTCGCTCTTGGCCCGGCTGGCGGATTCGGCCTGCTCCTTGGCCGCCATCAGATCCGCCTCGGCCTGGATGCGTTCGGTGATATCGCGGATAATACCGGTAAACAAGCGCCTCTGCCTCAGGTGCACTTCGCTCACCGCCAGGTCCATCGGAAATGTCGTACCGTCTTTATGCAGACCGACGACTTCCCGCCCAATACCGATAATTTGGGCTTTGCCGGTGTGCAGGTAATTTCTGATATATTCATCGTGACGACTGCGGTAAGGCTCGGGCTGCAGCATGTTGATGTTGTGTCCGATAACCTCTGCGGCCGGGTAGCCGAAGATGCGTTCTGCGGCCGGGTTAAACGACTGAACGATGCCCTGCTCGTTGATGGTAATGACACCGTCGACGGTGCTGTCCAGAATCGCGCGCTGTCGTTTCTCACTCTCTTTGAGCGCCGCCGCCGTTTGCTGGCGCTCGCTGATTTCTTTGGCCAGTTCCGTGTTGGCGTCTGATAATTCAGCCGTGCGTTCGACCACGACGCGCTCTATCGTCGCCGTGCGGCCCGCCAGCACCAATATAAACGTGCCCAATAAGCTGGAAAACAGGAACCCGCCGATCAGCACGGCGCGTGTCTCCGGGGGCTTGTGATCTTCAAAGTACCGGGTCGTCGGGGTGAACTGGATGGCCCAGCGCCGCTCGGCAAACGTGAAAACAGCTTCTGCATGAAGTTCTGTCGAGCTTTCAGTGCGGTCACCATCCGGCGTCAGGCGGTTGTTTTCCCGGACCTGCGAACGGTTTGTAAATAGCAGTTGTTCACCGTCAGGTGTCGTCTCGTCGTATAGCGTGTACTCAATACCTTCGCTTTCAAAAGGCTTTATGGCCGCGTTTACCATGTCGCCAATCCGAAAGGCCCCCAGCGCAAAACCTTCCAGGTGTTCGCGGCGCGCTTGAGCGGAGTCCGGTGAAAAGTCTCCGGCGTAAATCGGCAAAAAGATCAGCATGCCAAACTGGCGTCCGACCTCCTGCACCAGCCGGATTCTGGAACTGGCGACCGGTCTCCCGGAATTGCGTGCTCGATTGATTGCGTCGAGACGAGCGGCATTGGAGGCCAGGTCGAAGCCCAATGCATTTTCGTTTCCCACAAAAGGCTCCACGTAATAGACAGGAAAATATTCCTTGCGAGGCAAAACGGCTATCAGTTGTCCCTGGGGATTCAGTTCTTTGAGCTGAAAATCAGCGAATCCATCCCGCCGCGCATTCGCTTCGTATAAAGACCGTTGGCCTTCCGGTACACGGGGAATCCACTCCAGGGCCTGAATGCCCGGATAGCGGAACAAAGAACGCTCGACGAATTTCGCAAACTCACTGCGGTCCACGTATTGACTGGCCCGGAAAAGCCCTTCGATGGAATAAAGAATATCAGAATAGGATCCGAGGGCCGTCATCAGGGCCTGGGCCAAGTGGTCTGTTCGTCGCTCGAATTCGAGCTGGGCCCGTTTCCACTCCCCGGTGCGTATATTAAGGAACACCACCACGGTCAATACGACAGCCAGGCAAACTGCCAAAGCGGCAAAGAGCCGTGTTCGCCGCCGCGTTTGATGCAATTCCATACCCCAAACCTGCGCCAGCGGGATCAAAAGAAGTACCCCGATCGTGTCTCGCTGCCACCAGGTCCACCAGTTCAACAGATACGTACTCGAGGGGATCGCATCCACCAGTAACAAGCCTGTCACCCCTATTGTGGCCCCTACAACACAGCTAACCGGTCCTCCCAGCACCATCATTTTGAAAATATTCTGAGTCCGATCGAGCAGGTTTGGAAATCCCCCGAGTCGCTTTATCAGATAAGCGCCCGCCAGGGCTTGCAGGGTCGCCGCCGGCGCAATGACGATCGGGAGCGGCATAGAATTGAGGTTTGCGGTCCAAGGCGTGCCATCCAAGGTTGTCGAAATACTGAATAAGACTGACCCAACCAAAATGCCCGGCCAAACCCCAAGGCCAAACAACAGGCTGCCGGCCAAAGCGATGCCCGCTGCCGGCCAGACCGCAGATTCATATGCTGGTGGGATTGCCAGCAGCAAAGTAAGTTTGGCCACGACGAAATACGCGAGGCCAAGACCTGCAATCTGCAATAATCGTGCTGCTAAGGAAGACCTGGATGGTAGTTTCACAACGGTCCTTTTTTATTTTGTCTAAGTGCTTGGATATATGACATTTATAATAATACCGGATGGTGATAATGTTTAAATTCGAAGATTCCAGATCCGAAATCCCGGTGATATGCCGCAATTTAGAGTCGTTAGGCCGGGATATGACCCACTAAAAAAGGGTAGCTGGAAAAAAGGACTGGGCCAAATCGATAATTTGAAGCGAGTTACAAAGGGAAATCTAACGTAGTTAATTGAGCGGTTTCGTTTTTTGGATGCTCATTGTATTCCTCTCAGCGATAATCTGTTATGTCGGCTTCATATGCGTCGCCATCGAGAAAGTTGGGGCAACCATCCGGGTAAAAGATAGGAAGTTGCTTATTCGAAGCGGATGAATCGAAAATGGTCGATTGTGTATCGGCATCAGCTTCCGACTTCGCTCTTCGAGCTTGGGGCTTCGCCCTTCGGGCTGCGACCCCACAAGACGACGTGACAAGTTGGCCCAACATCTTGAGGCGTCAATTAAACGGAACCAATAATCAAGCAGATAACGGAAGCGGGCGTTGTTGTCAATATCGATTTTTTAAGTTGGTATTGAACTTTTAGAGGAATTGGAATTCTTGTCGGACCAAATTAAGACCTTACCATTCATAGAAATAAGTGCTAAATGATGGTTTAAATGGGTTTTAAGACTGAAAAACGATAATATTTTGAAGGTAATTTAATAGATGACAATCACATAGCTTGGTCCAACAAGAAAAATTGAGCCGTCACCTAATATTTTTCGTTAATCTCAGTTTCGATTAGATGCTGTAACTGCTGGTAACCAAAGCTGACAAGCGGCTTCCCGTTCACAAAAAATCCCGGGGTTTTGCGGACATTGAGGGCTTTGGCATCTGCCAGATCCTGTTTAATGATTTGTTCTATGGCAGGGTCCATCATATCTTTTTTGATTTTTGCCACATCGAGCCCGGCCCTCGGCAGAAATCGCCATATCAATTGCGGCTTTGGATTGTGATGACTGGCCCAGTGACCTTGGGTTCTATACATAATATCCAGGGTCTCCCAGAATTTACCCTGCTTTTTGGCAGCTTCCAGAATTTTGACGAAATAATCCGCCCCATCGTGAAATGGGGCATATCGGATGACTAGTTTGATTTTTCCGGGATTGACGGCCATCAATTTCTTAACGAAAGGGTGAAAGGCGCTGCAGGTTTCGCACGCCGGGTCGGAAAATTTTATAAGATAGACTTTGGCATCATCACTGCCCAGGGTTTGTGAATATTCCCTGACAAAGATTGAAGCGTTTTCCCGGGCCATAAAATCATAATTTTTGGCTTGTTGGGTGCGACGAAATAAACGCCAAGGCCAAACAAAAGAACTATAAAAATGCTTGAAAACAAAACGATGTTCAGTTTTTTCATGTAGAAAGTTTCCTCCTCAATATAAAAAGTAATGCGATTATCGTCGAAAATGATATCAGGGAAAGCTTTCAAGTTTTTTGAAAATGGAGCGGATAAAAAGAAAAACAGCAAAATTGTGTACGGCATAATCAAAATGTAATTAAGCCGCCTGCAGTTTAATTTAAGAAGGTCTCTCATATATCAAACCAAATTCCTGAGACCTGCCAGTATTCATATCGAGGGCGGTTTAATTACCCTGGATCAAACTTCGGAAATAGCTAAGCGTACGAGGGGAAGCCCAGTCCCTTGGGCCGATAATCTCCTCCAGAATACGCCCTTGTTTATTGATGACAAAGCTTTCCGGCACACCGGTTGTTTGATAAAGATTATTTATTTTCCCGGCGCTGTCGATCAAGGCTGGAAAGTTCAATTTGTGTCTTTTCATAAACGGCCGCACAACATCAGCCCCCGCTTCGTCAATGCTGACCGCTAAAATCACAAATTTTTCATTCTTCAATTCCTGATAAAGTTTTTCCATTGACGGCATCTCTTCCACGCAAGGGGCGCACCACGTGGCCCAGATATTCAGCAAGACCACTTGATCCCGGTAATCGGCCAAACTGACCATTTTCCCGCTCAGATCCGGCAGCGTAAAATTCGGTGCTCGTGTACCTTTTTTAAACCGGGGCTTGCCCGCCAGATCGAAAGACGATTTATCAATTTGAAGGAGGACCAAGATCCCAATACCGATGACCAAGAGTAATATCAGTATTATGGATTGGTAGTTGACCCATCGAGCTTTTTGATTTTCTTTTTTCATGGTTTTTCCCGAATTGGAGGAAGTTTATATGCCACGCCGTAGTAAAATTGTCAATGTTGCAAACGTATTTAATGGATTCTCTTTCCGAATAGGAAAATGCCGGTTCGAGCAAAAAGTACTTGACAATTGATTCAACATATTATTATATGTGCATATGTTCAATTGATAAATATTTGAGGAGGAAAACTTATGGACACCGGGATTCGCAGCACCAATAATCCAATCGAAACGTGCATAACAAAAGGTATTCACAGAGACACCATCCGCGCAGTGGGCAAAAACATGCCGGATCCGGTTGCCCTGTATGAGCTGGCCGATCTGTTCAAATTGTTCGGCGACAGTACCCGAATCGGCATCCTTTGGGCGCTCAGCGAATCAGAGATGTGCGTCTGTGATCTGTGCGCACTATTGAAAATGAAACAACCGGCGGTGTCGCACCAGTTGAAAAATCTAAAGCAGTCCCGGGTGGTCAAAGCCAGACGGGACGGTAAAATAGTCTATTACAGTTTGGAAGATGAGCACATCCGCCGCCTGTTGAACCTGGGTATGGAGCATGTAGCGGAATAACTAAATGCATGTAGTCACAATTGCTGATTCTTTTTCCCGATCTTTTTTTGTTCACCGCGGAGATCGCTGAGAGCGCAGAGAAATGCAATTATTAGGCTGGCTGCGCCAGAAAAACTAAAAGGATATCTTGGGGCTGCGGCATAGCGGATATAAGCTCTGCGTGCTCCGCGATCTCCGCGGTGAGATTTTTATACGTTACCGCATTTATGAAATTCTGTACTAAGCAAAAGGTATTTCCAGAATGGCAGAAATAAAAACCGAAGTGTTTAGCGTCAAAAATATCGATTGTCCTTCATGTGCGGCAAAAATTGAAAATGGATTGAAAGCCCTGGACGGCGTTAATGATGCCGTGTTCGACTTTGCCAGTCTGACTCTGCACGTGAAGGCCAGGGATTTAACCCGGATCGTCGAAGAAGTGCGCAAGATCGAGCCCGGGGTTGAACTGGCACCCCGGTCGGAAATGACCACCAGGCCTGAGCCCGATGAAGGGCCGGGAGACTTCAGACTCAAGAAAGAACTGATCATTTTAGCCCTGGCGGCAGTCCTGTTCTGCATCCAGCTATTTTTTGAAGACTGGTTTCATCAGAATTCCTTTTTATTGCTGGAGATCGCCATCGTTGTTGCAGCCTACCTGATTGCGGGCGGCAATGTTCTGCTGGGTGCATTAAAAACGATTCGCAAAGGCCGACTATTCGACGAAAATGTGCTCATGGTGATCGCCACCGGCGGCGCCCTGGCCATTCATGCTTTTTCCGAGGCCGTCGGCGTCATGATATTTTACAAAGTCGGCGAACTGCTCCAAAATTTGGCCGTGTCGCGTTCGCGCCGCTCGATTCAAGCTCTGTTGGCGGCCAAACCCGATAAGGCGGTTGTAAAAACCGCCGACGGGTACCGCGAAGTTGCCCCGGAATCGGTGGCCGTCGGCGATGTCTTGCTCATCAAGCCCGGCGAAAAAGTACCGCTGGATGGTGAAATAATTGCCGGAAACTCCCAGGTGGATTCTTCGGCATTAACCGGCGAATTTGTGCCGCTAAGCGCCAGGCCCGGAGACACCGTATTGGCCGGCCAGATCAACAAAAGCGGTGCTTTGACCGTGCGTGTGTCCCGGCCTTTCAGCGAGTCGTCCATTGCCAAGGTGATGGATCTGGTCGAAAATGCCACGGCCCGCAAGGCTAAAACCGAAAAATTCATCACCACCTTTGCCCGTTATTACACGCCGGCCGTGGTGATGATCGCAGCGGGCATCGCCTTTATTCCGCCCTTGATTTCTGAAGCCTCCTTTCAAACCTGGATCTACCGCGCGCTAGTCCTGTTGGTAATTTCGTGTCCCTGCGCCCTGGTTGTCAGTATCCCGCTGGGCTATTTCGGCGGGATCGGCAAAGCCTCCCGCAACGGCATCCTGGTAAAAGGCTCCAACTTTATCGATGCTCTGGCAGCCGTTAAAACGGTGGTGTTTGACAAAACCGGAACCTTGTCCCGGGGTGTGTTTAAAGTCAAGGAAATTGTGAATTTAAACGGGTATTCCAAAAGCCAACTGCTGGAATTTGCCGCGGCAGCGGAATTGCAGTCCAACCATCCGATTGCCACATCAATTATCAATGCATTCACCAAAGAAGGGCATGAACTGAATCCTGCACTGCTTTCTGATCATACCGATATCTCAGGGCAAGGCGTTTCAGCCCGCTATGGAGAGCATGCGGTACTGGTCGGCAACGACAGCCTTCTGCACTCAAAATCAATCGACCACTCTCGATGTGAATTTAGCGGAACGGTGAGCCACGTTGCAGTGGACGGCAGCTACGCCGGATACATCACCATCGATGACGAACTTAAGCCGGATGCGGCAAGCGCCCTGAAAATTCTCAGACAACAAGGGGTCGAGCAGATCGTGATGTTGACCGGCGACAACGCCCGGGCTGCGGAGGCTGCGGCAAGCCGCCTGGGATTAGACGGCATTTATGCCGATCTGCTGCCTGAAGACAAAGTCAGCATCTTTGAGAAGTTAGCCGGGCAAAGCAGAAACGATGGCAAAATCGCATTTGTGGGTGACGGCATCAACGATGCGCCGGTTCTGGCTCGGGCCGATGTCGGGGTGGCCATGGGAGCGTTGGGCAGCGATGCGGCCGTGGAGACGGCCGATGTGGTGTTGATGAACGACTCACCCATGAAAATGGCCGAGGCGGTTTCCATCGCTAGACAAACCCGCCGGATTGTCTGGCAGAATATCGTTTTGGCCTTCGCCGTCAAAGGCATTTTCATACTATTTGGTACTATGGGAATGGCCACCATGTGGGAAGCGGTCTTCGCGGACATGGGCACGGCTTTGCTGGCGGTTGCAAATTCGACAAGGATCATCGGAAAAAATACCTAGGCTTTCGCCTACACTGTGCTCGGAAAAAGTGGCCCCGGCACGTAGCAATGTAGAATTTTGCAGGTTTCAGGTGTCAGCGCTGCCTCTGGCCGCGAGCGTCCAGTCAAATCAAAGAAAAGAAACTAATTAACGTCGAACATCGAACGTCCAACATCGAACATCGAATAATGTATTCTGTCTTTTTTAAACCGATTGAGCGAACCGATTCCACCATTCGTCATTCGACATTCGTCGTTCGTCATTTCATGTAGTTTCATATGAGGTAAACCACGAAATACACTAAATACACAAAGCCCAAAAAAGGTTCTTTTTTAATTTTCGTGTCTTTCGTGTGGTTCGTGGTTCATCCATATATAAAAATCTAAATCCAAATACTTTGATATACCCTTTTTATACTGAATAAATCGGACGATACTTGCAACCCAAAATCGCTATTGTAGTGATCGAACCGCGGCAATCCTGAACGTTGAACCTTGAACCTCTGAACCTGTTTTATTTTTTTACCTCGATAGTCGTCATCATCCCCGCTTCGGCATGCGACTGGATGTGACAGTGAGTCAACCAGATTCCGCGATGTTCGGGAACGAAACCGATGGTAACGCTTTCCCGGGGGCCCACCAAAACGGTATCTCTGGTAAATGGCTCGTCTGCTTTTTGGCCATTTCGCTCCAGCACCCTGAAGAAAACGCCGTGGATATGCATGGGATGAAGGCGTGAGCTGCTGTTTTTAAAAATGATCTTCCGGGGCACTCCCAGCGGATACCCGGCCTTGTCGGCCTCGGGCCACAGCTTCATATTCATGGTCCAGCCGATGCCGTATTTGCCGCCGCGAATTGCGTTCAGATCCCAAATCTTGGCCACCTCAACGTTATCAAATATTTTCGCCGGGACGAATTCCGGTAGAGTTGGCGGGGTAAACTCGGGTGTTAATGCAGGCTCTGTCTGTGCAATTTTTATGGTGGCCAGCAGAAAGGGGTTGCGGGTGAATCGATCCTCGACGGCAAATGTTTTCCCCATTGCCTGCTGTGGTATGGTCAAATCCAGATCGATGCGATTTCCGGGTGACAGCTCGAATCCGTCAAAAGGAAAGATTTGTGTTACCGGCCTTCCGTCTACCGCAATGACATTGGCGGAGAGCCCTTCGATGAGCGGTGCGAAAATGCGGGCATTGGCACCATTGATTAATCGCAGGCGGATACGCTCACCCGGATTGACCGTGAAATCGGGGCGAAACTTACCATTGATGGTCGGCGCGTTACCCCAACGGCCGTCGTGCATCAGGTCTCGTCCGGTATTAAACTGGGGGTAAATGTTGCCGTCTTTTTGCAATAGCCAATCGTCCATCAGCCATACCAGATCACGAGACCAGGGCAGTTTGTCTTTTTCCTCGACAATGAAAACGCCTTTCAATCCTCTTTCCAGTTGTTCGCTGGAGTTGAAATGAGGGTGGTACCAGAAGGTTCCCGCGTCCTCGAGTCTCAGGCGATAAATGAAATTTTCGCCTGGTCCGACCGGCTCCTGGGTGACACCCGGCACCCCGTCCATGGCATTGTCGATGCGCAAGCCATGCCAGTGGATGCTTGACGGCTCTTTGAGCCGGTTTAAAAAATCAATCACCAGGGTTGTTCCTTCCTTGCCGTGAATAACAGGCCCGGGTATGCTGCCATTGTAAGACCAAACCGGGGTTTTCATTTCAAAGAACGGAAACTGATAAAAACTTTCCTTGGCCTCTATCCTCAAGGACTGCTCAGCGTGAGCGTTCAACTGCAGGAGCAATACCCAAACCAGGGTCACCGTGATCAGCCTGCCAATGCTCATATGAATTCTCCTAAACCTTCTTGTAAAATCAATATTTTCCCTACAATGTAATACATAATTTACAAGTTGCATGTTTAGCATCTGAATTTTTAAGCATTGATCCGCTGGGATGATATGTTTGGCATGGCTCAGCTATTGGTCAGAACAATTAACTGGGAACGGAAATAAGTTCCGAACTCCAAAATGACCCACTGAAATACGTGGCAACTCCAATAAGAACTAATACGATTCCTCCTGCGATACGCAGCTTTTCCGCTCGATCAGAGAACAATCTTAACCAGATTATACCCCTTTTAAATAGCGAAAATGCCGCAAGCGGCACAGTTAAGGCAAGACCGAACACGAACAACGCAACAAAGCCCGTGATGAAATCACCCAATAGAAGTGACTGACCTAACAGCACTGTTATTAGGGGAATTGCGCAGGCTGGAATGGTCAAACCGCTAATGAGGCCCAGCCGGTTCAGTGATCCCTGCTTGAAGTCCAGACCCAACCAATGCGTTATGTGAACATTTTGTAGCTTCGCAAGCAGGGATTTTGAAAAAAGCATTAACGGTGTTAGGATATCAATTGCCCCAGCCCGGCAGCGCTAAGAGTCGCCTCATCGGGACCCCGGCCGGCGCAACAATCTGCAAGTTTACCATCGATAACAACCGCTGGAACCGATCGGATACCGAGTTGTTTTGCCCTATCAGAGACATTCGTATCATTCATATCTAGAACCGTGACTTCACATGATTCGCAGGCATTCCGTTTCACCATCTCAATGGCTTCCCGGCAGACAGGGCAAGCGGCGCTGAAAACTTCAATTTTACGTTTGGCGTTCATGGATTTCACCTCCCTTATGTATTGTTAATCAAGCGTTTCCAAAATTGAGTAGTCATTCAGAGAACCTTTAACACTATAAGACCTGGACTTAGGTACAGGTCAAGGAAAAATATTTGTTTCCTGTACAACTCAATTTTTTCATGAGAGCTTGTAAATCGTCAGTATGTAGTTATTTTATATTCTAATATTTGGGGACGAAATCAGGCTGCGATCCCGACAAACTTGATTTTTCGGGATGTATCATCTATCCGCCGCTACCGCCTGCCTAAGTTGCATACGCAACAAAAACCATTAATCTTGACTCTGACTTTGATTCAATTGGCTAAAATAACACTTTCTGATTAGTGGTGTCCTGAAGATTACCTATTTCACGCCGATAAAATCATCTTAATTGATCATTCTGAAAGGAGGGAAAAATGATATAAGGACGATTCCGACCGACCCTCAAAATTATACTCGCAGTACTCATATTGAATTCATGGTCATTGACGGCTATGGCAGATGAACTCCACGAAAAACCATACGACTTTTTATTTGGCAATCATATAGATACCCACCTGGAAACAAAACTAAAATTGAAAAAAGGTGAGCCCGGCAGTTTGAAGGGATTTTTATATATCATTGAAACCGAGGATACTACCGATGAGGGTTTAACTATTTACCGTCATCCCCGGGGAGCAATGGAAGGTGAGGAATGCGGAGTAGATGTAGACTGCGAGGTCGGTTGGAAAATAAAGGCCAAGCCTGGCTACGCGACGTTTCTATCTCACAGTGGTGTGAACGGCAACGACCACCCAATCTGGATCCTTAACCGTGATCAAATCCCCCAACCGGGCAGCAACACCCATTTTCACTGGATAAGATTAACCAGCACAGATCCCAGAGCCGGTGGGGTTCCGGATGAATGTGATGTTGATACAGCCGGACAACTTGAAGTTAATGCGGACGAGAGTGAGTTCGATATTGTATGTCCCGGCTGGTTTCTGGAACTAAAAGCTGTTGATAAATTTGCTTTTAGACACGGAAACGAGGTGGTATTTGTGCGCAAGGGCATCGACAATGCCACTCATCTTAACCTCGTGACCAACTATAGAGCCTGCGCATAAACTTAAAATTGATCAGAATAAATTACAAAATTGTAGGTCCAACATTTTAAATTTGGTCAATGTTCTTTGAAAAATTGGTTAAAGCAGCAATCTGCTGTGCTTCAGGTTA
>Ga0209743_1000236_pt1 | contig 21303 bp, 16 predicted proteins | sample OlaalgELextract2_FD_187378 | JGI IMG/M metagenome (GOLD analysis project Ga0209743, IMG submission 187378) | Olavius algarvensis symbiont microbial communities from Tuscany, Italy - Type G ELBA extract 2 (SPAdes) (version 2) | ecosystem: Host-associated > Annelida > Digestive system >...
AGTTTTAGGGAACTAGGCCTATAAAAGGAGTGATTTTAGTAGTACTTATATCAAAAAAAGTCAAGTAGTATTTTATCTTATCATGCTGATATAATGAGAATTTTTACGTTTATGCGTCCACTCTATAGCAAACCGCTGGTATATGCCGACCATATACTGCTATCAGCAATGCCTTTTTCAACGAAACAGCGCCCCTTCCGACAGATAGTCCGTTAAAAGTTTTTCAAATGGTATCCGGGTATCGCACAGGAAGTAATTCATGCCATAGTGACCGCAATAGTTTTTGATGCCGGCAATAAATCCGTTTATTTTTTGACGGTATCGGCGCAATAAATCCTTATCGACAAAGGTTACTTTTTTTTCGCCGGTTTCACATTCGTTGAGCAGAAGATTGCCGGTCCTGGACCAGTAGAGTTCTTCATGATCCATCACCTGAATCAAATTGATATCGAAATCCCGGTAAGCCAGTGCTTTCAATCCGTCTTGATAGCCCACCGGGTCAAAAAAATCGCTGATCACGATGGCAATGCCGGGATTTTTACAGATGGCGGCATACTCCTTCAGGCTGCCGTTGAGATCGGTCTGGGCGGTCGGCTGCAGAGACTGAAAGAATTGAAGCATTTCAAGGTATTGTGTTTTACCCCGGGCCGGTGGTTTGGTTTTGACAATCCGATTGTTAAAAGCCATCAGCCCGGTTTTATCCAGATTGGACAAGCAAATGTAGCTTAACGCGGCCGCAATTTTTTTTGCCGTGATATCTTTGGACGGGTTACCGCTGCCCATCGAGCGGCTTGTATCCAACAGGATGTGGGCGGTCTGGCCTTTTTCAGCATGAAACAGTTTGATAAACAGCTTGTCCAGGCGGCCATAGACACTCCAATCCACATAGCGCAGGTCATCACCCAGATGGTATTTTCTGAAATCCAAAAATTCGAATCCCTCGCCGCTCTGCCAGGAGCGATATTCCCCCCGGCGCGGATTGCGCGTACTTTTGCGGGAGACAATCTTCAGCTTTTCCAGCTGCCTCAGGAACTCATCATCGATGAAGGTGTCGAGTTGGTCGGTCACGGTTTTGCTCCTTGGGTTTATGGTGCCAGCATGTCAGAGGACAGAGGTCAGAGGACAGATGTCAGAAGACAGAGGACAGAATTACGAAGTCGGAATGGGGAATGCGGAATGCGGAATTTTTCAATTGCGCATTGAAACTGCACTTCCCCCAATTCCCCAATACGCTCCGTCCCGTAACTTCAACCGGCCTGCAAGCCTCCCAGCATACCAGCCTTCATTCCTATAAATTCTACCCTCAACCCTCAACCTTTTACCTTACACCATCCGTTTGTGCCGAAAACCGAATACCGAGAGCCGAACGCCAATCTGTTCTATCCAGCATCCAGCATCGAGTATCCAGCATCGAGTATCCAGCATCGAGTATCCAGCATCGAGTATCCAGCATCGAGTATCCAGCATCGAGTATCCAGTATCGAGTATCCAGTATCGAGTATCGAGTATCGAGCATCGAGTATCCAGCATCGAGTATCGAGCCATCCTGACACCCTATACCTTAAACCTTACACCTTATGCCATCTGCCATATACCATCCGCTTTTTACCGATCGCCGATAATTTATCCACTATCTATGTTTGCCAGTAATTCCTCAATAAGTTCATCCGTATCCAGGCCTTCGGTTTCGCCCCGGATATTAAGCGCCAGGCGGTGTCTCAAGGCGGGTGTGGCGACTGTTTTGATGTCTTCCCGTGAGACGTTGTAGCGTCCGTCAATCAAAGCGGATACTTTGCCGGCCAGGATCAAGCTCAGCAAACCGCGCGGGCTTGACCCCAACTGGACGTATTCCTTGACGCGGTCGGTGGCATCCTTATTGTCGGGATGACTGGCCAACACCAGACGGGTGGCGAAATCCTTGACGTGGGCCGCCACCGGCACCTTTTTAACCAGGGTTTTCATTTCGCGAATAGAATCGGCCCCGATGACATGCTTTAGCTCAAATTGATAGTCATCGGTGGTTTTGTCCAAAATTTTCTGAAGTTCATCCCGATTGGGATAAGTCATTTTGAGTTTGAAGAAAAATCTATCGATCTGGGCCTCGGGCAGCGGATAGGTGCCTTCCATCTCGATCGGGTTCTGAGTTGCCAGCACCATAAAGGGCGGCTCCAGGTTATACTGCGATCCGAATACGGTAACCTTGCCTTCCTGCATTGCTTCCAGCAGGGCCGACTGGGTTTTGGGACTGGCCCGATTAATTTCATCGGCCAGGATGAGTTGGCCGAATATCGGCCCTTTGTAAAATTCGAAAAAACGATTGCCCTTGCCATCCTCCTTGACCATGTTGGTGCCGAGGATATCGGCCGGCATCAGATCCGGCGTAAACTGGATGCGGGAATAATTAAGATCCAGTATTTTGCTCAGTGAGCGGACCAGCAGTGTTTTGCCAAGCCCCGGGACGCCTTCTATTAAGGCGTGGCCGCCGCAGAGCAGGCAAATGAAAATGTGTTTGATCAAGGTTTGCTGGCCGACAACGATCTTTGCCAGTTCATCGACGATCAGATCGAAATTTTTCCGGACGGATTGGACTTCTTCATTGAGATTCATGGGCATTTTCTTCCGTCTTGACGCCGATCGAAATAAAGTAATTTTTAATATATTCGCGGTAGTTGACCGGAATATCCTCTTTTTGAAGAATGCTTTCAACTTCCTGGCGATAGGTTCTGAATATCTCTTCTTCTGCTAAGTCGGCCGCACCCGGATCCGTCAAAGCGCGAACTTGAATGAGATAGGTTTTAGCCGGAGAAGACCCCGGTTTGTCCTGTCTGGCGGAACCTCGCGCTTTTGCGAGATCCCGGCCCGGTTTGTTTTCGGCATTTGACTTGGCATTCCCGGCGGCATTTGACTGTCCTTCCGTTAGCTTCTTTTCGTCCTGCCAGCCATCCTCCGCCCTGCGCCCTTTCCCGATACGCTGCCGATCGGCCCGCTCCCCGGTGTCCGGGTTGCGGCCAAAAAAATCGCCGCCCGGGTAGGACCTGTTCGGCGCACCGGGTTCGTGTTCCGGCATTTCATCGGGTTGGGGCGGTGGCCCTTCTTCAGCTTCAGCGGCCAGAACGGAATCGTCTTTACCGGCCGGATCGTCTTTGAGATCATCGATAATCCGGGAAAGCAGGTTCTCGATGCTGTCCAGGTCCTGGAGTGATTCAATCGGTTGACGGATGGAGTCGGGCATGCGGTTGTTCAGTGCCCTGTTGAGAATCCCTTTGAGCTTTTCCAACTGGCTTGACGATAGATTCGCCAGATCAGGCGATCTTGCGGTGGGCACCCGGTCAATATCGGCCGCATCCAGCCTGGAGCCCAGTTCACGGGCCAGGCGGGCTTGTTCGCCTTCGACTGCTTCCAGGAAACTGTCCAGGGCCTCCAGGCGCTGTTCCAGGGGCCTAGAATTGTCTTTGAGCTGTTGGTTGAGTTGCTCCAGCTTTTCGCTGTGACCGGGTCGGGATGCAGGTTGCGGCGCGGTATTGTCGCCGATTCGTTTGACCAAATAATCATTCAACAACTTTCCGGCCTTCTCCAACCGGGCTTGATCCTGGCGGGTCGTTCTGAAATCCGGCGCGAAGAAAAGACCGGAAAACAAAAGCAGGTTGACGATGAGCAATATGATTGCCAGCAGATGCAGAAATGAAAAATTGACCGGCACGAGCTGCCGCTTTTTGATTTGACGCAACCTGGCCGCAGCATCGCCAATCAGCAATTCGGCAAATTCTGATTTCTTTTTCAATGCAAGAAATTCATAGGCCGTGCTGACCCGGTCCTGCAGTTTTAAACGGCGATCGATATCGATTAGAATATTTAAAAAATTGCTGCGGGTAGCCAGGCCGATAATTAGAGCAACTGAAAAAGAAAGTCCCATGGGGAAGACATACCAGGTCGCATTAGCCTGGAAGTCGGCAAGTTTTGCCAGGCCGAGAAAAAAGTAGATTATACTGACGGCAAAAAAAATCACCAAGGCATGGAGCAGGACACGGTGCGCGGACTGGAAAAAAAGCCGCCTTTTAATTTTCGCGATTTGCCGTTTAAACTCGGTTTCGACGCGCACCGTAAATTCTCCAGGATAACTTAGCCACCAAGGCAACTTTGTGCGAGGCAACTGAAGAGCTAAAGTGGCAAATGACTAAAATTGAAATTGCCTAAAATGACTAAAGTTAAGGTATTCTGCCTATTTTAAATGAAAAAATTCCATAATTTTAGATCATTTTAGTCATTTTCAATTTTAGTTCAATTTAGTTCATTTCTCCGGTTCATATGTCGCTTAACCAGGGCATTACTTACCAGAATGAGGACCAGTATGGCAAATGACACGACCGTCGTATATATGGCAAACACAGGGCCCAGGCCGTCGGGGCTCTGATTCAGCCGGTGAAGAAGCCGCAGTGGATTGACAGCCGGTGTGACAAAGATCGTTGCGATGACAACAACGATCATTTGCGCCCGGGCGACAAAGTAGCCGAGCGTGCTCGATCTTCCCCAGATCAAATACACCAAAAATCCCGACAGCCGGCAATACAAAGATGTCGTGAACAAGATGGAAACCGCCATCGTAAAAGAAATCAGGGAAACCGCAGAACTGAAGGCCGCCAGGGACAACAAGGGCAAAAGGGGCAGCAGCAGCAGGGCCGTATGCAAGAAAAATTCAATCAGACCGTAGCGATAAAAGGCAATTTCTTTCTCATAAACCGGTTCTTCGGTCTGATAATTCATTATAAAATAGCCTCTTCGAACCAGCTCACCGGCGCCGCAGCATAGATTGACATAAGAAATAGCCAGCAGGGTTGCTGCAAAAACGAGAAAAAATACGGTCGGTACATTGCCGGCAGCTAATATTTCAGCCAATGACTGCCGGGACCAGAATACGACCAGAACGAGGGCCGCGATCGCCACGGCGGCCATAAGGCTATCCAGCACATGCCTTGAAAAAAAAGGCGCCAGGGATTTTTCAGACTCATCCGTTAAAAAATGATACTTCATAAAGTGGTCTCCACGGGAAGCTCCCAGTTGATCACGGTTATACCGGCCCCCGGTGGTTGGGCCCCGCTGAATTTCGGCCGTATCATCCCGGCCGGCATCCATGCGATCAGAAGCATGCGATCGGCGTTGTCCCTGTACTTGTCATGAATGTTATGCAGCAATTGCGGGGTGAGAAATTTTTGTGCCTTTTGCAGGTACCCATCAGATCCATTGCGGCCCAGGCGCTTGACAATGGAATCGACCTGGTGCTGCCCGAAATTTTCAATTTTCATTAATTTTGCCAGATTGACTTTTAATGTTTGGCGATCGTTGGCCGGAATGTCCCCAACCAACAGAAATCTTTTTCGGTAGTAGATCCGGCAATCAACGAGATCATGCGGCGATCTGTTCTCCACCGTCAGGGTCATGAAGGTCTTATCGCGCCGGGCATGGCCCGCCAGGGGCGAAGCCACCTGCAGGTTCAACTTGTAAAAATTGTACGACCAGCGCCGGAGTGCGCCGATAATATGCTGCCCGCCGTCCGTTTTATGCAGGACATACGGATTTGGGATTTTCGCGTCGGACCGTTCCGGGATAATGTGGTTGACCGGGGCGGACAAAGGCCCGAAATACACGCTGTAGTCCAGATTTTTTAATGAATACAGCCCGATGAAATATTCAGCGTTTGCCGGCGCATTGGGTTCGGCGACATGTATCTGATAAAAGCTGTTGTAGGAAAATTTTTGCCGCATGCTGGGAAGGTACATGGCCCAGTATGCAATCGAAGTGAAAAGGGCAATCACCAGCAATAAGCAGAGGCTCGATAGCCATCGACCCTTGCCGGGTGCTTTGACCTTTTTCAACAAAATCCACAGGCAGATGAAATAAGCCGCCACAAAAAGAATCACAGATCTGAAGGCCGGAAATTTGAGTGGCATACCGGCCAGCATGGACCGCACGATCTGCTGATCACCGACATCGATCAGCGGCCGGTCGTCGATCGGCTTCAGGGCCAGAATTTTGTTCCAAAACATACGCCGGCCATCCCACCGGCTGAATGGCGGGGCATTGAAATCGAAGGCCAGAAAAATTATTCGGCCGAGTGCCAGGTTTTTCCGGGTAACAATGGGGATGTCATTTTCCTTTGCCAGGATGGTAGATTTCTCAATCCTGGTATTCAGCACGAGAAACGGCTCGTTGCCGGTAAGCTCGCGACTGCAAAACGGTCCCAGGGACTTGAGCTCAAAAAGCTGCCGATGCCCGGCGATGCGCATCCCGAGCATGGCCTGCAGCCGGTTGTTGCCCAATGCGCCATAGTTCAGACCGGTCCCGACGAAAAGGTATCCGCCCTGCTTCAGCCACTGGGTCAGCGCCTGAAACTGGCTGTTGCGCAGCTGTCTTATGGTATCGGCATCCAAAATGAGCAGTTCGACGCTGTCATAACCGTACCAGGTCTCCGGCAAGGCATTCGAGCGGACACTGACCGGATAAAGGTGATGCGGCAACACCGACAATATATCCGGCGCCACGAAATTACTGGCAACGACTGCCAATTTTTTTTCAGTGAAATGGGGTCTTAAATCGATTGATTTGTCATAAATCAACTCATCTTTCTGACGGAGTCGGATGATCAGGTCATGGGTAAAGGATTTAATTTCGACGGTAAAGGCATAACGCTTTTTAGAATTTTGCGGCAGATCGACCTCCGCCGTGTAGACCGTCCGGTGGACATCGCCGTGGTACTCGCTGCCGGAGGTTACGATCACCTCCAGTCGGCCGGCGGCGGCCCGGCCCCGGTTATCGATTACCACACTCAAAGGGGTCCAACTATCGACCTGAAATCGACCGTTGAAACCGATTGAATATTCCAGCGAAAACCCGGCCGCAAGGGCTGGCACCGCGATGCAGACAAGACTCAATGCGAACGCTGCAACGATAGTTTTGAATGTCCTTCGCATAAGAAAACCATAAGACGGAGCGGGCAAAATTCAAGGAAATTAAAAACGAATCAGGTCTTGACATCTTATTGAAATTTTTTACAATTAAAAGATTCATATAAATTAGGAGATGACGATTGATGGATATCCAGGAAATCACCCAACGGGTTGAAAAAGAAAGCGTCGTTGTGCGCCAGATTATGGCTGAAGTCGAAAAAATTATTGTCGGCCAGAGAGGGCTTTTGGACCGCATGCTCATCGGACTGCTCTGTGACGGGCATCTGCTGCTGGAGGGACTGCCCGGTTTGGCAAAAACAACCGCCGTCAAAACCCTGGCCACGGCCATTAAAACATCGTTTCAAAGGATCCAGTTCACCCCCGATCTGTTGCCGGCAGATATCCTCGGCACCCAGATCTATCGACCGGACAACGGCTCCTTCGAAATCAAGAAAGGCCCTATTTTTAACAATATCATTTTGGCCGATGAAATCAACCGGGCCCCGGCCAAAGTGCAAAGCGCACTGTTGGAAGCCATGCAGGAGCGCCAGGTAACCATCGGCCAGCAGACTTTCAGCTTGGACAATCCATTTTTGGTGCTCGCGACCCAGAACCCCATTGAGCAGGAAGGCACCTATCCCCTGCCCGAAGCCCAGATCGACCGGTTCATGCTAAAAATCAAGGTGGATTATCCTTCCGCCGAAGAGGAAAAGGAAATCATGAACCGGGTTTACAACGCGGCAGCCGCCAACATTTCCGGGGTGGTGGAAGTTTCCGATATTGATGCGGCCCGGGCGGCCATGCGCTCGATCCACATGGAAGAAAAAATCACGGACTATATCGTGCAGTTGTCCGGTGCCACGCGCAATCCTGAAAATTTCGGGCTCGATATCGGCGCCATGATCAGTTACGGCGCCTCCCCCCGGGCATCGATCTGGCTGGGAACGGCGGCCCGGGCTCACGCCTTTTTAAGCGGTAGGGGCTATGTGACCCCCCAGGACGTTAAATCCATGGCCCCGGATGTGCTGAGGCACCGGATCATTTTAAGTTATGAAGCCGAAGCCGAAGGCAAAACCACCGATGATTTGATCGAAATTCTTTTGGAGCGGATTGAAGTACCCTAAGCGGCTGGGAGGCTGGGAGGCCTGGAAGCTCGGAAGCTGGATGCTGGATGTTCGATGCTGGATACTGGATGCTCGATGCTGGATACTCGATACTTGATACTTGATGCTGGATACTCGATGCTGGATGCTCGATGCTGGATGCTCGATACTGGATACTCGATGCTGGATACTCGATGCTGGATACTCGATGCTGGATACTCGATGCTGGATGTAACGGATCGGTGTTCGGCGTTCGGCTTTCGGCTTTCGGCGTTCGGTGCACGGCGCAAGGCAGATGGTATATGGTATAAGGTGTAAGGTTTAAGATTAGAGGCTAAAGGAAAAAGGACAAAGGCACAAGGATAGGAGCTCAAAGCTGAAAGCTCAAGGCTCAAAGCTGGAACTAAATGACAAAGAATAAGGGGTGTAAGGTATAAGGTGTATGGTTTAGGGTAGAAGGTAAATAGATGAAGGCTGGGAGGCCTGAAGGCTCGGAGGCTGGCAAGCTGAGATGTTTGGATCTTTCCGGCTATTGAATTTTACTGGCTTTTTGCCTTCCAGCATCCCAGCCTCCTGGCTTCCCAGCACACCGTCGCTAACGTTACAGCACTTCCCAGAATAAAAGATGTTGCGTCGGATATCTCGAACTTCGAGTAGGATATAGTATGCTAACCGAAGAACAATTGAAAAAAATTCAGGCCTTTCACTTCCGGACCCGCTACCTGGCCAACGATCTGTTCGCCGGCCAGTACGAGAGCGCCTTCAAAGGTCAGGGCATTGAATTTGGCGAAGTTCGTGAATATCAGCCCGGGGATGATATCCGCACCATCGACTGGAATGTGTCCGCCCGCTTCGGACACCCTTTTGTCAAGGTTTTTCATGAGGAGCGCGAACTGACGGTGATGCTCCTGCTGGATTTGTCCGGTTCCCACCTGTTCGGCACCAAAAGCAAATTCAAAAGAGAGCTGTTGGCTGAGATTGCCGGCATGCTGGCATTTTTGGCAATTCGGACCAATGATAAGGTGGGTGCGATTCTGTTCAGCTCCCAGGTCGAAAAATACATCCCACCTCAAAAAGGTGCTTCCCACGTCTGGCGGCTGATCAAAGAGATTTTTACCTATGAGCCGCAGCAATTGACGACCAGCATCGACGAGGTCCTCAATTACCTGAACCGGGTTGTGAAGCGACAGGCGATTGTGTTTCTAATCTCAGACTGCATGGACACCGGCTTTGACCGGTCTGTCAAACTGACCGCAAAAAAACATGACCTCACCGTCATCCGACTGTGCGATCCGGCAGAAGATGAATTGCCCAATTTAGGCTTGATGACCCTGCGGGACCCGGAAACCGGACAGGTAGCCCTGCTAAATACCCGCAGCAAATCACTGCGGGAAAAAGGGGCCGACCATCAGAGGCAACATACCGACCGGCTGTCCTCGCTATTTAAAAAGGCCGGCGTTGATATGGAAACCGTCTATACCAATCGCTCCGCAGTCGATCCCTTGACGCGACTGTTTAACCGTCGGAGGCGAAGGATAAAATGAAGTGGGAAATTGAGCTCGTAGCTCATGGCTGATAGCTGATAGCCAATTTAAAGAGAATATAAAAGCTGGGAAGCTGGCAGGCTTGGAGGCCGGGAAGCTTGAAGGCCGGCAAGCTGAGAAGCATGCAGGCTGGAAGGCCGGGAAGCTGGGAGGCAAGATTGAAGTTGGAGCGTGGAAATAGGAGTAGATTGACCTTGGAGTTAAAAAAAATTACTTTTCAAAAATTTCGGAAGATACGATCCTTCATTCCGCAATCCGCAATCCGTAATCCGCATTCCAGTCCCCGACTTCCGACTTTTCTCGCATTGGTTCTGATATTCACATCTTCAATGCAGGTGGGTGCTGATACGGAGGGTCAAATTAAGGGGACAATTACCGTTTCCCTGGATCAAACCTCGGTTCCGGTGGGCGGGGTGTTCTGGCTTACGCTGGATTACCGGCTGCCGGAGGGCGGACGGCTGCCCGACAAGCCGGAAGTGCAAGGTCTCGATGAACTCAGCATTCTAAAGCGAAATGACGAACCCGGTCAGATGAAAATTCAACTGTTGTTCGATCAGGTGGAGCCCTGGCAGTCGGGGCCGATCGGCCTGCCTTATTTGGATGCCGATGGAAAAACGCAGCTTTTGACAACTGAGCCGGTTGCTATCCAGCCGGTATCGAACTTCAGCCGGGAAGCTGAGAAGGTTCAGCTGCGTCCGGTTCGCGACATCGTCCCGACGCAGTCGATCTGGCGCAGCACCCTGCTGTGGCTGGCCGTATTCCTGGCTCTGATACTGATCGGAGCGGGGTCGTTCTGGTGGTATAAAAAACACCAGAAACCGACAATTATGGGCCAATACACCGAGCCGCCCGATATGCGGGCCCGCCGGGAGCTTCGCAGCCTGGAATCCAAAGGCTATTTTGAAAACGGCCGGGTAAAAAAATATTATTTTTCCTTTTCTGAAATCATGCGGCGCTACCTGGAGTCAATCCGCGGCTTTCCGGCCGCCGAATATACGACCGAGGAAATTGCCAGACACATCAGCGCCGAGCAGGATCGCAAGCTGATACCCCTGCTGCAGCAGGCGGATCTGGTAAAATTTTCCGACTGCGTGCCCACCCCGGCCCGCAAGGAAGCGGACATCAAAGCGACGCTGGCCTATATTCGGGAATCCAGTGCGCCGCCGGTTGGTGATCAGGAAACGGCACATCCGCGGGAGGTGCTGAAATGATGTTCAGATTTGCCTACCCGGCACTGCTGGCGCTGCTGGCGGGGGGGGGGATCGGCTACCTGCTTTTTGAATTAATAAAAAAACCGGCGGCCATCACTCATTCAATGACTGCGCGTCTGGCCGCTCTGGCCAATCCGGGCAGCTTCATCTGGCGACGCCTGCCGGTTTTTCTGCGGACCGCCTGCCTGGTATTGCTGGTTCTGACCGCCGCACGGCCGCAGTTTTACAATGTCTCCCGTGAAATTCGAACACCGGGCGTGGACATCGTCATGTGCATCGACACCTCCCGTTCGATGCGGGCCCTGGATTTCGAATTGAATGACAAGGAAGTCGACCGCCTGACCGCCGTAAAAAAAGTGGTCAGTGAGTTTATTCGCAAACGAGAGTTGGATCGCATCGGACTAGTGGTTTTCGGTGAAGCGGCATTTACCCAGGCGCCCCTGACGCTGGACAAGGGGTTGCTGCTGGGCCTGGTTGAAAAGATGTCCATCGGCATGGCCGGTAACCGGACGGCCATCGGCTCCGCCCTGGCAATCGGCGGCAAGCGGCTCAAAGATCTAGCAGCAGAATCCAAGATCTTGATTCTGCTGACCGACGGCCGCCACAATGCCGGGGAGCTGTCGCCGGAACAGGCGGCCGAAGCCGTGCAGGCGCTGGGGGTGAAAATATATACGATCGGCGTGGGGGGCAAGGGACCGGCCCCGTTTCGGGAAAAATCTCTGTTCGGTACCCGCATTGTGCGCCGCAACGTCGACCTGGATGAAGGCACATTGATCAAGATTGCCGAAATCGGCGGCGGCAAATACTTCCGGGCGACTGATACCGAGCGGCTCGCCGAGATTTACGATATCATCGACCGGGCCGAAAAGACCGAGATCAAAGTCAAAGAATTTTTTCACTTTCGCGAACTCTACCCGTATTTTCTGGTTCCGGCGCTGATTCTGCTGGGTCTGGAGATTTTTCTGAAATCGACTGTACTGAGGACCATTCCATGAACCTGTCTCACCTATGGATGCTCAATTTGCTCTGGCTACTGCCCCTGGCGGCCGTGGTGCTAATTTTACAGGGCCGCAAAAAGAAAAGGGCGTTGCAGGTGTTTGCCGATGCGCATCTTCTGGCAAGGCTTGCGGCGCGCAATCATCACGGTCGCCGGTTTATAAAAGCCCTGCTGTTGCTGCTCTCGATGGGATTAATGCTGTTTGCCCTGGCCGGCCCCCGCTGGGGCAGCCATTACGAGGAGGTCAGCCAAAAGGGCGTGGATATTATGCTCTTGATCGATGTTTCCCCCAGCATGTTGGTGGAAGATATTTCACCCAACCGCCTGGAACGGGCCCGGCGTGAAATCCTGGATTTCATGAAGGTCGTTCAGGGCGATCGGTTGGGCCTGGTGGCCTTTGCCGGCGCCGCCTTCATCCAGTGCCCCCTGACCCTCGACTATGCCGCCCTCGAGATGTTTTTAAGCGCTTTGCAGCCGGATTTGATACCGGTTCCGGGCACGGATCTGGGGGCTGCCATTGATATGGGCATTTCCGCTTTTGATGATGAATCCGCCACCGACAAAGTCATTTTGCTGATCACTGACGGGGAAGACAACGAAAAGCGTGGGATTGAAGCGGCCCGCCAGGCCGCCGCCACGGGCGTCAAGGTGTTTATCTTCGGAATCGGTGATGTGAGCGGCGGTCCGATTCCGGAGTTCGGCGGAAGCGGTGGGTACAAGAAAGACCGGCAGGGCAACCTGATACTCTCCAAACTGGATGAAGACGGTTTGCAGGCTATTGCCGATAAAACCGGCGGCACCTATGTCCGGTCCGTGGCCGGGGATCTGGATCTGGACCATCTGTATTTTGACGGCATCAAATCGCGAACCCGGGCCCAGGAGCTTAAAAGCGGCAAAATCAAAGTCTATGAGGAGCGTTTTCCCCTGTTTGTATTGGCCGCGTTCATCCTTTTGTTGCTGGAGGGATTTGTCGATGAAAAGGTTCGCCTAAAATCGGGTGCCCGCGACAAGGCGCGGCTGGCCCGGGCCGGATTGCTGTTTCTGGTGATGGCCGGTGGCGTCACCATGACGGCCGTCCGCACCGAGGCGGCTGAGTCGCCGGATGAGCTGTACCGCAAGGGACGGTTTGCAGAAGCAGAGGAAGCCTATGCCCAAGGGGATATGGATAACCCCAAAGATCTGCGCTACCGCTACAATCGGGGCGTCGCCGCTTATCAAAAAGGTGACTATCAAACCGCGGCGGCGGCTTTTGCCAGCGTCCTGCGGCGCAGTCAAAACGACGACCTTCGCTTCAAAGCGGCCTACAATCTTGGCAACACCAAGTTTAAACAGCAAGATTATAAATCGGCGATCGAGCATTACAAAAAGGCCCTGGCCCAGGACCCGGCCAGTGAAGACGCCCGCCACAACCTGGAGCTTGCCGCTGTCGTGGCGTCCCGAAGAGAGAATAACCAGCCGGATCAGCAAGGCGGGGATCAATCCCAGCCGGGCAGCGACCAGCAGCAAGACCAATCGGGCGGGGAAAATCAACAGTCCGATCCGGGCCGTCAACAGGGAGAACAATCGCCGCAGCCGGATTCGGCTCAAAGCCAGCAAAACGAAAACAGATCGCAGGATTCGAATGACGGCCGTCGAGAATCGGCTGAGCAGCCCTCCGAGAAAAAAGGCGGCGAAGGACAGGCCGGGCAACCATCTCAACAGGAGCTGACCGGCGAACTCAAAGCCCGTCAAACCATGCCCCCCATAGATGAAGGCAAACAGGGTGACCCAGCGGGCATAATGCGGATGAATCAGAAAAAAGCTGAGGCCTTGCTGGACAATATCCAGGAGGATCGCGCCTACATGATCCGGCGGCAGACCGGAGACCGAAGTGTACCGATTGGTTCCGGCAAGGATTGGTAAAATTTAAAATTTTTGGATTGTTCAATGAATAGAATATCTCTTTTAACGTCACTATTTGTATTGATCTTCCTGGTGCCGTCCATAACTTGGGCCAAAATCTCGGTGAGCCTGAAATTGGATCGGTCGCAAACACAGCTTGTCGATTCTGTGCAACTGACTGTCAGCGTCATCGGCAGCCGCGACAGCGAATCGATGTCCGAAATTCAAGGTCTGATGAATTTCGATGTTAAATCGGCGGGGCGTGCAAGCCAAAGTGTATCCATCAACGGCAAAACGAGCTTGAAGATTGACCATATTTTCTACCTCCAGCCGCAAAAAATCGGAACATTTCAGATCGGCCCGGCGCGGGTTTTAGCAGATGGCAAACATTATACCAGCAATACTGCGAAGCTGAAAGTTGTCAAACCGGGCAAGGGCCAACCAGAAAGGCTCAAACCCGTTTTCATCACGGCTGAACTATCTCGAGATACGGTGTATGTGGAAGAGCAGACGGTTTACACCCTAAAAGTTTATCGTCGCCCCAATGTGGGGAAACTCCGCCTTACACCATTTGAGATTGAGAATATCTCTTTGAATCAAATCGGCGAACAAACAAGTTATCGCGGCTCACATGACGGCCGGGAGTACGAGGTGATTGAATTGCGATATGCCTTGCTGCCGACCAAACCCGGCAGCTATGTCATCAATCCGGCGGTGTTGAATTCGATGGTTTATGATCCGCGAAAAAGTTCCAGACGCAGCTTTTGGAATGATCCCTTTCCTTCATTTTCAAGAGGCCGCCCCCTGAGAGTGTCCAGCCAAGCCATGCAGTTGACTGTGTTACCGCTGCCGGAGGCGGGCAAGCCGCAGGATTTTAGCGGTCTGGTGGGAAAATTCAAGATGCAGTCCAGGCTGGAGCCGGCCTCACTAAAAACGGGCGAATCGGCCACTTTGACGGTTTCGGTCAGCGGACAGGGCAATGTCAATCGGATCCCCGATCTGAAAATTCCCGAACTGAATCAAATTAAAATTTATGCCGACAAGCCCATGCTGGAATCAGCCCAGGATGGCGAAGGAACCAGGGGTTCCAAGACCATGAAATGGGCCCTGGTGCCGGAAAAAGAGGGACGTCTCGAGGTTCCGGCGGTCGCCGTCAGCTTCTTTGACACGGAAACCCAACGCTACCGAACGCTGAAGTCCTCCCCATATACCCTGACAGTGCTGTCCGGCGAAAAAGAAACCATCAACATCTCTGAACCGAATGCGGCGCCGCAAAATGATGAAGGTGCCCAAAAGCAGACGATCAGGGAGTTGGGTCGTGATATTTTCCCGATCCATACCGCCCTGCAAGGTTTTAAAACAGCCGGCCGCCTGGATCTCGAGAACTTGCTGTTGCGAGCCCTGTTGGGCCTGCCGCTGATTATATACCTGGGCACGCTGGGCGGTCTGAAACTGCGGCGGAACTCACGGGCCGGTCAGCCTGATCTGATGGCGAAAAAGGCGGCCCGGGAATTTTTCAAACAATATCGCAAGGGCGAGCTTCCGCCCGGCAGATTGCTGGCGCTGATCCGGGATTATTTGAACCGCCGCTTCGGTTTGTCCTACGGCGCCCTCACGCCCCGGGAATCAGTTGAGATACTTATCTTACAAGGGGTTGGCAGGGAGACGGCCGAAGATCTGCAAAATGCCATGCAGCAGCTGGAAATTGCAGAATACACCGGCCAGGGGACAGGGACGGCCGCTGTCGACATCGATCTGGTGCCGATTATCAAGCGTATCGAAAAGGAAAGCCGGTAAACTGCTGTTATGAAATTGTTGATGCTGATACTGCTGCTCTTTTGGGGCGGCAGGAGCTGTTTTGCGGCTGACATGCCTTCTGTCGAAGAGCTTTATTTTGAAGCGAATCGGGCCTATAAAGAAGATCGCTATCGGGAAGCCGTCGATGGCTATTTAAAGCTGATTGATAAGGGGTTTACCAGCGGACATCTTTACTACAACCTCGGCAATGCCTGTTTTCGTGCGGGACAGTTGGGGCGCGCAATTTTAAATTATAAAAGAGCTCAGCTCCTGATACCGCGCGATGCGGATTTGAACTTTAACCTGCGTTATGCCCTTGACCAAACCCAGGATGCCATATCGGCCGACCAGAATTTTCTCAAACAGGCATTTTTTTGGTTGGATGAAATCGCTTTGCGTGAATTGATGTGGGGCTTTGCGGTGCTGAACCTATTATTCTGGGGCATCCTGCTGCTGCGATTGATGGTACGCCCGGAGTGGTCCTATTATGTTTTTATCGTCCTGTTGATTTTCTGGCTGGTAGGCGGCGTTTCATTGGGAGTGAAATGGCACCAGGTGAACACCGATTTACGGGCCGTCATTTTGGCCAAAGAGGTCGAAATCCTGGCCGGCCCGGATGCTGATGATACGGTGCTTTTCAAACTCCATGAAGGCACAACCATCCACCGGGAAAGAACCGAAGACGACTGGTCGCTGATTCGATTGTCGCAAGATAAAAGAGGCTGGGTTAGAACAAACAACATCGAGCAAATTTTAAGAGAGTAAACTTTCCAGCCTCTTCATTAGTCAGTATTTTGGATTGCGGATTGCGAGTTGCGGATTGGCGGTATCGCTTCGCTCTATCTAATTTTAATCCACAGATTACGCAGATTACGCAGATTACAAAACATGTGGTGGAGATTGCGAAACCTTCAGGGTTTAATTCCCCGCAGCTTGCTGCGTTTGGAAATAAATATCATGCGCTGATAATCCGTGGCTTGCCGCGGTGATGTTTAATAAAATCGACAGAATACCTTAAATCCGCAATCCGCAATCCAAAATATCCGCAATCCGCAATCCACAATCCAAAATTTCTGCAATCCGCAATCCAAAATCATGTTGCCAGCGGCCAGAACAGCGGCAGCACCACCATCAGCACCACCAGGATTACCAGGGTCAACAGTCCCCCGATCTTCAAGTAATCCGTAAACCGATAGCCGCCGGGTCCCATTACCAGGATGTTGGCCGGATGGGATACGGGGGTCATAAAACTGGCCGAGGCCGCCATGGCAATGGCCATCATCAATCCGTAAGGGGACAACCCCATATTGGCAGCGGTATTGAGCGCAATCGGCCCCATCAGTACCACCAGGGCGGCGGTGGGCACGAAGCAGGTGGCCAGAAATGTCAATGAGACCAGGCCCAACATGACCGCTTTCGGTCCCAGCGGTCCGACTACGGATACGACCCCCTCGGCAATCAGCCTGGCCGCTCCGGATTGATCCAGCGCCGTGCCCAGCGGCAGCATGCCCGCAATCAAAAAGACGGCTTTCCATTCGATTTGCCGATAGGCTTCCTTCATACTCAGACATCCGGCCAGCACCATCAGCGCAGCTCCGATTACCGCCGCGATATAAATCTGAACCCAACCGATAATTACCGGCAGCAGTACAGCCACCATGATCAGGATGGAATATTTCATTTTTTCCGTGTGCAGCTCTTCCTGGGCGGTCTCCGTCAGAACAATGATGTCCGGCTCACGGCCCAGCAGCTGCAGCTTGTTGCGCGGGCCGAGCAGCAGCAGGGCATCGCCGAAGCGCAGCTCGGTATCCCTCAGGTTGGAGCGGAAGGCCCGGCCCTTGCGCCACAGGGCCAGCACGTTCAGGCCGAATTTTTCCCGGAAATTTATCTGGCGCAGGGTCTTGCCTTCGAGGGTTGTCTGGGGTGACAGAATGGCTTCCACCAGACCGGTATCGCCGGATACCAGTTTTGCGACATCGGTGTCGGCCCGGCGTTCGATCTCCAACTCTTCGAGACCGCGCAGGTTATCGAAATCCCGCTGACGGCCTTCGACCACGAGACGATCCCCGGCTTGCAGCACCTCGCCCGGCTCCGGCATGATAATGGGATTTTCGTCACGTAATATTCCCAGCACGCGGCTGCCCAGTGCATCTCCCAGGCGGCTTTCCTTCAACGATTTTTCGATCAGGGCCGAGTCTTGCGGCACCTGCATGACCATCAGGCGTTCATGCAGGTGATAGGTATCGATGAGTTCGGATCGCTGCACGTAGCGAAATTGATCAAACCCGGAGGTGTCTCGCAACGCTTCAAGGTCCTCTGCCGCCCCTGCCACAAGCAGCATGTCAGCACGCTGCAGCGGTTCATCCTGCAAACTGGTGCGCCGGATTTGATCATTTCTGCGCATCGCCAGCACATTGAGATTGAACCGGTTTCTAAAGCCAAGGGAGTTGAGGGTGGCGCCGACAAAACGGGAATTGCCCGGCAACCGGACTTCGCCGATTTTGATGTCCTCCGAGTAAGGCGCCTCGAGATCTATACCGCCTTCTTCGACGATCAGCTGATGCCAGTTTTTCAGCTCATTCAGCGTTTCGATTCGGCCCTCGACCGTTAAGCGGTCACCGGCCAGCAGGGTGTCAGTGGGTCCCGGCGCCAGGGTCGTCCGGTCGCCGCGGGTAATGCCGATCACATTCCAGCCCAGGACCGAACCCATTCTAACCTGGGCCAGGGTTTTATTCGCCAGGATCGATCCCCGGGGGACGCGGACTTGGAACAGACGCTCCTGCAAATCGTACTGGGATTGCCAGTCGATCTTATGGCCGGTGGATGATTCCTTGGCCACATCTCGCTGCGGCAGCAGGTAGCGTCCGATGAAGGTCATAAAGAGAATGCCGGAGGCCATGACCACCAGCCCGACCGGCGTAAAATCAAAAAAGGTAAATGATTCAAGCCCGGCGTCCCGCAGGGCATCGCTGACCAGGATGTTCGGCGGCGTACCGATCTGAGTCGTCAAACCGCCCAGCAGGGACCCGTAGGCCAGCGGCATCAACAGCCGTGAAGGCGGCCGGCCGGTGTGGCGGGCGATATCCATAACCACCGGCAGCATCAGGGCGGCAACGGCGACATTATTCATGATGGCCGACATCACACCGGCGGTGGTCATGATGACAATGATCATCGTGGTTTCACGTTTTCCGGCCATTCTCAGTACGAAATGTCCGATGACATTGGCAACGCCGGTGCGAGTCAATCCCCCGCTGAGAATAAATACCGCCCAAACCGTAACCACGGCCGGGTTGCTGAAACCGGCCAGCGCCTCCACCGGTGTGACCAAACCGGTCAGTGCCACCAACCCCAGTGAAAGCAGGGCGGTAACTTCCATCGGGATCCATTCAGTAATCAAAAATATAACGGCCGCGGCCAGAATACATAAAACCAGGGTGATTTCAGGGGTCACGGGAAAGCTCCTACGAGGTTAAAGTGCTCGAATAGTAGACGATAAGCATCCAATGCGCAGAGGCAAGGTCCACATAGATTGCGGATTTCAGATTTCAGATTTCGGATTGATAAAATCATTGAGCCGCTGACATTGACAGCGAGTTCAGGCTAGTTATCTTCCTGTAAGATAACTCGAAAGGAGAATGTTAGCATGACAACAATTCTAAGATATTCTTTTTTGCCCATTTTGCTGATCATTTACGGTACATTTATAGGTAATGTAAGCCAGGCCTGGGCCGAAGAGATCCGGCTGCGCATTGCCCGTTCTTATGGTATTGATATGTTTGACCAGGTAGAGCAGATTCAGTATACCTTCAATGTCAAATTTGGGAATAAGAGCGTCAGCCGTTTCTGGATTTGGGAGCCGAAGATCGATAAGGTGACATTTAAAGCAGCCGACAGTGAGGAATACACGACCTACAACCGCAAGGAAATCAACGAAACTACCTCAGAAAAGCTTAAGAAAATTGACTCCTGGTTTATCAACGACAATTACTGGCTTTTGTTCCCCTATCGAATTGCATGGGACGGCCGTGTAAAAGTTGAAGATATCGGATCCCAAACCCTTCCCATGGGCGAAGGCAGCGCAAAGTGCGTGGTCGTTACCTTTCCGTCCTCCGGGGGATATACGCCCGGCGACGTGTATGAGCTTTTCCTGGATAAAGATTATAAGTTGACTCACTGGGTTTACCGCCGGGGCGGGTCTTCGGAATCGGGCCGAGCCGGGACGTGGGAAGATCATCGACATGTTGGTCCCTTAACACTTTCCCTGGCACACCAGGGGGATAACGAAAATGTTCGACTGTGGTTTACCAATGTCGGCGTTCGGTTGACCGGGGCTGCCGGGTGGATGGTTGCCAATTGAGCTATTCACGGTTCGATGCTGCCGAGGATTTTTTGGGAACCGCTGCCCCACTGGGAAATACAGTTGCTGACATCTAAGCTGCCGGCTTCGAGTATGGTGACACGGTCGCGGCTGACCACGTGCAGGCTGCCGACCGTCAGGGTCGGCACCGAGGGCACGAAAACCGTCAGGCTGCCGTTGTCGTTTTCCTCCATGATAAAGCCCAGCACCCCGGTTCCCGGTCCGTACAGCTGCACCAGTGCGGCGCGATACGCGGTCTTTTTCTCGGCAAAGCCTTTCAGGGCGTTGCTGATGATATCGTAGCCGGGAATTTGTTTCAGGATGGTGCGCTCGAACCGTTCGAGAGACCAGGAACCCAGCCGGGTTCTGACAAAGGCACCCACCACGAAACAGACTGCCAGCACCAGCAAAACGGCCAGGACAAATGCGCCGATGATACTGGTGGCAGACTGGAGATTCAACGGCGCGGCAATTTTATCAATAATCTCTACGAGTTTTGCCAGAAGCAATACGATGACGGCCAACGGCACCAGAACCAGCACGCCATAGATCACATTGGTTCTGAATATGGAATTCCTACTCTTCACGGCGAAAATCTCCCTTTTTCAAATATTCGCATAAGATCATCCCCAGCATGGCCAGGCATTCCATGTCCAGCAATTTTTCAACCCGCTTTTCAAACAACACTGAGCATTGGGCCGGAAATTCTTCGTCTTGGTCGTTGAACAGCAACAGCAGCGAAACTTTTGACAGGGCATCAAACTGCAGGCTGAGATCATACGGGAAATCCTCGGCGGGCGGGTAGCCGCCGATTTTTTTTGCTGCGTGCGCCAGATCCGTTATTCTGGTTGCAAATGTTTCGGCCAACGGCAATGTTACGGTGTTCAAAAAGGATTGGGTCAACGGAGCGGCGTCCTTAAAATCCTTGAAAGACATCCAGTTGCCCCCCAGCGGCACAACCAGGGGGCACATTAGAAGATACTTGCTTAAAATGACGGTAATGGAAAGATGCGGCTGCCGGCCGGCAGGACCGGCGATTTCAGCCGGCGAAACCCGATAGGGTGTACCAAAAAATGGAATCAGGACATCTTCGCCGTCCATTTGCAGCTCGAGCTTATCCGCGGCAAATTTTAAGTCTATTTCAGCGATCCGGGATAAATAATCATTGTATGTTTGTTCGTAAACGTGCTCTTTTTCCATAGCTGTCCTCACGCAAAGGCGCTGGGTGTTGAATGGATTCGATTTTTAATTCATTTTTTTTTACAATTAGAACCCATTTCTATTTTCTTCATTTGTAAGAAGTCGCTGTAAAGTAATAGTAAATAAACCATGCGTAGCATATTATAGAGCCTGCGCATAAACTTAAAATTGATCAGAATAAATTACAAAATTGTAGGTCCAACATTTTAAATTTGGTCAATGTTCTTTGAAAAATTGGTTAAAGCAGCAATCTGCTGTGCTTCAGGTTA
>Ga0209743_1000251_pt1 | contig 20610 bp, 15 predicted proteins | sample OlaalgELextract2_FD_187378 | JGI IMG/M metagenome (GOLD analysis project Ga0209743, IMG submission 187378) | Olavius algarvensis symbiont microbial communities from Tuscany, Italy - Type G ELBA extract 2 (SPAdes) (version 2) | ecosystem: Host-associated > Annelida > Digestive system >...
AGTTTTAGGGAACTAGGCCTATAAAAGGAGTGATTTTAGTAGTACTTATATCAAAAAAAGTCAAGTAGTATTTTATCTTATCATGCTGATATAATGAGAATTTTTACGTTTATGCGTCCACTCTATATTTAATCAGTTCAAAGCTCAAAGTTCACCCTGGCGATGCGAAAACGGCTTATTGTAGGGTGAGCTGTGCCCACCACACCTTGCTGATGTCATCTGTTAAAGAATCTGTTTAATCTGTACTACTATTGTGTAAATTCTTTAATTTTTGCTAGGCAAATCATGAAAACCTATATAATACAAATTGTTTTTATTAATTATTTGAAGAATCTGTGTAATCTGCGTAATCTGCGTAATCTGTGGATTAAAAGCTTGTTTGGTTGCGGCTCTGCCGCACTGGGTAAATCCGTGCCCTAAAATAATTTGACAATGTATCCCCCTGATTCCACGATGACTCAGGGCTGACAATCGCCAAGCTGTTAGCTATTATGTTTTCAAATTATCCTTTAGGAGCGAAATACTATGAAAATCGATCGAATCGAGCTTAACCCAAAAGTATGTAACGGCAAACCAGTTATAAAAGGAACACGCATTCCTGTGTCTGTTTTATTAGAACAAATAGCAGAAGGAGAGTCTTGGACGGATCTACTTAGTGGATATCCGGAATTAGAGAAAAACGATATTAAAGCGGCATTGCTTTATGCCAGGGAGTCCCTCGATCACACGGAAATGAGGGCTGTAAATGCCTGAAGCTTACAGATTTTATTTGGATCAAATCATACTTTCAAAAAACCGCTCAAAGTGGATATACACGGCCTCTGAGGATTAGATTGTCTGTCCGCCGTGAAATAGTACATCGGCCGCCCGGCTCGCAAGTCCGCTCACTTGTGGCTTGTACCTTTTATTTGAAAGCTGGTTAATATATTCTCCTGATATTAAGACGGGGATTTATGAATCTGTGTAATCTGCGAAATCTGTGGATTAAAAGGTTATTTGGTTGCGGCTCTGTCGCGCCTGGATATCTGTGGATTAAATGCTATTTGCTTGCGGCTTTGCCGCGCTGGGAAAATCTGCATCTCGTAATTTCAAACGCTAAATCTTCAGGATATTTCTCGCAATGAAAATCGCACTATACCAAGGGGCCGGCAAGCCCGCCAAGGTTGACGAAAACCTGGCCATCATTCAACGTCAAGCTGCCGCAGCCGCCAAACAGGGCGCCGACCTGATCATCTTCCCGGAATTGTTTCTCACCGGCTACAATATCGGTCAAACGGTGGGGGAATTGGCGGAAGCGGTCGATGGTCCATCCAGTCAAAAAGCGGCCCAAATCGCCCGCGAAACAGATATCGCCATCTTGTACGGCTATCCGGAGCGGATGGATGAGGAAGTCTATAATTCAGCTTTGCTGATCGATCGCAGGGGCAATGTCCGGGCCAATTACCGCAAGACCCACCTCTACGGCAGCTATGAGAAAAGCTGTTTCATACCGGGCGATACCCTGCTCATTGCCGAACTGGAAAATCTGAAGATCGGGATTTTAATCTGCTACGATGTGGAATTCCCGGAAGCCGTGCGGGCATTGACAACCGCCGGGGCCGATTTCATCGCGGTTCCGACAGCCCTGATGGAAGATTACTGCCGGGTGGCCGAACACGTGGTGCCGGCCCGGGCCTATGAAAGCGAGATTTTCGTGGCCTATGTCAACCGTTGCGGCGCCGAAGGCGACACCACCTACTGCGGCCGCAGCTGTCTGATGGGACCGGACGGCAGAGAGATTCTAAGGGCCGATATTTCCGAGGAACTGCTAATTGCCGATATTGATAAAAATATCGTAACAGAGGAAAGAGAAACGAATCCGATATTGAAGGATATTCGGCCGAATCTGTACCTGACTCCGGTCAAAGGCAATTAACTGGCTAAATATAAAATAATAATCAGATTTTGGAAAGACGTCTGCTTTAGTTCAACAAGAAAAATAGAGTTATCGGGATTGGAAGGAGCCTCGTAATTCCTGACACCTGATCACTTGTATGAACCTTCCTCGAAGAATATGAGTTTAGACGACTATATATGCATGGACCACGAAATACACGAAAGACACCAAAAGGCGGAATAGAACTTTATTGACTTTTGTGTGTTTCGTGTATTTCGTGGTTTACCTAACATGAAACATTTAAAAAGTTTCTCTTTCGATCAGATCGGAACATTGTTGGGGTATTACGTTAACGCCGCACAGACTCCAAGGGCATGTGTCGGGCAAGTTGGAATTCGAGGATCAAAATTTTGAAAGCAGGCCAACAAATAATGGTAGAGATAGGAAAACGCGGATTAAGAGGCTATTTCTTCACCTATGAGCAATATCAAGAGTTAAAAAAAGTCGCAGATTTTAATGATGCCAAAAAGAAAATAGCACAATTTGGTTATCCATCGGTAATGGAGGCCGAAAGTGCCAAAGAAATCATTGACACCATACAACAAGAAGTGAATTTACAGGATAGAAAAGGGTGTCTTAGCATGGCAATAATGGAAATGATATTCTGGACTGCAATATCATTGTTTACTTGTTCTTAGACTCTTTTTAAGTAGTGACAGCAACGTTTCGTGTCACAAAATCTTATAACTTATTGTTGAAAGCAAAGGGGTCGCGTCTTCACTCTTGTCGTTTGTCAAGATTGAAGACACGACCCCTTTGTTTTTTCATTTGGCCAGAATTAGACTCAGCCACTAAAACTATCTGCTGAACACAATATCTAAGCCATGAAATATTTGTCTGATGTATGACCCTGGGACTTTGCCACATCTATTCGTCAAAGCATTTTTATCAAGCGTAATAATTTGGGATACATTCGCAACGGAATCCTTGGGCAATCCCGTCAGTTTTTTCTTTAGCATGACATTTCCTGGCGCATTAGCCCACTTTAGATTGCTGGTAAGCGGAATGCACACAACGGTAGATATTCTGCTCTCATTAAACGGATTTCCCTGTACTACGATTATGGGCTGCCGATACCCCGGTCCGGATCCTGATGGGTCCGACAAATCAGCCCACCATACTTCGCCTTGACGAATATCTACCATTCGCTTCGTCCAAGCAGACTGTGGGACGCTTTCCGTATGAATAAATCGTCGAAATCGCCGACCGCCTCGAGAGTTTCGTTAAGCATCCTGGTGACTTCATCTGGTGAGTGCCTTTCCAGATATTCAACCATCGCTTCAGAAAAAAGCTGACTGCGCGACTTGCGCATACGCTTCGCATACTTATCTGCGGCCTGGAATACCGGGTCCGGGATTGAAATCGCTGTTTTCATACCAAGAGTATAACCGTCGGGAATTGTGGTGTCAATTGAAATTTATGGGACGCGGATCTTCACTGATTTTCACAGATATATTATTCCAGGTCCGCCAGGCGGCTGAAGAAACAATGCAACAAAGTCTGCGAGTGTAATTGGCTTTTTTTTCGCCGAAGGTGATGGCGTTAATTGGTTTTAAAATGTGCGTGCATCTGCGAAAATTTGCGTCCTAAATTTGATCTGCGGTTATTCCAATCAGGTGCCTTATTGATGCAATACCTCGGTCAGCACGCTACCCACCGCCCCCGAAGGGGGCTTGACGCCCAAATACGCCGCAATTGTCGGGGCGATGTCAGTCGGCGCCACCCGCCGTCCGATCCTCCGGGCGGGCACGCCGTTGCCGGCAAAAAAGATCGGCACGTAAGTATCGTAAGCCCAGGGGGAGCCATGGATGGCCGCAATCGATCCGATGCCCATCTTCTCGGCCTCTTCGGTGGAATGCAGAAACCAGTATTGTTCAGGAACCATGTGGATGTTGCCCGAGCGGATCGGATGAAAGCTGCGGCGAATCTGGTTTTGGACCGGCGACTCGGTGATCCGGCCGGCTAGCAGATCGCCGCGGGTCATGGCATAGGCGATGCCCGGAATTTTCATCAATTCGTCGGCAACGAAACGTTCCACATCGGCCGGATCCAGTCCTTCAGAGGAAATGGCTTCCAAGTTTAGGTATAAATAGGGGTGGCTGTGGAAGGAAACCAGATCATCCCGACCGAATTTTGTCTGAAGAGCCTCCGTCAGAGGGCCTTCGGTCTTAAACCAATCAAATGCAAACCGCCCGGTGGAAAGTCCAAGGGCGGCCATGTATTCCGGTGTTTCCGGTGCCCCGTGGTCAGCGCTCAGCAAAATCAGGGTTTTATCCAGGCCAACCTTCTCATCTACGAACTGAAATAGCTCGGCCAGGGTCCGGTCCAGACGCAGGATGTTGTCCTCAGTTTCCAAACTCGACGGGCCGAACAAATGACCAATGTAGTCGGTGGAAGAAAAACTGATCTGGAGGTAATCCGGCGCGCCGTTGTCGTTTTGGCCTAGCTTTTCATGTTCCACCAGGGCCTTGGCGAAGTCAAGCGTAAGCACATCACCAATAGGCGTCAGGGCAAGCAGCAGGTAGAAGTACTTTGCGTCGTTGCCCAAAGGATGGGGAAACGTGCGGCCTAGTGGTTTCAGATCAGCTTCGTATGGCCGGTCGTCCATCTGACCGTGAACATAGGTGGCCCGGTCGTTGAGCAACTCCCAGGACTTGTTTCTATAAGCATCGGCCGGTTTGGCGGCATTCCATTGCTTGACCCACTGCGGGTAGTCATCATAGTAGTAAGTGCTGGTCACGAATTCGCCTGTGCTCTTCGAAAACCAGAAGGCCTTGCCGGCATGGCCGCCCGGCAGGATGGCACCACGGTCCTTGACCGAGACACTAAACGCGCGGGATCGGCCGCCGGTGTGAACTACCAATTCATCAGAAATGGTGGAGGCCAGCAGGTTGCGGGGCGAGACCCCCTCGTGGGCTTTAGCCTCCCTGCCGATGATGTGGTGGCGCTTATCCTCGGTGTTGTAGACAAATGCCCCGGTTTTTTGATCAATCCAGTCATTGGCGACAATACCGTGCCGGGAGGGGTCTGCACCGGTCGCCAGGGTTGCATGTCCTACGGCGGTCTCGGTGTTGGCGTGCTGGTAATGGGCATTGACATACCACGTACCTTTTTCCATCAGGTAACGGAATCCGCCGTCTCCCAGGTGGTCGCGGTAGCGACCCGGCAAGTCGCCGCGCAGTTGATCAACGGTGATCTGAAGAATCAACCGGGGACCAGGGGAAGCTCCCGGCGCCGCTTGGGCTGCCGGCGCCAAAATGGCCAGGGCGGCAACCAACCAGGCAGTGCGTCTTAGAAATCTCATCACAGCTCCTTCTTTTTTCCTTAGACAGTTACCAACTTAGTTTTGCGCAAATTGTGCAAAGCATTTGTTGGCATCTTTCTAAAGCACTAACAAACAGGCATTTACAAAGATTTGAATTGAACTCAACTTTGTCACGACGGTAATTTCGTTTGAGACATTTGAATTTTTGAATTTCGGATTTGTTTCGAATTTCGAGTTTCGTATTTCGTATTTCCGGCCTATCCGGGTTAGGTATACGTTTCATAGGCTGACTATTTCATCAATTTCATTAAGAAAACATGGGGTCCTGTTATAATCTTTACTATATGTGAAGAATGATAACGCGACCCCATGTTTTCTTAATGAGCTATAATCTCATTATAATACTACCGGCAACTGCAAGTAGAACGTTGGCAAAGGCGTATGCACCAACATACCCCAGGGTGGGTAGTGTACTTTGCGCGCTGGCATTTACCTGTTGTAAAGCGGCGGTGCTGGTCATCGAACCCGTTATTGCGCCCAGCAGTAAAGCGGCGTTCATCCCTAACAAGTAACGACCAACGGAGAAACAGACTAACACTGGAACGATCGTCACCGCTGCACCGGATAGCACTAATTCTATGCCGGCACCCTGAAACGTCTCCACAATGGTCGTGCCGGCGTTGACCGCTACACCAACCATAAACAACAACAATCCAAGCTCCATAAGAATGTGGCGCGCGGCAGCCGGCAAGCGTCCAAAGAGGACATAGCGAGAGTGCAGCATTCCGAAGATCAGTCCCGACACCAACACACCTCCAGCTGATCCCAACCCAATTTTTGTGCCGCCAATGGTTAACGCAGGGATACCAATCAAGAGCCCTACAGCAATACCAAATGCGAATGTCACCAGATCGGTTTCCTGCCAGCGGTTCTCCAAAAAGCCCAGTCGCTTGGCGAGAGCTTTGAGATGAGGGGCGGATCCTGTGAAAACGAGTATATCACCTCGACGAAGTTTCAGATTAGGACGACAGGGCAGATCCAATCCACTGCGGGTGAGATGCAAGAGAGAGCAATGATCATTGGCTGTAAAATTCATTTCAGAAACAGTTTTGCCCTCATAGCCTTTCCGTGATAGCACAATGCTCATGGTTTCAACCGAACGGTCGAGCAGTTCCTGATCAAAAACCTCCGGGCCAAGAATTTCAAGTGAATGTTTATGGGCGGCCTGATTACCAACGATAGACACGACGTCACCTATCTGCAATTTCGGCGCATACGCAGGCGTAAAAACCTCGCCGGCACGTCTGATCCGCGTAATGGTAGCATCAAGGAGATACTCTTCATCCTGCCATTCCCGATTGATGGTTGCTTCATTTTCCACGCGGTAGGCTCGAACAGTGGGCGTCACCTTGACTTTCATCGCATCAGCGGTATCGCGACTCCCCCGGATCCATTCCGCCATCGCCAACTGCTGCGCTTCGGCCGGGGTATCAATGCGAAAGATTTTGGGCATGAAACTAATGAATAAAATAAGCCCGGCCATGCCGAAGACGTAGGTAATTGCGTATGCTGCAGAAAGATTAGCAAAAACGTCTTGTTGCGTTAAGCCCTCTGACAAGAGTACCCCTTGAGTCAGCGCATCCTGAGCCGCAACAAGCGTGGGGGTGCTGGTAAGTGCTCCTGCCAACAATCCCGGTGCGAAGCCTTGTGAAAATTCAAAGACACGCGAAAGAGCTAACACAAGGATAAAGGCAGAGCCCGCCGTGACAAAAACCAGTATCAGGTAGCGCCCGCCATCCTGTTTAAAAGCTCCCCAGAAGCGAGGGCCGGCCTGGACACCGACACAGTAGATAAACAGGATAAAACCCATGCTGAGGGCAGCTTTGGGGACCGGGAGCCCTAAATGACCGGCGATCAGACCGGCAAAAAGTACACCGGCCACAGAGCCCATAAGGGTGTCCCCAATCTTAATTTTTCCAACCAGCACACCCAGACCCAATATTATAAAAAGGTTCAGGACCGGTTGCGTTTTTAGAAATGTGATAATTGTGTGTTCCATAGGTTTAAAAACAATGTTCCTTTAAATATTACTATATCTGAAAATTATGGAAAATCCGTCTTAATGGATTTACTTGAGCAGTATTAGCGGCACTTATTTTATCACAGGCAAATTCTCACCTATCTGACTGAAAAACCCAGCTTCAAGTAATTCCTCCATCACGAAATACTGATATACTTTTTTGGCAGGTAAATGGTCGCTGAATTTTTTGACCATTGCGCGTTTGGAATCCAAGGCCTCGGCTTCTATTTGCAGGTATTCCTTCATCATCAATGCAGCCTTTTTATCTGACAGGCCATTGCGTTCGCGTACATATTTTCTGATGTGCTCTGATCGCTTTTTGAAAATGTCCATATCAATCTTTTCATAGTCGCTATACAGCGGCCAAAAGACTGCACCTTCTTTCTCAGTTAGCTGCATGGCCTCTTTAACGAGCGCTTTTTTCTCGGCAAATAATGCTTCTACATCAATTTCAGGAACAGTTCCGGCTATTACCGTTGCCGGCGACAATAAAATTACGAAGATTAATATCCTGGCAGTTGCTTTCATCATTTACCTCCTATGAATGATACGCTGTAAAAAAATATTGTGCGGAAAGTAATGAACAACCCATAAAAAATCAGCAAACCTAATTGCTCACCTGACCGCTGGACTATCATTAAATTGGTCAAGTATTCACCTTAGGATCTATTTATGAAATCATCTAATATGTTTAATTGAGGTTGAATCAATCTCCTTTTAGCAGAAATAGCATAGCTTGGGCGTTCGCAATTTTTTTTTCAATATCTTCAGCAGTTTTTCCGAATCCCAATGGCCCAAAACACTGTGATCCCAAATGGATTATCATCCGTTCACCAGAAAATGAGCGCCGATGCCGGCGGCATAGCCCAATGCAATGACCGGCGTCCATTTGAATTGGGTTCCATAGTCTCCCTGTTAAGAATCGTCTAAGCTAATATGCGGCAAAGTGCAATTCAGTGTCCAGTCAAAAAAAGAAAAAATTCCAGCTGTGCATCGGGAGCCGAAATTCTTCGCGTGCTAACTGAACTTAAGCCGGATCGCAGCTCAATAGGCTCTGTCTGAAGGCCTCGAAAATATCGCCAAACCGCAAAATGCCGGTAACATCATTGTTATCATTTCTAACGATAAGCGGCTGGTGGACACCCATGACATAGATGTGCAGCGCTCTTTCAAGACTGTCCTCTTCCTTAATATATTCTATTTTTTCAGGAATATGCATGATATCTGCAACTTTTAACTGGTTGGCCCGCTCGCTAATGGTTTTCGTCGGCTCCATCCACAGGTTAAAATCTCTGGCTATTTTCATAACAGCACCGCTGGAGAGCATACTCGCCATTTTCCTTTGCTTTTCAACTTGACCATATTTAGGCTCCAATGACCTGAAAATATCGATCATGGTTACCTTGCCAATAAAACCACCGTCTTCATCCAAGACGATCGAGTCCTTGTGGGCAGCTTCGTTATCAGTCGCCCGGTTTTGATCCAGTGCTTTAAATACCTCTGTGAGGCTGTGATCTTTCCGAACTTTAAGACATTTTGAAATGGGTATCATAATTTCCTGCACTTGAATCTCGTTCATTTTACCTCCTTGGAGTAGATAATCTAAATCATTTATCTTCGGGAAAAAATTCTACCAAAACTCGATTAATGAGAAATAATATGCAACAAAGGGTTTATTTCGATTTACTCGACACATGCATTCCTACCAACCAGGCAACCACTACCACCAGATACAACTGGCCGACAACCGCTTCAAGTACTGAAAACGCCTTGGCCACTTCGGTAACCGGCGTTATGTCGCCATAGCCCAGCGTGGTTATCGTTACGAAGCTGTAATATTGAAACACCAATAAATAGCTCTGGGGCTGGTCAAGGTCGATATTAAACGACGCCGGATCGACCAGCTCCAAAAAGGTATAAATGAATGCCCACAAAAGTGCTGCCAACAAATACAATAGGATCGCCTCGTATATGATCTCACGACTAATCATTTCAGTTTTGAGCATAACGCCTAGAATGCTCGCGATGACCAGTGAGATAAAGAGAATACCGGCAATCATGGAGACGGCTGCGATCCCCGTGTTTTGAAAAAAATACTGCAGCCACAAGGATGCCAGCATCACGATAGCGAACAACAATCCCGTGAGGACATACTGCTTTTTGTGGCTGATGGTATACGCCATGGATATGACGATGGCGGTCAAGAATATGTCCAGAAAGATATGGACCGCGACAAACCGGTTCAGGATTGGAACCAGAAGGAGGAGACCCAAAATCAGGCAGATATGGATCAAGAACCGCTCTTTGGAGCGCATTAGACTTTGCAGTGTCATATGCTCGCGTGTCCCCTCATATTACCTGCTTTATTATGCAGTTTCAACCAGACCAAACTCTTATGAAACATTGGAATGACGAATGTCGAATGTCGATTGACGAATAATGGAATCGCTTCGCTCAATCAATTTAAAATAGGCAGAATACATTATTCGATGTTCGATGTTGGGCGTTCGATGTTCGACGTTCTTTAGTTTATTTTCACTGATCAGACTGGCCGTTTTTTTGGCCAGAGGCAGCGCTCTTATGAAACTACTTTGAATGTCGAATATCGAATAGCAAATAACCAACAACGCCTAGTTGTGATCAACACTATTGGGCACCGATGCTCTCTTCGGCGACGGTACCTTAAACAGTATCGTATACAGCACCGGCACGACAAACATGGTCAGAAGGGTTCCGAAGGTTAATCCCGCCATGATGGTCACCGCCATGGACACCCAGAAAACATCCTGCAGCAGCGGCAACACTCCCAGAACCGTGGTTGCCGCGGCCAGCACCACCGGCCGCAGGCGGGAGACACCGGCTATTATCACCGCCTCGTATTGGCCTTTGCCGCCGGCCATTTCGATGTTGACCTGATCCAGCAGCACGATGGCGTTTTTAATCATCATCCCCGCCAGGCTCATGGCCCCCAAAAGGGCCATAAAACCAAAGGGCGTTCCGGTTGGCAGCAGCCCGGCGACGATGCCGATGAGCGCAAAGGGAATCGTGAGGATGATAATCAACGGCGGCCGCAAGGCGTTGAACAAGGCCACGATTATGGTTAGTATGATGGCTACCGCCGGTATCGCCCCGGGTACCAGAGAGGACTGGGCATCGACCGTACTCTCGTCTTCGCCGTCCAAGAAAATTTCATATCCCGGGGGCAAATCGAGCTGTTTAAAGGCTTTGATGACATTGCTTTTCAAATCCGGATAGGTTGTGTTCTTCGGTGAGGCCTGGATGGAAATGCAGCGCCGGCGCTCCCAGCGGTTAATGATGGGATCTTCCCATTCGACCCGGATCTCCTTGGTGACCTGGGCCAGGGGAACGGTCTTGGTGTAAAGGGCCGGCTGAACCTGCAGCGTATCCATTTCGGTCGCATTCTGGCGTTCCTTTTTAGTCAGTCGCAGCAGGATCGGATACAAATCCTTGTCCTCACGGTACAGACCGACCTGGACCCCATCGTGTGCGCGGCGCGTTGCAAAACCGATGTCTTCACGGCTGACGGACGCCCAGCGCCCCCTGACCTGGTCATAGTCGGGAACCAGCTTTTGCACCGGGTTCATCATACTGGTTTTGATATCCTTGGCGTAAGGACTGTTCTCGAGGATGGCCACCGCCCGGTCCCCGATGTCTCTCAGGGTTTTGAGGTCGGCATTGGCCGGCCCGCTGATATGCCACTCGAGCTTCCAGTTTTCACTGACACCCACACCGTATTTGCGAACCCGAATGACGGCACCGCTGTAATTCGTTTGCAGCCAGGGCTCGATTTCGGCAATCAGTGGGTCGATGTCTTTGAAGGTGTGCATGTTGACAATCAGCTGGGCGTAATTCTGATAGGGCAGCTCCGGGTCCACCGGCAGATAAAAGCGCGGCGGCCCCGCACCGGCAAAGGCGCTGACGTTTTTAATCCGCTCATCCTGCATGAGATGCGCTTCGGCAGCGTTTAGCTGCTCGGAAACATCCTGGATGCGCGTGCCCTCCGGGTACCAGAAATCCACCATCAGCTGGGGCCGGGAAGAATCCGGGAAAAACATCTGCCGGACGCTGCCGAAGCCGGCTGCGGAGACAATCAACAGCCCCACCATAAATGCCATAAACAGCCAGCGCCCCCGTATGGCAGTTTCAAGCAGCTTGCGGTATCCGCGGAAAAATGTGCCGCCGTATTCATCCGCCTCCGTTTCATCGGGCGCCGATTTGGGAACTTTCAGCATTTGCATGCATTGGATCGGGGTGACCATCACCGCAACCAGCCAGCTGAGCAGCAGGGAAAAGGCGACCACAATAAACAATGTCCGGCAGTATTCACCGGCATCGGCCACGGAGGCAAAGATGGGGTAAAACGCCATCACGGCCACAACGGTTGCACCCAGCAGCGGCATGGCCGGCTGGCTGGCCGCCTCGATGGCGGCCTTTTCCGGATCCATGCCCTGCTTGAGCCGCACGGCAATGCCGTCGGCCACCACAATAGCATTGTCCACCATCATACCCAGCGCAATGATCAGCGCCCCCAGGCTCATCCGCTCCAGGTCGATCTTGAAGACCGCCATCAGGATAAAGGTGGCCAATATCGTCAACACCAGCCCGGACCCGATGATAATCCCCATGCGCATGCCCATGGGCAGGGCCAGGACGACCAGAACAATGGCGACGGCTTCGACCAGGCTGATCATAAAATCATTAATGGCGACCGTCACCAGTTCCGACTGCCAGGCGATTTTGGTCAGTTCGATACCGACCGGCAACCGCGGCATGAGTTCTTTTAAGCGCCGATCAATATTTTTGCCGGTATCAACCACATTGCCGCCGACCACATTGGCCAGTTGAATGGCAATGGCCGGTTTGCCGTTAAACCGCATCAAGCTGAACGGCGGTTCCAAATAACCGGCCTTTACCTCGGCTACGTCCCGGATGCGGATCAGTTCCTGAGCGACATTGAAATCGCCGGTTTGCATACTCTGGCCGGGCTGGACAATGTCCTGGGATTCGGGTGTCGAGACGGAAAATGGAATGTTGAGGACATCCAACGGGTCCGGATGAATATAGAGTTCCCCGATATCTTCAGGCGAGGTAAATTCCCCGGTCGGGGCCACCCGAAAGCGACGCTGCTGTGCGTCCACATACCCGGCATCCACCACCATGTTCTGCCGCCCCAGGGTTGCCGTAAAATTTTCGGCGGTAATACCCCGCTCGGTCAGTTGTTGCTCGGAAGCATCAATGTAGACCACTTTGTCCTGCACGCCCCACAACTCTACCCGGGCAACTCCCTTGACCACACTGAGCTCTTTTTTGAGCTCATCGGCGTAGTCCTCCATTTCCTTATAGGAAAAACCGCTGCCGGTCAGGGCCAGCACGAATCCATAGACGAAGTTAAAATCATCGGAGACATCCGGCTGACCGGCCCCGGGCGGCAATTGGGGGGTGACGTCTTGAATCTTTTTGCGCATATCCAGCCACACCCGCGGCAGGGTATCCGACCAGTATTCCTCTTTGATATCGACCTTGACAATGGAAACCCCGGGGCGTGATATGGAATACAGGTGCTTGAGCTCGGGCAATTCCTGGATGGCTTTCTCGATGCGATCGGTGACTTCCATCTCCACTTCCAGCGGACTGGCGCCGGGATAGGGGGTAACAACGACCGCTTTTTTGATAGTAAAATCCGGGTCTTCCAGCTGGCCGAGTTGAAGGAAGCTGGCAATGCCGCCGACAACGACCAGGGCGACGACAAAATACGTCAGCACTTTATTTTTTATGGCAAATTCTGTCAGATTCATGCCCGCCTCCTTTACATGAGCTTGCCGGGTTCGAGGATTTTGACTTTCTGGCCTTCCCGCAGCAGATCGACACCGGCCACCGCGATCCACTGACCCGGTTGTAGACCCTGGACCTTCAATCCGCGTCCGCTCAGCTTGCCGGGTGTGATTTCATGACGCGATACGGTCAGGGCGGCTTCATCGATCAGCCACACATAACTTTTTTGCTTTTCCGGGTCCGTAAAAACAGCCGTCACCGGAATCAGGAACTCGGGTTCCTTGACACCCTCGGGCATCTTGAGGGTGTAGCGCGCCACGCCCGCCATGCCGGGCAAAATTCTGGCATCTTTGGCTTGATCCATAATGAGGTTGACGGGGAACGTGCGGGTGGTCTGAGAAGCTTCCCGGCCAACTTCCTTGACCGCTGCCGGCACCTCGATACCTAACGCATCAAAGCGCACCCAGACTTTGTCGACGTAAGGCTCCAGCGAAATCAGATTTTCGGGGACATTGATCCACATCTCGATCCTTGACGGGTCGAGCAGTCGCACCACCGGCTGTTTACGCCGGACGTCCTCGAATGCCTCCGTATAGGTCTTGGTAATCATCCCATCAAAGGGTGCTTTGAGATTGGTATAGGCCAAATCGTCTTTGCGCCGATCCACGGATGCTTCCAGGGACCTGATTTCCGCCTGGGCGGAGTCCCGGTTCTGTAGAGCTTTATCAATCAGGGTTTGGCTCACCGCCCCCGGGTCCTGTTTTTTAATCCGCAGCAGACGGTCCAAGTCGGCCTGGGCCCGCTTGCGCACGGCGATCGCGTTGTTAAGTTGCCCCTTGACCGTGCGCAGCCGCACCTCATAATCCCGGGGGTCGATGCGGGCCACGAGCTGACCCTTTTTCACCTCGTCTCCCACATCCACCGGGCGGTTGATCATGGGCCCGTCGACACGAAAAGAAAGATCAACCTGCTGTGTGGCCTGGGCGATCCCGTTATACTTTATACCTTCAAAGGTATCCGCGTCGGCCACTTTCAGTGCCTTTACCGGGCGAATGAATTCTTCAATGGGCGCTTCTTCTTGACACCCCGCGAGAAACAGCAAGGCAGCCGGCCATAAAAGTAACAATTTAGAGATTGGTTTCATAATGCTCCCCCTGGCTTTTGAGATTATGATAAAAATTTGAATTGGTGCAATCGTGTGGTTACGAATGTTGGTCCCATAACCTGAGTGCGAATTGACGAAGGTTAGGTTTGAATACATAACATTTAAGAAGAAAATCAATCCTTAACTGCTGACCAGGATTTCAGACGGCCGGTTTTAAAGATTTAATACCGTTCAACGCCACTTGAATATGCATGGTATTCGGACTAGGCCCGTTCACCATCCCGCAGTAAAATAGAAATCTCCCTAAAGGGAGGCTGGCAGACATTCTTCGCCACACGCTAAAGGTCTTCCATGGAGCCCTCTTCTCACGAAGCTCAGCCCGGCGCCGGATATTCAGCGCCGGCATCTGAACTGCACACCTGCAGTTGAGGACTACTTCGATCCGCCTGACGTTTTTAATCTCTCCATGACCTGGTCGATGGAAAAGCTCGCGGGTTTTTGCCGTGGCGGAAACGCCTTGAATGTTTGCAGGAAATTTCCCACATAGGCCTGAGCGGGTACGAGGAAAAATACCCGGTCGATCATCCAGTCGTAATAGGTGTTGGATGTGACATGGGCACGCTCATAGGGATCTCGTCGGAGATTGGTGATCAATGGTATACGCAAAGGGGTCCATGGTTCTATCCAGGCCCGCAATGTCGCGTATTCTTTCTGCTCCAGGAAGATGGCTTTCCAATCGTTGTATCGCAGGGCGGTCAACTCGCCCGTGTCGGCGAAATAAAAAATTTCACGACGCGGTCCCTTTTCCTCCCGGCCGGTCAGATAGGGCAGGAAGTTGTAACCGTCCAGATGGACTTTATACGTCCTGCCGATCGCATTGACGCCGCCTTTCTTGAGCTGCGCTTTGATATCCGGATTGCCGGCAGCCGCCAGAAATGTCGGCAGCCAGTCCATATGATGAAAAATTTCGTTAGAGACGGATCCAGCCTTGATCTTGCCGGGCCAGCGCACCATGGACGGCACCCGCCAGCCGCCTTCCCAGTTGGTGTTTTTTTCACCGAAAAAAGGCGACCAGGCCGCGTCCGGCCAGGTATTCATATGGGGACCGTTATCGGTGGAATAATGCACGATGGTGTCGTCGGTGATCCCCAATTCATCGAGCTTGGCAAGCAGTTTACCCACATGCATGTCATGCTCCACCATCCCATCGGCGTATTCGTCCTGACCTGAAATGCCACGCAATTCGTCTTTGACGTGGGTCCGGAAGTGCATCCGCGTACCGTTCCACCATACATAGAACGGTTTGCCGGCCTTAGCCGCCCGGTCGATGAAGTCAAGTGCGGCCGCAACGGTTTCGTCGTCGACGGTTTCCATCCGTTTTTTGGTCAGCGGGCCGGTGTCTTCGATCCTGCCGTCGGCCGATGATTTTATGACGCCGCGCGGCCCGAAACGCTTTCTGAAATTCGGATCTTTGGGATAATCCTCATTCTCCGGCTCTTCTTCGGCGTTAAGATGGTATAGGTTGCCCAAGAATTCATCGAAGCCGTGATTGGTCGGCAAATGCTCGTCCTTATCGCCGAGGTGGTTTTTACCGAATTGGCCGGTGACATACCCCTGTGCCTTGAGCAAACCGGCGATCGTCGGATCCTCCGCTTGCATGCCCAGGTCCGCGCCCGGCAGCCCCACCTTCGAGAGGCCGGTACGATAGACGCTCTGACCCGTGACGTAGGACGATCGACCGGCAGTGCAGGATTGTTCACCGTAGTAGTCGGTAAACATCATTCCTTCTTTGGCGATACGGTCGATATTGGGCGTCCGGTACCCGACCAATCCAAAGGTGTAGGCACTGATATTGGTAATGCCGATGTCATCACCCCAGATCACAAGGATGTTGGGTTTACCTTGCCCTGAGCCTGTCGATGGGTTCGCCCCTGCTGCCGGATTAATTGCACACAACAGCAATGCGAAGACTGCTGATAAGAGAAAATATATTATTCGATTTTTCATTTTGCTCCTCCCCGTACCACAGATTTCAATGTGTCATTATCCTGTCTCTGCATTTCCAGCGCCCAGGCGACGGCGTCCAGGAGTGCAGACCCATCGACCGGTTTGCGAAACAAACCAGCAGCCTTAAGCGCCAGTGCCTTCATCCGGGTTTGCTGGTCGTCGTCAGCCGTGACGAAAATCACCGGAAGTTTTATACCATTTGCCGCAAGTTCAGCCTGCAAAGCATCTCCCGACAAACCCGGCATCCGCGCATCCAGTATGAGGCAGGCGTCTTTATCGCTGATGGGGCTTTTGAGCAGTTCATCGGGTAATGCGTACGCATTCACTTCGTAGCCGGCCGCTAACAATAATCGCCTCAATCCTCTGCGTGCTGATGCATCATCATCAACGAGATAAATGGTTCCCATCATGTCCATGAAATATAGATATGGGTTATCCTCTAAAAGTCAATAACACCTTAGTGGTACTTGTCCGCGTCTAATGATAGGAGAAGGGGGATGGTTTAGCGGTGAGGGACAATGGGAATATGGATTGACGAGGTTTACTGGTCGTCCAACTGCTGACTACCGGCTTCGGCGGGTTTAATTCCGGCTATTTCAGTCAGTCGGACCAGTTCTGCCACCGACTCGGCTTTCATTTTGCGCATCATGCGTCCACGATGGATCTTTACCGTGTCCTCAGCGATTTCAAGCTCGCAGGCAATCTGTTTGTTGAGCATACCGGCGACGACAAACCGCATGACCTCATATTCCCGCGGGGATAAGGTGACAAGTCGCTCACGAACCCCTGCCATGTCCGAATAGGCTTTGCGGTTCTGACGGTCCAGCGCCAGGGATTCATTGATGGCCTTAAACAGGTGATCCCGGTCAACCGGTTTGGTGATAAAATCCACGGCGCCCTTTTTCATTGCCTGGGCGGTCATTGGCACATCCCCATGGCCGGAAATGAATATTATCGGCAGGCCGTAATCCGACTTAGCCAGTTCCTCTTGGAGCGCCAGGCCGTCCAACCCCGGCATTTTAACGTCAAGCAAGATGCAGCCGTATCCGTCATAATGTCTTCGTTCGAGAAATTCCTGGGCGGAGCCATATTCCTCCACGCGCATTCCGGCCGTACGTACCAGTCGGGACAATCCCCTTCTCGCTGAAGGATCATCGTCGATGATAAAAATCGTTGTCCTCTCTTCAGTCATGGATGATCCTCCACCGCAGGCAGTGTGAAACAGATTCGGGCCCCGCCCGAAAGTTTATTCTCGGCCCAGATTCGGCCGCCATGCGCTTGGATGATCGAACGACTGATTGAAAGACCCATGCCCAAACCACCAGGCGTCAATGATGTCAAGGGTTCAAAGATGTCCTCGATCTTCTCCGGGACGATCCCCGGTCCGGTGTCTTCCACCTGGATCTGGACCTCGCTCTTGTTTGCTCTCGATGTAATGACGGAGATGGATCGCTTCTCTTTTGCGGTTTGCATCATCGCATGGCCGGCGTTACGGAAAAGGTTTAGCAGGACCTGCTGAAGCTGAACCTTATTTCCAAACACATCGGGAAGCGTATCGGTGAGATCTTGATGGAAGTTCAGGCCCAGAACTACGAATTCACTGTGGAGAATCAAGAGCGTCTCGTGGATCGTCTTGTTAACGTTCAGCGCCTCCATTTTGGTCTTTTGCTTCCTGAAAAGTTCGCGAAGATTTCGTAGTATATCCCCAGACCGTTTACCATCGGAGACAATATCGGTGAAGATCTCCTCGATTTGGACCGAGTTCCCGTCTCCCCGCCTAAGCAGCATTTCACCTGCCTGAGCATTGCTCAAAATGCCGGTGAGGGGTTGGTTGAGCTCATGGGCGATAGATGCTGAAAGTTCCCCCAACATCGAGATCCTTCCCATGTGAATCAATTCATCACGACGTTTCCCTGCTTTTTCTTCGGCCAGTTTTCGTGCAGTATTGTCGGTGTGGGCTACAATGACCCCGCCTCTGTGGCCCTTGAATGGAAAAACCGACATATGAAACCAGCGCTTCTCAGTGGGGGAATCACAGCGATACTCGAGGTTAAAAACTTTACGGGAACCCTCAAGCACAGACCTTATTCCGTCCACCGCGGAACGTGCCATTGGGTTCCCCATATCAGAACTCTGGCGGCAAACCTCAAGGTAGTTCACACCCCGGCCAATACAATCCAGGGACGCCGCATCATTTTGGCGGGCAAATTTCATCCAGCTTTCATTGACAACCAGAATAGTGCCCTCCCGATCCAGAACGGCGATATGATCCTGAAGGGACATTAATATCGAAGTACTGAATTCCTTACTCTGCTGCAACGCGTATTCAAATAGCTTTCTTCTTCTACGTTGGATAAAAAGACCGATTATAATAAATGCTTGGAAGAGCAACAAAGAAACACCGGCGACAATATACCATTTGTAAAGACCCCAGATGGACGGGTCTTTATAACGCACGATACTGCCGGGCGGCAGATTATCCTCGCTAATGGCCCAGCGTTTAAGCTGCTGCCAGTCAAACATCGGCAGATTGCCCTTCTCCATGATTTCCACATCCTTGATGGGTTCACCCCTCAAAATGTTCGCGGCGATATCGGCATATCTTTTTCCCTGATGTTCGGCGCTTAGCAAGTATCCGCCAACGGTTCCATGTCCCAGGTAGGTATCCACAATGCCAAATAAGGGTGAATTGGCTTTCTCGGATATAACGGACATTATCTCGCGTGGAACAAAGGTTTTCCCGTTGGCATCACGAAATATGGTCAGATAGAAAATAGCCGAATTCTCCGGCAATCGGGCAACTTTTTCGAGAAGACGCTCTATCGCAAGACCGGATAGGTACTCGACATTTAATCGGCCATCATAATTCCTTAGGGCCGCACGTGCTAGGTTTTTTAGCTTTTGATCGGATGTTGATGTACCGGAGACGATAAACAGATGTTTGGAATGCGGCAGTGAATTCTCTATGATGTTAATCGTTTTCTTAAAATCCCATCCCCAAAGTAATGACGTCATGTGAGGTTTTATGATTTCCTGGGGCAAGTCTTGACGATCGATGGTGATAAAAACCGCCGGAATGTCCCCGAACAACCCCGCACCGTGTTTCATTAACAAATTCGTTGATTCATCCCCAACGGCTATTACCACGTCCATTTTCCGTCTTAGATATTTATATCTAAACAATTCAATGACCTTGGGAATGTAGGTCTCCTCCGGGTATCTCGAAAGATCCGCATGCTCGACATTGAGTTCTGTAGGAAAATCAGTTTTGGAAGCTAGCGACAGCCGCATACTTTCTTCGATACGGTAAGCCCAGGGCAATCCCTGTTTGAATAAAAAGATCGCTAAGATTCGTTTTGGATCCGGTTTCTCAACGGTACTTGCCATGACACTGGATTTGCCAAATCCCCATGTCAGCCAAAGGGGCAATAGTATACCTGCGAGGAGAATTGCGCCTGTCAATTTTATAGTTTGCCTGTTGGTTGTCATGGACTGATTCTTTAAATTACGCCAAGCTCAAATTTGATTTCCAATATGATCTCGGTTTATTGCATCAACTCTTCAGAATTTCATATCACAATCGATTTCCTCAGGGCCTTTAATTTCATAGTCCGGCATATCACATCCAAATTTAACAATAGACGATACTCAGTATAAAATAACCTGTCAATGTAAGTATAATAAATACATCTCTTTTATCAAATCTGATCTTTTCAACCAACTGGAAAAACATAGGGGTCGCGTCTTCATTCTTGACAATAGAGAAAAACATTGGGGTCGCCCATTCTTGACAATAGTAAAAAATGAAGATCCCCTATGTTTTTCTTTACTCAACATTTTATCTCATAATTTTCAGGCCCGATTTCCGCGGTTAATATGCTGCCTGGCATATATTGATTCGAACGGTGATAAACAGTTTTTTGCTCAGGAATCAGATTACCCGGAACAACTTACATCCCTCATTTTATCCATGCCTGTCCTTCCACTCCTTGTATTTCTTGAGATCCTTCTCCATGAAATACAGAGATAAGCATAGTATAGCTGCGTCATCAATTTGACCCAGACCGATGATGTAATCGGGTATCAGATCAATGGGGCTGATTATGTACGCCAAGGCGACTAAGAATATGACAATCGATTTTAGCGATGTATCCCTGTAGGTGCCTTTCCAGTAGTCTCTGACCAGGGGAAACAGCAACCTCAGGTTTTTAAATAACCGTGTTAAAAAGCCAAACTTGACGATGCTATTTTTTCCCATGTCATTGTACCGATGTATTGATCCCCACCTCACACAAAGTATAGAGTGGACGCATAAACGTAAAAATTCTCATTATATCAGCATGATAAGATAAAATACTACTTGACTTTTTTTGATATAAGTACTACTAAAATCACTCCTTTTATAGGCCTAGTTCCCTAAAACT
>Ga0209743_1000254_pt1 | contig 20425 bp, 16 predicted proteins | sample OlaalgELextract2_FD_187378 | JGI IMG/M metagenome (GOLD analysis project Ga0209743, IMG submission 187378) | Olavius algarvensis symbiont microbial communities from Tuscany, Italy - Type G ELBA extract 2 (SPAdes) (version 2) | ecosystem: Host-associated > Annelida > Digestive system >...
AGTTTTAGGGAACTAGGCCTATAAAAGGAGTGATTTTAGTAGTACTTATATCAAAAAAAGTCAAGTAGTATTTTATCTTATCATGCTGATATAATGAGAATTTTTACGTTTATGCGTCCACTCTATAGATATTACATTTGTATAAAAATTAGACATGTTGTAATATTCATCCGCCGTTGACAACTTCAAACAGTTGAACAAGAAAAACAATTTATTTCAACCTGTTATCAGTCAATTCCACAACCGGTCGTTCAGCTTGCGCAGACTGGCACAAACATTGCCGAATAAAAATTAGTGATTGAACTACGGGGGTAATCTAGTTACAGTTCATTTCCTGCAGCGATTTCTTGCCACAGCCAACCATACGAAAATGGCCCCACAACCCGGAGGCCGCGGAGGAAAGCATCCTTATGTCAGATTCGGATTCAACCAAGCGTCAATTGACCTGGGCCGTTATCGGTGGCGGAAACGGCGGCCAATCCTTGTCCGGCCATCTGGCCCTGATGGGCTTTCGCGTGCGACTTTACGATATCTTTCCCCAGACCATCGAGGCCATTCGTGCAGCGGGCGGAATCCAGGTGGACGGTGTCGTGGAAGGCTTCGGCAAAATCGAATTGGCCACCGGCGATATCGCCCGGGCTGTTGACGGGGCCGACATCATTATGATTGTGGCGCCGGCCGTTGCCCATCGCGAAATCGCCTTGAGCTGTGCGCCGCATTTGACGGACGGTCAACTGATTTTTATTCATCCCGGCGCCACCGGTGGGGCCCTCGAATTCAACAAGGTGCTGCAGGACCAGGACTGTGACAAAGCCATCACCCTGGCCGAGGCCGAATCATTGCTGTACGCCTGCCGCAGCCCCAAACCGGGTCATGCCGGCATCTTCGGCATCAAAAAAGAGTTGGTGGTGGCAGCCTTGCCGGCCACTGAAACCCCGCGGGTGATCAAACTGCTCAACACCGCCTTTCCCCAGATGTATGCCGGCGCCAATGTCCTGGCGACCAGCCTCGGCAACGCCAACGCAATGATGCATCCGGCACCGACCCTGCTGAACACCTCGCTGATCGAATCCGGCCGCGACTGGCGCTACTACATGGACGGCATCACGCCTTCCATCGGCGCTTTTGTCGAGGCTCTGGACAAAGAACGGCTGGCGGTGGCAGCGGCCTTTGGCGTGAGTCTTCCCAGCATCCTGGAATGGTATCGGCTGCGGTACGGCGCCACCGGCGACACGCTGTCCTACACCGTGAAGCGCAATCAGGCCTACGCCGGGGTCCAGGGCCAGAAAACCCTGCACACCCGCTACCTGCTGGAAGATATCCCCACCGGCCTGGTGCCCATGGCCCATTTGGGTCGCATGGCCGGGGTGGACGTCAGCCGCATGGAGACGGTCATCACGCTCGGTGAATTTATGATTGGAAAGGACCTGACGACTTCCGGTCGAAGTCTTGAAAATCTCGGCCTGGCCGGAATGACGATTCGGCAAATCCGGGAGTATATCGAGACGGGGATGCGCCCAAATGACGAATAATTACGGCATTAAACCACCACTGCTAGTGGTGGACCTGAAAAGGTTCTACCGATGCGGTGAGAGTCTACTGACGCTTGAATAAATACGAAGCACGAATTTCGAAATACGAAACAAATTCTAAATTCGAATGTGCTAATGTTCTAAACGGTTGAAACCAGAAGATGAAAGAGGATCTTAAAACAGATTAAGGCGATAATCGCTATATTTCCGATTGGATCGGTAATTGTTTTTGTCATTGGGATTTTTGTCATTTGAATTTGTTTCGGATTTCGTACTTCGGATTTCGTATTTAAATTGTTGCACAAACGGTCGTGCCTCCTTCGAGCGGGTTTCCTAAAGCCTCCCGTTCAGCGGGAGGAGCGTTCACTATTCAACCTTCAATGGAAGGGGCGGGAATAAACCCCGCCGCTACAAGCAAAGCTTGTCCCTAATAAGTAGGGGCGAGTTTTATCCTCGCTCGCAACGGGCAGGCGGTCAAATAAAACGTTCAGCAAATCACCCAATTGTAATTTAGCTATCGTATTTGCTGTATCGATTCAAAACAGGGGTTACTACCCTAAACTCGCGCAAAGGAGGCGTATTATGACAAGACGAAGTCGACAAAAACAATTGATTATCAACACATCCCTCATCTTCTTAGGGATCTGCCTGGTCCTGTCGGCCGGAATGGCCACAGCGGCCGGCAAGCCGGGGGCCAAGGTGGATGCCATGCAAATCATGACCGCGACGGCAACCATGGATCCGGTGCGCCCGGAAGCGGCGCGGATTATTGCCGCCGCTTTTACCTCCCTGGGCTGGGACGTAAAAGCCAACCCCATCGATTATAACCAGAACGTGCAGAAGGTGATTATGGAGCATGACTATGACATGTGGCTGGTCATGCTGTCCGGTGCCTCTCTGCGGATCGACCCCAACATTTTCATCTACAAGAAGCACTTTTCCGGCGAATATAAGAAAGGCGGCTGGAACTGGGAGGGGCTCAATGTCTCTGAAATCGACGCGCTGGCGCAAGCCCAGCAAAAAGAGATGAATGTCGAGAAGCGTAAAGAGATTGTTAACAAGGCCCAGGAACTGATCAAGCAGAACCAGTCCATGAGCGTGCTGGTCAACCTGCAGATGACGAATGCCTATCGATCCGACCGCATTAAAAATGTGGTGCCCATGATGGGTGAAGGCATCGGCTCCTTCTGGACGGATATCAACATGGAAGTCGTCCAGGGCGACGGCTATGTGCGCACCGGCATTGCCGGGGCGCTGAAAAATATGAACCCGGTGGCAGCCAAGGATCATCTGGAGTTTATGGAATTGCGCATGATCTATGACCGCCTGTTCCGCATCGCCCCCAGCGGCAAAGCCGAGCCCTGGGCGGCCGAATCCTATAAAGTCGTTGATCCCACCACCATCGAGCTGACTCTGCGCCAGGGCATGAAATTCCACGACGGCATGGAGGTGACCGCTGAAGACGTCAAGTTTACGCTGGACTACCATAATCAGTGGAAGGCGCCGTTTTTCGTGGAATCCCTCAAGAATATCGAATCGGTTTCAACTACCGGGAAATACGGAATTTTAATAAAACTGAAGGAACCCTATGCACCCTTTATTCCCAACCTGCTGGGGGCCATTTTTATCCTGCCCAAGCATATCTGGCAGGACATTCCCGACAAGGTCGATGTCAGCGATCCGCTGAATTACCCCAATGAAAAACCCATTGGCAGCGGACCCTTTAAGTTCGACTACTGGGACCGCGGGCGTGAGCTGAAAGTCAGTGCCTTCAAAGAGCACTTCAGCGCCCCCAAAGTCGACGGTATTATTCGGGTGAATTACGGCAGCCACGATGCCATGGCGGCCGCCATCGAAAAGGGCGAGTGCGACCGCACCCGCTATATCATAAAGCCCAGCCTGCTGATGGACCTGCAGAAGGTCAATAATGTCGTGGCCAAGGGCTATCCCAACCACGGCTTTTACACCCTGTCCTACCACACCCGGCGGCCGCCGCTGGACGATCCCGCCTTTCGCCAGGCCATTGACCTGGTCATCCCGCGGGAATTGATGATCGAGGCCGTCCTGTCCGGTTTCGGCTCACCGGGCGGCTCCGTGATCGCCCCGACCAATGCGTTCTGGAACAACCCGGCCGTCAAACCCAGTGAGGAGAATTTTAATAAGGCCAAGCAGATCCTGACGGACGCCGGCTACTGGTGGGATAAGAAAGGCAAGCTGCACTATCCCAAATGAAGGAAAAGCTGATCGTTATTCGTTATTCGTTAATAGTTTGAATGGAATGAAATCTATTTTTAATTCTTACTTGTGTCAGAATTATAAGATAATGAGGTCATATAATTCCAATAACAAATAACAAATAACCAATAACAAATAGCACCGAGTTGAGCGATCTTCGCTCAACTCGGACAGCCCTTTATCTGCGGGCACCTCAAGGATCAAACCGATGCAAGAATTTATCATTCGTAGAATCCTGTATACCCTGTTGACCCTGTTCGGCGTGGCCACCATTTTGTTTTTTATGTTTCGAGTCGTCCCAGGCGATCCAACGGCCCAGGTTATTTCGCCGGCCCTGGACGAAGTGGCCCAGGCCCGGTTGAAAGAGGCCTACGGGCTGGACAAGCCCATTCTGGTGCAGTACGTCCTGTACCTGAAAAACCTGGTGACCCTGGAATGGGGCCGTTCTTTTACCAGTTCCAGGAAGGTCTTCGACATCATGACCTACCGCTTCTGGAACACCATCTTTCTGATGGGGGCCGCCATGGGCTTTGTTTTGGTCATCGGCACGTTTATGGGCATGGTGATGGCCTGGCGCCGCCAGGGTCCGCTGGACGTGGGCGGGACGGTGGTGGCGCTTATTTTTCAGTCGGCCCCGCCCTTTGTCTCCGGCTTGCTGCTGCTGATGGTGCTGAGCTACCGCCTGGACCTGTTTCCCACCGGCGGCATGTTCACGCCCGGGGCGGCGCGGGCTTTTATCTCCGGTGATTTTTTGCACCATCTCGTGTTGCCCACCATTACGGTGGCGCTCTATTACCTGGCAACCCCCATGCTGATCATGCGTGACTCCATGCTGGAAGTCATGGGCAGTGACTTTATCGAACTGGCCAAGGCCAAGGGCCTGGCGCCGCATGTGGTAATGATTAAACACGCGGCCCGCAACGCCTTGCTGGCAGTGGTCACGGTGTCATCGCTGATGATCGGCTTTGCCATCGGCGGCCAGGTGCTGGTGGAATCGGTATTTTCCTGGCCGGGCATGGGGCAGTTGATGGTCGAAGCCGCTTCGTCCCACGACTACCCAGTGGCCCAGGCCACCTTCGTGGTGTTGGCGGCCCTCGTTATTTTTCTGAACCTGCTTTCCGATATTTCCTATTGTTATCTGGATCCCCGCATCAAGATGGGTAAGAGTGCCGGTGGTTGAGGAGCCTTTGAATGAAGATTAGCGCACTGGAGCTGTTTCACATATCGATTCCCTTTGCCAAACCGTACGTTTTGTCTAAAGTTTACGGAACCCGCTTCGACGCTGAAGCGGTTGTCGTAAAAGTTCACACCGATGAGGGCATTGTCGGTCTGGGCGAGGCTGATCCGTTGAATCCGTTTTCGGATGAAACTCCCGCAACCGTCATGGTTGTGACCCGTGATATGATTGCACCGCATTTGATCGGACAAAACCCGATCCATATCTCGGCCATCGAATCCCATTTGGACATGATGGTGCATGGCAATCTGCTGGCCCGGGGAGCTGTGAACATGGCGCTATTCGACATTACCGGCAAGGCTCACAACCTGCCCGCACATATGTTGCTGGGTGGCTTATATCAAGACAGATTGCCGCTGCTGGGTCCGATCGGCAGCGGAGCGCCTGAAGAGGACGCGGGGTCAATTCAACAATTAATCGAGGAAGGGTACAAAACGGTCATGATCAAAATGGGAGCCCTTCCAATCGCGGACGAAATTCAACGCATGATCGCTGCTCACGAAAAATTCGGCGACCGGATCAAAATCATTGTGGACGCCAACCAGGGTTGGTCATTGGCTGAGACCTTGGAATTTATTGACGGCATCAGTGGAAGCCGGCCCGTGCTGCTGGAACAGCCCATCGCACGTGACGACATCGAAGGCCTCAAGCGCATTCGCGGTTACGCGCCCTGCCCGGTAAGTGCCGATGAAGGTGTTGCCTCGATCCGGGAAGCGGTAACATTGATCCGGGAGCAGGCCGTTGATGCCTTTAGCATCAAGATTTCCAAAAACGGTGGATTGAGCAAGGCCAAACAAATTGCTGAAATGACCCACGCCTTTGGTCTAAAAGTTTTAATGAACAGCATGTTTGACTTTGGAATTACCCAGGCAGCTGCATTGCAGCTGGGCTGTGTGCTGCCCAACTTGTTGGACATGGGGCATGCCTACATGTCCGTGCTCCGAATGTCGGATGACATCACTGATTTCGCCAAAAACATATCCGATTCAGTTGTTACCGTGCCATCGGAGCCGGGACTCGGGGTCATGCTGGATGAAGAAAAACTTAAGAAATATACCAAAGACTATCTCAAAGTCGATTAAATTGACTGAATTTCAACTGATTTTTGTCAAACCTGGGCGAAACGGTTGCAGTGAAGCGTAAATTCGGCTTTTACTGGAAACCGAAAAAGGCAGATTAATCACGAATGCACGAAAGGACGAAAACACGAAAAAAAGCAATAAATAAGGGATCTCTATACAAAATTAAGGATGAAATCGATCTGTTTGAATGCAAGGCGCTGGGTTTCGATCCCACAGTCGAAATAGCACTATCAGACAATTTTTCGTAGGTTGGGTAGAGGAACGAAACCCAACAAACCCTTAGGGGATATCAACCCAACCTACTGTTGAAGCCAAAATTCAGCTTAACTGAGAACACCTTATTTTGGTAGATAGGCCCGATAAATAATATTTCGTGCTTTCAAAATTTCGTGTTTTCGTGATGAAAAAGATTTGAAATAAAGGTCAAAAAACTAACAAATAAGATACCAAATGTCTGGAAATTCTCAAAAACCAAAATTTGCCGTCCTCGGCACCGGGAATTCGGGCCAGGCTTTTGCAGCGGATATTACCCTCAAGGGCTATTCCGTGAACCTGGCCGAAGTGCCCGAGTTTGCGGATAACCTGCACGCCATCGAGAAAAAAGGCGGCATCGAAATATCGGGCGAGGCCGCCAACGGTTTTGCCCGCCTAAACATGCTGACAACAGACTTAAAGGCTGCCATCAAAGGCGTTGATGTCATCATCGTCGGCGGTTCGGCTTACGCCCACGAACCCTTCAGCAAAGCCCTGGCCCATGATTTCGAAGACGGCCAGTTTATTTTATTTACCGCCAATTTCGGTGCCCTTCGTTTTCACAACTGGATGAAAGCGGCCGGTGTCTCCACCCGGGTGACACCTGTTGAAAGCATGTCGCTGCTGTATGCCACCCGCGCCCTCGAGCCGGGGGTGGTGGCCTGCATCGGTGTCAAGAATCACCTGCCGGTGGCCGCGCTGCCGGCCGGTCGCACCCGGGAGTTTCTGGACCTCATTCAGCCGGTTTTTCCCCAGTTTGCGGCTGCCGACAATATCTGGCTGACCAGCGTCAACAATCTCAACCCCATCGTGCATCCGCCCATGGTGCTGTTCAATGCCGGGCGGATCGAAGCCACCGGCGGTAATGGCTGGAACCTTTATGCCGACGGTGCGACCGAGTCGGTGGCCAAGATCATGCTGGCCATGGATGCCGAGCGCATGGCTCTGCTGGCTCCGCTGAGTGACCAAGGGATTGCCTTCAAGGACGCATTTGAAAATCTGTATGAAGACTATTCCTTGGGGAAAAAAAGCCTGTCCGAAACCCTGCGCCAGAGTCCGATCCACGGCAACCCTGCTTTTCCGGCGCCGGCCGCGATCGATACGCGCTATATCACCGAGGATTTGCCCTTTGGGTTGGCGCCCTGGTCGGCCATCGGGCGGATGTGGAACATCCCCACGCCGAATATCGATGCGGTTGTTCGGATCGCGTCGACCATGCTGGAACGCGATTATTTCACGCAAGGGCTGACTGTCGAGGATCTGGGAATTGCCGGCATGACGGCGCAGGATCTTAAGTCAATGATTGAATAATCATTGGAACGGAGACGAATACCATGAAACTGGTTAGGGTAAAAGAATTTTTCGTGACTCAGATAAAGATCATCATGAGCCACAAGTTCGGTATTTTCGGCGCGGTGATCATTTTATTTTTTTGCCTGGTCGGGCTGCTGGCACCGCTCATCGCGCCCCACCAGCCGTGGGATACCTTAAGGGATGCCAATGGCAAACTGGCCATCATGCGGGCCCCTTCAGCGGAATTTCCCATGGGCACAACCGCCATGGGGCGCGATATTTTCACCCAGATGCTTTACGCCACCCGCACGACCGTTTTGATCGGACTCGTATCAGGGCTGATTTCGATCCTGATCGGCGCCAACCTGGGACTGTGGTCAGGCTACTACGGTGGGCGGATGGACGAAATCTTGATGCGCTTTACCGACATTATTTACGGGATGCCTTTTCTGCCGTTTTTGATCGTTCTGATTTCGCTGTTCGGCCGCAGCCTGTGGTTCGTGATCATTGCCATCTGCTGTATTGTCTGGCGCACCTCCGCGCGGGTCATCCGGGCCCAGACCCTGGCGATCAAACAGCGCCAGTTCATCCTGGCCGGCAAAGCCCGGGGCTGCAGTGATTTGCGCATCATCTACGGCCACATCATGCCCAACATCATGCCCTTGCTGCTGCTCTACACGGCCTTCAATATTGCCTGGTCGGTGCTGGCCGAGGCCGGCGCCAGCTTTTTGGGTTTTGGCGACCCCGACAATTTAAGCTGGGGCGGCATGCTTTACAACCTGTGGATTTCCGGCAAAATCAGAACGGCCTGGTGGTGGTTTGCGCCGCCGGCGATCTGTATCGTCCTGCTGGTCAGCGCGCTGGTTTTTGTCAGCCGGGCCTATGAAGAAGAGGCCAACCCCCGTCTCAAACAACGCTAAGGAAGGTGCCAATGCTACTGCAAATTAAAAATCTGAAAACGCATTACCGCATCAAGGAAGGCACGGTAAAAGCCGTGGACGGGGTGTCGATTTCGGTCAAAGAAGATGAGGTCTTCGGCCTGGCAGGCGAATCCGGCTGCGGCAAGTCGACCCTGATTCGGACCCTGATGCGGCTGGTTCCCGATACCGCAAAGATTGAGGCCGATGAACTGCGCTACAAGGATCAAAACTTGCTTGACCTTTCGGATCGGGAGTATCGCGACGATATTCTGTGGAAAGAGATTTCCCTGGTGCCCCAGAGCGCCATGAATTCCTTGAACCCGGTCTACCGGGTGGGCAACCAGATTATGGAGGCCATTCAAACCCACGTCAATGTCGACAACCGTGAAGCCCTGCATAGGGCCGAAAACCTGTTTAAAGGCGTAGGACTGCAGCCGGCCCTGACCCGCAACTACCCGCATGAATTCAGCGGCGGTATGCGCCAGCGGGCCATGATCGCCATGTCCCTGGCACTGGACCCGGGGCTGATTATCATGGATGAGCCGACCACCGGCCTGGATGTCCTGGTGCAGGAGCGTATTTTGCGGGAATTGAAAGAGATCCGGCAAAAGTCCAAGGCCTCGATCTTTTTGATCACCCATGACATTTCCGTCATTGCGGAAATGAGCGATCGCATCGGCATCATGTATGCCGGCCGGATCATGGAGCAGGCCGACGCCCTGGAGCTTTTCAATGAGCCCTTTCATCCCTATACCCTGGGCCTTAAAAACGCCTTTCCCAGCATCAAGGCCCTGGATCGCGAACTGATTTCCATCCCCGGGTCGCCGCCCAATCTGCTGGGGGATATCCCCGGCTGTGCGTTCGCGTTTCGCTGCCCCTGGGCGATACCGGAATGCGAAACCGAGCGGCCGCCGGATATCGAAATAAAACCGAATCACTTTGTGCATTGTATTCGCACCGACCATATAGAGGAATTTCGCAACCTCGCAGGAGACAAAAAGACATGGCAATCCTCGAAGTCAGTGAATTAAGACAGCACTTCTATATTCAGCCGGGACTCCTTGCCAAAATAGTGAGCAAGAAAAAACCCAGCATTATCAAGGCCGTCGATGGGATGACCTTCAGCCTCGAACCCGGTGAAATCATGGGGCTGGCCGGCGAGTCCGGCTGCGGAAAATCCACCGCCTGCCTGGCCATCGCCAAACTGCGGGAGCCGACCAGCGGCATCATTCGCTACAACGGCAAGGACATCTCACAAATGTCAACCGAGGAATCGAAGCAATACCGCCAACAGGTCCAGCTGATTTTCCAGGACCCCTATGAATCGCTCAATCCGCGGTTCAAGGTGTTCGACACGGTGGCCGAGCCATTGCGGGCGCTGGATATCGGCAATAAGCAGCAGCGCCGCGAGCGGGTGCTGGATACCCTGCGTCTGGTGGGATTGAAGCCCGAGGAATATCAGGAGCGCTATCCCCATCAAATGAGCGGCGGCGAAAGGCAGCGGGTCGGCATTGCCGCGGCCCTGGTGCTGGAGCCCAAGCTCGTCATCGCCGATGAACCCTTGTCCATGCTGGACGTCTCCATCCGGGCCGGCATCCTGGACCTCATCCGGGATCTTTCCGCGCGCCTGAATTTTACCTGCATCTATGTCTCCCACGACCTGTCGATTCTGTCCAACATATCCGATCGTTTGATAATCATGTACCTGGGACGGATGATGGAACTGGCGCCCACCAAAGAAGTGATCACCGATCCCCTGCATCCCTATGCCAAGGCCCTGATTTCGGCCGTGGCCATCCCGGATCCGTCTTACAGCCGGCCGATTCCCGACATCCGCGGCGAGGTCTCCCAGCCTATCGATCCGCCCCCCGGCTGCCGGTTCCAAACCCGCTGCAAGCAGGTCATGGATGTGTGCCTGAGTGTCGAGCCGCCGCTGAATGAGGTCAAGCCGGGACATTTTGCGGCTTGTCATCTGTATTGAGGAAGGTGAAAGGTTAAAGGTTCAGAGGTTCAGAGGTTCAGTGTTATTCAATTTTGGATTTTGGATTGCGGATTGCGGATTTATTGATTCGCTGCGCTCAATCCGATTTAACAATGGTTCTGGGCTATTCAATTTTGGATTGTGGATTTCGGATTTCGGATTTATTGATTCGCTGCGCTCAATCCGATTTAACAATGGATCAGGGTTCAGAGGTTCTGGGTTCAAGGTTTTTCAATTTTGGATTTTGGATTTTGGATTTCGGATTTATTGATTCGCTGCGCTCAATTCGATTTAACCATGATTCAGGGTTCAGAGGTTCAAAGGCTTGGAGGTTCAAAGGTTCAGGGAGTTTCAATTTTAGATTTGGGATTTGGGATTTCGGATTTATTGATTCGCTGCGCTCAATCCGATTTAATAATGGTTCGGGGTTCAGAGGTTCAGGGGTTCGGAGACAGGATTGGGTTACGAGGACTGAGAACTGAGTTAGAGAGGAATCGGGCGACAGAAACAGCCCCGGACTCGTGCTCAGTGCTCATCACTTTTTCACTTTGGACGAGCGCAGTAATTTTATCCTTCGATATTCTGCAATGCTGCTAGCCGCTTTTACTAATGAAGTCATAATTGTTTAGACACGAGTTCACCGCCCGCGCTTGCGTCCCGCTCCGCGGGGCTTCGCTCGAGATCGCAGCCTCCGGCCCACAGGGCCTAAGGCCTACGCCCCGGTGGGAGCACGCAGAGGAGAAATCGCAAAGGTACAAGTAAAAATAAAGGTTTTCTCTGCGCTTTCGGCGAACTCTGCGGTGAAAAAATTTTTCAATGTCAGTCCACCATGTATAGTGATTTATGCGCGACGCAGTAAATTAACTCAATCAACACAATTAACTTAATCAACTCAACAAACCCGATATACTCAATCAACTCAATCAACTCAGTCAACTCAATCAACCCAATCAACTCATTAAACTCATTAAACTCAATAAACTCAATGAACCAAAACGATGAATTGATCATATGCCGCTGCGAGAGTGTCAATGTGAGGCAAATCCGCTCCTCCATTCAGGATGCAGGCGCCCGAACGGTCAACCAGGTTAAAAAACTGACCCGGGCCGGCATGGGCCTGTGCCAGGGGCGTACCTGCGCCGGCCCGGTGGAGACTATGTTAGCGGCCGAAGGCAACGTGCCGCTCGGATCTGAACCCTTCAAAACAAGACCTCCGGTACGCGGACTTACCACAGGTATCCTGGCCGGCGGCGCCGATTTGTTCGATGAACCTTCAGGTCCGGTGCAGCTTAAAGCGATCAGCAGTACTGCGTCCGATCACCTTAGCCCGGAAGACGATAAAAAGTAATTCACTATGGAAACTGCCGATGCGATCGTAATCGGAGCCGGGATCGTCGGGTCAGCCACTGCCTATTATCTGGCAAAGTCAGGCCTGGATGTCATGTTGGTCGACAGGCGCCACCCGAATGCCGGTGGAACCGCCAGCCAGGCCTGTGCGGGCGGCGTTCGCCAGCAAGGTCGTGCGCCCGAGGAAATGCCGCTGGCCATTTATTCCATTGCTCTTTGGGGCAATCTTGAGGCGGAGCTCGAAGCGGATTTGCACTATCGCCGGCACGGGATGACGGTCGTCACCGATGATGAAAATCTGATACCGTCGATGGCCCAACGAATCGAAAGCGAGCAAACTTTGGGCCTGAATATTGAGCTGATCCAGGGACGGCAGCTGCATGACCTTGTTGCCGGATTGTCACCGCAGATTTTAGCCGGAAGCCATTGCCCCACCGATGGACATGCCGATCCGCTGCGCACCATCAACGCTTTTGTCGAAGCCGCCCGGCGCCGGGGGGCCCGCATTAAATGGGATTTTCCGGTTGAAGATCTCGTGGTCGAGAAAGATCGGATCATCGCCGTTAAAAGTGCAAAGGGCAGCGTTGCCTGCCGCCATGCAGTTCTGGCAGCCGGCTACTGGAGCCAATCCATCGCTGCTTCGGCCGGCATTGATCTTCCCTTTGTTCATATTCCTTTGCAGATGATGGTCACTGCCAGACGCCCGCATGCACTGGACCAGGTATTGGGCTGGGTCGGCCACGGCATCAGCCTGAAACAAGTGCCGTCCGGTGGATTTGTTATCGGCGGCGGCTGGCCCGGCCACGGGACTCCCCAAACCTACCAAACCCAGCTGATGCCGGGCAGTATGGCCAAAAGCGCTCGAATTACCGTAAATCTATTTCCGTCACTTGCCGGGGTTCCGATCGTGCGGGCCTGGTTGGGAATCGAGGCTTTTTGTAAAGACGAGATGCAGGTTGTCGGACCGGCGCCCGGGGTGGACGGGCTGATTTTTGCGACCGGTTTTTCCGGTCATGGATTTGCCACCGGTCCGGGCATTGGTTCCCTGATTGCAGAATTTATTGCAAACGGCCAATGGTCGGATATGTTGAAGCCTTTTGGTATCGAACGATTTAATACCTGAAATTCCTGATTGACCGGAGAAAGATGAATATGTACCAGGATCTGCGCTTGAGGAAACATCCCCTATTGGATGTCTCGTTGAGCGATCGGAAAAAAATCAGCATTGAAGTTGATGGCCAATCCCTTCAAGTGCTGGAGGGCGAAATCTTGGCGGCGGCCCTATGGGCCAATGGTTTTATCTCTCTGGGCCACAACCCGAGCAACGGATCCCATCGCGGCATGTACTGCGGCATCGGTCATTGCTACGAATGTCGGGTGACAGTGGATGGCATGGAAGATATCCGGTCGTGTCTGATCCGGGTGCGCGAGGGCATGCAGGTTTCGCTGCAAAGGTTTGAAACTTTGCCTATTTTAGACATTTGAGGCGCAAGCTCTTGCGGGCATGAATAAACCTCGCCCCAACACCCGAAGATAACATTAATAAGTAGCGGCGGGGTTTATCCCCGCCTGTTCATTGCTCCCGCTGGCCACGATCGTCCAGCTTGATCGAGAATTAAACTTTTGGGAATCGGCACCGAAATCGACCATCGTTGGGTTAAGAATGTTGCAATAACGTTCATCTAATGTAGGTTGGGTTGAGTGCAACGAAATCCAACGAAGAATGGAGTAAATTTAACCCAACCTACAAACTGATACTTGAAACATACAGTGTAGTTGCATAAGAGCGCTGCCCCTGGCCGCGCGCGTCCAGTCTGATCGGAAAAGAAACTGCGCTAAATTTACGCAGTTTCCTATGGAATCATTGGCCGTTTCGTACTCGTCCTCGTGCTCGTGCTCGTCCTCGAAGCTTTTGAGCCGTTTACAAACCCGAGGACGAGTACGAGTACGAGGACGATTTAAATACCCTTTCTTGGGGTTAATATAGGCGTAGTTTCATAAGAGAAACAGCCATGGCAATTGAAAAAGCAGATCTGGTCATAGTCGGCGCCGGGCCGGCCGGGTTGGCCGCCGCTGCCGAAGCGACTCGCCAAAACGCGAAGGTGGTCGTGGTGGATGAAGCGCCGCACGCCGGCGGCCGGCTGCCGAGCCAGATCCACCGGGAGCCGCGCTCCAGCGGCCATGGAAGCGAATCCTGGTCCAATGGACCCGCCACAGCCGAGCGACTGACCCGTGAGGCTCAAAATGCCGGCGCCAGAATCCTGTGCGGGGTGTCGGTGTGGGGCATATTCCCGGGCTGGTATGTCGGCGTGGCACCCACCGATGCCAGTCAACCGCTGCCGGACTGCCCGGCCGGATTCGACGCCCGGGCCGTGCTGGTGGCTACCGGTGCCGGCCAGAATCCGCTTATCCTTCCCGGCTGGACTCTGCCTGGTGTCATCACGGCGGGGGCGGCCCAGACCATGATCAACGTGCACCGCGTCATGCCCGGCCATCAAGCGGTGATCATCGGTATCGATCCGCTGTGCCTGGCCGCCGCCCAGTTACTGGCGGCGGTCGGTTCAAAGGTTCTGGGTGTTTTTCTACCCCCGGCCAACGGATTTCTTGCCGGGCCGGCCTCACCGCAAACAGCGATTCAGGCACTGGCCGGGTATTCAGCCTATGCCCCCGGTATTCTGACCTCCCTGGCCGCATGGGCGGGCAAGTATCTGAGCACCTTGGCGGCTTTTTGCTACCCCCAACGCGGTCTGAAAATTGAGGGCATCCCCTTGATGCTGCGGCAAACGGCATTGACGGTCAGCGGATCGCAAAAAGCTGAATCCGTTACGATTGCCGCCCTCGGTTCGGGCGGCCATATAATTGACGGCTCTGAAAACCAGCTGGCAGCAGATGTGGTCATCGCCTCCGCCGGCTTGTCGCCTCTGACCGAACTGGCCCAGGTGGCCGGTTGTCCGCTGCACTATTTTCCGGAAATGGGAGGCTGGGTGCCGGTTCACAGCGAGCGCTTCGAAACACCTCGAGCTGGTCTATTTATAGCCGGCAGTATTTCCGGGGTGGAAGGGGCCGGCGTAGCCGAGAACCAGGGTCGCATTGCCGGCCTGGCGGCCGCAGATTACTTGAATCTAGTTGACCGGGAGGATCTCGAAGCTGAAATCGAAAGGTGTCAGAAAGATTTGCTTGAGGCTCGGCAGGCGGCTATCCCCTTTTATCCCCAAATCGAAAAGGGTAGGGCGCGCATGAATCGATTTTGGAGAGAAGCCCAAAATATGCCGACCAACTGATCCCTTATAGAGAAGCGTCAATTTTCTGCTGGAGAATCTCACATTCGAGAATTTTTTGATCAGCAGTTGCCAGGGTAGCGGAGTGTTCTATCGCCGTAGCAACTTCTTGTGGGGTCGGACCAAGGTAGAACGTTGACAATTAAGGGATGAGCTTAAAAACAAGGCCGTTATATGGTCTTAGAATGGCCTTTTTGCAGTTGAAAAGATGCATTTAAGAGAAAAGGCAAACTGGTGCAAAACCAGTGGTTGGCTTTACCTTAAACCCTCCTTTTTGGTGTCAAAAATATCACTTTAAGCCTCAAAAACGGGGCTATATTTTGCACAGTTCCTTAATTGTCAAGCGATCACCGTGGTCCGACCCCAGTTACCCATTCCCCAAAAATCGTTAAAAGACATGGAGCTTTTTGACTACATTATAACTTTTGATGATATATTCAATCCTGCCCATTGGAATTGATTCCTGCCAAATCCCGCCGCGGCCCGATCGAATAATTACTTGACCCAAAACGGATAAATAATGTACATGATCACTAACGAATTTCGAGCTTTCGCGCTGTCTGATCCTGACCTGCGGCGACTTTTCGGCTACTAAAACGCCCCAGGTCTCGTTTCTCATCTCGCGTACTTGTGAGTCGCTCTTTTTCCAATTTCCTGCTGTTTTGTTTAAAATCCAATAATTATTATTTCCCTCCAATTTTTGGGTACCGGCTTGATGATTCACACACATAAATCCTTGACCATTTCCTTCCTGGCGGTTTCTATCTTTATCTTGGGGTTAAGCGCCGATCTTGTCTGCGCGCAGACTAAGAATGCGGGCACGGCGGAAACCCCGCGCCCTGACGACCCACTGCTGAGCCGGTACCTACGATTTGGCCGGCTCACTACTGAAGATGGACTCTCAAGTGATCAAACATATCACGTTGCCCAGGATAGCTATGGTTTTATGTGGTTTGCCACGGCTGATGGTCTGAGCCGGTATGACGCCTCCAGCGTAAAAGTGTACCGCCACGACCCGGACGATCGCTCAAGCCTGAGCCACAATACTGTCCGAGCGATGTTCTTAGACAAGAGCGACAACCTGTGGCTTGGTACCTATGGCGGTGGCCTCAATCAATATGAACGGGAAAAGGACGCTTTTATCCGCTACCAGCACGACCCTGACGATCCTCACAGCTTGAGCAGTAATATGGTACGGTCTGTTTATAAAGACCGGAACGGGACGATATGGGTGGGGACGGCAAAAGGGCTCAACAAACTCGGTCGTGAAAGCAGGCGATTCAATCATTACCGGCACGATCCTGCTAATCCCAACAGCCTGAGCCATAATCTCGTTTGGTCGATTCTTGAAGACAGCGCGGGTGTCCTCTGGGTCGGCACGGAGGACGGCTTGAATCGGTTCGATCCGAAGACAGAACAGTTTATTCGCTACCGGCACAACCCCGATGATCCCGCCAGCCTTAGCCACAACACGGTAAGAGCAATCTATGAGGATCGTTCGGGCATTCTCTGGCTTAGCACGCCCCGTGGACTTACTAAATTCAATCGCGACAAGACCCGGTTCATCCGTTATCTGCATGATACTGCCGATCCTCAAACGCTGAGCAACAATCCTGTCACCTGGGTATATGAAGACCGGGCCGGTAGGCTCTGGGTGAGCACCTGGGGCGGCGGACTAAATCGATTCGATCGGAAAACAGAAACCTTTACTCACTACAGACATGACCCCGCTGACTCGTACAGTCTGGGCGCCGACACCGTCTTCCAGATTTATGAGGATCACCAGGGGATGTTCTGGATAGCTTCAGTTGGGGGAATTAGTATTATTGATGGCAGGGCAAAGCCCTTTCAGCACTATCGTTCCATCTCGCGCCTCCCCAATACCCTGAGTCATAATGTTGTACGCGCCCTTCACGCCGGTCGCGCGGGGGTCGTCTGGGTCGGCACCAGCGGTGGTGGACTTAACAAGTTTGATCGCCAGACGGAGGTGTTCACCCATTATCGACATGACTCTGCCGATCCGAACAGCCTGAGCAATGATACGGTGCGGGCAATCTATGAAGACCGGATGGGGCTGATCTGGGTTGGAACATCCAAACGCGGGTTGAATCGATTCGATCCGAATACAGAGCGCTTTACCCACTTCCGGCACGATCCCGCCAATCACCGCAGCATTAGTAAAGGTTCCATTATGGGGATCAATGAAGACCGTACAGGCACCCTCTGGATCAGTACCTGGGGAGGGGGGCTGAATGCATTCGACCGTGATTCAGGGCAATTTACCCGCTACCAGCACGACACAGTCGATCCGCAGACGCTGAGCAACAATCAGGTGATCTGCGTGTTTGAAGACCAGGCGGGTGTCCTCTGGATCGGCACCATGGGTGGCTTGAACAGATTTAATCGTAAGACGCAGACATTCACACGCTACAAGCATGTTGCCACTGATCCACAGAGTCTGGTTCACGACTCGGTGACATGCATTCACGAAGATCGGACAGGTACTCTCTGGCTTGGTACTATAGGGGGGCTTGATAAATTCGACCGCAAAAATGATCAGTTCACCCATTTCACGACGGCAAACGGATTGCCGAGTGAACTCATTTGGGGAATCCTGGAGGATAAACAGGGGCGGCTCTGGCTCAGTACCGGTAACGGCCTGTCAAGGCTCGATCCCCGTACGGATAGCTTTAGAAATTATGACGTGAATGACGGGCTTCAAAGCAATACATTTTTAAATTTTTCAGCTTATTCTAAAAGCCAGGACGGCGAGATGTTTTTTGGCGGATCTGATGGATTCAATGCCTTTTATCCGGATCAGATTATGGACAATTCTCAACCCCCGCCTGTTTTGATTACGGATTTTCAACTGGCGAACAAGCCGGTGCCCATCGGTGCCGATTCGGTTTTGCAAAAATCGATCCTCGAGACAAAAAATCTGGTGCTCTCCTACCGGGACCGGGTGTTCTCTTTTGAATTGGCGGTATTGAACTATCGCGCCCCGCAGCAGAATCGCTACCGTTACCGGATGGAAGGATTTGAAAAGGATTGGAACGAAGTGGACCGCACCCGGCGTTTTGCAACCTATACCAACCTGGATCCGGGGGAGTATGTCTTCAGGGCGATCGGCGCCAACAATGATGGGATCTGGAACGAGGAGGGCGCCGCGATCAAGATCACCATCATCCCGCCGTGGTGGGAAACGATGTGGTTCAGGATCAGTATGGTGGTGGCCGCCATAGGGCTGTTTGCCGGAGGGTTTCGCTGGCGCATAGGTGCGGTTGAGGCCAGAAACCGCGAGCTCGAGGATCAGGTGCAGCGGATGACCCAGATCAAGCGGATCCGGGCCGAACGGGATCGCATCCTGGAGGTGTCGCAAGACATGATCTGTATTGCCGGTACAGACGGCTATTTCAAGTATCTCAATCCGGCCTGGGAGAAGAACCTCGGCTATACGGGTGAAGAGCTTCAGTCCGAGAAGTTTCTGAACTTTGTGCATCCGGATGACCGTGATAAGACGATGTGGGAGTTTGAATCACTTGCCGCCGGCAACCGGACGGTGGATTTTGAGAATCGATACATTCACAGGGACGGGAGCTTTCGACTCTTCTCCTGGAAGGCAACACCTCTCCCGGAAGAAAAACGCGTATATGCTGTCGGACGCGACATCACTGAACGCAAGCAGATGGAGATTTCACTTCATGCGAGCCGGAAAAAAGCAGAGGCACTCGCCGCAAAGCTCATAACCAGCCAAGAGGCCGGGAGCGCACGGCTGGCCCGTGAGTTGCACGATGATATTATCCAAAGACTGGCTTTTTTGAAAATCGAGGTGGACAAACTGGGCATGATAGATCCATCTTTACCGGAACCGGAAGGGGACAAGCTGAGACATATTGCTCGGGATATAGGGGTGCTTTCATCAGACATTCATTCGATCTCACGACGGCTCCATCCCATTTCTCTGGAAATCTTAGGATTAGTGCGCTCGATTGAAACCGAATGCCAGAAATTTATGGAGCTGAACGAAATCCCGGTAACTTGGGATTTGAATGGCACGGTTAAAGATCCTTCCAAAGAGATTTCCCTCTGTGCCTATCGCATCCTGCAGGAAGGTTTGAGAAACATTGTAAGGCATGCCAAGGCCACGGGAGTTCATGTCACGCTTGCCAAAAAAAACGATATCTTGCATTTATTGATAAAAGACAATGGTATCGGTTTTGATCCCGCTTCAGAGGGGGTAAAGGCCGGTCTGGGAATTGCCAGTATGACCGAGCGAGCCCGTTTGCTCCAGGGCAGTCTGTCCATAGAATCCCGACCCGGCAAAGGAACGGCTATTCAGCTGGCAGTGCCTTTAGAATCGAGATAGAAGAGGTTGAAACCGTTCATAGGTTCAGAGGTTCAGGGTTCAGCGTTCTGGGTTCAGGGTTCAACCCAGCCGCCGGCCAAAAAGACGGCCAGTTTGATCGAAGAAGAAACTGATGAACGTCGAACGTCCAATCACGCCGCGGCGTGATCGAATTATGTATTCTGCCTGCCGTGAGCTTTTTTTGTCGAACGGTCTATTAAAAAAGATCGAGCGCAGCGATTCCATCCTTCGACATTCGATATTCGTTATTCGATATTCTGCGGTTCGCTTTTAAAGTTGTTTTATACAAGAGGTCAGGGACTTATTAAATCGACGCATAACCATCAACCCTGAATGTTGAACCTTTGAACCTTAACTCGGAGAAGCCATGCGCAAAATTCGTGTTCTGTTGGCAGACGATCACCGGATCTTCCTTGAGGGATTGAAGGGCCTTCTTGAGCCTGAGTTTGACCTTGTCGGAACCGTTGAAGACGGTAGGGCATTGCTGAAAGACGCTGAAAGACTGCGTCCTGATGTCATTGTTGCTGATATTTCCATGCCGTTGCTCAACGGAATTGAGGCCGTTCGTCAACTTAAAAAATCAGACCATCGGATCAAAGTCGTTTTTCTCACCATGCATCCGGATGTGAGTTTTGCCAACATGGCGTTTGAAGTCGGCGCATCCGGTTATGTCATTAAGAATTCTGCCTCGCAGGAACTCATAACAGCCATCCATGGGGTGATGATGGGAAAAACCTATGTGACCCCGGAAATAGCCGGAGAGCTGATTCAAAACTATAGAGTGGACGCATAAACGTAAAAATTCTCATTATATCAGCATGATAAGATAAAATACTACTTGACTTTTTTTGATATAAGTACTACTAAAATCACTCCTTTTATAGGCCTAGTTCCCTAAAACT
>Ga0209743_1000255_pt1 | contig 20381 bp, 14 predicted proteins | sample OlaalgELextract2_FD_187378 | JGI IMG/M metagenome (GOLD analysis project Ga0209743, IMG submission 187378) | Olavius algarvensis symbiont microbial communities from Tuscany, Italy - Type G ELBA extract 2 (SPAdes) (version 2) | ecosystem: Host-associated > Annelida > Digestive system >...
GTTCCCTTCCTTAGCCCTTATACACACCCCTCTCTTTGGGTGGGCTCTGATTAGGCTGCAGGCAAGACGACTGGCGGAGTCCATTACCAGAAAAAAAGATTGGTCGCGCAGCATCTGCAATTCACACGCATCGTAAGGCAAGTGTGGTTTTGCGCTACACTACACTTGTCCCACCCCTGAAGTTGCGCATTGGGCCAGACTGCTACGCAGGCTTCAGCACTAGTACATGAAGGGAGCACGTACCACCTTGCAAAAAGAAAGAAAGAAAGCTTTAGAAATGTGTGCGTGCGTACTAGATGGCGTTGTGGGGAAAATTTGATTTCCCCACAGTGCACTGTTTCGATGCGTCGCACTCACTACAGCGAGAGGGGCATATTGCAATAAACCGCATCGTTGCATCGTTGGTTGTTTGGTGATTGGTTCGTCACGTTCGTGAATTGTGGATAATTTATGTGCCGTAGGCCTATAGTTGCTATTGAACACTAATACCTCAGGAATTCAAAATCGTCAAACTTTACAATTTTTGTAATAAATTTTCTCTTAAGGGCCACATCCCCTTAAACGATTTCTACATAATTTGGCATTGGGAAAGAGTTCCAGGTTTGCTCCCTTACGCAATATTTCTGCGTCGTCGCTTTAGAATTGTGTGCTGAAGCCCAAAATCGTTCAGAATTGGTAATTTTTGGTATGCATTTTCATAACGGGCAAATCCCCTTAACATTTTTTATACAAAATTAGCCACGGGAAGGGCGTCCACCGGTCTCTCGCCGCAAATTTCACACCAGTGGCTTTGGAAATGTGGGGGTGCGTACTAGATGGCGTTGTGGGGAAATTTCGTTTCCCCACAGTGCAATGTTTCTACTCGTCTCACTCACTACAGGTAGAGGGGCATATTGCGATACACCATGTCGTTACGTCGTTGGTTGGTTGGGTGTTTGTCGTTGCTTCATAACGTTCGTGAGTTGTGGCTAATGGTATGTCGTAGGCCTGTAGTTACTATTGAACACTAATAGGAACTCAAAATCGTTCAATTTTACGATTTTTGTAATGTTTGCCCTTAAGAGCCCATCCATTTTAAGCCATTTTTACAAAACATGGCATTGCGAAAGAATCCCAGGTCTGCTCCCTCGTGCACAATTTCACCGTTGTCACTTTAGAATTGTGGGCTAACCTTCAATATCGTTCCGCATAAATTTGCCATAAAAGACAAATCACCTTAACAATATTTTTTTACAAAATTTGACACCGGGAAGGGAGTCCTCGCTGCCTGATACCAAATTTCACTCTTGTGGCTTTAGAAATGAAGTCTGCCCTGGTGGCGCTATTGGTAGCGTCGCGGTATGCGCTGCCTGGCTACAGCGACCGACGGGTCTGGGTTCAAGACCCAGGCTGGCCGGATCATTTGTGTCAGGTAATAGCGGCGTATGCTTTGAAACTAAATTGTCGCGCAGTCACACAGGGTTCGACGGTGTCCTCTTTATACTGTGACCGTTTGCTAACACTGGGTTTAGAGGCGCTCAGTCATTAGTCCTTGCTTGAACCACTGACAACAGATGACGTACCACTGCATGTTCTGGTAGGCCATTAACGGCTGTGTTTGCACGCGTCGCTAAACTAGGCTTGTGGCCTACGGCGCGAGGCACGCTAGGGCTAATTTTTGGTATAAATTTGCCATAAAGGGAAATCCCCTTAACAATTTTTTTTTACAAAATTAGCCACGGGAAGGGCGTCCACCGGTCTCTCGAACCAAATTTCACACCAGTGTTTTTGGAAATGTGGGCGTGCGTACTAGATATGGCGTTGTGGGAAAATTTCGTTTCCCCCACACTACAATGTGTCTATGCGTCTCACATACTACACGCGTAAGGGGAATATTGCGATTAACCGTGTCGTTACGTAGTTGGTTGGTTGGTTGGTCGCTGGTTCGTCACGTTCGTGAATTGTTGGTAATGGTGTGCAGTAGGCCTATAATTACTATTGAACACTAATAGGAAACCATAGGCAAGGAATTCAAAATCGTGAAACTTTCGATTTTTGTAATAAATTTGCCCCTAAGGCGTACATCCCTTGAAGCAATTTTTACCAAATTTGGCACAGGGAAAGGAGTCCCAGGTCTGCTCCCTCATGCAATCGCGGCTTAACCCTCACGCAAAATTTCACCGCTGTCGCTTTAGGATTGTGGCTTAACCCTCACAATCATTCAAAATTGGTAAGTTTTGGTATAAATTTGCCATTAAGGGCAAATACCGTTAACATTTTTTATACAAAATTAGCCACGGGAAGGGCGTCCACCGGTCTCTCGCCGCAAATTTCACACCAGTGGCTTTGGAAATGTGGGGGTGCGTACTAGATGGCGTTGTGGGGAAATTTCGTTTCCCCACAGTGCAATGTTTCTACTCGTCTCACTCACTACAGGTAGAGGGGCATATTGCGATACACCATGTCGTTACGTCGTTGGTTGGTTGGGTGTTTGTCGTTGCTTCATAACGTTCGTGAGTTGTGGCTAATGGTATGTCGTAGGCCTGTAGTTACTATTGAACACTAATAGGAACTCAAAATCGTTCAATTTTACGATTTTTGTAATGTTTGCCCTTAAGAGCCCATCCATTTTAAGCCATTTTTACAAAACATGGCATTGCGAAAGAATCCCAGGTCTGCTCCCTCGTGCACAATTTCACCGTTGTCACTTTAGAATTGTGGGCTAACCTTCAATATCGTTCCGCATAAATTTGCCATAAAAGACAAATCACCTTAACAATATTTTTTTACAAAATTTGACACCGGGAAGGGAGTCCTCGCTGCCTGATACCAAATTTCACTCTTGTGGCTTTAGAAATGAAGTCTGCCCTGGTGGCGCTATTGGTAGCGTCGCGGTATGCGCTGCCTGGCTACAGCGACCGACGGGTCTGGGTTCAAGACCCAGGCTGGCCGGATCATTTGTGTCAGGTAATAGCGGCGTATGCTTTGAAACTAAATTGTCGCGCAGTCACACAGGGTTCGACGGTGTCCTCTTTATACTGTGACCGTTTGCTAACACTGGGTTTAGAGGCGCTCAGTCATTAGTCCTTGCTTGAACCACTGACAACAGATGACGTACCACTGCATGTTCTGGTAGGCCATTAACGGCTGTGTTTGCACGCGTCGCTAAACTAGGCTTGTGGCCTACGGCGCGAGGCACGCTAGGGCTAATTTTTGGTATAAATTTGCCATAAAGGGAAATCCCCTTAACAATTTTTTTTTACAAAATTAGCCACGGGAAGGGCGTCCACCGGTCTCTCGAACCAAATTTCACACCAGTGTTTTTGGAAATGTGGGCGTGCGTACTAGATATGGCGTTGTGGGAAAATTTCGTTTCCCCCACACTACAATGTGTCTATGCGTCTCACATACTACACGCGTAAGGGGAATATTGCGATTAACCGTGTCGTTACGTAGTTGGTTGGTTGGTTGGTCGCTGGTTCGTCACGTTCGTGAATTGTTGGTAATGGTGTGCAGTAGGCCTATAATTACTATTAAACACTAATAGGAAACCATAGGCAAGGAATTCAAAATCGTGAAACTTTCGATTTTTGTAATAAATTTGCCCCTAAGGCGTACATACCTTTAAGCAATTTTTACCAAATTTGGCACAGGGAAAGGAGTCCCAGGTCTGCTCCCTCATGCAATCGCGGCTTAACCCTCACGCAAAATTTCACCGTTGTCGCTTTAGGATTGTGGCTTACTTAACCCCCACAATCATTCAAAATTGGTAAGTTTTGGTATAAATTTGCCATTAAGGGCAAATACCCTTAACATTTTTTTTATAATAATTACGCATCGGGAAGGGAGTCCCCCGCTCCCTCATATCAAATATCACCCTTGTGTCCTTATTACTGAGTTCCCTCTGGGAATATTGCTATAATGTTTGGTATGGAAAAATAGAATGGAGTGGCGCTGCTCGAGGATGAAAATAGTAACGTCTGCTAATAAGCTGTTTCAACGCAATATACCGTCGTACGACAGACGGACAGACAGACAGATGGACATCTTTCCACGACAGTGTCCGCGCATACGCAGAGCATAGAGCGCGAAGAATTAGTCTTTTTCAGCTGATTATTTTGAAGCCTAACGCGCCTCAAAGGCCTACTCAGATGAAGGACGATTCTTATTTATTGAAGAGATTTAAAGTCACAAAATGAAAACAGTAAGTAATGAAAATACAAAAATTAAAAAATAAAAGCAGCGTGCAACTATGAGACATCCAGGCATAGCAACTGCCTTTATTTTTTACACGTGATTATTTTGACTGTTAAATTCAATCCCGATTTTTCAATCCCGCGTTTTCCAACCTTGTAGTTTTGGTCTCTCATTTCCAGTCTTTCACTTTCATCCTTTGACATTATTGTTCTTTCATTTTCCGATCTTGCTTTTCCAAGTCAAGTCAAGTCAATTTTAATATGATGCGACAAACGCACATCAAAACATAGAAAGAATAATCAGCAAATGGGAAAAAGTCCACTCTTTGACAGAAAATTCTGTTAGTGGCTATTGTCGTCGTTGTACAGACCTTCAGGCCTTTAGCCTAATATCTGAGAACGATGGATAAGCGATCGCACAGACAAAGAACTGTTGGTCTCTACATTTGCGGCTATGCATCTGTCGGCGTTCAATGGCATGCAACGTATGTAGGCAGTATAGAAGCGTGAGCGCACAGGCTATAGGCGATCTGCATGATTGAATCAGTTACGTAACTGACATTTGCCACGGCTGGGCTGTAGTGTGACTGCTCGTGCATTGCGGCCTGTTACATTTACATCCTCGAGTTCATGAATTTCAACAGTGAAGCACTCTAATCCAACTGCGACAGTGGTTATCAGATATAACGTCTAAACATCTAAAAAACGATAAAAAGATTCATTTAATCCCATCCCTCATCCCTCATATTAATAGAGTAACGTGTGGCCTTTGGCCTGTTATCCTCTTGAGCTATAGACGTTAAAATGTGTTGTAGGATACACTGTATCTTAATGGTATTATATGCCAAGGATGACTGATATTTCGAGACACTTTACGAATCGACGAGACGTGCTAGAAATTCTTCTCACGCTTATATCAAGCCCACCTGCAAGATATATTTTAAAATATTTCGCTCTGCCAATGTCTTTATATAGTGAATTAAATCTAACGGATATGGATAATCAAACTGTAATTCCTATGCATGTGTACAGTTTTGTGAAAATCTGTAGATTACTTTAGGATCTTTTAGAAGTCTGGTCCAAAACTGAATAATTTTTGCCGCGCTCATTTATGCAGAGCGTGATAGCATAGATGGTTCTGTCCGTCGGTCGGTCTGCCATCCGTCACATTGTCTCAAAACTAATGATAGCAATATATCACGCAGTTTTTACCACCGGTTAGCACAGAGAGTCTTATTTTTGATACCATAGGTCTCAGGGGGGATCCAGATATTTCCCCCTGGACATATTCCCCCGGACATTTCCTTCTTCCGGACAATTCTCCTCCCTTTTTACAAGGTGTATGGACATTTTCCCCCTTTCACCACCACCATCCGCCCATCTACAATATAATGTTAAAAGCTTCCATGGAAGTTTAACTTCTGTTGTAAGGGCTCAGAATGACACCTCTAAAACAGCAAATATCAACTGATACCATTTTTACCGCGCGACGCGTATGCATAGAGCGGACTATGTCGTGGCAAGATGTCTGTCCGACCGTCTGCCGTCTGTCCGTCCGTCTGTCCGTCACATGCCGGTATTTTGTCTAAACGGTTATCCTCAAAGTTTTTTCACCATCGGGTAGCCCCACCATCCTAGTTTTTCCGTACCGAAAGAGATGACAATATTCCGACGGGGACCCCCTAACGGGGGCGTCAAATGCGAGGAGGGTATGAAAAATCACGATTTTCGACCAATATCTCGCTTTATCTCGCAAATGATGCAAGATAGAGCCATAGTTACTGTGGAAGGCGAATAGGAAACCGCACGCAAACTTCAGAATGGTACCGGTTTGAATGACCTTGAGCGACCTCTAACCAGATTTCAAGGTGGTGATATCATTCAATGTCAAATAAGTTGAAATAACTCAAAAACGGTGCAAGATAGATAGATATATATATATATATATATTTACAATGGCGGACCAATAGAAAGTCGTATATGGTCTATCGAACGGCGCCATTTTCAATGACCTTGAAAAACCATTAAGCCGGTTTTCAAGGTCACGGGATACGGCCATAGATACGGCCAAGATACGGCCATAGTTAATATGGAAGGCGAATAGGAAACCGCACCCAAGCTTTCGAATGGTACCAGTTTGAATTACCGTCAGTGACCTTTTCAAGGTCATGATTATTCAATGTCAAATAACTTGAAAATGGTACATCATACAGTTATACTTACAATGGCCGACCAATAGAAAGTCGTCTATGAACTATCGAACAGTGCCATTTTCAATGACCTCGAATGACTCCTACCCCAAGTTGCAAGGTCACTCCATTCTCTGACGCTGATTATCTCAGAAACGGTACGACATACAGATATAATGTCATTGAAATACTAATAGGGACTTACACAGGCCCTACGAAACAGTGTCATTTCGAATGATCTTGAGTGAACTTGAGTGACTTAGCAAAATATTCAATGACACGAAGCGTCGCGCGGTCTCTCTGCGACAGCTGAGCTTCTTGTCAATAAAAAAGGTGATAATACTTAGCAGCAATCACCGAAATATCGATTGCTGCAATAATATAATCACCTTTTTTATTGAAAATGGTATCAGTTGATATTTGCTGTTTCAAAGGTGTCATTCTGAGCCCTTACAACAGAAGTTAAACTTAAATGAAAGTTTTTAACACTATTTTTTTGCTATTTTATTACCATTTTTTGACGCGCGATGCTACGCATAAGCGCGGCTATTTCCGTCATGCGGTGTCCGTCCGTCTGTCTGTCTGTCTCTCCGTCCGTCCGTCACGTTCGTGAGTTGCGCCAAAACGAATAAGATATCTTCGAAATTTTTACACCATCGGGTAGCCAAGCCGTTCTAGTTTTTCCATACCACACGGGGTGGCGCTATTCCGACGGGAACCCCCGTAACGGGGGCGTCGAATGTAAGGGGGTATGAAAAAATGACGATTTTCCACAAATATCTCGTTCTATCTCAGAAACAGTTATAGTTAGATGGGCACATGCAGCAAGACAATTTGTAAGCATCGAATTCTCTTTCCATCCATACAACATTTAGCGTGATTGCCCCAGGGGCGTCCCCAGGGGAAACAAAAATGTGGTAAAAATAGCGATTTTTGGACTTACGCATTGACTTAAGCATCGTATAACTCGGAAACTATTTAATATGGATAGGTACATGCTGCGAGGGGTTTGGCAAGCATTGAATTGTCTTTCCATCCATGCAACATATTGCGTGATAATCGCAGGGGCGTCTCCAGGGGAAACAAAAATGTGGTCTGCGGTACAAAAAACGGCGATTTTTTGCACTTGCGGTTCGAATAACTTGGAAACTGTTCAAGATAGATGGGTATACGTGCTGCGAGGGGTTTGGCAAGCACTGAAATGTCTTTTCATTCATGCAACGTTTTGCGTGATTGCCGCAGGGCGTCCCCAGGGCAAACAAAAATGAAGGCCGGGGTATGTAAAAATGACGATTTTTTGCAATTGTGGTTAGAATAACTGGGAAACTGTTGTAGATAATCATAATCATAAAACATATTTGTAAAGCGCCATAGGCAGAGCTACAGAGGCGCTGATAGACAGCTGACACGCTAAATGCGCCGTATCTTCCGAACGCGAAGGCCTACGAACTTCAATTGGTAGACGGACGGAGCCTAGATTTGCGAAAGTCACCATATTAATCCTTCTACTTAGAGCAGCCTTCAGCGACTAACCAAAGTACTCAACAACACGAGGCATCGTGCGGCCTCTCTGCGATAGCTGAGCTTCTTTTTTAGCAAACTTGTGCGATGTACAGTTATATGATAGTCATTAGCATGTCTTGTAGCATATAGGTGAATAGTTTCATTTAAACAAAACATTGCAGAAAAATACGGTGGCAGTAAACCTTTGCAAATCTTATACATGAAACAAGCAACCTGAAGCTTATGAAGTTCCTCAATTTTTAGTATGGACAATCTCCGGAATAGAGGATGGGTATCATGAGCACACCGATGGGAATTAGTAATAATCCGAATAGCCTTTTTTGTGAGATAAACAATTTTTGCAGTACTACTGTATTTTTTACAGCCCATACAATGTTACAATATTCATAATAAGGATTAACTAAAGTAAAGTACAAGGATCTCAATATATGGTCAGGTAGTTTATTTTTGACATATTTCAAAATACCAATGGTTTTTACTGACTTTACTGTTGATCAGCGGGTGATATAACAAGAAGCTCAGTCGTCGCAGAGAGACCGCTCGACACTTCTTCTCATTGAATATTTTGCTAAGTTACTCAAGATCACTAAAGATCATTCGAAACGACATGGTTGACTAGGACGTGTGTAAGTCCCTATTGCTATTCCATTGAAACTATTTCTGTATATCGTACCGTTTCTGATATATTCAGCGTCAAAAATGGCGTGACCTTGAAAACGGGGTATATAGGGGTCGTTCAAGATCATTGAAAATGGCGCCGTTGGTCGGCCATTGTAAGCATAGCTCTATGTTGTACCATTTTTGAGTTATTTGACGTTATATAAAGGTAAAGGACTGGACACTTGTTATAGTGCCGCTTACACGAGTCAGACTCGTGACCAGCAGCGCTTTACAATCTCGGAAGTGGCAGCTAATTGGCATGAGCCAATGGTACCGCAGCGCATTATGTGGCCATCCATTACCCGCGCTAACGGACAACTGGACCCACGGTGCAGCTAGCAGACACACCATCGCCCCAATCAACCACACTAGGCCTTCATCGCGTAGCCGTAGCTTCTACTCATTTCCCATCCCCTTGAGGGTAGGAGGCTGAGATGGCCTGAGCACATAGTAAGTTAGCAACTTGCTGAAGGTTGCTTGCAGAGGACCGGGTGTGACTCGAACCCGCAACCTCTCGGTTACGAGTCCGACTACATCACTGCACCCGTAACCTTGAAATCTGGGTTATAGATCACTGAAGGTCATCCACACTGGTACCATTCGAAGGCTTGGCTGTTGTTTCCTATTCGCCTTCTATACTAACTATGGCCGTATCTTTAACTGTTTATGATATATTCGGCGACTGATAACGTTTTTTTTGTACGGCAGGATGGGGCAATATATGTTGAAGGGTTCCGCAGTCTATCAAGTAGGGTTGAGGGACGTTTTGGTGGTAAGAGTTAGATCATGTAAGCTAGCAGCTGTCCTCACGACAATTTTTGTAAAAAAAGTTTTGCTTAGTTTCGATCTGCGGTCACTCAACGACTGCAAATCAGATGAGTAAAGCAGAGATGAATATGGCATTTCAAAACTAGCATCACCATTAACATTATTCTGAGAGCACGTTTCTAGATTGACTCGAATTTAAAGCATTGGGAAGTAGGGAGATGATGATTCCAAACAACACAAGCATACTCAAGCACAGGTCTGACAACTGTATGTAGAAGAAGCTCAGCTATCGCAGAGAGGCCGCGCGATGCTTCGTGTCTGTATAGGCCTAGCTTCAATACAAAACGTCGAGCGCAGTCTTTTATTATTAGCTGTTTCGGCTTCAGATATACCACTGCGTACAATTAAATTATTTTCTGTTCTCTTCTCTTCGGCGTATTCGTCCATGCTGCAGGCCGTCGCAAACAAACATTCGCTGGTGAGTCGCCGACTGTGCGATCTACACTGCATGGTCGTCGGTAACTGTTTTTGTCACTTCGTAGTTCGCACGTCGAGCAATCGATCGATAGCCAGTGGTGCGTGGCCGACTGTGTCATATACTCAGCTTCGTCGTCGGTAAATGTTTTTGGCACTTTGTACGTCCAGCAATCTTTGATAGCCAGCTATTAGACCAGAATCGCGATTTCTGCCCATACTCCACCTGCATTCGACGCCCCCGTTAGTGGGGTTCCCGTCGGAATATCGCCACCCCGCCTGGTATAGAAAAACAAGAATGGCTTGGCTACCCGATGATGAAAAAATTTCGAAGATATCTTTATTCGTTTTGGCGGAACTCACGAACGTGACAGACACACAGACGGACAGACAGACGGACGGAGACCGCATGACGGAAATAGCCGCGCTTATGCATAGGATCGCGCGGAAAAAGTAACGTAAATCATCTGCTGAGAGGCCAGCACGTTTTTGCCGCGCGATGCGATGCATAAGCGCGGCCTATGTCGTCATGCGGTGTCTGTCTGTGTGTCTGTCACGTACGTGAGTTGCGTCAAAACAAATAGGCTAAAGATATCTTCGAAATTTTTTCACAGTCGGGTAGCCAAGCCGATGATTTAGTTTCAGTAGCCTTTAGTAGCAGATGATTTAGTTTTTTCATGCCAAACGGGATGGCGATATTCCGACGGGTACCCCCCTAACGGGGACGTTGAATGCAGGTGGGATATAGGCAAAAAACGCGATTCTGGACGAATATCTGGCTTCGCTGCATACAGGTCTACATGTTGTCAACCGTACGAGTCACGACGTGTGAAAAATAAAGCTGCGACGGACGGCGGCAAGCGTCGAGTACACAGCGGCGTCCGTCGTCCGTTGTTCGCACAAGACGACGACGAAGTGTTTGTGACGGGCTCGAAGTTATACGCCGGAGACGGAGGTCAACCCCCCCGGACTCAACCCCCTTGGTCATAACCCCGTTTTCTGCTGCCGCAGGACATCGTGGGACAGAACCCGGCGAGTATTTTTGTTGAAAACTGACACTAACCCGTACTCCTGACCCTATCCGACCCACGAGGCGGGGTTCTGACCGGAACCGACCCACGAATGGCAGCAAACAAGTGGGGTTATCCATCCATCCATCCATCCATCCATGTGTTTATTAGCAGAAAATGTCCACAGGAAAATAACAATGCTAAAAATGACAATGCTAAATGGAATACCGAATAGAAGAGGGAGACCCTCTGTTAAGACTTCGGTGCTCCATAGGCCTAATACCAAACCTAAACACTGGTGTATACATAATAGTGCAACAAATCAAACAATCAATCAATCTATATATATATATATATAGGCCTATATATATAATACATCAGATGGGGGTGACAAAAAATATAAGAAGAAAAGGGAAAAGGTGCAAGGTGCAAGTGCACGACAGAGGTTAATTGTTTTGTAACAGGTAATTCTTTAGGGTGATATTTGAAACTAGCAATGGATTTTGACTGTCTAATATTTAAAGGTAAATCATTCAACAGATACGGCCCTATTGTCTTTAATGACTTCTTTCTTCTGTTGGTTCGAGCAAAGGAAATACCTAATGCAGAGTGACTTGCTGTTCTTGTATTGTATGTATGGATGTCAGATTGTGTGCAAAAGTAATCATTAAATCCAGGGGGCAATAAACCATGGGTAAATTTATACATAAACCCTAATATTTGAAAGTGCCTGATCTGTTTAAGTTTCAGTAGTTGAAATTTATTGAATAAAGGGTCTGTGTGTGCTCGCCGATCAGACTTATTAACAATTCGAACAGCCTTTCTTGTAAGACTTATAGCTTATTAAGTAATGTTTCTGAAGCGGCAGTCCAGATCATATTACAGTAATTTAAATAAGGCAAAACCAGAGTGTTATACAATTGTTACAACACAGATGTATTTAGCAGGTGACTTATTTTCTTTAAGATACCAACATTTTTTGAGACCTTGGCTGAAATTTGATTAATATGTTCATTCCATTGTAGTTTCTCATCAATAGGCCTATATACTCCAAGAAGCCTAGCATTTTCCACACGATCTATAGTTTTTCCATCTATTTGAATGGTAAATGAATTAATTAGCTGCTGTCTACATTTGGATTACGGAGAAAATAAAATGCAGTTAGTTTTCTTAATATTTAAGGATAATCTATTTGATTTAAACCATTCAGACAGCTTATCTAGTTCGACATTGCTCATACTCTGCAAAATATTTAGGTCACTGTGACGCAAAAAGATGTTGGTATCATCTGCAAACAAGATCAAATGGAGGAATTTACTGGCATTAATAATGTCATTTATATAGGTCAAAAATAGCAGTGGTCCCAGTATTGATCTCTGGGGGACCCCAGTGAGAATATGTAACAAGCTAGATTGCACACCATTATAATCAACGTACTGCTGTCGATTACTCAGATATGATCTAAACCATTTAAGAGCATTGCCCCTAACACCATAGAATTCCAATTTGGCAATTAAAATTGCATGATCTAGCGTGTCAAATGCTTTAGACAAGTCGATGAATAAACCCAAGGAATAATTGTATGCATCTAATTTTTCTGTGACCTTATCGATCATATCAGCAACTGCCGAACATGTGTCACGATTACTGCGAAACCCAAACTGATTTTCGGTTAAAATAGAATGCTTTTCTAAATAATGACCTAGAGGTGTTTGTCCGGGGGGTTTTGGTCGGACACCGCCGGAGACAATAGCAGACAGCAGAACATAATTTAATAGAATTTTATGCACTAGTAAATCTGAAGCCACAGTAACGAGTAATAAAAAAACTGCGCTGTAGGTAGGGTTGCCAACTCTGTCACGGCTCAGACCCGGAGACCTTTCCCCTCCCCTTCCCCTTCCCCTGTCCCCGTTCCCCTCTTTCCCTTCCTTCCCCTCCCTCCCCTTCCCCCTTCCTTCCCCTCTCCTTCCCTTAGAAGTAGGCCCCTTTAAACCAGCTAGAGGGTCTGGGGGAGCGCTGTAAGCTCCCCCAGCGGGGTCTGAGGCGGAGCCCCAGCCGAAATCGAATTTGGTGCATTTTAGCATTAAAATCTGACATCTGGTGGCATCAATTTTAATGATTTTCCTGAGAATCAACTGACAAAATTTAGTGTTAAATGTTACTACATTTGATGCTGTCATTCATAAACTGATTTATGCTTTGTGGTGTAGGCATAGCTGTCGTAATAGTTCCAATTTTGTTCATAACTTGTTTACCACAGACATTTTATTTCAGTCGAAGTTGTTTAAACGCTGGCAACAACTATTGTAGTAATTTTGTATTGTATCAACTCTTGTATTTTTTTTACCGCGCGAGGCTTTGCTAAGCGCGATATTTGCTCACTTCGCTGACGCAATTCCGTCCGTCCGTCTGTCACAGTCGAAGCATCGCGCCTTCGCGCGGCCTCTCTGCGACAGCTGAACTTCTTGTAATAATTTGAGGAAATGCAGTCTGGACGAAGCTTTCTTGAATATTGCATTAGTATTCCGGTCTTTTAAATCATGGGATATGTGAATATCAAGCAATGTAAATACAGAAACACTTTCAATTTCAGCACACCAACACAGTTTTTTGAGAGGGTTGTTCTTGTGACTTCCTAAAATCATTTGTTTAGTTTTCTTGCTGTCATTGATCATACGATTTTTGGATGACCAATCTAGCAATATTATTCATTAATTATATGTCAGCGCTTACGCAGAGAATGGCGCGATGTCATACTCCTTATCGCACGTCAAGTCATTCTCATAATCAGCAGCTGAGATCTACGCATAATGTTATGCAGATTGCCGGACGCTGGTTACGGCTGCAGCGGTAGCGACATCGTCCCAGGCTTAGTGGCAGGTACATGCGGTATAGCGCGACTGGCTGGCACGGCGGGCTGCCATGCAGTGAGTGGCAGCCACACTGGACGGCTGCTTCTACTGCTGCTAAGGACGTACTACCGATACTACGTTACGTAGCCTAACAAGTCAACAATGTAGCATGCACCTGTCTCTGTGCAGGCAGGCATGACAGATAGCATCAAGCGCAAAAGCCAACGGAACAATTACATGCAATGTTATCTTGCTTCCATGATTAGTTCGGCAATTACTGACACCGTTTTCATTGCTTGTCTTCATTTTGTACAATCAGCTGTATCTAACTGTAATTAATGTTAAAAAAACTTCCATAGAAGTTTAACTACCATTTTCAATAGAAAAGGTGATAAGCCTAATACTTAGCAGGAAATTTCCGAAATGTCGATTGCTGCAATAGTATTATCACTTATTTTTTATTGAAAATGCATGATCAGTGATATTTGCTGTTTTTCAGGTGTCATTCTGAGCCCTTACAACTGTAGTTAAACTTCTACGGAATTTTTTAACATTAATACAAGCTGTTTTATTACCGTTTCTTGGAGAAAGTTGACCACAACGTGTTCCCGCCACCTCTGTCATTGTTACATAATTAGCAATTGGCTATAAGGAGGTAAGCTGGTCGGTCTTGCTATACACATCTATACAAATTCCTATCTTGATTTGTTTCGGATATATGGGGCTGCTTATAACCCAGACGTCCCTAGCCGAAAAAATTATACATGTAGCCCTAGTGCCTGTAAATATCTATCAGCGTATTGAATTTCAACATCCTAGCTCGATTAGTTTCACAGATATGGAGGGGGTCCCAAAATAAAAACTGGGGTCTGCTGATCTCCCCATACGCCTCGTAGCGGACAAATTTTATATGGAGACCTATCTGCATGTGCCAAATTTTAACTTTCTAGCTAGATTAGTTTCGGATATATGAAGGGGGTCCCACAATAAAAACTGGGGGCTGCTGATCTCCCCATGCAGACGTCACAATTTTTTTCACCGAGCTCTAGTACCTATACATACCTATCGGCGTACCAAATTTCAACGTTCTACCTCAATCACTTTCCAAGAGAAAGATGGGGTCCCAAAATTTAATATGGAGGCTATTACGTACTACGTAGCCCCGTGCTGCACCCCGTGCGCTGAAACTTTTATCTGTGCTCCAATGTCAACAGTTTGCGAATTTCAGCATCGTAGCTGTACAATGTGAATCAAAAAACTGGACCATTTTTCATTTGAGAATAACTTTGGCAAATACTGTCCGATTTTAATAATTCTTTCGCTGTTCAGACATAAATTAACTACGACAAAGCGTATCATACAAGAACTTAGCTATCGCAAACAGATCGCGCGTCAGCTGCGCACACAATATGTCGACGGCATCTATGATAACCCCGTGACCTTGAAATCCAGGTTAACGGTCACTCAAGGTTACTGGAAACGGAACCACTGAGCAGATCATACACGACTTACTATTATAGACGAGTTATTGGACGTTGAATATTATCGTGACCTTGAAACGTGGGTCAGAGGTCACTCAAGGTCATTGAAATTAGTGCCATTCGAAAGCTTGGGTGCAGTTTCCTATTCGCCTTCTATAGTAAATATGGCCGTATCTGTAGCCGTTTGTGAGATATTTAGTGTCAAAGAATGGCGTGACCTTGAAAACCAGGTTAGGGGTCGTTCAAGGTCATTGAAAATGGCGCCGTTCGATAGACCATATGCGACTTTCTATTGGTCAGCCATTGTAAATATAGCTCTAACTTGTGCCATTTTCGCGTTATTTGGCGTTGAATAATATCGTGACCTTGAAATCTGGGTTAGAGTTCACTCAAGGTTATTGAAGCTGGTGCCATTCGAAAGATTGGATGCGGTTTCCTATTCGCGTTCTATAGTAATTGTGGCCGTACCTGTAGCCGTTTGTGAGATGATATTCAATGTCAAAGAATGGCGTGACCTTGAAAACCAGGTTAGGGGTCGTTCAAGGTTATTGAAAATGGCGCCGTTCGATAGACTATATGCGATTTCCTATTGGTCGGCCATTGTAAATATAGCTCTATCTTGTACCATTTTCGAGTTTTTTGACGTTGAATAATATCGTGACCTTGAAATCGGGGTTAGAGGTCACTTAATGTCATTGAAGCTGGTGCCATTCGAAAGCTTGGGTGCGGTTTCCTATTCGCCTTGTATAGTAACTGTGGCCGTATCTGTAGCCGTTTGTGAGATATTCAGTGTCAAAGAATGGCGTGACCTTGAAAACGAGGAGTTAGGGGTCGTTCAAGGTCATTGAAAATGACGCCGTTCGATAGACCACATGCGACTTTCTATTGGTCGGCCATTGTAAACATAGCTCTAGCTTGTGCCATTTTTGCGTTATTTGACGTTTAATAATATCGTGACCTTGAAATCTGGGTTAGAGTTCACTCAAGGTCATTGAAATTGGTGCCATTCGACAGCTTGGGTGCAGTTTCCTATTCGCCTATGGCCGTATCTGTAGCCGTTTGTGAGATATTTAGCGTCAAAGAGTAAGTAAGTAAGTAAGTAAGTAAGAGTATTTATAAGGCGCAATAATCAAAAAAGTCACGATGCGCCGCAGTCCGTCTGAAACGTCTGAAATGTTTCAGTTGTCTTCTAAATTCTGTGCAGCTGACTTCCTTGTCTCACAGACTGGCAGCTAGGTAAGTTGTTCCATATACGTGGTCCAGCTGCAGCAAAACATCTGTCACCAAAACGACTGTGAACACGAGTGACAGAGCACTTTCTCTGCGAAGAAGACCTGAGGGAGCGAGCAGAACTTTCTAAGGCGAGATGAATGTCGTCGGCCAGGTAGCCAGGTACTTTGCTTGACAGCACTTGGTATACCAAGCTGGCCATCTTGAATTTAACTCGTCGTCTGACTGGCAGCCAATGAAGTTGACGCAATATCGGTGTGATGTGTTCGCGACGTTTGGCTCCTGTGATCAGCCTTGCCGCAGCATTCTGCACCGACTGTACTTGCCGCATGAGTTTGTCGGTCACTCCGTACAGCAACGAGTTGCAGTAGTCCAGGCGACATGAAATGAACGCCTGTACTAGTGTCTTTGTAGCTTCTGCTGGTAGTGACCGACAGAGTGGACGTACAGTAGCTGCCTCAGGTGGTAGAATCCAGACCGGCAATGCGCAGCAACGTGTGATGTCAGCGACAACTGACTGTCAAATATGAGGCCAAGGTCCCGCGCCGACTCAACGACCTTGACGCTTGACGACAGGAACAGAATGTCACTAACGTCGACCTGGTTGATTTGTTGCCCGGATCCAAGCCGCATTACTTCTGTCTTAGCAGGGTTCAACCGTAATCTGTTGGCGGACAACCATGTGTTCATCTCTTCAATGAAGACAGTGGTTCTCTGTACGGCTGTTGCTGCATCACTGACAGGAACGCTGATGTATACTTGACTGTCGTCGGCGTACTGATGGAAACCCATACCGTGTTGATAGGCCAAGAGACCGAGCTCCGCTGTGTATAGAACGCACAGAGTGGTGTGACCAGTCCTTGAAAACAGCGTTAGGGTTCGTTCAAGGTCATTGGAAATGGCACCATTTGATAGATCGCATACGAGTTCCAATTCGCCTTCCATAGTAACTATGGCGATATCTTGTATCGTTTGCGAGATATAGCGACTTAATAGAAAATCAGGGAAATTTTATACCCCACCTGTATTTAGCGCCTCCGCAGGGGGTGACCCTGTCGGAATTTTGTGAAAATGTTTGATGCTGGTAAAACTAGAGTAATTGGGCTACCGTGTGGTGAAAAAAACCGTGACGATATGTTAAGCCGTTTTAATCTGATACTGGAACGTAACGGACAGACAGACGGACGGACGGACGGACAGATTTGCTTTATCAACATCGCGCGTCAGTATGCTGACGCGCGATAAAAATCTACCACCATACCTCAAATCTGCTAGTCTACTACCTATATACCAAATTTGAAGTGTATAGCTTCAACCGTTCCGGAGATAGGAGGGGGGTCCCAAATTTTAAAAAAAGTCACGTGACCCGGGCACGCCCACTTTGGGGGCATTTTATTTTTTGACGGTTAGTACTTGCCATGACGCACCTACATACCAAATTTGAAGTGTCTAGTTTTATCCATTCCTAAGATATGGAGGGGGTCCCATCGATGTTACCTGTAAAATTGACGTTGCGCACGTTGCGCATGCGCAGTATGACGTCATAAAAATGTGGGAAGGGGGGTGAAAAGTAACATTATATTTGGCTTTCTCATACCCATATTTCCTATTCACTATGCAACTTTTGACAAGCTATCGTGAAAAAATAAGATGTGTTCCCTATTAACTCCCATGTTAAGTTCTATAGCCATTATCGGCCGATAGAAAATGGGTTTTTGGGGGTAAAAAGGGGGCAGAGTTATCCCACAAAGAACCCACAAAGAACGAACTTACCACCAAAACAAGTTTTTGGGTGCATTGAGTGTCAAGCCACACAATCATTTTTGCCAAATTTAAAGAAAATCAGTTCAGCAGTTATACGGACCTCCAGATCGCCAAATATCGCCTTTCTCCATTGACTTGGCATATCGCTCTTACAACAGTGTAAGCGCTAACGCGCTACAGTGTGATGACGAATTAAAGTGGAATTTGCATATCGAAAATATCTACATAAAAAATACAAAAAATTAATGAAATATACCAGCATCTTTTATAAACTCCCTAGGTAAACTGCCAGGTCAAATGCTGAAAGATATTTACTATGCATTAATCCATTTTGTATGGTGTTGAAATATATGCCAATACTGAGCCTACTTACCCAGGTAAATTAATGAAATTAAATAATAAACTCCTTAGAATTCTTCAATGTAAACCAATTACTTTTCCTATACGTGAGCTTTACAAAACCTATAATACATTATTAACAACAGATCGTCATAAACAGCAATTGCTTCTTTTTTTGTTCATAAGTTTATTCACCATCCTGAATTGTTACCTGAAATATTTATCAATGATAAATTCTTCACTTTTAACGATGAAATTCATAAGTATAATACTAGAATTAAGTCTAACATCCATTTATATCAGTCAGTGAGTCACAAAGCCGCTGTATTGTGGAATGAACTGCCTCTGACTATAAAACGTACGACATCATCTACAGCCTTCAAACGTAACATTAAAATATATTTTGTCACTTTATTGAAACTATATATGTATTTGTTTTAATCTCGTATTTGTAACACTGCTGTATATCTAAATTCAATATAATTCCCTGTTAATTACTAATGTATTTGTATTCCTGCACTGTGCATATGTATATGTTTGTTTGCTTTTTTTAATTTAGAATTTTTTTTCCAAGGCGGCCATCAATGTTGGGCCTTGGGCTTTTCTGGCAGCCTGCTCTTGTGCGTTACTAAAAGTAAAGGTAAAGGAGCGTATAGTTCTTCGTGAAATTCACCTCAGAACTACGGGACGTCACTTGTCAATGGGATCACACAGCGTTGTCTGCCACCCGACAGAGGTGACCGCCCCGCCTTCACCCCAACCGGGCAGGTTGGTACTTGATTTATCGACCCCGTAAGGACGAAAGGCTGAGTTGGCCTAGTTGGCTGGTTACATACCGAAATGGTTTACCCGTCCACAGACGGTCACCCATCCGAGTACTGACCGGGTCTGACGCAGCGCAACTACGTTGATCGAAGCCAACGCGTTACCACTAAGCCAAACCGTCAACCTATCAATAGGTCGGCAAATTCCACTTAGACTTGCGCCAACCGCCAATACTATCATCGATATTATATGTATGTTCGTTAATTGGGCGAATAAAGATGCTTGCTTGTTTGCTTTTACTTTTTACATTCTTAATTTTTTTCAGTATAGCCTATTGTCTGTATTTTTCACGGGCTCTGTCTGCTATTGAAATAAAGTGAAATGATGAATGTAGAACGGCGCCAAGCGGCCGCCGACCCAAGTCTGCCAGAGTCTACACCCACCATCGCCATTTATTATAATTACTCAGCCGGAAAGCTGATACTCATTTTACCGTCCCACGGAGGGTAGAACTAGAAGGCTGAGTCGACCTAGTTCGCTGGTGACATATCGAGATTGTTTACCTGCCCGCAGACGGTCACCCATATTGGTACTAACCGGGTCTGACGTAGCGCAACTACACATGCTGGTAATGACTTAACAAGTAGCTCTGCTGTCGCAAAGAGGCCGCGCGATGCTTCGTTTCTGTCAGTAGTTAGCTTCAACAGTACAAAACGTCGAGTAGTGTCTTTTATTAAGCGCCTCACTTTACTTTAGTAAAATAGGCGCTTATTGAGATAGGCTGTGTCGTGACGTCGTTGGTCGTTGGTTGGTTGTCACGCGCGTGCACTGTGGCCAAACGGTGCATCCTAGGCCTATAGTTACTATGGAACACTAATAGGAAACCCTACCCCAGGAATTCAATGGTACAAATTTCGACCCCCTGGGGTGACCCCTAACCGAGGAATGGGCCCCCCGTGAGGCGCTTTTTGTTAAATTACTTTGACCTCTTGTTGTTAGTTACGCAGGCTACAGATTTGTCACTGCGCTGTTCTGTTGTCTTTGGCGTAACGTTGAGGCTTCTTGTCATAAACATTTCGTCGTCTTCTCCGGCAATCAACACCACCGCTTACTACCAGCGATGTGTCATAACTTGCGACACGCTGGCCGT
>Ga0209743_1000268_pt1 | contig 19766 bp, 18 predicted proteins | sample OlaalgELextract2_FD_187378 | JGI IMG/M metagenome (GOLD analysis project Ga0209743, IMG submission 187378) | Olavius algarvensis symbiont microbial communities from Tuscany, Italy - Type G ELBA extract 2 (SPAdes) (version 2) | ecosystem: Host-associated > Annelida > Digestive system >...
TAGAATTAAATCGATAGAATACCTTACTTCGAAATTCATGATTCCTTGTTCGATATTCGATATTCGCTTTTTCGAAGTTTCTTTTATTGATCAGACTGGCCGTTCTTTTGGCCAGAGGCAGCGCTCGTGTGAAACTACATTGGAATGTCGAATGTCGAATGTCGATTGACGAATTGTGGATTCGCTTCGCTCAATCAATTTATAGTGGACAGAATACCTTAAATCCGAAATCCGCATTCCAAAATCCAAAATTTGCTTTTGGAAGTTTCTTATCCGATCAGACCGGCTGTCCTTTTAGCCGGGGGCCGTGCTCTTATGAAACATTTAATATATCTCTCGCAAAGGCGCAAAGCTCGCAAAGGAAAGCATTAAAAATATTAATAATCTTGGCGCCTTTGCGCCTTGGCGAGAAAATTATCAGTTTCTTTTGTGATCAGACTGGCTGTCCTTTAGCCGGAGGCCGCCGCTCGTGTGAAACTTCAGGTAATGACTAATGAATAATGAATAGTGACGAATGGTGGAATCGCTCCGCTCAGTCGATTTAAAATAGATAGAATACATTATTCGACGTTCGATGTTCATTAGTTTCTTTTCATTGATCAGACCGGCTGTTCTTTAGCCGGAGGCCACCGCTCGTGTGAAACTACAATTCAAATGCTGGAGTTGATTGCATCTTAGTCTAGGTTGCAATTGTAGGTTGGGTTGAGCCAACTATAAACATTGTTGGGTTTCGTTACACTCAACCCAACCTACATTTTGGCTAATTTTCAAAATCACATCATGTTTGCGCAGGATTTATGCCATTGTCGGATTGAATATTTTTGGAATGCGATCGATTTAAATTTAAAAGACAGAGCGAAGCGATACAATAAATCTTCAATCTTCAATCTTCAATTTTCAATTACGGCTTGCCCGGGATGGGTTAATGATCTATCGGGTCGCCATCGAATTCTCCCTTCACCGACAACTGACTGCCTTATTGATTTATTTTAAGAGATACGATATTCTTATTCATTAATTGAAACCACGTTGATTCATTCGGCCGGAGAAATAACGCCAACCAAGAGTTTGCATCCGGAGCCTATGCGATGACACACTGTGTGTTGTTAAATGCAGATTACACTTTCTTGAACCTGGTTAATTGGAAACGGGCAGTCTGTCTAATGGCCAAAGGTAAGGTGGAGGTCGTCAAAGATTCCCGGCGAACGGTCCGAAACTGCAGCGGGGTGAAATTTAAAGTTCCCGCCGTGATGCGGCTGATCAAGCTGATTCGGACCATTTACCGAACCCGTGTCACCTTTACCAAAAGAAATGTACTGGTTAGGGATCGATTCAAGTGTGCCTATTGCGGTGCCACCAGAGAAAAATTGTCCATTGATCACATCGTCCCCAAATCAAGGGGCGGGAAAATGACCTTCGAAAATTGTGTGGCAGCCTGCCGACCCTGCAATTTGAAAAAAGGCGGCCGCACCCCCAACGAAGCTAAAATGTATTTAAAAACGAGACCTTATCAACCAACCATTTCCGAGTTTTTACGACTAAAATTCGAAAATTTGGGTATCCACGATCTCCTGCAGGAATTGGCGGTGTTCTGACCGGAACGCCACCCTTGTCTGCATTCAACTATTTTTTTAACCTGTGATGCTGGGATAAAGCCGCCGGCGCAAGCGTCCGGCAACAGATCACCAGCTTTGAACAACCATGATACGGTCCCGGAGGTGCTGTTGGTCGAGGGGCGGATCAGTCAGGGGGAAAGGACTTTATGAAAATTATCGTATTAGGAACCGGATATGTTGGACTTGTGCACGCTGCCGTGTGTTCGGAATACGGCCATCAAGTTTATGCCCACGACATTGACCTGGAGAAAATCGAGGCCTTTTCCAGCGGCCAAACCGATCTGATCGAGAAATACGTCAATGAACCCGGACTGGTAAATATCATTCGGGAAACCATGGGAAAATCACTGAAGTTTTCCAGTGATTTGAAATCGATTGTTGAAGGCACCGATGCCATTTTTCTGTGTCTGCCCACGCCGTCGAATATCGACGGTTCCACCAATTTGACTTTCTATGACGCGGCTGCCGAAAATGCCGCCGAGGTGCTTGCTGAAAGAAAAGATAAACGCCGCATCGTACTCGTGAACAAAAGCACCGTTCCCATTGGAACGGCGCGCCATGTGGAAAATATTTTGAAAACCCATGGGGTAGAAAACTTCGGCGTTGCATCCAATCCCGAGTTTTTGGCCGAGGGCACGGCTGTGGCGGACGCCAGACGCCCGGATCGTGTGGTGGTGGGCTGCGACACGGCGGAGGACTTCAATATTTTGCGGCGGGTGTATTCACAATTTGTGCGTCATGTGCGCATTAAATATATCGAGACCACTCCCGAGACTGCCGAAGCCATCAAATATGTGGCCAACACCATGCTGCTGACCTATATTTCCTTTTGGAATGGTGTGGGCGCCAAAATCGGCGAGAATTTGCCCAATGTCAACATCGACGACCTCAGACTCGGGGTGACATCAGACGACCGCATCAGCACCTGGGGCTCTTTTGTGAGCAACGGCGCCGGTGGCAGCTGCTTCGGCAAAGACATTGCTTCACTGATTTATCAATTGCGCCGGGTGAACGTCAGCACCAAGATGCTGGAGGCCTCGTTCGAAGTCAATGAATACCAAAAGGTTTACCTGATTGACCGGGCGATTACGGAAGCCGGTTTCAAGTTCAACAACAAGACCGTTGCGGTATTGGGACTGGCATTTAAAAAGCACACCAACGATATGCGGGATGCCTCGTCTATCAAAGTCATCGAATCTTTGCTTGGCAAGGGGGTGGCGGCCATCCATGCCTATGATCCCCTGGCCAATGAATCGGCCCGGGAAGTATTCGATCCATCCAAAAATATTCTATTCGATAAAATCCACTATTTTAATTCGGCCCGGGAGGCCATCAGCGGAACTCAGGCCCTGTTTATATCATCGGATTGCGAGGAATTCCGGGGTTTCTCCCGAACCATCGAAGATACGGTGCAACCGCCCTATCTGGTCATGGACGGACGACGCATGATTCCCGACTACAATGAGCTGGTGAGCAAGAGTTACTCTTATCTTGCCGTGGGCGCCATGGCCATGTCCCCGGCGTGAATGAAATGATTAATGACAAATGAAAAATGAATAATTGTCGAAGTCGCTGCGCTCCGTCATTTTTACTTTTTCGCAGAAAACCTGGTCCTCCCTCCGGCTGTAGGCTTGCCGGCCGGAAGCTGGGTAGAAATCATATCTGACCCCTCCGGACCCGGATTCCGTACTGATAGGCCTTTTTTAAATCGATCCGCTTTGGCGGACCATTAATCTTCAATTTACAACCTTCAGTTTTCAATGGAAAGGACATCATGAAAGGCATAATTCTGGCAGGCGGATCGGGTTCCAGACTGTATCCCCTTACCCTGGGCGTCAGCAAGCAACTGCTGCCCGTGTACGACAAACCAATGATTTACTACCCGCTTTCCGTCCTGATGACAGCGGGAATCCGGGAAATACTGATCATCTCCACCCCTCACGACCTGCCGATATTCCAGAAAATACTCGGTGACGGGTCCCACCTGGGGATGTCGTTTTACTACGCCCAGCAACCGCGTCCCGAGGGTCTGGCCCAGGCCTTTATCATCGGCAGCTCTTTTATCGGCCGGGACTCCGTCTGCCTGATACTGGGTGATAACATTTTCTATGGCCAGGGGCTGTCCGGTATACTGCAGCGGGCTGTCAAGCTGACTGATGGGGGACTTATATTCGGTTATCTGGTGCGTGATCCCGAACGGTATGGTGTGGTTGAATTCAATTCAGACGGCACGGTGACGGACATCGTCGAGAAACCTGAAAATCCCAAATCCTCCTACGCGGTGCCGGGACTTTACTTTTATGATAATGAGGTCGTGGATATTGCCGCCAAGCTCAAGCCTTCACCCCGGGGAGAACTGGAAATCACCGATGTCAATACGGTCTATCTGAAACGCGGCAGCCTGAAGGTCGAACTGCTGGGAAGAGGTTTTGCCTGGCTCGATACCGGAACCCACGAAGCGCTGCAACAGGCGGCCAGCTACGTGCAGGCGATTCAGGATAGACAGGGATTGAAAATATCCTGCGTCGAGGAGATTGCCTTCCGGCTGGGTTACATCGATGCCGCCCACCTGAAGTTGCTGGCCTCCAATTACCTGAAAAACGATTATGGGCGCTATTTGGTGGAAATCGCCGATGAAGCGGCCGGATAGGGGCGGGTTTGGGTATTCGGTATTAGGGATTAGGCATTAGGTATTCGGTATTCGGTATTGGGAATTTGGTACTGGGCTATTGGGTACTGGGAAATGCCGGGTTTAGGGTAAATGGTTGAGGGTTGATGGTTGAAAGGAAAAAGAAAAGCTCAGGGCAAGGCATGACGCATGGCGCAGAGCGTCGTCATGAAAAAACGAGAGAAGGTGTAAACGGTTCTCTACGCTAAGGACTCTAAACTGCGTCCTCTGCGCTGTACGCAAAGCGCAATGCCCCTTGCGTTATACCCTCTGCACTGTACGCCATGCTCTCTGCCCTTTGCGCTATGCTCTATCCTTCCCACTTCCGCATTCCGACTTCCCACTTCCATATTCCCACTTCGGTATTCCCACTTCCGCATTCCGACTTCCCACTTTGTCTCGCCTGAGCTTGTCGAAGGCCGCATTCCGACTTCCCACTTCCATATTCCCACCTCCGATTTGTTTCTATTTTATTGACACATCTTGAAATACGAAGTAAATATCAAAGTTTATATAATTTGTACCCACTATTAATTGCACCCAGGGGGAATCGATGAACTTTAAAAAGACACTTAACCTTCCATCCACCAAATTTCCGATGAAAGCCAGCCTCGCCAGGCGGGAACCGGAACAGCTGAAATCCTGGTATGACAGCGGTCTTTATGAACAGATACGCGATTCTTCCAAGGGAAGGGAGCCGTTTATTCTGCATGACGGGCCCCCTTATGCCAATGGCTATATTCATATCGGCACCGCGCTCAATAAAATACTGAAAGACATCATTGTGCGTTCCCGGCAGATGGCCGGATACGACGCGGTTTACGTGCCGGGCTGGGATTGTCACGGGTTGCCCATCGAACATAATGTAGACAAAGAACTGGGCGAGAAAAAGAAGGATCTCAGCATGGCCCAGGTTCGACGACTGTGCCGCGCTTATGCCGAGAAGTTCATTGACATTCAGCGTGAAGAATTCAAGCGCCTGGGTGTGATGGGTGTCTGGGATGATCCTTACCTGACCATGAACTACCGCTATGAAGCCACCATCGCCCGGGAGTGCGGCAAATTTGCCCGGGACGGCAGTCTGATTCGAAGCAAAAAGCCAATCTACTGGTGCTTTACCTGCCAGACGGCCCTGGCCGAAGCTGAAATCGAGTATCAGGATGAATCCACTCCGTCGATCTATGTCAAGTTTGCGCTGCAGGACGATTTGAGCGGCGAATTGCCCGGGCTGGCCGGTAAGGATGTCTCCGTGATTATCTGGACGACGACACCCTGGACCCTTCCGGCCAATTTAGCGATTGCGCTGCATCCCGATTTTGAATACGTGGCCGTCAGCATCGGCGACAACGAGGCCTACATCCTGGCCCGGGAACTGGTCGACGAGTGTATGCAGACATTCGGCATCGACGAATATTCGATCATCGGCGATATCAACCCCAAAAGCCTGGAGAACAAACGCTGCACCCACCCGCTTTACCCGCGGGATTCGCTGATTATCTTGGGATCCCACGTTACCCTGGATGCCGGTACCGGCTGCGTGCACACCGCTCCCGGGCACGGGCGCGAAGACTACGAGGTAGGATTGCTCTACGATCTGGAGGTCTACTCCCCGGTGGACGATCAGGGCCGATTTACCGATGAAGTGGATTATTTCAAAGGTGAATTTGTCTTTGATGCCAATAAAAACATCAACGCCAAACTGAACGAGACCGGCACTTTGCTGCATGAAGCCAGGTTCGAGCACTCATACCCTCATTGCTGGCGGTGTAAACAGTCGGTTATTTTCCGGGCAACCCCCCAGTGGTTCATCTCCATGAATAAAACCGGGTTGCGCCAGAAATCCCTGGAAGCCATTGACGCGGTCCAGTGGATTCCACACTGGGGGCGGGACCGCATTTACGGTATGATCGAAAACCGGCCGGATTGGTGTGTCTCGCGGCAGCGGGCCTGGGGGGTTCCGATAGCCGTGTTTTATTGCGAAGAATGTGAAACCCTGCTGCTGGATGAACAGATCATGCAGGATATATATCGACTGTTTGAAGAACACGGGGCCGATGTCTGGTTTGAAAAAGATGTATCCGAGCTGCTGCCGGAAGATGTCGTTTGCCAAGGCTGCGGCGGCAAGCGTTTTGTGAAAGAGACGGACATTTTGGATGTCTGGTTTGATTCCGGGGTCAGTCACGCCGCCGTGCTCGAGCAAAGACCCTACCTCAGGTGGCCGGCCGACCTCTACCTGGAAGGCAGCGACCAGCACCGCGGTTGGTTTCACAGCGCACTGCTGACGGCCGTCGGCACCCGCGATCGTGCGCCCTATGAAGCGGTATTAACCCACGGATTCGTGGTGGACGCGGAAGGCCGCAAAATGTCGAAATCCATCGGAAACGTCATTTCTCCCAGCGAAGTCATCGAAAAATACGGGGCTGAAATTCTGCGCCTCTGGGTTTCAGCTTCGGATTACCGGGAGGATATTCGCATCTCCGACAATATCTTAAAGCAGTTGACCGATGCCTACCGGCGTATTCGAAACACCAGTCGCTTTATGCTGGGGAACCTTTACGATTTTGATCCCGATCACGATACAGTGGCCTATGAAGCAATGCCGCAAATCGATCGATTCGCTCTGCACAAGCTGCAGGAGCTGATCGAAAAAGGGCGCAAGGCCTATGACGCCTATGAATTTCACATGATCTATCACGCCCTGTACAACTACTGTACGCTGAACTTATCGGCCTTTTATCTGGACATTCTCAAAGACCGGCTTTACACATCGGCCCCCCAATCCGTGGCGCGCAAAAGTGCCCAGACCGTGTTGCACACGACCCTGGACGCTATTGCCCGATTGATGGCCCCGATTCTGCCGTTCACGGCCGATGAGATCTGGCAATACATGCCCGTAGGCGACAGCAAGGAATCAAACATTCATCTGTCGCTGCTGCCGCCGGCCAACGCCGAGTTCAAAGACGGCGACCTGGCGGACCGCTGGGAGTTTATGCTGACAATTCGCGGGGAAGTGACCAAAGCCCTGGAGGCCGCGCGCAGCCAAAAGCTTATCGGCCATCCGCTGGACGCGGCGGTTACCATTTCGCTGTCCGGTGAGGCCTACGACAAACTGCAGCCTTTTGCAGCCGAATTAAGATCATTGTTGATCGTGTCCCAGGCGTCCCTGGCAAAAGATGCCGGGTTGGAAAATGCGTTTTGCAGCGATGAAATCGACGAATTATTAATCGGGGTGGATCCGGCACCGGGTGAGAAATGCGAGCGGTGCTGGGTGCATGACACGACCGTCGGAAGCAGCAGCGAGCAGCCGACGATCTGTCAGCGCTGCCAGGATTCTCTATCGCAAATTGCCTGATGCTGCCTGAACAATGTCGAAAATTTGAAAACCTGCGGCTAGGCCGCCGGCAGACGCCTGCAAAATCCGGGAAAGAAGTCAGATGCTGCAAAAAAAATATATAAGCCTGGCCATCGTGTCCGGCGCGATCGTGCTAGCCGATCAGATGACGAAAGCGCTCATATTGAAATACCTGCCGCTGCACCACAGCTTTCCGGTTATCGAGGGTTTTTTCGACCTCACCCACATTCTCAATCCGGGCGGCGCCTTCGGCCTGATGGCCGATATGAGCGTGGTCGTGCGTACGGTTGTTTTCCTGTTTATTTCTTCGCTGGCCGTCGGTCTGATCTTATATTTTTACATCAAAACCCCCCCCGGGTATGCCTTGCTGGCGGCCGGCTTTGCCTTGATTTTCGGCGGGGCCATCGGCAATTTGATAGACAGGGTTCGATTCGGAATGGTGGTGGATTTCCTTGATTTTTACATCGGCAAATATCATTGGCCGGCCTTTAACATTGCCGACAGCGCCATTACCGTGGGACTGTTTATTTTCATATATCACTTGCTGTTCAAAAAATTGCCGGCAGATTGATGCTGGATGCTGGGTATTAGGTAATGGGTATTAGGTATTGGGTATTGGGTATTAGGTATTGGGTATTTGGTATTGGGTATTGGGTACTGGGGACTGGATACTGGATGCTCGATTCTGGATACTGGATGCTGGATTCTTGATACCGATTACTGATTGCGGATCACCAATCTCCGGTATAGCTTTATCCAATACTCCAGCACTCCAGTACCCCATTTTTCATAATCATGCCAATCATCAACTACAAAGACCTGAAAAAATATATTAAAGAGGATGGTGCCAATAATTGTGCGCCCGTATACCTGATATACGGGGAAGAGATGCTCACTAAAAATGCTTTTGATGCCCTATTGGACATCCTGGTTCCGGCATCCCAGCGCAGCATCAACTATGAACCGTTGGATGGTGCTCAGGAAAATATCCACGATGTCATCAGCCGGATCAACACCTATTCACTGCTGCCGGGGATAAAAGTCGTTGCCCTGCGCGATTCAAAAATCTTTTTAGCCGGCCAGGACAAGGAAACACTGCTTGAAAATACCAAAAAAGCCTACGATGATGATAATTTAAAAAAAGCCGCCGGCCGCCTGCGGGACTTGATGGGGCTATTCAATTTTTCATATGAAGACATCGGCAAGCCAAATCGCCGAAATACCCTGGGGCAGGGCGCCGTCTTGAGTACTGATGATGCCTGGCTGGATGAAATAATCGACTACTGCCGGGAAAACAACCTGACCGTTCCGACGGCCAGGGATGACAGCCGCACCCTGCAACTGGCTGTTGAAAAAGGCTTTCCCGCAAACAACCACCTGATCATCACCACGGACATGGTTGACAAGCGGCGCGGTCTTTTTAAAGCGTTGAGCAACAAGGGGGTGGTTATCGACTGTTCGGTGCCGAAAGGCGCCCGCCGGGCCGATCGACAGGTCCAGGAGTCGGTTCTGGCCGACCGGATGAAGGCCATCCTGACGGCCGCCGACAAAACCATGAATCAGTCGACCTACCTGGCCTTGTTCGAGATGACCGGTTTCGATCTGAGAGCCTTTTCCAGCAATCTTGAAAAATTAATCAGCTACGTGGGCGATCGGCCGGCGATTACGATCGCCGATGTTGAGTCGGTGCTGCAGCGCACTAAAATAGATCCCATCTATGAATTGACGAATGCCCTGGCAGATCGCAAGCCGGCTGAAACCCTGTTTTTCCTGGATTCACTCTTGTCCGCCGGGGTTCATCCCCTGCAGGCATTTGCGGCGTTGACCAACCAGGTCAGAAAACTGCTGCTGGTCAAAGATTTTGTGGATGGACCTTACGGCGGAGAATGGCAGGCGACCTGTTCTTACGATCATTTTCAGCGGCGAGTGATCCCGGCGATCGTCGAGTATGACAAGGACCTGCTGGATCATCTCAGCGACTGGCAACTGATGCTCGAAGACGAGGCATCCAAACCGCAACCCGGCGCGCGGGCAAAAGGCAAAAAGAAAAAGAAAAAAATAGCTACGGATCTGATGATTGCTAAAAATCCGAAAAATGCCTATCCAATTTACCTGTTGCTCAAAAAATCGGAGCGGTTTTCCAAAGCGGATCTCATCAATGCGATCGAGACCCTGCATGCGGCTGACAAAAAGTTGAAATCCGGAGGGCAGGCTGCCCGGCTGGTGCTCGAAAAAGTCATATTGGAGATTTGCCGCACGCCAGAAGCAGTGCGCAGAGGGCAGGGGGCTTAGGGGGTGGTTGAAGGTAGATGGTATAAGGTTTAAGGTGTAGGGTTCGAGGTCTATGGCATTCGGCATTCGGCATTTGGCCAACGGAAAAGAAGCAGTAATGGATGGCGGAGGGTACAAGGTTTAGATCAATTAGCGCGATTGCCTGACGTCTTTAACCAATAACGAATAACCAATAACGGATAATTTTTTTTTGCCCTCTGTCATCTGACTTCTGTTATTCTATCGGAGATTCATCATGGGATTTATCAGGCAGCAGGAAGAAAAAATTGCGATGCGGTTTTTGAGCTGGCAGTACCAGAAGCTGAAACAACCGATCCCGGCCGAGGCCGAACTGGCACGGCAGGCCGCACGCATCGTTGAAGAAGCCCATCAGATCGCCCGGGAAAGAGGCAGCAATGTGATGTCGATTATGAAAGACTTGATTTCCGATCTGAAAAAGAAGGGATAACTGAGGTTCACAGGTTCAGGGTTCAAAGGATCAAGGTTCAAGGTTCAAGGTTCAAGGATCAAGGTTCAGCGCCGCCAACGGCTAAAATATGGCCGGTTAAATTGAAAGAGATACCAAAGATCATTGAACCCACCCGAGGCGGACTGTCAGCATCGAACTCAAGCGAACGTCAAATATCGAATAATGTGCTCTGTCATTCTATAAAATAAGACTGAGCGAAGCGAACCCACCCTTCGACATTCGACATTCGACATTCGGCATTCGCCATTCGATATTCGATTTTCGGCGGTTCGCTGGTTAACCCCGAACCTTTAAACCTCTGAACCCTGAACGCTGAACCTCCCAACCTCTGAACCTATAAACCCCTGAACCCTTCAACCTCGATCATGTTTTCGCCAGGTGTTCGATGATGGATTCATTGATTTCATCATCATCTGCCTTGAGCATCGGGATCAGCTCGGCGGCAACTTCTTTGATTGATTTAATGTTCTCTTCCCGCATGGCGCGTTGAATTTTCTCGACCCCATCTTCGATCTGTTTCAAGCCTTCGGCAATTGCTATAATGCTTTGTTTGTTCATTTTAATCTCCTAATAAAAGGTTCTTTTCATATGTTGACCCTTAAAATCTTTGGGTTGATTTTTTAGCAGGCTAATCTTATGGTTTGGTATCGCATTTAATTATAAGGAGGTCCTAAAAATGTCAGACGCCTGGGCGGAAAAGTTGTCATGTGCAATTGAATGCCGGCGATGCAGCCGGAAACTGGCGCCAAGTGATCCGAGAATCCTTTCCGTTATAGACCATGAGGCTATTTGCATGGACTGTAAAACAGAGGAAGAAAAACGGGACGATTATGAAGAAACATCAAAACAGACTATCGGCCAATGTTTGATAGACACTGAAATGCAGTGGGGGGACCCCCAGGGATATTGCTATCATCATTTTTATCCCTTCACCTGCTAGGTGCGCCACATAACCGGATTTTGGCCCAGATTGTCCGTAACCGAACGCCCGATTTGGTCCAATTGCACCAGTATTTCCGGGGGCAACGATAAATCGGCCGCCCGGGCATTCATTGCCGCCTGCTGCGCGTTGCGGGCCCCGGCAATCGCGCAGACCCCGGGATGGGAGGTGATCCACGCCAGGGCCAGCTGCCCTAACGCCACGCCCAGTTGCCCGGCAATCGGACGCAAGCGGTCCAGGGCCTGCTGAACCCGCTGGTAAATTTGCGGTTGATACAGTTTATTTTTTGAACGGTGATCTCCCTTTTGAAATTTGTGATCCGGTCCGAATTTGCCGGTCAGCAAGCCCTGGGCCATCGGCGAATAGGCCAGGATACTGATGCCGGCAGCGATGCAATACGCCTTGGTATTTTCTTCGACCTGCCGCCAGAAAAGCGAGTAGGGGGGCTGCAGGCTGTCGATGACGGCATATTGGGCAGCTTCCTCCACCTGGGCCTGAGAAAAATTAGACACACCGATCGCGCGAATTTTTCCCTGATCCTTTAGTTTGTTCATTGCGGCCATGGTTTCTTCGATCGGAACGACTTCACCGCCAAAGGAGCCCGATGGCCAGTGTACCTGGTAAAGATCGATATAGTCGGTCTGCAAATTCTTAAGCGAATTGTGGCAGGCGTTTAGAACCTGATCAAACCCCAGGCGGTTAGGCGACACCTTGGTTGCCAGAACAACCTGGTCCCGCACACCCGCGAGTGCGGCGCCGAGAATACGTTCTGCGTGGCCTTTGCCATAAGCCTCGGCCGAGTCGAAAGTAGTGATGCCGGAGTCGAATGCGGCACGAATGGCGCCGGTAGAATCGGTGTCATCAATGTTTGCCCATTTATCTTTGCCGGCCTGAAATGTGCCCATGACTATGGTGGAAATCTTCAGCTCCGATTGGCCCAGCTTGCAGAATCGCATAACTTTTCCGATAATACGGATTTAGCATTACATTCAGTTAGTTTGGCACCCCGTTAATCTAATCACTAAGCAGAAAAAGACAAGTTGGGTATTGGGTTGCTCGATTTCGGATTGCGGAATGCGGATTGGGGATTGAAAAAGCCGGTATTGGGTATTGGGTGTTGGGTGCCGGGTATTGGGTACTTGATGCTGGATGCTGGGTTATTCGATTGCGGAATGCGGATTGCGGATTGGGGATTGGAAAGGCCGGTATTCGGCGAAAGGCGCTGGGTAGAAAGTTGAGGGTATATGGTGGAAGGATAATAACGGTATTTGGCGTTCGGCCTTCGGCAAAGGAAATTGGATCGATGGCGTTAGGCCAAAAGTAGGGTTCAAGGCAGAAGGTATAGGCTATAAGGTGCAAGGCATTCGGTATTCGGCGTTCGGCGTTGGATGTACGGTGAAGGATTGGAAAGCGTGTCGTGATCTGAGGTATTTTTTTTTCCGAATTCCGCATTCCGACTTCCGAATTCTGTCCTCTGTTTTCTGTCCCCTGTCTTCTGACTTCTGTTTTCTGACTTCTGGACATCGGATGCTCGATAATGGATACTGGGTGCTGGATACGGAAGGCGACTCTCGGATAATCAATAACCAATAACCAATCACCAATCACCAATCACCAATCACCGGAGCCGCACATTGTACCTGGCCACAAAAACAGTCAATGGAAATACCCATTTTATTATCCGGGAGTCATATCGACAGGAAGATCTTTTTTTGAGCCGGGACCTGATTGACTTGGGTCCGGATCCTGGCCGCCATATCATCTATCCGGGCGGCAATGCCTTCTACATCGAGGAAGGTATCGAGGACCGGCTGATGGAACTGGGTGCGGGTGAAAGCCTTGATCAACTTGAAGATATCTTCTGGCGATTTGTTCATCCTGAAATCAGGCGGGTGCTGGAGCCGTTTCGCCGCCGGGAAGATCGGCATCGGGCTAACCGCAAGCCGAAACGACCGCAAGATCACTCGATCGGACCGTTTCATATGTTCGACAAGCGGCGGGTACATTATTTAAAATTCGGTCAAACGGATCAACGCCATATCCACCGGGTGCCGGTAAAATTGTTCCGCGGCCTATATAATAAATCAAGGGATGAAATCGAACACGGCTTCATGGACATGGAAGCGGCGCTGAACGCCCGCGAATATAAAAGTTATACATTTGCCATATTCGATCTGCAGCAATTCTTCTACGAATCGATGGCCGCCAGTCATCCTCAAATCCTGGACCAGGCCGAGGTCGATGCGTTTTTTATCAAGCGAATTTGCCGCTTGAACCTGGATCCGCACTTTTGGGCCGGCCTGGAAACTACGGACCGGTTGCATGACTATCTGACCAGATACGTTGTAATGCACTTTGACCATGATTATGCCGCTGGATCTTTTATGGAAGATTATTTGCGGCAGTATATCAACAGCCGGCGAGAGTATCGACCGCCTCATAAAAGTGCGGCCGCCAGTCTGAAGGAGGCCGGCACCATTCTGGGGGTCGCCCGCGAAGATTTAAAAAAGATGAGTCGCCGGGAACTGGTTCGATTGTACCGGCGCAAGGCCCAGGAATTGCACCCGGATAAGGGCGGAGATCATGACAAGTTCGTCCGGTTGACCGAAGCGTATCATGATTTGATTAAGACCAAGAACTAAATTGCGGATTGGGGATTGCGGAATGCGGATTAAAATGAATATTTCCCGAAATAGATGCAATTTCGCCGTGCACCGAATGCCGAGTAACTTGCACCTTGCATCCCAGGCCCCATGCGCTCTGCCCTATGCGCCATGCTCTATGCACTTCGCGCCATGCCGACAAAATCCAAAATCCGCAATCGAATAACCCGCAACAAAACCATGACCCTCACCGACAGCAGAGATTTGCACCTCAAAGCAGGCTACCTGGCGAAGCTCAAGGCAGATTCGGCAACCGAAATCAGGGATGAGACCGCCGATTTAACGACCCGTCTATATGCCATCCATCACCTGAATTCGGCCATTCGGCAGAATCCCGCCCTGGTGGATTCTGATACTATTTTTATCCTGCGCGATATTATCAAAAATTCGCGTCTGGCCGCCAAAAGACAAAGCCTCTTTTTCTTCAGAATTGCAGCCGAGACATTGTGCTCGGTTATGACTGAAAGCCGCAAGCGCCCTTTAAGCGATCTGGCTTTTTCCGCCCTGAAAAATGTGATGGCCGCCGCCACCGGCTACGGCCACCGCGCCGCGACCGAGGCGCTGACCACACTGCCCGTGTCGGTTCGCGGACCGGATCTCCGCCCCGCTGCGGCTCAGCCGGTTCCCGGTGTCACCTGGCACCAGATCCTCGCGAAAACCGGATTCAACCATGCCGGTCAACCGACAGCTTACGGGCGCAGTATCGTTGTCGAAATCGGTGGAGGGCGCTCCGCCCCGCAACAACTGCTGGTGGTTAAACTGGTGCCTGGCGACGATGATCCGTCCCAATTGTTAACTGAAGCATGCTGGATCGATCACTTTAATCACACACCCTATTCGTTTGGCCTGCGCTTCAATATCCCTAAAATGATTAAGATCAAAGATAGCAATTTAGTCACTTTGACGCGACTGCCGCCGAATATATCATTGAATGGCAGCCTGCCCCGGCCGGCCTATGCCATCTGCTTTACAGCAGATCTCTTTGCCGGAGTTGATCGAGTCCGTTGCAACGATGTCCGCCCTGTGTATCGCCGGCAAATTCAGGCAGGCAGATCACCGACCACCCGGATAGCAGTATTTGACGCCAACGCCATATTGATAGGCAGATGCACCCGGCCGCAGATGCCTGCGCCACCTGACCTGGGCGTGATAAACATCGGCCGCCGCATCATAGGGTGATTTTTTAACCCCGATATAGATTTCCGTGCCGGGCAGCGGCGCGTAGTCTGCTTCAAAATACATTCCGCCCTGACTGTAGTTAAACATTTTAGCGTTGTAATTGGTTTCCGAGTAGTAGTTTTCAAACTGGATTTCGGCTCTATGCTTGATGCGAATATCGACTCGATGATCAGTTACGGCAGTCATGTTTCGTAGTTCCTTAGCGTCATTGCCTGGTGTCTGACACGTCAACCGAGAACAGCAGCTTCGCGGTGGGGCCTTTGTTACTGCTTGTATCCAATTTGCCGCAATAAGTTTTTGCGGGCTGCAATATCTTCCTCCGTTTCGATACCCTTGGAGGCAAAGCCGTCGACAACCCCCAGGATCCCGCGTCCCTGCTCTGTTTCTGCAATGATGACCTCGACCGGATTGGCCGTAGCGCAGATTATCCGGCAGACCTCCGGTACACTCTTGATCGCATTCAAGACGTTTACCGGAAACATGTCCTTCATAAACACGATAAAGCAGTGGCCGGCCGACAAAGCATAGGCATTATTCTTGGCCAATTCGAGCATCTCCGGGTCGGTGCCGGTGTGCCTGACCAGACAGACGTCGGAAGCTTCACAGAAAGCCAGGCCGAACTTGGCCATCGGAACGGTGGATACGATGGCTTCATATACATCTTCAACTGTTTTTATGAAATGAGACTGGCCCAGGATCAGATTCATATTGTCGGGGTTATCGATTTTAACGATTTTTAATTCCATAAGTTTCTCCGTTTCATAAAAAAAATGAAATTAATAAAAAAATGCTTGATTTGTTCTATACAGGCTGCTAATGGGCAGGATTACGATGCCTATACTAGCTGAGCCTGTTTCGAAAAATGCGGCGACGAGATTGTAGGCATTTTTCAGTAAGCCTGAGCCGTATTGCGCATATTGTGCGAGTAAATGTAGCCTCCCACTGCTGCGGCTCAGGCTTTTTTTGTCTAGCCCCCGATGGCGTGCATCTGACCACAGACCCGCACCGGACTGCCGGCTGCTAAATTGTGATCGGACGGCTTGTGGCGCACCGCCCTGAAAAAAATTTCCGCCAGTTCATCGTCAGAGCATCCCTTTCGCAAAGGCCCCCTGACATCCTCATGGTGATCGGATAACAGACATGGTCTGAGCTTGCCGCTCGCTGTTAACCGCAGGCGGTTACACCGATCACAGAAGTGATGACTCAATGCGTGGATGAATCCGACTTCGCCGCTGGCACCCTCGAAACGGTATCTTTGGGCGGGACCATCATGGGCTGAATTGTGCACCGGTATGAGCTGGCCCAGTTTGCTGATACGGTTTTTTATTTCCGGTGCCAGGAGCAGTGGACCGCCGCCCATTTGCGAATTGCCGATGGGCATGTATTCAATAAAGCGTATGTGAAAGGGGTTGTCAAATGACAGCAGCGCCATGTCCTCAAGTTCGTCATCATTGATTCCGTTCAAGGCCACGATGTTCAGCTTAATCGGGTAAAATCCCATATCCCGGGCCATCCGGATGCCCTGCCAGACCTGGTCAAAAAGATCAAGTCCGGTAATCTCATGAAATTTTTTTCGTTTAAGCGTGTCCAGGCTGACATTGATGCGTTTGATGCCGGCGGATTTAATCCGGGCCAGATTGTCCTTCAAAGCCACGCCATTGGTGGTCAGCGAAATATCGGCCAGCCCCTCGACCCGGCTCAACTCAGCCAAAAATCCATAGACGCCTTTTCTCACCAGCGGTTCGCCGCCGGTAACCCGCAGTTTGGTAATTCCCAATTTGACGCCGATCTCAACCAGTCGCAGAATTTCTTCGTAGGTTAGAATATCATCGTGGGAAAGTCTGGCGATTTGATCCCGTGGGACGCAGTAAAGGCATTTTAGATTGCAGCGGTCGGTAATGGAGATACGCAGATAATTCAGATGTCGATTGCAGGGATCTATCAGTTTCATATGTCGGTCAATAGCGAATTAAGTTGAATGAGTCAACTCAATAAACCCAATCAACCCATCGCCTAATTCGTTACCGCAAATTTTTTGCAATATTCCGGGATCGTAATCATCGGCGGCCTCTCAAGCCCCTTTATCTGACGGGCCTCAGGCTGGTATTCGGTGTCGACCAGGTTATATTGGATGATTTCGTCATAAAGATCTTCTTTTAAATCGATCAACCCAGATCTTTTTTGACGATTGATAAAGGTTTTGAGGATGGCAAACGCCATTCTGCCCAGGGCCTTGGTATCTTGGTTGCGATGGATGCGGCGATCAAGGTCCACCTGGGCAATCACATCCAGTCCCCACTTTTCGTATATGTCAAGTATCATGCTGGTTTCCACCCCGTAGCCGATCGGGAAGGGTATTTTTTCGAATATTTCCCGATAGCCGGCGTATTCGCCCGACAGGGGCTGAATGATCTGGGTCAGCTCCGGAAAGAACAGTGAGAATAAGGGTCGGATAACCAGTTCCGTCACCCGTCCGCCGCCGGTGGGCCTGATTTTGTTTTTGCCGATCGAAATCGGACGGTCATAGAAGGCCTTGGTGTATTTTATCCGGTCGTCTAACAGCAGCGGACCGATCAGTCCATAGGCAAAACGGTGGTGAATGTTTTTAATGTCGGCATCAATGTAGACAATAATATCGCCCTTGGTAATGTAAAGCGCTTTCCACAGGTTTTCGCCCTTGCCTTTGAACTGTTCAAGGTCGGGAAGAATTTGATTGGCAATATATACATCGGCCCCAAAGGAGCCGGCAATATCCACGGTGTTGTCGGTTGAGCCCGAATCGATAACGATCAATTCGTCTACCAGCGGATAGCGAGTCATGAGTTCGGACTTCAGAATGATAATTTCTTTGGCGATGGTTTTCTCTTCGTTCAGAGTCGGCAGGCACAGGGAAATTTTAAGCTTTTTTTCCTGCTTCTTCTCGACCAGTTCATATAGATCCATGAACTGCGAATAATGAAAGGTGTTTTTTTCAAGCCAGCTATGATTCATCGCAAACTCCACTATCAATCGCCTTGAGCACGCCGATGACCTGGGCGATGCCGGTGAACATCGGCTCGATATCCATGGTGGCTTTTTCCGTGTAAAAATTTTCCCCATGGGTAATGCCAAGGGTAACGGTTGGTATCTTGCGTGAGAGAAAAATAGATAGCGCTGACTCCGTTGACTTGCTGATCGGTTTGATACCGAGACTTTCCAGGATGGCGGCGGAATTTTTGACCAGGGGATGGTTGAATTTTAATCTGGCCGCCTTCAGATTACTGATGGTTTTAATGGTCAGATCAACTTCATTCTCATGCTCGATCCCCGCGACAATATCCCTGATGTTATTGTAAATCGATTTAACCATTTTGTAGGAGTCGCTGCGGATTTCAAAGCCCAGGTTGGCTTTATAGGCGATTTTGCCATGGTTGACGCCGCCGGCGATCTTGCCGATGACAATCCGCGACCGGGGCCTCTGGGAAAGCCGCAGGTTCATGATCTCATTGATCACTTCATTCAATATTAAAATGGCATTGGGGGTAAATTTATAAAAAGTTCCCTTTTGTTCGGAAATGCTGCATTGTATTTCTCCCCGGATCATTCCGTCGGAAAAATAATTGAGCCGCCCCAATTCGACCCCTTCCAGGCAGACGCCGCCTCTGATCGGGGTCGGCCAGGTTTTTAACAGGTGCCGGACACCGCGCAGATTGCCTTTGCCGATGGATTGAATGGTGCCAGCCAGTACAATATCCGATTCGAATTTCAGATTCAGCTTTTGAAATAGAATCGGCAGGGATACCATAACACCCACACCCAGCGAGTTGTCCAGGATGCCGGGGCCAGTGATCTGATTTTCTTTGATGGTGTAGTTGTGGACAATGTCGCGTTCATAAAAGGTGTCGAGGTGGGCGACCACGAAAATCGGCGGTTTTTCGGGGGCGGATCCTCGAATGATTCCGATCGGGTTGCGGTAGCCGTCTGTGGTTACCTCGTCAACCCCGAACCCGGCCAGCCGCTCCATAAAGACGGTGCTGCGCCTTTTTTCCTTAAACGTGGGGGAAGGTGTCTGGCCGATTAGCACGATGTTGGTGATGATGATATCCTGGAAAGCTTTGATCTCACCAACCAGGTTCGGCAAATTTTTGAGAAATTCATTCATCGAAATATCCTGAGTTTCAATCCGGCACGGGCGATCTCCGCTCGGTTGGAGCCGGATTGGCACCGGGTCAATGTTCGGTTTCCGAAAAGTGTGGGGCCGGATACCCTGTCAGTGCTGAAAAACGATTTATGCTAACTCAGAATCGGGGAAAAAGCAATGGCTGTTTAACGTCCCGGAATTACGACAGGCTTTTAGAATATTGTGCTTTTTGTGGCTGTTTGTCTTGATAACGCCTTGGAATAATGGAATATTAAAATGTTGGGAAAGTGAGCTCTGTGATATGAGATCTAAAGGTATATCAGCGGCAATGACCTAAACCTATAGAGTGGACGCATAAACGTAAAAATTCTCATTATATCAGCATGATAAGATAAAATACTACTTGACTTTTTTTGATATAAGTACTACTAAAATCACTCCTTTTATAGGCCTAGTTCCCTAAAACT
>Ga0209743_1000271_pt1 | contig 19628 bp, 20 predicted proteins | sample OlaalgELextract2_FD_187378 | JGI IMG/M metagenome (GOLD analysis project Ga0209743, IMG submission 187378) | Olavius algarvensis symbiont microbial communities from Tuscany, Italy - Type G ELBA extract 2 (SPAdes) (version 2) | ecosystem: Host-associated > Annelida > Digestive system >...
TCTGCGAGCTCTGTGAGATCCTTTTATCCCTGAAACCTGAAACCCGACACCTGTCCTCTGACATCAGACATCCGACCCGCCAAAGGCGGGCAAGCCTCCGACTTCAAGCATCCAGCATCCAGCATCCAGCATCCAGCCGTCAGGCGGGCCAGCCTCCAGAGCCTATTTCACACCTTCCGGTGTGAATCGCAGCCCCACGGTCACATAGGGCCGCGTCAGGCTTTCCGGATGGCGCCCCACGGGACTCGACTTCCTGACGGCCCTTTCGGCGGATTCATCCAGGTGCCGGTTCCCGCTCCGCTTGTCGAACCAGATATCGGTAATGGTACCGTCGGGCATGACCTTGAAGGCCAGTAGCGCCTCCAGCCCCTCCTGCCCGCCGGCCAGAGACGCAGAAAACGCCCAGTGTTTTCGCACCCGGGAGGCGATTTCCACCCGGTAGATATCCAACAATTCAATTATCTTACGGTTGCCCTCGGCAGATCCGCCGACAAGCCCCGGCCGTGGTCGGACCGCAGCCGAGGGTAGCGTTGCAGATGATGGCGGGGGGGCTTCGCCGACCTCTTGTTTCAGCCGCTCCAAAGCTTTTTGCAGCGGATCGGGCCGGGTGTCCTGGATGTTTTCCTCAAGCCGGTCGATGGCGCTTTTGACAACCTTCGACGATTTGAAGGTTTTCTTCTTTAGCGATGTTTTGGGGCGTTTTCGTTTTGTTGCCGCAGGTGCGGGTGATTTGGGTTTCAGGCCCGTGGGTTGAGGCACGGTCCGGGCCACTGCGTCCGTTGCCGATTCGCCGGTCACCTGGAGGGCCGGATCTGCAAGGGTCACCATGGTCACATTAATGACATCCGGGAAGGTGTCACGCTGCGGCAGATACCCGGGGGTCAGGACAAGAATCCCGAATAGCAGAAGGTGGCACAGGAATGACAGCGATAAGAATCCTGTCCAGGTTCGAAAATCGATCCCTGTGCCGTGAAGCGGGTATGCTTCCCGGTAATGCATGGTGCTACCTTGTTGGGGTTTTCGAAACTTCCTCCAGTATGGGCGTGGTGACCATGCCCAGCTTCTCTACGCCGGCCCCCTTGATCTCCGCCATGATGCGGACCACCGCACCATACGGAATGCCCTGATCCGCCCGGAGGAACACTTCCCGGTCCGATCGCCTCTCGAGGATTTTCGCCAGCTTCTCGTTCAGGTTGTCCGGATCCACGCTGAAATCGTTAATGAACACCTGACCCGTGGCATCGATGGTGACCACCAGAGGATCGGATTTTGATGACAGCGGCTCGGAGGTCGCCTCCGGAAGGTCGACACCAACCCCCTGGACCATCATCGGTGCCGTCACCATAAATATAATAAGCAGTACCAGCATCACGTCGACAAAGGGCGTCACATTGATGTCTGACATCAGACGGGAGCTGTCACTACCGCTGTTCATGACCTTCTCCTTCGACCCGGATGAGCTCGCGCTCGATGATGTTAAGAAAATCGGCTGAAAAGCTGTTGAGTTCGGATTCAACTATACGGATTTTAAAGGTAAAATGATTAAACGCGATCACGGCAGGGATAGCCACCGCCAGACCTGCCGCCGTGGCGACCAGCGCTTCCGATATTCCCGGCGCAACCACCGCGAGGCTGGCCGACCCCCGGAGCCCGATGCCGTGAAATGAGTTCATGATACCCCATACGGTGCCGAACAGACCGATAAAGGGGGTGGTGTTGCCGGTGGTCGCCAGAAAGGGCACCATCTGGGTCATTCGGGTGATTTCGACATTAATGGCGCGCCGCAGGGCTCTTTGGACGTTATCGATTCCGGCAAATTTGGCTCCCAGTGTCCCGGCTTCACCCCCACCCCGTTTTGCAGCGATGGATGCCCCGGACTGACTCAGCCGTTTTAATTCCATATATCCGATTCGGAAAATACGGGCCACCGGGCTGTTTCGGAGCTGTTTGGACCTGGCAAATGCATCGGACAGATTCCGGCTTTTCCAGAAAAATTCGGTAAAGGCCGCCGATTCCCGAAACGCTTTCCGGAGATACCGCCACTTGATAAAAATGATTGCCCATGTGGCGATGGAAAATATCAGCAGCAGCAGCAAGACGAACTGCACCATCAGCCCGGCGTTGAGAACCATTTGAAATACATTGATGCTGTTGGGTAACATCGATCACCTATACCCGCGCAGTTCGACGGTTTGGAGGGGCACCGGCGACAGCGGTGCTGATGTGCTTAAGCCGGTTGCGATTTTAAACTGTAAAAACTATACGATTTGGTCATACGTGTCAAGAAATACGCCGATCGGGAAAGGAAAACCACGATGACCGGGCAAGTTGCGGATCTGCTGTTCGAGGCCAAGTTTTTAAAGGAGATACCCCGATCCGGATTCCAGTTTTTGGGAGCCGGGAAGGAATCGGTGGCCGAGCACTCCTTCATGACGGTGTTCATCGCGTTTGTATTGTCAACGATGGAGCCGGAGATCGATGCCCGTAAACTGGTGGCCATGTGCATTGTCCATGACCTGCCGGAGTCCCGAATCGGCGATCTCAACAATGTCCAGAAAGCGTATGTCAAAGCCAACGAAACCCGTGCCCTTGAGGACCTGGGCGGCACGTCATCACTCAAAGCCGGCATTGCCGGGTTGCTTTCGGAATTCAATGCTGGTACGTCCGCGGAAGCCAGGCTGGCAAAGGATGCCGACCAACTCGGCTTGATCCTCGAGCTAAAGGATCTCATTGACAAGGGGTATGCCCCGGCTCATAAATGGCTCCCCTACGTTCTGGACCGACTTCAAACGGGATCCGGCCGGCAGATCGCCGACGAGATCCTGGCCACGGAACGGGACCGGTGGTGGATGAAAAATTACCTTGACAGTCCGGAATCAAGTTTATAGTCAAACTCCTTTGGTTCGACCGACCCGGGTAGATTCCCCGCTGCGTGTCGGAGCGATGCGGAAATTCCGGTAAGCGGGGCTGCAAGGGTAACATTTGCGCCGCCGCAGGCGGGTAAACCCGTCACAATAATGGCGGGTAAACCTTTCGTCCGATAAGCGACATCGTCGCGTTTCATAAAATCGTTACACGATTTTATCATGGAGGATTACGATGAATTGGCTTACCCAAACCCTTGGATCGGCCATCGGAAAAAAGTTGTTGATGGCGATCACCGGCTTGAGCTTCATCGGCTTTCTGGCCGCCCATCTTGCCGGCAATCTGACCATCTACGGGGGCAAGGATGCGTTTAATTCGTACGCTGAGCATCTGCACGCGTTAGGTCCGCTGCTCACCGTTGCCGAACTGGGCCTGTTGACCTTTGCGCTCATCCATGTGTTGACCGGCGCCCTGCTTTTTTACCAGAACTGGCGGGCGAGGCCGACCCGATACGCGGTCGATCGAAGCTCGGGGGGCCGCAGTATCGGATCGAGAACCATGCCGTATACCGGCGTTATCATCCTGGCCTTTGTCATTTTTCACCTGATCAATTTCAGCTTCGTGGACAAACGTCACATCACCATCTTCGAACTGGTCGCCTCTGCGTTCCAGAATCCGCTTTATGTGGTCGCGTATGTCGCCGCCATGGTGGTTGTCGCGCTCCATGTGAGCCACGGTTTCTGGAGTCTGTTTCAGACCCTCGGGGCCAATCATCCGAAATATATGCCGGCTATCACGATCATCGGCCTGGGGCTCAGTCTGGTTTTCGCCATCGGTTTTGGCTTCATCCCCGTATACATTCTGTTTATCGCTTAGAAAGGACCCATCATGTCCCTCAACGCCAACATTCCCCTCGGTCCCTTAACCGATAAGTGGGACCAGCACCGCTTCAAACTGAAACTGGTCAACCCGGCCAATAAGCGGAAGTACGACATTCTCGTTGTGGGCACCGGACTGGCCGGGGCTTCGGCCGCTGCATCGCTGGCGGAGCTCGGCTACAACGTGAAAGCCTTTACCTATCACGACTCTCCCCGTCGGGCCCACAGCATCGCCGCCCAGGGCGGCATCAACGCCGCAAAAAACTATACCAATGAAGGCGACAGCATCTGGCGCCTGTTCTATGATACGATCAAAGGCGGCGATTTCCGGTCTCGCGAAGCCAATGTCTACCGGCTGGCCCAGGTCAGCAACAACATCATTGACCAGTGCACGGCCCAGGGGGTTCCCTTTGCCCGGGAATACGGGGGCCTGCTGGCCAACCGGAGCTTCGGCGGCGCCCAGGTCTCCAGAACCTTCTACGCTCGCGGACAGACGGGACAGCAGCTTCTTATCGGGGCCTACAGCGCGATGATGCGCCAGGTGGCCCTCGGGAAGGTCGAACTGTTGACCCGGCGGGAAATGCTGGATGTGGTTGTGAGCAACGGCCGTGCCCAGGGTATCGTTGTCCGGAATATGGTCACCGGCGAACTGGAAACCTACGCGGGTCACGCCGTACTGCTGTGCACCGGCGGATACGGAAATGTGTTCTACCTCTCCACCAACGCCATGAATTGCAACGTTACGGCCACATACCGCGCCTATCGACGGGGCGCCTACTTTGCCAACCCCTGTTTTACACAGATCCACCCGACCTGTATTCCGGTGCATGGCACGTATCAGTCCAAACTCACCCTGATGAGCGAAAGCCTCCGAAACGACGGCCGGGTATGGGTTCCCAAGCAGGCGGGCGACAAGCGGGCGCCCAGCGAGATCCCGGAATCAGAACGGGACTATTACCTCGAGCGCAAGTACCCGAGCTTCGGCAACCTGGTTCCCCGGGACGTGGCATCCCGAAACGCCAAGGAACAGTGCGACATGGGCAAAGGCGTGGGCGAAACCGGGCTGGCCGTGTATCTTGATTTCAGGGATGCGATCCAGCGCGACGGCCGGGATACCATCGAGAAAAAATACGGCAATCTCTTCCAGATGTATGAAAAAATTACGGCCGACAACCCCTATGAAATGCCGATGATGATCTATCCGGCCGTTCACTACACCATGGGCGGGCTCTGGGTCGATTACAACCTGATGAGTTCCGTTGACGGCCTCTTTGTACTCGGGGAAGCCAATTTCTCCGACCACGGCGCCAACAGGCTCGGCGCCAGCGCCCTGATGCAGGGGCTGGCCGACGGTTACTTTGTCATTCCCTACACCATCGGCGGGTACCTGAACACCGTGTCCTGGGATCCGGTGACCGCCGAAGGTCCGGCGTTCAGCCAGACCGTCAAGGAGGTCGATGAAAAGATCCAGCGTCTGCTTTCGGTGAACGGCACCCGGACGGTGGACGATTTCCACCGGGAGCTGGGATTGATCATGTGGGACTACTGCGGCATGTCCCGAAAAGATGAGGGCCTTGAGAAAGCCCGGGGCATGATCCAGGACCTGAGGGAGGAGTTTTGGAACGATGTCCGGGTGCCGGGGGCCGACAGGGATCTCAACCAGAGCCTGGAAAAAGCCGGTCGCGTGGCCGATTTTCTTGAATTTTCCGAGTTGATGATCATCGACGCACTGCAGCGCCGAGAGTCCTGCGGCGGGCACTTCAACGAAGGGTTTCAAACCGAGGAAAATGAAGCGCTGCGGGACGATGAGAACTTCTCCCACGTTGCGGCCTGGGAATTTGCGGGAGATGGCGCAGAGCCGGTTTTCCACAAGGAGCCGCTGGTTTTCGAAAACGTTGAACTGGCCACAAGGAGTTACAAGTGACTAAGACGATTAATATCACCCTGAAAATCTGGCGCCAGAAAGGCCCCGAGGCAAAGGGCCGGCTGGAAACCGCCAATGCCGCGAACATCAGCACCGACATGTCCTTTCTGGAGATGCTGGACGTAGTCAACGAAAAGCTCACCGTGGACGGCAAGGAACCCATCGCGTTCGAAAGCGACTGCCGGGAGGGTATCTGCGGCTCCTGCGGGTGTGTGGTCAACGGCGAGGCCCACGGTCCGGAGAAAGGCACCTCCCTGTGCCAGCTTCACATGCGACATTTTAACGACGGTGACACCATCGTCATCGAACCCTGGCGGGCCCGTGCGTTTCCGATCATCAAGGACCTGATTGTGGACCGCGCCGCTCTGGACGACCTGATCCGGGCCGGGGGCTATATTTCGGTCAACACCGGCAGCGCCCCGGATGCCAACACCCTGCCGGTCCCCCAGCGGGATGCGGAACTGGCCTTTGACGCCGCGGCGTGCATCGGCTGCGGCGCATGCATCGCGGCCTGTCCCAATGCCTCGGCGATGCTCTTTGTGGGGGCCAAGGTATCCCACATAGCCCTGCTGCCCCAGGGGCGCCCGGAAGCGGCGAAACGGGCCCTGTCCATGGTGGGAAAGATGGACGACCTGGCATTCGGCAACTGCAGCAATCACAAGGAGTGTGAAGCGGTCTGCCCGAAGGAAATCTCCATCACCAACATCGCCCGGCTGAATCGCGAATACATCAAGGCCGGTTTCGGCTCCGCCGAAAAATAGCCACAGGCCCTATCCGAGTGTTTCCAGCGGCCCGGTCCCAGGATCGGGCCGTTTTCTTTACCGCCTGCACATAAACGTCCGCCGCGGGTTTGACAAATGGCCTGGCGGGAAATAGAAATACGTGTTCTTAACCCAGGCACTGGAACCACGTGATCCGATGTCTGGGGTGAACCGATACAGGGACAGGGAAGTCGATGAAATCTTACCACAAATATTTCGACCTGTTGCAGGAATGGTTGCCCAACACGACCGATTACAACTTGCCGGTCTGGGCCCATGTCCTTGTGGTGGTCTTTGCTGCCGTGGCGATCTGGATTGTCTCCCGGTGGGTGGTCGCCTATTTGAACCGGCGGGTCACCGCCCGTGGGGGCATTCCCCTCCAGGAAGAGACCTTCCTTCTGATCCGCAAAGGGATCGGGTACACCATCGTGCTTCTCGTCGGCACCAATTTTTTCCAACTTTTTAAATTCGAGGGGCTGGAAAAGCTCTTCAGCGCGGCCATCATCATTGCACTGGTATCTCCGGCACGGCAATTGGTCAGTATCCTGATCTACTATCTGGAAACGTATGTGGCCAAAAAGACACGGACCAAGATCGATAACATTCTCTTCGACCTTCTCAAAAAATTGACCGGGGTGATACTCTATGCCACGGCCTTTGTCATCGCCCTGGATCTTCTGGGAATCAACATCATGCCCTTTGTGGCCGGCGCCGGGGTGGCCGGGGTGGCCATCGGGTTTGCGGCCAAGGAGACCCTGTCCAACCTAATCGCCGGCATCATGCTGATCATTGACCGTCCGTTTGAGGTGGGCGACCGGATCGAGGTGTGGAGCTCGCCAAAAAACAGCGCCACCTGGGGGGATGTCATCGACATCGGTTTTCGGGCCACGAAAATCAGAACCACCGACAGCATCGTCATCATCATCCCCAACAATGAAATCATGATGCGGGACATCATCAATTACACCACCCTCGATTCCAAGATCCGGGTACGCATCAACATCGGTATCGCCTATGATGCGGACATCGAAAAAGCGAAGAAGCTCATTGTCGAGGTGGCCCAATCCGCAGATTGGATCACAAAACACCCGCCTCCGAAGGTGGAGGTGGTCAACTTCGGGGCATCATCCGTCGCTCTCCAGGCCCGGGTGTGGATCAACGATGCCCGGCGCCGTATCAACACGATCACCTACATCACCGATGGGGTGAAAACCGCGTTTGACCGGGAAGGCATCGAGATCCCCTATCCCAAGCGGGACATCCGGATTGTCCGCGAGACCGACGCGGCCAACCCCGAATAACATCGTGCGCCCGTTTTACGAAACGCGACGGGGTCGCCCATCACAGGTGTCAGATTTCACCGATTCACCGGATACCCCATGAAATTGTCAATGGCACAAATCGCCGAGCACCTTGATTTACCGGTTCAGACCGTGGAGCGCTGGATCCGCCAGGGACGGATCCCGGTTCACCGGGAGGGCCGTTCGTGCGCCTTTCATCGGGCCACCCTGGAACGCTGGGCGAGGGCCCACAACCTGACGTTTTCCCCACCCCGATCGCGCCGGGAGACACCCGATGCGGAGGCATCGGAGAAACTGGAAAACCTTCTGCCGGTGATGCAGCGCGGCGGTGTCCACTACGGCCTCCGCGCAGAGGGGGTGGCATCCGCCCTGGTGGAGGTCACCGCCCGCATTCCGAATATCGCCCGCGAGTCGCGCGACGAGCTCCTGGAAGGCCTGCTGGAACGGGAGCAGCTGGCCTCTACAGGCATCGGTAACGGCATCGCCATCCCGCATTTGCGCACCCCATTATCGGAACTGCTGAGCGAGCCGGTGATCACGACCTGTTTTCCGGCCCGCCCCGTCGAATTCGGGGCCATCGATGATCGGCCGGTGTTTGTGTTCTTTGCCCTGCTCTGTCCGTCGGTGAAAGCCCACCTGCACCTGCTGTCCCGGCTCTCTTACTGTGCCAGGGACAACGCATTCATCGAATTTCTCCGATCGGCCCCGGCAGAGGAGGATTTGTTCGAACGGATCGCCGGGTTCGAGAAACAACTGGAAATGTCCGGCATGTGAGCCCTCCGGAACCTGTTCGTGCGATTGCCGGAATTCCGTTCCGATTGGTTTAGGGACACATATTATCGCAGAGCCGCAGAGGACGCAGAGGCGATATTCCTACTTGCTTTTCGCTGAGAGGGCGAAAAGCAAAAAACACCGTCCGGCAGAAGATCCCGATTGTTTATGCATATATGGGGCAGCGCTTTTCCAGAATCCCCCTCACAGGAATCTGGGAAAAAAGAACCCTTCTCTGCGCGCTCTGCGCCTTTGCGTTAGGAATGTCTTTGGTAAACGTGGTTCCCGATACGCTTCAACGGAACATATGCATCGCAACGGCGATAACCCGAAAACCATGGCACCAGACCGGTGGTGTATGAAACACATGTGGGCTTCCTGGCGATACCCGGGCCGGTGGCGGATTTTTCGCTTCGACGACCGGCTCCTGCTCATCCTGATCGCCATCATAGTGGGGATTTGTGCCGGCCTGGCCGCTGTGGCCCTGAACCGGGCCCTGATCGCCATGCTCGAGTGACTGCATCCGGTTCGGCACTATTGGTGGGGGTTCGTTTTGCCGGCCATCGGGGCGGCGCTATCTTCGATATTCCTGCACAACATCGTCAATGAAGGGCCGGGCCACGGGGTTCCGGAGGTCATCTACAGCGTATCGCGGTATGGGGGCCTGATGCGCCTCCGATCGAGTTTTTCCCGACTGATATCGAGCTGTCTGACCATCGGCAGCGGGTCGCCCTCGTCGGATGTGGTGCGGCCGGCGCCATTTCCTCCATTTTCAACGCCCCCATCGCCGGGATGGTCTTCACCATCGAGGTCATCCTGGGCGAGTGGAAGGCGATCAACATCATCCCCGTGGCCATCGCTTCGGTTGCCGGAGCTCAAATCAGCCGTATTCTCCAGGGTAATCAGATCGCGTTCGAACACCGGTTGTTCCACATCGATCTGCTCGACATCACAGCCTGTTTCGGGTTGGCGCTCCTGTGCGCCCTGGCGTCGATTTTGCTGACCCGCCTGTTGAGAGGCAGTGCCCGGTTGTCGGGGTCGTGGCAGATCCCGTTGTGGGCACGGGCCGCAGCGGATGTGCCGTGGGCTGCATCGGCATCCTGTTGCCGGCAGTTCTTGGGGAAGGATATCACTCTATCCGGGAGATGATTAACGGCACCTTCATGCAGGGCATCGGGATTGTCGCCCTTCTCGTCCTGGCTAAAATTGTCGCAACATCCTTGACCCTCGGCACCGGGGGCTCCGGCGGGATCTTTGCACCCAGCCTGGTTATCGGCAGTCTGGTGGGCCTTGCCTATCACCGGGCGCTTGTGTTTATGTGGCCGACGGTGGGCTGGGTCAACGAGGGCTGCTTCGCCCTCCTGGGGATGGCCGGTCTGATCAGCGGCATGCTCCAGGCCCCGCTGACCGGCATTTATTTGATCGTGGAAATCACCGGTGGTTACGAGGTCATGCTGCCGCTGATCATCGTTTCGGCGATCTCCACGACCGCCTGTCATTATATCGAACCGGTGTCCTTTTACCTGAAAGAGCTCGTGGAAAAAGGCCAGCTTCTGCGGCCCGGCACCGATGCGCGGGTACTGTCGGACATGAGCATCGAGGAACTCATCGAGACCGACTGCCTGTGCGTCCACCAGAACATGCTGCTGAGGGATTTCATCGATATCGTGAAACGGTCCCGCCGGAATTACTTCCCGGTGGAAGACGACAGGACCGGGCGTTTTCTGGGGATGATCCACCTGGATGATATCCGACCCTATATGTTCAACATCGGCATGTACGATGCGTTGATGCTGGGGCAGATCATGAACACCGGAGTGGACGTGGTGACCGCAGAGGATGATCTGACCGAAGTGCTTCAGCGGATGGATGCCCGTCGGTTGTTCAGCATGCCGGTGGTGTCCAATGACCGCTTTATGGGCATGATTTCAAAAGCGACACTCCTCGATCAATACCGAAAAGAGCTGATGGTGCAAACGTCCGGCGAATAGCCCGGCATGTTCACCTCGGCGGCTGAAAGGGAATTGTCATGGAACCCAAATTATTCCACATTTTCCGCAACACCCCCCTGGGACGGGAAACCCTCCTCCAGTCTCTTTTTTTCTGCAATACCGTCGGCAGTAGCCTGGTGATTTACATTCCCAGGCACACCAAGTTCCTGATGTATTTTGAAAACGATGTGGTCCAGGTGGATCTGGACAGCTCCTATCTGACCGCTCCGGAAACGGCTCTGGCGCATGCCAACGCGTTGGCCGAGGAGGCCGGCATCGAACCGGTCTTTCTGGAGCCGAAGAACTACACCGCATCCACCCTCCCGGACATCTCTACCAATTTCGACTTCATGTGCTGCCCCCGCAGTATCAGCGACCTCTCGACCAAAATCGGGCTGGGTTACATCGGCCCGCGGGTGAGACGTATCGTGCAATCGGCAAAATTCCCGGTCCTGGTCACCAGCCCGGCCTTTAAACCATGGAACCGCGTGACCGTGCTTTTCGGGGGCTCCGCAAATGCCGTAAATGCTCTGCGGCTGGGTATCCGGATCAGCCGGGAGTCGGGCGTTCCTGTGGAGATGGTCACCCAGATCGAAGGCCGAAAACCCGATTTCTATGACAAGGTTATCCGGGACCAGGGCCTCGAAGCGGCACGGGAACAATACGTGGAAAACTGGCATTTTTTCGAAAAAGGCAAATTCGAGGAAAACCTTTACCACATCCCCCACGACGCCCTCGTCATATTGGGCGCTTACGGGCACGGCCTGATTCGGGACATCATGTTCGGCAGCAAAATGGAAAAGGTCCAGTCGACCATCACAAACAACCTGCTGATCGCGGGTCCGAACTATGCGGCGAGGGTGTAGCTGAAGGACTCGGAATCGGAATCGAGACCGGTTGGTTATCGTTGCAGTCGATGCCGATACCGAACCCGATACCGATTCCGACACTATCTTTGCGCTCATCCCATAGAAACCAGCAAATAGAATTGGAACTCACACATCTGCCATAACACCGACAGTCCGACACAAACTAGAACGCTTGTGATACACCAGGGCGCCCTGGGGGACTTTATTCTCACCTTTTCCGCTCTGGGGCTTCTGAAGCAGCAGATCGGACCCGTGGATGTGCTGTGCCGCTCCGGACCTGGGCGCGTGGCATGCCGTCTCGGTCTCGCGGAACGCCGTTATTCGATCGATGCTGCGGCATTTGTGTCTCTGTTTACCGATGCCATCGACCCCCCCGCAGAGCGCATCCTGAAGAACTACGACACCATTCTCCTGATATCGTTCTCGGAAGCGGTCGAGCAGGTTCTTCGGCGTTGTCTCAGGGGGCGGGTGTTTCGGGTGTCACCCCGGCCGCCGGACCATCAGCGGGTCCATGTAGCGGAGTTTATCGTGGAAGCGCTGCGAGCCGCCGGGTTGGTGGAATCGCCCGGGGCGATTGTCGGCCCCATGGGCCGGTCGGGGAGCCGGAATCGCCACGGGGTGGACCCGGACCGCATCCTGTTGCATCCGGGAGCGGGCAGCCTTCGAAAGCGCTGGCCCCTGAGGCATTTCAAGACCATTTTTGGCCGACTTCAGCGTCGCGGCATGGCGCCCGAGATCCTCATCGGCCCGGCGGAACTGGATGTGGCTCCCCGAATCGCCGCCGGATGGGAAAAGGCGCAGCCGCTGGTGATCTCCGATCCGGACCGGCTGATGGACAACCTGGAAACCGCCGGCGGCCTGATCGGCAACGACTCCGGTGTCAGCCACCTGTCGGCATGGATGGGGGTCCCGACGGTGGCCTGCTTCGGCCCCACCGACCCTGCCTGCTGGCGCCCGGTCGGCCCCCGCGTATCGGTGTTACGACCATCGAGGGGCGTCCCTGATCATGCATTGGGCAGCGATATGTCCCGGATTTCCCCGGAGAGGGTGCTGGCAGCGTTTATGAAGCTTCGGGGGGCGACGTTTCCGAGCGAATCGGGGGAATAGGCGCCAGCTCCAGTGCCACGGGCCCTCCAAATAAGATCCGGGCTGCATGTTCCACATATTCGGATCGGTCTGTTACAACGAACCGTGAGGTTTTTCCCCGGGAAACCGCTCCCGGGGATCCGGAAATACGGGTCGCAGTGTCGGCAACCGCCGCTTCCGCCGCATCCACAAGAAAAACCCGCTTCCCGATTTTGCGCTGGATGGTCCGCCTCAAAACGGCAAAGTGGCTGCAGGCCAGGATAAGGGTGTCGACCCGGCGCCGTTTCAACGGAGACACGCAATTTTTGATGATGCGGAACGTTTCCGGTTTGGTCAGCCGTCCGGCCTCGACCAGAGGAACAATCAGCGGGCATGGGTTGGCATATACGCGGGCACCCGGTTTCGCCGCCGCAAGCGCCCTCTCAAACGCATGACTGGCGATGGTTGCCGGGGTGCCGATGATCCCGATCCGGTTTAGTTGCGGCAGCGCCAACGCCGCATGGGTCCCGGCGGAGACCGCATCGATGATGGACCGCCGGGGCAGCCCGTCCGGCAGATCGAATCCAGCGCCGGATATGTCGCTGCAGGGGATACAGATGATCGTTGCGCCGGCGGCGAGCAGAAACTTCAGCCCCTCCGACGCATTCCGGCGAATAGTGTCTCCATGTTTGACGCCATAGGGAGATCTTGCGGTATCTCCGAAGTAGATCAGGTCCGCATCCGGCACCCGGTCAAGGAGTTCCCTGGCCGCCCGAAGGCCCCCGATTCCCGAATCCAGGATACCGATCATGATCCATCTCTTCGACATGTCGCGGGCATCCGGCCGAGGGCGGGATACCCCGTGATGTCCGTGGTTTTTGACAACACCGGCGGCGGTGTATAAAGTGGCGGGGGCAATAAACGATTCAGCGCGGAGCGACTATGGATCCCACCGGTGCGCCCAAGGCCGTCAATCAGAAGATTTTTAACCTCGGCTTGTCCGTTGAAACCATCTCCCTGTACCTGCTCTGCTGCGGAATGGCAGGAACCGGAATAGCGATTACCCGCCAGAGGTTACGAGAGAAATGGAACAGTTCGGACAACGCCCTGGCACGCAGCCTGGGGGAACTGGAATCCATGAGCATCCTCCAGCCGGAATCCCCCGGGATGGATGATGCGACAGCGTACATCCTTACCGAAGATGAGATCTGGACCACCGGATAGCGTCATTTCCCGAAAATAGCGGGAAAATGCGGCCTTCGCTGTCACCCCTTTCTGAAACCTGTTTCTGTGACGCGACACCATACGGCTCAGAGGCGGTTCAGCTCCCTTTTGACACAGGCAAGTATCTCCTCAGGTGGCGCGTCGGTTCGCATTCCCGGACAGCTGCCGGCCATGGAATACCAGTTGTTGACATCCGTCACAATGGCTTCAATGAACGGCCACGCCCGGCACATCCGCGGCTTGACCGGGTGTATGCGGCATTTCCCGTCCCAGAAAACACAGTATCCGTCATCCCGCTGGGCCAGAACCGGTCTGCCGCCGGAGAGAGCGCAATAGATATCCTGGAAGCGGATCGCGTCCAATTTGATGAATCCGGAAATGGCCGTAATATCCCGCCGCGTCAGATACGTACCGCCATATCCCCGGCAGCAATCTCCGCACATGCGGCAGTCGAAGAGATCGGAGGAGGCCATGATTCTCATACCTTGCGACGGGACTCGATGGCACGCTTGAGCGTCACCTGGTCGACATACTTCAGGTCGCCGCCGACAGGGACGCCGGACGCGATTCGGGTGACGGTCACCGGCAACGGGGTGAGCTGTTCCTGCAGGTAAGCGGCGGTCGCCTCCCCTTCGACGCTCGTGCCGGTCGCGAGCAGCACTTCCCGGATCTTGCCGGATGCGGCCCGGCGTATTAGTTCGTGAACGCGGATATCTTCCGGCCCGACGCCGTCCATGGGGGACAGGACCCCGGAGAGCACGTGGTAACATCCACGAAACGCGCCGGACCGTTCGATCGATATCATATCCCCCGCTTGCTCCACAACGCAGAGAACCGTTGCATCGCGATTCGGATCTCCACAGATGTTGCAGACGTCACGGTCGCTGAGGGCAAAACAGGAGCGACAGAGTCGAATGTTCTGTTTGACGTCATGAATGCTGCGCGCCAGCGCTTCGGCCTGGCGCCTCGGGGAGCGGAGAATATGCATGGCCAGCCGCTCGGCGGTCTTCTCGCCGATTCCCGGTAATTTGGAAAGGTTCTTGATGAGATTCCGTATGGATTCTGGATAGTAGTTCATGATTCCTTAGGTTTGCCCGTGGGCCCGTGGGCCCGTCAGCCCGTTGGCCGGTTTGCCCGTGGGCCCGTTGGCCGGTTGGCCGGTTGGCCCAAAATAAATGCCTGAAATGTAAAATGCCTAAAATTGTGGAATCGCTCTGCTCTGTCATATAAGTTTCAGAATCACGTATCCAGCCCGTAAAGGGGCGGCGAGCATCCAGAAACCAGCATCCAGCATCCAGTATCCGGGGTAATCGGTTTGCCCGTGGGCCCGTTGGCCCGTCTGCCCGTCTGCCCGTGGGTCCGTCTGCCCGTGGGTCCGTCTGCCCGTCTGCCCGTCTGCCCGTTCGCCCGTCAGCCCGTCAGCCCGTTTGCCCGCTTGCCCGCTTGCCCTGAGCCCGTCGAAGGGTTGGCCCGTGTGCCGGTTTGCCGGTTTGCCGGTTTAGCCGGATGGCCCTCTGACATCTGACATCTGACATCCGACATCCGACCTCTGACATCCGACCTCCGACCTCTGACCTCCGACATCTGTCCTCTGTCTGCGGTGAGCGTACGGCGGCAGTTGCCCCGCCTAGACCATGCCCGGTATGTTCATCCCCCCCGTCAGCTTCCCCATCTCCTCGGAAACCATTTCCTGGGCCTTTGTCAGAGCATCGTTGACCGCCGCCAGGATCAGATCCTGCAGCATGTCCACATCATCCGGATCCACGACTTCCTGTTCGATCTCAATAGACAGCACATGCTGTTTGCCATTGGCCACAACACGGACCATGCCTCCTCCGGCCGACGCTTCGACGGTTCTTTCGGCAAGGTCCTCCTGGAGCTTCATCATCTTGGACTGAAGCTTCTGGGCCTGTTTCATGATGTTTCCCATTCCTTTCATCGACACTCCTCCCAATACAATCGCGTGGCGATTGTATGAAACTCCCGCCACCGGCGGGAGAAAGAAAAAGAAAAGACCGCACGCCCTCCGTCCGGCAATATCGCCATCGCATCAATTTGCCGTTCAGAGCCCGCGGGAACGTTGCGAGAGCTTCTCATACCGTTTGGACCGGCAAAGATCAATCCGGTTTCAACAGTTTGACATCAACGACCTTACCGTTGAAAATGTCGAGCGCTGCCGTCACCAGCGGGTGGCTCAGGGCATCACGTTTCATCTGTTCCGAGGCTTTTTTTTTTGCTGACCGGGCCTCGGCCCGGCGGCCGCCGGTACGTACGACCACCCGGCGTCTATCTCCAAACACCGCTGCGCTGGCGGCTTCGAGAATGTCGCGGTTTTTCGACTTCCGGATCATGCTCCAATTAAATCCATTGTCGTCGAGTTCAATCTCCAGCACCTTGTCGTCCATGGACGTAAGGGTTGCTTTCGACAAACTGGCAGCCAGTGCCGGATGGCTGGCGGACAGATGGGCCAGAAACCTTTCCCACACCTCATCCGGTGCCGCGGCCGGATCAACCGGCGTCTGCGGTCCTGGAGGCTCAGATCGATCTTGGCGTTGCCCCGGTGCAGGGATGTCCGATCCAGTTTCGCTGCCCTCGGGAACGGGTGTATCCGGTTTTTCTGGAGTCTGAACACGTCCCGCAGCATCCGACCGCAACAGGTCGATCTTTTCGATGAGATCGTTTATGGGCAGTGCGGGAGTCATCCGTGCCAGTCGGATACCGAGCATTTCCATCACCAGTTTCGGCTGGGCGGAATAGCGGATAGCGGATTCCTCACGGTAAACCATTTCCAATAGCTGATCCAGAATTCCCGACGACACGTCCGCCACCTGCTGGCGCATCCGTTCGATTTCGTGGGCGGGCAGATCCATCAGCTTTTCCGGATGTTGACCCATTTTGAGAATCAAGAGATTTCGAAAGTGCTGGACCAGATCGGCATGCAGCTTTTTCATGTCGAGCCCGCGGTGGTACACGCCGTCGATCACTTCCAAAATCCGGCCGACATCCCGTGCCAGCAACGCGTCGGAAAGCTCGAAAACGATCTGTCTGTCGATAAATCCGAGAAGTTCCAGGATCTCGCTTCGAGACAGCGCCCCGGTCAGACCGCTCATGATCTGGTCCAGCAGGCTGAGGGCGTCCCGCATGCATCCCTGCGCTTCCCGGGCGATCAGCCACAAGCCCTCGGGATCGGCCGCCACGCCTTCCTGCTCGCAAATGGTCTGCATGTGTTCGGAAATGGCCCTGGCATCGATGCGTCGAAAATCATGCCGCTGGCAGCGGGAAAGGATCGTGATCGGAATTTTATTCGGCTCGGTGGTGGCAAAGAAAAACAGAACGTGGGATGGCGGTTCCTCCAATGTTTTCAGCAGCGCGTTGAATGCCGAAAGGCTGAGCATGTGCACTTCATCGATGATGTAGATCTTGTAAGGGCTCCGGGCCGGCATGTACTTGACGTTTTCCCGAAGCTCACGAACCTGATCCACGCTGTTGTTGGAGGCGCCGTCGATCTCGAACACGTCCACCGAGTTGCCGGCGGTAATTTCGAGACACGATGTGCAGGTGTTGCAGGGGGTGCCTGTCGGCCCCTCCCGGCAATTCATGGCTTTGGCCATGATCCGTGCCACGGTGGTCTTTCCGGTCCCCCTCGGTCCCGCAAACAGGATGGCATGGGCCACCCGTCCGGACACAATAGCGTTCTGAAGCGTCCGTGTAACGTGGTCTTGCTGGATCACCGCCTCAAAGGTCTGAGGGCGGTATTTACGTGCCAAAACGAGATAGGGCATGGGGGACCTTTACCCGAACATACCACCAAATGGAGGCTTACCTGAATTTTCCGGGATAGCCGGGCTGCAGACTCTGTTGTGGATCGGTGGCAACCCCCGTCGCCCTTCCCGGCAGGCGGGCGGCGGGGGTTAATGAAAACTGGCGGAGAGAGAGGGATTCGAACCCTCGGTGCCGCTGTTAACAGCACACACGATTTCCAGTCGTGCACCTTCAGCCAGCTCGGTCATCTCTCCCAAAAAATTTTTCCCAAAATTTTTTGCAGGCGCTGCGAACTTTCAAAAATTTTCCGTGAAAATTTTTGGCGGAGAGGGTGGGATTCGAACCCACGATCCCGCTTTTGGCAGGATACTGCTTTTCGAGAGCAGGGCCTTCAGCCACTCGGCCACCTCTCCATTCCCGTCCGCTTTCGAAACAAATCGCTTATGTATCCACTTTGCTCCTCCCTGTCAATATATTCCCAGAGACGATTTACCTTGAACTCCATTATGGCTTGTAGTATCAGACTCGCAACAAATCGGGCAGGATTCAGACGACTTCCCCACAATCATGACCGCACGGGGAGAAGCATTACATGGCCTCGCCGCAGTGGGCTGCGGTGAACTGGCAGCCCGATCTCCAACCTACAGGATGGTGTTTATGGCCGAAGTACTCCCCTTCAAGGGGATCTATTATAATCCTTCGAAGATCAGGGACATGGCAGAGGTGGTCATGCCGCCTTTTGACGTCATCTCCCCGAAGGAACAGGATGACGCATACCGGTTGCACCCGCACAATATGATCCGGTTGGAGCTCAGCCGGAAAACTCGATCGGATAGCGACCGCGACAACGCCCACATCCGGGCGGCCCGGGCGTACACGGATTGGGTCTCCGAAAATATTCTGCTCCAGGACGATGTGCCGGCGTTTTATGTGGCAACCACTGAATTTGCAATCGACGAAACACGCTTTGCCCGTGTGGGTCTGATCGGCCGTATCCGTCTGGAGCCCTTTGAAAAAGGTGTGGTGCGGCCCCACGAGAAAACATTCTCCAGAGTTCGTGCGGACCGCTTGGAATTGATGAAGGTGTGCCGGACCAACTTCAGCCCGATTTATGCCCTATACCCCGATGCGAGAGGATCACTCCGCGAGCGGCTCGATACGTCTTTGGGAAACAAGAAAGCGGATACGGATTTTGTGGATCGGAATGGTCATCGACACCGTTTATGGCGATTATCCGATCCGACCATCCAGCGGAGCCTTTCAGAGGAATTCCGCCAACGGATCATTTATATCGCCGATGGCCATCACCGCTATGAAACGGCCCTCGCCTACCGGCGATGGCTCAGGAAAAATGACCCTTCCTTTTCAGAGACACATCCAGCCAACTATGTCATGATGCACCTGACCGCCATGGAGGATCCCGGGATGGTGATCCTCCCGGCCCATCGACTGCTGAAGGAGGTGCCGGCCGAGCACCGGGAACGGCTTCTGGAAAAGGCGCCGGAATTCTTCCAGGTCGAACGGATACCCTTCGGCGACAACGGGGGCGCTGCCTCCTGCCGGCAGCTGGTGTCCCGCATGGGTATCGCCGGCACGGGTACCCGGATCGGCATCTGCATGAAAGACCGCCGGGAATTTTTTATGCTGACGCTCAAGCCCGATGTGATGGCACAGCGTTACCAAAAGGAACTGTCCGACACCTTGCGGGATATCGATGTGACGGTCCTCACCCGTCTGATATTTATGGATATTCTCGGCTTCGACAACGCCCGGCTGGACAATGAAAAACTCATCGGCTATGCCAGCACGGCCCGGAAAGCGGTGGAAGAGGTCGGCAGCGGGGAATACGACATTACCTTCATCCTGAACTCCACACGGATCGATCAGGTGAGACGTGTTGCCGATAACGGCCTGATCATGCCCAGAAAAGCGACATATTTTTATCCCAAGGTCATTGCCGGGCTGGTGATGAACAGTCTGGATCCGGCTTTCGTGGGATAGTTTCTGGAACTGGATGCTTGATTCTGGATACTGGATACTGGATGCTCGATACTGGATACTGGATACTGGATGCTCGATTCTGGAGGCTTGCCCGCCTTTGGCGGGTCGGATGTCTGATGTCAGAGGACAGGTGTCGGGTTTCAGGTTTCAGGGATAAAAGGATCTCACAGAGCTCGCAGAGTTCTCAGAGAAAAAAATAGTACTAAGCTAAAGAAT
>Ga0209743_1000274_pt1 | contig 19469 bp, 15 predicted proteins | sample OlaalgELextract2_FD_187378 | JGI IMG/M metagenome (GOLD analysis project Ga0209743, IMG submission 187378) | Olavius algarvensis symbiont microbial communities from Tuscany, Italy - Type G ELBA extract 2 (SPAdes) (version 2) | ecosystem: Host-associated > Annelida > Digestive system >...
AGTTTTAGGGAACTAGGCCTATAAAAGGAGTGATTTTAGTAGTACTTATATCAAAAAAAGTCAAGTAGTATTTTATCTTATCATGCTGATATAATGAGAATTTTTACGTTTATGCGTCCACTCTATAGCTTTAATCCGCCAAAAATTACAGAGTTTATTTTGTCGCAGAATACCTAGTCCTCTGGGCCAGGTCAGAGCCAATCGGCTATGCCGCGAATCTGCTGCAAGCGGGAGCGGAATGATGGAATACTGGAATGATGGAATGCTGGGTTTAGTGGACTGGGATCTATTTTTATAAGGATGTTCCGGATCAGTTTTAAAATCAGATCGTCATCCGTTTTCGATTCCCAATATTCCATTATTCCACCATTCCATTATTCCACTCGGAGTCTTAAGTGAACTCCACCCTTTGGGGTGAAATCAAAGCCGGGTCCTCTGGGCCCGGATCTTTACTTTGACCGTTTTCGGCCGCCCCCCGACGACTGACCGCCTGCGGAATAAACAACTGGGCCCAATGGCCGGAACACCGGTTTACCGCTGTTCTGGTCGCTGTGCCAAATCAAAATCCTTGTTTTGCAGGACTTCCAGGGCCTGCCGGCCATTTTCCACCCGGTGTCCAACGGCAAGGGATATTTTTCTATCTATCTGTTTTTTAGTTTTGGCCGGCAACTTTGGAAGTTAAATCTAAACCTGCTAATTTGGGTAAAAATGCTAAACGTCAATTGACCTGGGATAGCCAGGGAATGGTCTCGATGAAGCATGCATGAGTTAACAGCACTAAGGGGCCGAATTCAGTTTCGTGGGAGATTATTGGGGAATATATTTGAGTTGCAGGCCAGGTTGCTGCCGGTTCATGCCGCAATCCAGCGGGGCGCAAAAATTCGCTCCACTGTTGATTCAACATCTAAAGATCTGCCGTACGTATGCATGGCGACTCAATTAGCGTTCAAACTGCAGTTCCCGGCCATCGCACGAGGAAATTGATGACCCAAAGAAGGGATGCCTTCCGGCAATCAGTTTCGCTATTTGGTATTCGTACGGGGAAATTTTCGTCGATCATCTCCGCTGCGTCTGTCTTTGCCGCTTCTGCGTTCCGGGATGTAAAGCGTGTAGGAATAATATCGGCGCCCTGGACCACACCGCCGGCCGCCATTGTCTTTAGAGATGACCTGCTCCGAAATATCACTGTTTATCTTTTGCATGGTTTAGACCGAATTGGAATGATCAGATATTAAATGAATCCGCCGGTCGCACACCGAATACTGTGTAATTTGAATTACAAAGCATTTTTCATGCCATTATTTCGGGACTTCTGCGATGAAATATTTTGGCTTGATCTATCAGTCTATTTTTGTTTTAAATTTAAATATTACAATTAGTTACATTGATTTCACATATTGCAGAGTAATGCAACGCGGTGTTTCCGCCCTATCTAAGGATAGCAGACCCAGTCAATATATGGAAAATATGACATAATATAGGGGAAAAAATTTTCCCACCGCTTAACGATAAATATATCACAGAACGTTGGGAATTAATCTGCAGGGCCGGCTGGCGGTTTTATACCCAAATCCCTTATTTTGTACAGCAGGGTTTTGTAGCTGATGTTCAATACCTTAGTTGCTTTACTGCGGTTCCAGCCTGTTTTTTTGAGGACGTAGGCAATCACTTCCCGTTCCACATGATCCATCGCTTTTTTCTTTATTTTTTTCAAAGATAGTGTCGAAAGATCCGGTGGCTGCCGAATGTCGAATCCCAGAAAATCCGCGGTGGACGGCGTGTGGTCGACCGAAGGCGGCCGGTCGCCGTCAGGGCTTGGGACCGGCGGGCCTATCAGCATGTTATCCAGGCTGTCTTCACTATTGCCCAATATCATCAAACGCCTCAGTACGTTTTGCAGCTCGCGGACATTGCCGGGCCAGTCGTAAGCTACGAGTTTGTCAATGGCTGTCTGGCTTGGCTTTAGGAGCTGTTTGCCGTCGAATTGGGCCGTAAAAACCTTGACGTAGTGGTCAATGAGATGGGGGATATCATCGGTACGGTTGCGAAGCGGTTCGATATGTATTTTGATCGTACTCAACCGGTAGTACAGGTCTTCCCTGAACTCACCGTTCACCATATCTTTTTCAAGCTCATGGTTGGTCGCGCCGACAACCCAGGCGCCCATTTTGACCGATCTTTCAGAACCCAGAGGACTGAAATCGCCGCCTTGCAGGACGTGCAACAGCTTTGCCTGCAACGGCAATGACATATCCCCGATTTCATCCAGAAACAAAAGGCCCCCGGCTGCCTGCTCGAATTTGCCGCGCTTGCGTCGATCGGCACCGGTAAAGGCACCCTGCTCGTAGCCGAACATCTCACTTTCCAACAATGTGTCCGGCAAAGCGGCGCAATTGACTTTGACAAACGGTTTACCGATCCTGTTTGATTTCTGGTAGAGATTCTGAACAACCAGCTCTTTGCCCACGCCGGTTTCGCCATAGATAACCGTATTCAATCCGGTGTCTGCAACCTGATCGATCAGTGCTCTGATTTTTTGGATATTCTTACTGACACCAATAATTTTAGAGTCCATGTGAAGTTCGCAAGCCTGTTGTGGTCAAATTAAAGATATAGAAACTCTATTATTTAGGTTTCTGTCGCAGACGAAAATGGAATAATTCTTGAGTTTCGATCGAAACTGATTGCCATGCCGCTCGACTCCGCTCGCAAGACTTCACCGGATGCTTTAATTAGTGCTCTGCCGCCCAGCTTTTTGAGCTCCTCCAGCGAAAGGATCATATCGACTTTAACTTTCGTCCCAACGGGCAGTGGGGTTTCTGTCAACAGGTAAGCCCCGTTGGATGAAATATCGCGAGTTTGCAACGCCAGAGCGTCCGGTCTATCGGAATCGTTAGAAACCGAAACAAAGGCCTCAAGACCGAGCTCAAATCTCTCTACGCTTCTATTTTCGGCCATGTTTCTTATCCTTTGACACTTTCCGCAGAAAATTTACAGTGGTTCAACTTTAATTTCAGTTGCTTGGATAAAATCATGATGTCACCGCGAATTACTGACCTTATCGATTATCAACGATTTTTACAATAGCAAAGAAGACGATATCCCCCACGTCTTTTGTGCTATCATGCTGTTTATCTAATATTTTGAGAGAAATCAATCGGCCAAAGGTAGTATTTTTCACCCTAATTTCAGATCCCGAAGTATTAGATAAAGTGCGTTTAGTCACCCAAAAGTACTAATACCCGAATATAAGGCCCAACTGACTAAAGGTATTTTGCCGCCCACAATGCCGCCTGGAGACGATTGGGAACGTTGATTTTATTATAAATGTGATACACATGGGTTTTTACGGTATTGGTACTGATTCCCAAAAATTTTGCAATTTTTCGGTTTGAAACTCCCGAGCCGATCATGATTAGTATCTCTTTTTCTCGCAACGTTAAAAAGGTTCCGCCGCCATCGCCGGCCTCTTCTACCGACTCAACATCATCGTCGGCATCGCGGGACTGAAAAAGGCACTTAACCAGAAGATCGCGCGATAACCACAGCTCCCCTTGCAATATTGCGTTCACGCCTTTGCTGAGACTGGCCACCGGATCTTTATCGAAAAAAACCCCGCGAACCCCGCAATTGACCAGGTCGCTGCGGATTTGATGGCCGGTTGCGACGTTGAATAAAGCGGCCATGCATCGGCTGCCGTCGGCCTCGGCGATATCTCGGATTTTAGACCACTGTCCGGCCGGGCTGCCGCCCAAACAATCCAGCAAAATAAGACATTCCGGCCCTTGCTGCGTGTTCAGCAGTTTTTTCAAATCAGCATTGGAAATATCGACGCAGGACAGCCCGGATTTACGCTCCAGGTGCCATGCAATGAGTTCATTTTGCAGTTTCAAAGGACCGTATAAATAAACCTGCGGTGCCGATGCACTGTTCGATTTCGATTTTGTGTTTGTCATCCCTGCCGAACTTCATTTCATGCTGAATTATTAAAAATATCATATTGTTATACATACTATTGATACCAAATACAGCTGGATTTGTCAACCTTAAGGGCAGAATTAAACCTTTTAGTCCAAACCTGCCAGACCGGGTCATCAAAGTTTGGGTGAACATCTCAAAAGAAGTTCCGATTGAGGCCCGTACGGTCTATTCCCGCAGTGCGGCACAATTTTTTGATGCTTAGATCAAAATCAGAATTTTAATAATTGCATTAACACTTAAGATTTTTGCAGTTTGTACCAATATAGATACTATGTTTTTGTATATTGCGGATAAATCTCCAAAAATTGAAGAATTCAGTTGTTAGATTGAAATAAAAACAACCTTTTTTTAAGCGAGAGTGGCGGAACCACCCGAAACTGATTTATGAAATTGGCGAATTTTTCGATCCTTCAGTTAGACTATTTAACAATTTATGTTGATAATCAGTATTTTTAGGCTTTTTGAATTAATAAGATAGCGTTTTTTGGGGCCATGCCGACCAGACTGCATTTTTAACAAATTATGAGCTGCGCGGAGATTAATTTTGACAAAACGCGATGAAATATCATCAACCGAACGGTTACTTGATCTGATTCGAGACAATGAAAAAGAGGATATAAAGCTCCTTGGCCATCGCTCTCAAAAGTCAATCAATCGTCGCTTGAAGGGTATTTTCAGCAATCCGGTATCCTTTAAAAAATCGGTTTCGGTGGGCGTAGATCTGGGACATGATGACCTCAAACTGATTAAAATCCACCGGATATCGGATCATAAATTTGAAATGCTCGAGTATGCCAGGGTGCCGTTCGAGTCGGATATCGACAGAGATAGCCCCAAATTTTATCAGTTTTTAAGACCGGTTCTGGCCAATTTTTGCAATGGTACTAAAACTCCTGATATCTGGTGCACCATATCTTCCGCCAGAGTTGAAACCCGCCGGATCCGAATTCCAAAAGTGGCCCCAAAGCAACTCCCCAATTCCGTATATTGGTCGTTTCAGAAAATTATGCCTTTCAATGAAAAGGATAATTTATTTGATTTTGAAATGTTGGGAGAAGTTGAAGATGGAAACTCGACCAAAATTGACGTTATGGCTTACACCGCCATTCATTCGGAAATAAAAGATCTCAGGGATCTTTTCAATAAAGCCGGCTTTCCGTTAACCGGCATTTCAATCGTTCCATTCGCCTTTCAATCACTTCTGCGAGCAGGACGCATCGATACCCAGGAAGATCATGTCGCCAGTTTGTACATCGGCCGTGATTGGTCTCGCATCGATATTTTTTCTGAGGGAAATCTCATGCTTTCCCGCGGAATCAAAGCTGGTATGAAAACCATGATCGAGGCCCTGAGAACCGAAATGGAAGGCAATCTATTTGAACTTTCCCTAACCAAATCCCATACTGATGACTCCGCCCGGATCGAAGTTGCTAAAGAAGCGCTTAACCATGAGATCAGCCAGGCAAATCAGCTATTTTTCGGTGCTGTTCATGATGCTCCGCCGTCAGTCTTGGGCACAGGACAGCGTGATCCGAAAGAAGACAAAATTTTCAAAATGATCCTGCCGGCTCTGGAACGCCTGGTTCGGCAGGTCGAGAGAACCCTGCGGCATTTCACCATGAACTATGAAAACGCCCGGGTGACTAAGATATACACATCCAGTGGGGTAAATCCGCATCAACGAATTATTAGCTATATTGGCGAGGAACTCGGAATTCCCACCGAAACCTTAAATCCGTTCATGGACGGTCCCAATTTTTTATCACTAATCCCAAGTCCTGAACACATATCGGAACAAAGTTCTTTTGTGCCGGCGATGGGTATGGCGCTTTCCAGCAACACGCTGACGCCCAATTTTTTATGTACCTATAAGGACAAGCAGAAAACCATTAGAAATCAACGGGTAAACCGCACCATTATTGCCGGTTTTTTTCTCGTGATGATTCTGTGTGTGGGGATTTCATTTTTGCAGAAAAGAACACTTGATGCAAAAGAATATCAAAAACTCCAAGCCCGACAGCGGCTCGAAAACATTGCCATTCGGGTCGATCAAAATCTGGTCTTAAAGCTGGTTGAAGCCATCCGGTCCAAAAACCAGGAGATCCGACGAATCGGCAAAAAATACGTCGGACTGGCCGTTGTCGGCGAAGTCACGGATTTAACACCGCCAAACGTGCGTTTGTTGAATCTGACTGCATTGCTGAGTGATGGCGAGACCGAGAAAAAGTCAGATAAAAGCCGGGTCTTGGTCCTAAATGGTGTTGTCAGTGGAAATCGGATGTCCTTGGAGTCGACTCTGGCCGCATACTTGATTGAACTCAACAATTCGCCTCTGTTCGAAAAACCCGAGATCAGTAAAAAGTCTTTCGAGTTACACCGCGGAATCGAGGTATTGAAATTCACAGCCAGCTTGAAAATAGCATAAAACGCCATGAAAAATAACCTGTCAATGCTGCCGAATCAGAATTTGATCTATTTCCTGCTATGTGGTGCAGGAGTGATTGCTTTTATTTTTTTAATTATCATTCCGAACCAGAACGCCTCAGCTGATCTGGACCAGGATATTACGATGCTCAACAGTCACATCGAGCAGCAGCAGATACTGCGACCCGTATTTGACAGCCTTTTGGAGCGTGCCAAAAGAAAAAATCCGTCGACGTTGCCCGCAACAAAATTGGAGAAACTTGATCGTGGTGATATCAATAAAATTTCCGGAGTGTTACAGGAAACTGCAGGCCGATACGATCTTAAGATTGTGGATTTTAGGACGGATGCCAATGAGATTGTAAATAATTCCGGTTATTTGCTGATTAAGGTGCACGCTACCGGTGATTTAATGAATTTTCGCAGATTTTTATTTGAATTGGGAGCATTTCCGGCGTTGGAGCAAATCGAAGAAATAAATATTCGGGCAATTGAAGGAAGCCGGGAATTCAATCTCACGATCCGAATGGCGCAGCAATCATAGAATAGAGGACCCGTCTTCGCTCTTCGAGCTACGCCGCGGCACGCAGAAGAGACATGACGGATGGCAGATGAATGAATTCGGAAAGCGGAATATGAACCGGGTATCTTGTAGCCCGTAACCCGCAACCCGTAACCCGTAACCCGTAACTCGTAACCCGTAACCCGTAACGCGAATTATGTCTACCAGAGAAAAAGTAATCGTTGGCCTGATGATGCTGGCCGTAATTTATGGTGTTTACACGGTTTTTTTTTCAGCACCACAAGAAGAGACAGCCTCTTTGAACGGAAGTGGTAAAGATTTGGAAACACTTAATTTATTTATCTCCAAAATTGCTGATAAAACCAATGACGGCCTTTCCGAGGCCCAGGTCTATGCGTTGCAGAAAGCTCAAGCTGGCTGGAAACAGGATCCAATGATGACAATTGAGCCCAAATTGACCCAGGAAGAAATAACGGCCCGCAAGCCCCTTGTTCTAAAAAGCCAAATTCTGTACACCGGATTTTTGCAGATGGGGGACAAACGCCTGGCAATTCTCAATGGTATCGAACATGAAATCGGAGACCGATTGGAGCCTGATGGTTTAATTGTGCGAAATATCTTTCCGAATCATGTTGTTGTCGGTTCACCGGATATAAAAAGCAAGAAGCTGATCCTGCCCATGGAGGAAATTGAATAGGATTGAGGTTTATGGCCAAATTTAATCGAATATTCGTATTATTTGCAGCAAGCCTTGGTTTGCTCATTGCAGCCGCACTCATCACCAGCTGCTCGGCGAAAAAGGATCTGAAAGATGTTAAGGATCCGTTTTATGAACAGTGGCGGGTTAAGGCCGAAGAATCCAAGGGCCAATCTGCGGTTGAGCCTCCCATGGTTGATGAGGAGCCGTTTGAAATCGCCGGACGGAAGGAAATGGAAGATCTTGAACCCGAGCTGCATAGATCGCTGCCCTCCCGTAAGATCAGCCTCAAAATGAACAGTATTGAAGTATCGGTGCTGTTGCGGGCGTTGGCCAAGGCCGCTGACCAGAATATTATTCTCAACGAAAAAGTAAGTGGAAAAATTGATATTAATATCCACCAGGCACCCTGGGATCAGGTCTTTTTGGGAATCTTAAAAACCCACAACTTGAGCTACGACTGGGCCGGGGAAATCATACGGATAATGACCGCCGATGACCTGGAGGCGGACATCCGACGCAAAGCTCGCAAGAGAGATCTTATTATGGCCCGGTCACCGTTGACCAGAATCGTGTCGGTCAAATATATGGAGGCTGATAAACTTCAATCGAATCTCGAAAAATTTATTTCCGTCGACAAGCGCGGCAACCCGGTTGGATCAATTCTAGTGGATGAGCATTCCAACTCTTTGATAGTCCAGGCCCTTAAAAGGGATATGGATAACATTCTGGCGATCGTCAACAGGCTCGATCGGCCGACTCCCCAGGTGCTGATAGAGGCATACATCGTTGAGGCCAACAAGGATGTCGCCCGGGAACTGGGAGTCCAGTGGGGAGGAATTTATGCCGGCAAAAGTGGAGATAAGCAGGCGATCGTGACCGGGCAGCAATCGATAAGCTCCGGATCAGGGGATAATCAAACATCAGGGGCGACCCTCGGTGAGCCGGTCAACGTGACCTCGGGCTCGGTGGTCAACCTGCCGGCCAATCCGCTAAGCGGCTTTAGTCCCATGACGCTCGGTCTCATCTATACCCGACTTGGGGAATATTTGCTGTCGGCCCAGCTGTCGGCCTTGCAGGATCAAGGTAAGCTTCACATATTATCGAGTCCTTCCATCACCACCCTGGACAATCAGAATGCCTACATCGAAAGCGGTCAGGATGTTCCTTACCAGTCGGTGGAAGACGGAGAAGTGAAAGTGGAGTATAAAAAAGCCGTTCTGCGACTGGATGTGACGCCCCACGTAATTGACGCCGAAACCCTCAAAATGATTATCAAAGTCAACAAAGACGAGCCTGATTTTTCCAGAACCGTGCTCGGCAACCCGACGATTCTCACTAAAAAAGCGGAAACCAATGTCATCCAGAATGACGGGCAGACCATCGTCATCGGCGGTCTGAGCAAAGAGTCCTCGAGCCGCAGTAAAACGGGAACCCCATTTCTGGAGGATATTCCCGGCCTGGGCTATCTATTCAAACGCAAAAGCAGCGCTGACCAAATGGAGGAACTGCTTATTTTTATTACCCCACACATCCTGAAACCGAGAGCTTCAGGAGGATGATATCGGCAACCGGGGGCCATCAGTGATAATTTGCAGCCGAGATTGATGGTGTTGCTGGAACGTGATGTTAGCAATGAACTAAAAATGGATTACTTTAAACTACTTAATCTAAATAAAGAGCCTTTCTCCAATTCGCCGGATCCCGAGTTTTTTTTTCATTCCAGCCAACACTTGGGTTGTCTGCAGAAATTAGAGCTGTCCCTGCTGCTGCGCCGGGGGCTGAATGTGGTCACCGGTGATGTCGGTACCGGTAAAACAACTTTATGCCGCCAACTCATCCGCCGCTTTTCGCAAAAAGAAGAGGTTGAAACCCATCTCATCCTGGATCCGCATTTCCACAATGCCGCTGGATTTCTGGCCGTTGTGACAAAAATGATAACGGGCAAAAAGCTGCCGGAGGGTTGCAACGATTGGCAAGCTAAGGAATTGATAAAGCAAACCCTTTTCCACAAAGGTGTGGATGAAGGTAAAACCATCGTGCTGATCATTGACGAAGGTCAAAAGATACCGTCATTTTGCCTGGAAATTCTGCGCGAGTTTCTAAACTTTGAAACCAACGAGTATAAGCTGCTGCAAATCGTCATCTTTGCCCAGCAAGAATTTGAAGACACGATTGGCAATTATCCTAATTTCGCCGACCGAATCAATTTGTGCCATCGGCTTAAGCCACTGAACTTTCGCGATACACGGTCGATGATCAATTATCGTTTTGAAAAATCAAGCGGCTCTCACAAAAATTCGAACCTGTTTACGTTCCCGGCATTACGGGGGGTTTATCGCAACACCGGTGGATACCCGCGCAAAATCATTAATCTGTGTCACCAGAGCATTTTGGCGATGATCATCCAGAATCGTTCCAAATGCGGCCGGCACCTGGTAAATACCTGTGCCCGCCGGGTGTTTACTAAAAAAAACCGTCGCACCAGACTCTTTCGTGCCGGGGCAATAGCCTTGGGAGCGATGGCTTTGGCCGCATTGTTTTTTTTCCCTCCCGTCCGATTTCAAATGCTGCAAAATCAGGGCGCCTGGTCATTGAAGACATTTTTATCAAAGGCCGGCAATCAGGCTGACCGCGTTCAGGCTGCTGAATCAATACCCCGGATGGCGGACGCCCAAATCGCCGCGACGCTATTTGCCGGCCGATCTAAAAAACGAATTGACCCTGCCGGTTCGTTTAGCACTGACTTGGGAATTGCGGCTGAGGCGTCAAATGATCAAAATCAACCCTTTACGGGCGAATCGGCGACTCCGGCGAAAGCGTCGGCATTCATCGAAGATCCTATCGATGAGGGACTATTGGTGCAACTGCCGGATCTTTCTGAAAAGACTGCCAGAGCACCGCTTGCGGCCGCCGCCAATAAGACATCCGGCGATGTGCAACCGCAAAATAGTTCCTTTAAGACGACCTATGCCGCCATATTGGGGCAGATTAACATTGAACGCAATGAATCCCTCTCACGCATCATCATGGGTATCTACGGCGCATTTAACTCAAAATATTTCAAATCGCTCATTCTGGCCAATCCCGACATCGAGGACCCCGACCGGGTTGACGTCGGCCACACCATATCGGTGCCGGCGATTCCGGCCAGGGTGAGGCCCCTGAACTCCCCGGTATGGTGGGTTAAAATTGATGAAAGGGACACCCTTGAAGCTGCTTTTAATCTGCTGCGCAAGCATCCGAAAAACACTCCGGGAGTGCGTTTGATCCCTTACTGGAATCCGTCGGACGGCACCCGCTTTGCGGTGCTGCTGGATAAGCTCTTCAAGGACGAAAACACGGCCCGCAATCATTTGCAGCAGCTGCCGGCAGCGCTGGCGTCTAATTCCACGATTTTATCAACGTGGGAAAAAGAAACCGTTTATTTTTCAAACCCGTATTTTAATTGAAATTAGAAATTCGATTTCCAACAAGAGATAAACATTGAGAGTAAGAAAAAAATTAGGCGAAATTTTGGTCGAGGGCGGACTGCTGACTCAAAAACAGTTGGAAGAGGCCCTGCCGTTTCAAAAAAAGAGCAATTTGAAGCTGGGACAATTCCTGGTTCGAGAAGGAATTGTCAACGAAAGCCAGATTGTCGATCTGGTTTCGAACCAACTGCGCCTTGAAAAATATCAACCTCACGAATATTCGGTGGACGTGGAATTGGCTGAGCTGCTGCCGGCTGATACGGCCCACAAGTACCAGGCGGCACCCCTTCAAAAAAATGGACAGCTGTTGACCATCGCCATGATGGATCCTCTGGACATCAATGCCCTGGATGCCATTGAACTTTACACCAATTGTGAGGTTGAAGCCATCATCTGCACCGAACAGCATTTGAACCAATTGCTCAACAGTCTTTACGGCACTTATGCCGGGATCGGCGGTGTGCTGGAAGACATGGAAGAGATGGAAATCGACGAGTCTGCCGATGAGAAGGCGTCGATCACAGAGGATGTGGAAGTCAGCTCCCTGCAAGGCATGGCAGAGGAAGCGCCGGTTGTCCGATTGGTGAATTCAATTTTATCCCAAGGGGTGCGGGAGGGGGCCAGCGACATCCATATCAGTCCGGAAAAAAAGACCGTGCAGGTCCGGTTTCGAGTAGACGGTCGGCTGCACGAAGTACCGGCACCGCCCAAATCAATGTTTCTGCCGATTATCTCGCGGCTTAAAATTCTGGCCAATATGGATATTGCCGTATCCAGGATTCCCCAGGACGGACGTTTTACCGTCAAGATGAAGAATAAAGACATCAATATCCGCGCCTCCACCATTCCGTCTATTTACGGGGAAAACATGGTGCTGCGGTTGCTGGATACCAGCAACAGCATCTTTTCGCTCAAACGTCTGGGCATGAGCGAAAAGGACCAGAAAAAAATTGAATCCATGATCCACAAGCCCCATGGTATGATCCTGAGCACGGGACCCACCGGCAGCGGCAAAAGCACCAGTCTGTACTCGATTTTAAAGCAGCTCAATCAGCCGGATATCAATATCATCACAGTGGAAGATCCGGTGGAATATCGCATTGACAAAATCCGCCAGGTTCAGCTGAACACCAAGGCCGGGATGACTTTCGCCAGTGGATTGCGCTCAATTCTGCGCCAGGATCCGGATGTGATCATGGTGGGCGAGATTCGCGACTCCGAGACTGCCAATATTGCCGTCCAGGCGGCATTGACGGGCCACAGAGTGTTGAGCACTCTGCACACCAATGATTCGGCAGGCGCGATCACACGATTTGTGGATATGGGAATCGAGCCTTTTCTGGTGGCTTCCGTGATGATCGTGACCTTTGCCCAGCGCCTGGTGCGTACCATATGTCCGAGTTGCAAAACCAGTTACCATCCGTCGGATGAAGCGCTGCAATTCTGGGGGCTGGAAAATTGGGATAGCGCGAATTTTCAGCAAGGGCAGGGGTGTTTCAGCTGCATGCAAACGGGATACAAGGGCCGAACCGGCATTTATGAAGTGCTGATCGTCGACGATATGGTGAAAGATCTAATATTGAAGCGAAGTTCGGCGCATGAGATCAGCCGGGTCGTCAAGCAGGCCGGCAAGTTTACGACGCTGAAAGAGAATGCGGCTGATAAAGTGATTCAAGGAATAACATCCCTGGAAGAGGCGGCATCGGCGGTGATGGTTTAGGGGAGGCTTTACTGTAATTGGTGCTTAGCGGTACCATATCGACAATTTGTTGTCGATGTTAACGGAGTCATTGTTTTTTAAAAGTGATAAATGATCTAAAATTTCAAATGACTAAAATGAACTAAAATTGTGGAATACTATCTTTTTAAAATCAGACCGTTCGGCAAAAAAGCTCACGACAGGTAGAATTCGTTAACTTTAGGCATTTTAGCCCATTTTAGCCAATTTAGGCATTTGCCCCCTGGGAATCGCCCCTCCGGGGCCACTTTTTTGCAGTAACCATAAGAAGGCAAGACAGAGATCATTATGCCCACATTCAGCTATCATGCCATTACCGAGGCGGGATCATCCACCAAGGGTGAGATCGATGCCGAAAGCGCCGATAGGGCCGGCAGCCTGCTGGCTTCCCAGGGGCTGATTCCCACCCGGATCAAGGAAGAGCGGGGCGCCGCTGCCGGTTTCCAGTTGGGAAGCATGTTTGAATTTCTGTCGCCGGTCAAGGCACCGGAACTGATTCTTTTCACCAAGCAGTTCAATACCTTGATTCGCGCCGGTGTGCCCATGCTGTCCCTGCTGAAGGTTTTGGAGGAGCAGACCGAGCATCCCCGGTTGCGTAAGATTCTGGGGGTTGTTCACCAGGACATTAAAGAGGGATCCAGCCTGCATGAAGCCTTTTCCAGGCATACAAGCGTTTTTCCGCCCCTTTTCTGCAACATGCTCAAAGCCGGCGAGGCGAGCGGTGCATTGAATGAAGTGCTGGACCGTCTGACATACATTATCGAACATGAGCACAAGGTGAAATCGGATATTAAATCCGCACTGATGTATCCGATCATCGTGGTTTGCTTTTTGGTTATTGCTTTTTTTGTGCTGCTGACAGGCGTCATTCCCCGTTTCGTGGGCATATTTAAAAATGCCGGTTTGACACTGCCGCTGCCGACTCAGATTTGTATGCTCATGTACGAATTTTTGATCGGGAACTGGTACATCGCACTCGGTATTGTGGTGGCCGGGACGGTCGGGCTGGTTTTATATGTCCGCGGTGCAAGGGGCAAGGTCCTATTTTACAAAGCGGTGATGAAGCTTCCGATCGTGGGGCCGTTGTTCGTCAAAAGCGCCATCTCCCGTTTCGCCAGCATCTTCGCCATTTTGCAGGCCAGCGGGATCGATATCCTCCAGACGATGGATATCTTGTCGCTCACAATCGGTAATGCCGCCATTTCCGACGAACTGGATGGGATTCGAAATCGTTTGGCAGAAGGGCACGGTATCTCCGGCCCCTTGAGTTCAGCCCAGTACTTCACCCCCATGCTCATCAATATGGTGGCTATCGGCGAAGAATCCGGCAACCTGGAAGAATTGATGCAGGATGTGGCCCAGCATTACGACATCGAAGTCGAGTTTGCCATGAAGAAATTATCCGAAGCCATCGGTCCCATTTTGACCGTCGGCCTGGCGGCCGTGGTCGGCTTTTTTGCGATGGCGATATTTCTGCCCATGTGGGACCTGACGTTGATGGCAAAGTAGTCGGCTGGGAGGCTGGGAGGCTGGGAGGCAGGGAAGCTGGGAGGCTGGGAAGCAGGGAAGCTTGGAAGCTGGAAGGCTGGGAAGCTGGGAGGCTGGAAGGCTGGGAAGCTGGGAAGCTGGGAAGTTTGACGGCAATTGAATCATCGCTGCAAGGTGGCGGGATAAAAGATCTCAGGACTTTGAAATTTATGAAAAAAGCGGCTTAAGCCTTCAAGCTTCCTGGCCTTAAGCCTTCAAGCTTCCTGGCCTCAAGCCTTCAAGCTTCCTGGCCTCAAACCTTCAAGCATAAGTTTAGGCACTAAAATTATTGTTCCATGAAACAATCGCGCTTCTACATAAGCCTGTACATAATTATCCCGTCTATTTTTACCGGGCTAACCATCTTTTCGGCGATCGTGTCTTTTCGGCTGACCAAGTATGGCGTGATCCATGGCCTGGAACCGGCTCATCCGATTTTCTGGTTTATCCTGATTATCGGTTTACTGACCTATGTGGCCGGTTTTGCTCTGGTGCGGATTATTTTAAAGCCGGTTGATCAATTCGTCGAAACCGCCAGCAAAATACCTGCCGTATCAGCTTCTGAAAAAACCGGCAAAAAGAACTGGACGGTTGACAGAATTCAGCAATACTCCAATGTTTTCGATCAGGTCACCTCGGTCCTCAGCCGCATGGATGCGCGTCATTATTTCCCGGGCATTGTCGGAGAAAGCATGACCATGCGGGGGCTGTTAAGCCTCATCAGAAAAGTTGCACCGACGACTTCTACGGTTCTCATACTGGGTGAAAGCGGCACCGGCAAAGAACTGGTCGCCACCGGAATACACGAAAACAGCGAACGTAAGGCCAAACCCTTTATCAAGTTGAATTGCGCCGCCATTCCCGCAGAATTGCTGGAAAGTGAACTCTTTGGTCATGAAAAAGGTGCCTTTACCGGGGCCAACAAGTTTAAGCCCGGGAAATTCGACATGGCCGATGGCGGAACCCTTTTTCTCGATGAAATCGGTGACATGCCTTTCGATTTACAGGCTAAAATTCTGCGGGTGCTGCAGGAGCAGGAGTTTTACCGGGTGGGCGGTGACAATACGATCAGAGTCGATGTGCGCATCGTCGCCTCCACCAATAAAAATCTTGAAAAAATGGTGCAGGAGGGTACTTTCCGGGAGGATCTATATTATCGATTGAATGCCTTTACCCTCCACTTGCCGCCCTTAAGAGAACGAAAAGAGGATATTCCCCTATTGGTCGACCATTTTCTGCAAACCGATCCGAATAAAATTGATATATCGTCTGTTGCCATGCAGATGCTGGTGGCCTTTTCGTGGCCCGGCAATATCCGTGAACTGAAAAATACGGTTGAAAGCGCCGCGGTCATGGCCGAAAACGGCTATATCGAGCCCGCTCAGCTATCCAGCAAAATTACGGGCGATTTTGACGGCTGCCGCCAATCGGACGTGAGATTGCCGGTCAACATCCCGCTCGACGAACGGATGCGGGAAATAGAAAAAAGCATGATCATCGAAGCCCTCCGAAAAACCGGAGGGGTGCAAGTGCGGGCAACTGAACTGCTGGGGATCAACCAGCGCAGTCTGTGGCATCGCATCAAAAAGCACAATATCGATGTGAAAGGCATAAAAAATAACCGAAATTGAAAGATTCAGCCGGTTATATGCTACATTTTTTGGAGCAAATTGTATGGCGCCAATAAAATTTGCGGTTGATCAAATTTAAAATATATATTAAAATATTTGATATTATTATAAAAAATATTAATGACTTTGATGCTATGGTTGTACTGGCACTATTTATGCATAAAAATTCATCAAATTGTTTAATAAAAATTGCAGTCTAAATAAAATTGGAGGAACAACATCATGAAAACGCCAAACCCATTAAGCAATCAGGAAGGTTTTACGCTGGTCGAAATCATAGCGGTTTTGATTATTTTAGGCATCCTGGCCGCGGTAGCCGTGCCGCGCTATATCGACCTGGAGTCCAGCGCCAAAGAGAGAGCGATCGATGCGGCAGTGGCCGAACTCAACGGCAGGGAAAGTTTGATCTGGGCGGATGTTAAAATATCCGGCACCGGATTTACGGATGATAGTGCCGTCACGGGCGCAACTGCTTACAGCACAGACCTTGGCTCTGATTACACCTGGTCGGTGGCCGCAGGTGCCGGCGGCGGAACGCTTGATTTTAAAGGCAAATCTTATGTTTTGTCGCGCACCGGCTCTGACAACAACAAACCGGGAGTCTGGTCGAGATAATTCCGGCATTAAACCACCACTTCCAGTGCTAAACCCGAAGTGGTTCTACCGTTCCGGTGAGGGGCAAATGACGCTTGAAAAAACTCGAAACCCGAAATTTGAAATCCGAAACAAACTTCAAATTCGAATATCCGAATGTTCAAAACCGTCAAAAAAAGGCGGTGAAAGCAGTGCGTAAAAATTGATCAACCTGCTTATCGATAGATTGCCGATGGGATCAGAGTTTGTTTTTGTCATTGGTATTTTATTTGGTCGCAGAAAACCTGGTCCTCTGGGCCAGGTCAGAGTCCCTCGGCTATGCCGTGAATCTGCTGCAAGCGGGGGCGGAATGATGGAATATTGGAATACTGGAATGCTGGGTTTAGTGCAACGGGATCCAATCGTATAAGGATGGCACGGATCAGTTTGTAAAATCAGACCGTCATCCGCTTTGTATTCCCAATATTCCATTATTCCACCATTCCATTATTCCATTTGCAGTCCAAGGTAAACTCCACCCCTCTGGGGTGAACTCAAAGCCGGGTCCTCTGGGCCCGGATCTTTACTCATTCGAAATTGTTTCGTGTTTCGTGCTTCGGATTTCGGATTTTAATCGCTGCGCCGGGTGCCAGTCGCCGCACCGGACCAGGCCTGATTTCAACGTTTTTTACCCCAATGGCCGACGCCAAGCGAAGAGAGCTGCAAATTATTAGCAGCTCTCTTTGTTTTTGAGCCTTGGATCGTGCCATCCACCCGGGAATATCACTTTCAAATTCAGTTCCAGATTAAATCCTGACTTCTGATTGATTGCATCTTGCCCACGGCATTTCCTGTGTTATATTGTTGAATACTCATGCAGAAAGGACAAACGATATGAAGCTTGCAGTCAGCGGCAAGGGTGGCGTCGGCAAAACGACATTTTCATCTTTATTGATACGGTCTTATAACCAAATGGGCAAACGGGTGCTGGCCATCGATGCCGATCCGGATGCCAATCTTGCAGCCGGTGTCGGGATTGAAGATGCGGATCGCATCGTTCCGATCGCCGAGATGAAGGAACTTGTCCTGGATAGAACCGGGGCCCAGCCCGGCAGTATCGGCGGTTTTTTCAAGTTGAATCCTAAAGTCGATGATCTGCCGGATGCACTGTCCGCAAGACTGGAAGATATCAAGCTGATGCGTCTGGGCGGTGTCAAAAAGGGTGGCAGCGGCTGTATTTGCCCCGAAAGCACGCTGCTGCGGGCACTGGTCATGCACATTGTGTTAGCCCGCGACGAGGTCGTGGTCATGGATATGGAAGCTGGTATCGAACATCTTGGGCGGGCAACCGCCAAGGCTGTCGATAAGCTGATCGTGGTGGTTGAGCCGGGTCGGCGCAGCATCGATACGGCCGAACATATCCGGCAGCTGGCAGCCGAGATCGGATTAAACGCAATTGCGGTGGTCGGCAATAAGATTCGGGGTGACAAAGACCGCCGGTTTCTTGAAAGCCACTTGAATGGTTTCGAGTTCCTCGGGTTCCTGCCCTATGATGAGTCCCTGATCGAAGCGGACCTCAGCGGGATTTCGCCCTTTGACGTGGATTCTCCATCCAAAAGTCAGGTCGAATCAATGATTGCGAAAATCTAAATAATTGAAGACTGAAGATTGAAGATTGAAGATTTATGGTATCGCTTTGCTCTGTCTTTTTTATTATAATCGATCGTCTATCCTTTTACGGTATTTAAAAAGTTGACACAAACATTTTTCTTCATAAACGCCTGTATACCAACGGGTTACAAAGAAACTGAAAAATATTTTGCACTAATTACGTAACATTGAGTTGGTAACGTCCAATACCGAAAAACCAAACACGAAACACTCTTAAGTCTTCATTATCTATGGATATTGATGCCAAGACTAAAATCTTGCACCACCAAATTATTTAAATGACAGTATACCAAAATTCTTCAATCTTCAATTTTTCATTATGCCCCGTTACAAACAGCATTTTCCCCGATCCAAACGCCGTAATCGCGGCCGGAGCCGGCCTCGGGTATTAAAGCCCGGCGCGGATGCCAGGCTGAAATCCGTTTTTGCCGGCATTGGAACACCGCCCAGCCGGGAATTCAGCCCGGATCCTTTTCAGATCGATGCCCTGGCGGCGATCCAGCGAACCGACTGCCTGGTCACCGCCCCCACCGGCGCCGGCAAAACATGGATTGCCGAGCGGGCCATTGCCCGTATTCATGCCGCCGGCGGCCATTGTTGGTATGCCTGCCCATTGAAGGCTTTGAGCAATGCGAAATACGCTGAATTTTCAGCCATTTTCGGAGCTGAAAATGTCGGAATCCTAACCGGTGATCACCGGCAGAATCCGGATGCGCCGATTATTGTCGGCACCACCGAAATATTGCGCAACCAGCTCTATGATGCCATGCATCGCGGCGCTTCTCTGTCCACGGATTTTGTAATTCTGGATGAAGCCCATTTTCTGGGCGACGAGGAGCGCGGGGTGGTGTGGGAGGAAATCATGATCTATCTGCCCTCTCGAATACCCCTGCTGCTCCTATCCGCGACCATCGGCAATGCCGGCCAAATCGCCGACTGGCTTGCGAAAATTCGTTCGAGACCGTGCACGGTTGTTGAAGAAACTGTCCGACCGGTCTCGCTTTATCCTTTGTTTTTTCATCCTTCGGGCACTCTGCAGCCCTTGATGGCTCCCGCCAGATCAGGCAACCGACGAAAAAGCCTGGATAAAAAAGTCAATCAATTTATAGAGCCTGCGCATAAACTTAAAATTGATCAGAATAAATTACAAAATTGTAGGTCCAACATTTTAAATTTGGTCAATGTTCTTTGAAAAATTGGTTAAAGCAGCAATCTGCTGTGCTTCAGGTTA
>Ga0209743_1000282_pt1 | contig 19227 bp, 18 predicted proteins | sample OlaalgELextract2_FD_187378 | JGI IMG/M metagenome (GOLD analysis project Ga0209743, IMG submission 187378) | Olavius algarvensis symbiont microbial communities from Tuscany, Italy - Type G ELBA extract 2 (SPAdes) (version 2) | ecosystem: Host-associated > Annelida > Digestive system >...
GCCCAGACCGGATCTGTAAAAACTGTGCTAACACATTCGTTCCCACATGGCATTCTGGTTCAGTGCAATATTGCCAAGCAGTCGCGCCAGGGCGGGCCAAAATCCAAAATGTAACAACCCCAAACCTGGAACCCTCAGGCATACTAAGGAGCAAGAAATGAAAAAACTTTCAATCGTAATTATTTTGACCGTCAGCCTGGCGCTCGGCGGCTGCGCGGGCATGTCGGATACCGAACAGCGCACCCTGAGTGGTGCAGCCATCGGCACCGCCGCCGGTGGGATTGTTGGGGCGATCGCGGGTAACACCGGCCTTGGACTGGCAGTTGGCGCGGTCGCCGGCGCCGCCGGCGGCTATCTGTACGATCATCACGAGAAGGCCCAGAAAAAGGCGCACGATCAAGCCTACGAGCAGGGTTACGAGGCCGGCAAAAAGAGCCAATAAAAGACGACAGATGACAAAGGAAAGAAGGTGAGATGTTGGGAAGGTGTGAAGATGAGAGAAACGAACAATTCGAACTCGTATTATCATCAACCTTTAAGCTTTGTTCTTTTGCCTATTTTCAACCGACAGAAGTCAGATGACAGATGATGGACGACGGAGATAAAGCCTCAGTTATTGGTTTGATCAGAAATAAAGGATCATGGATTATGCCGCAATCGGAACCTAAAAAAAGTATTTCGTTTGATCAGCCGGGAAGCTACCGCATCCGCGTTCAGGGTCTTTTGGATGAAAGCTGGTCTGATAGACTGGGTGGTTTGCGCATCAAGGGATCCAATCTAAAGGATCAAGAAAGTACGGTCACGGAGTTAGTCGGCAAAGTGCGCGATCAGGCAGAACTGGCCGGGGTGTTGAACACTCTTTATGAGCTGCATATGACGCTGCTGTCGGCAGAGGCTCTGGACGAGGATTGAAGTTACAGGTCCTGGGAGCAGGTGTCAGATGGCAGAATCAGGAAGGTGGAGAAAAAGAAGATGAGAAGCTGAGAGGTTAAGAAGGTATGAAAGGGAAACAGCTTGCGACGAGCTCCACTCAGCTTGCTCGGAGTCCGAGCCGTCGAAGGCAGTTGAGTCGAATTAGGAAATCGAGAAGGGATATGTAAAAAATATTCTTAATTCCATATCAATGCTTCCAGGCTTCCTATCCTGCCAGCTTTCCAGCCCACTTGCCTTAATCCTTTTGCTTTTAGACGTTAACCTTTTACCTTTGACCTTTTGCCTTTAACCTTCACTTAATCAACCAAATCAAGAAGGAGGTCTAATAGGAGCACTTCGTAACCTGCTGGATTCGGAAACGGTCCAGCTAAAAAAACAATCAATTAAGAAAGGAGAAAAAAATGGCCTTACATGAAAAAGACAAAGTCAGAGAAAACCTTTTGGATGATGTGTTTGCATCCACGGACCTGTCGGTCAGCATGCCGAAATACAAGATGCCCGAAAAAGAGCATGACCCGCGCCACGCCTACCAGGTGGTGCACGACGAGCTGATGCTGGACGGCAACGCCCGTCAAAACCTGGCTACCTTCGTCTCGACCTGGGCGGAACCCGAGGTCCACAAGCTCATGGACGAGTGCATGGACAAGAACATGATCGACAAGGACGAGTATCCCCAAACCGCCGAAATCGAAGCCCGCTGCGTGCATATCCTGGCCGATTTGTGGAACTCGCCGGATGCCGCCAACACACTGGGCACCTCCACCACCGGCTCCAGCGACGCCGCCATGTTGGGCGGCATGGCCATGAAATGGCGCTGGCGTGAGAAGATGAAGGCAGCCGGCAAGCCCACCGACAAGCCCAACATGGTCTGCGGCCCGGTGCAGATCTGCTGGCACAAGTTTGCGCGCTACTGGGATATTGAGCTGCGGGAGGTTCCGTTGGGCGAAAAGTTGTACATGACGCCGGAGGCGGCCATCGAACGCTGCGATGAGAATACCATCGGCGTGGTGCCGACCGTGGGCATCACCTTTACCTGCGTCTACGAGCCGGTCAAAGCGATCAGCGATGCCCTCGATCAGCTCCAGAAAGACAAGGGGCTGGACATTCCCATTCATGTCGACGGCGCCAGCGGGGGTTTTCTGGCGCCCTTTGTGGAGCCCGACTTGGAATGGGATTTCCGCCTGCCGCGGGTGAAATCCATTAATTCCTCGGGGCACAAGTTTGGATTGGCACCACCGGGCTGCGGCTGGGTTGTTTTTCGCGACAAGGAGGACCTGCCCGACGACCTGATTTTCTGGGTCAATTACCTGGGCGGCAATATGCCCACCTTTGCGCTGAGTTTCTCGCGGCCCGGCGGCCAGATTATTTGCCAGTACTACAACTTCCTGCGCCTGGGCATGGAAGGCTACCGCAAGATCCAGCAGGCCTGCTACGACACGGCCCAGTATCTGGCCGACGAGATCGCCAAACTGGGTCCGTTTGAGATTATCTACAACGGCCGCGGCGGCATTCCGGCCATGAGCTGGTCGCTGAAAGAGGGCATCGATCCCGGTTTCAACCTCTACGACCTCTCCGACCGGATTCGTATGCGCGGCTGGCAGATTGCCGCCTACAGTATGCCGCCCAACCGGGAGGACCTGGTGATCATGCGCATCCTGGTGCGCCACGGCTTCAGCCGCGATCTGGCCAATCTGCTGGTCGATGACCTCAAACGCTGCATCGCTTACTTCGAGAAAAACCCTGTCAGCCACAAGGCTGCCGAAGAAGAATCCGGCGGTTACAAACATAGCTGATGCACGGGTCGGGTTAGGTGTGTAATTCACTGTTGTTGGTTGACGGCGGGCATTTATTACTTTTCATCGGAATTCGAAGGGTAGGTGTCGGGTGTCAGGTGTCAGGTGTCAGGTGTCAGGAGAACAAATGAAAGAGCTGAAACCTGAACACTGACACCTGAAACCCTGAGAGCACGAGCTAAATTGCCAACAATTTTGAATTGCACCCGATCAGGCGTCATTGAAAACCTAATGGGGCTGACCCGCAGGTTCAGGCCGGCCCTCCAAAACATTAAAGGAAAGCCTATCATGAATAATTTGATTCTTAATAAAATAAGGAGCGTGTCTGCGACGTCACGAGCTGTGCGCGGGGTTGGCGCCGTCGCCATCCTGGCCATATTGGTGGCTATATCCGTCGGCAGCGCCCAGGCCGCCGGGGTCGAACCGCACCCGACGCACCAAGCCGGCGAGGATGGGGGCAACGGCAGGATTCTGCTGGCCGCCAAGGACGCCAAGACGACGGATGCGGCCGAAAAGGATGCCAAGGCCAAGGCGGCTGCTCCAAAAGGACCGCCACCGAGCAAATTCTGGATCGTCAACGTTTTGCGGAACAATGCCGCCCTGACCCTTTTCCTCACGCTGGCCCTGGGCTACTACATCGGCGGCATCAAAATTGGCCACTTCAGCCTGGGCGCGGTGACGGGCACGCTGCTGGTCGGGGTCCTCATCGGGCAGCTGGACATTGCCATTTCGGGCCAGGTTAAGCATGTTTTCTTCACCATGTTTCTCTTCGCCGTGGGCTACAGCGTGGGGCCCCAGTTCGTGCGCGGGATGGCCCATGACGGCGCCCCCCAGGCCATATTTGCCGTGGTCGTGTGTGCGATCTGTCTGGCAACCACTTATATTGCGGCCAAGGTTGCCGGATTTGACGTGGGGCTTGCGGCCGGCTTTTGGGCCGGGGCCCAGACCATCTCGCCCTCCATCGGCCTGGCCACCGACGCCATCAACAATTCCGGCGTGAGCAACGCCAAGGACTTGCTCAACCAGATCCCCGTGGCCTATGCCATCTGTTATCTCTGGGGGACGATCGGCACCGGTTTGATTCTTTCCCAGATCGGACCCAAACTGATCGGTACCAACCTCGTGGAGGCCTGCAAGCAATACGCGGCCGAGATGTCCAAGGGCCAGCCCGAGGGCGGCATGAATACGGCCTGGCACCAGCTCTCGATGCGCGCCTTCGAGATCGCCGCCGCCGGCAAGACGGTGGCCGATGCGGAAGCGTTGCACGCCAAGGAGCGACTCTATATCGAGCGCATTCGGCGCGACGGCAAGATCATCGATTTCGATGCCGGCACCACCCTCCAGGCCGGTGACGTCGTGGCCGTGTCCGGGCCCACCGAGGCCCTGGTGGCCCTCGAGCAGCACGGCCAGGAAGTCGCCGACAAGGAACTGCTGGACATCCCCGTCGAATCCGTGGACCTGGTCATCACCCACAAGGACGTCAACGGCGAGACCCTGGTCGATCTGGCCAAGGAAGATTTTGCCCGGGGCGTCTATCTGCAGAAGATCACCCGCGGGGCGACCAGCGTGGATGTCCCCGTCCTGGCCCAGACCGCGGTCCACCGCGGCGACATCCTCAAACTCTCCGGTACGAAACAGCATATCGCGCGGATCGCGAAGGCCATCGGCTATGCCGACCGCCCGTCGGATGCGACCGACATGGTCTGGGTGGGCCTGTTCATTCTCGTTGCCGGCCTGATCGGGGCGCTGTCCGTGAAAATCGGCGGCGTGCCCATCACCCTGTCGGTATCGGGCGGTGTATTGATCGGCGGCCTGGTGCTGGGCTGGCTGCGCTCGGTGCACCCCACCTTCGGCCGTCTGCCGGCGGCGACCCAGTGGTTCATGAACTCCGTGGGCCTGAACGTCTTTATCGCCATCGTGGGCATCTCGGCCGGGCCGGGTTTCGTGGCCGGGCTCAAGACGGCCGGCGTGGGCCTGTTTCTCTGGGGCGTGGTGGCCACATCCGTGCCCATGCTGGTGGCGCCGCTGATCGGCAAGTACATCTTCAAGTTTCACCCGGCCATCTGCCTGGGCGTGTGCGGGGGGGCCCGCACGAGCACCGCCTCGGTGGCCATGGTGGGCGATGTGGCCAAGAGCAACATCCCCATGCTGGGCTACACCGTGCCCTATGCCGTCAGCAACACCCTGTTGACCCTGATCGGGATGATCATCGTGCTGATCTATTGATCCCATTTACGAAAGGAGTCGAACCATGAAAAGACATTTACACATTCTATTGGCTCTGATCCTAATCATCGTTGGTCTTGTCTGCGGCCCGCAACAGCGCCTGGCAGTCGCCTCTGCGGCCGATAAACTTCCCCACCTGCTGGTCCTGGCCACCGGCGGCACCATCGCCGGCAAGGCCAGTGGGATATCGGCGATTGGGTACACCGCCGGGGAGGTGACCGGCAAGGATCTGATCGCGGCCGCCCCCGGCATCGAAAAACTCGCCACGCTGAGCACCGATCAGATTTCCAACATCGGCAGCCAAGACATGAACGATGAAGTCTGGCTCAAGCTGCACGCGCGCATCAAGAAAGCGTTTGAGAAGAAAGAGGCGGACGGCATCGTGATCACCCACGGCACCGATACGCTGGAGGAAACGGCCTTCTTTTTAGAACAGGTGCTGCCCACCGACCAGCCGGTGGTGATCGTCGCCGCGATGCGGCCGTCTACGGCCGTCTCGGCCGATGGCCCGGGGAACCTCGAGGAAGCCGTGAAAGTCGCCGCACATCCCGACTCTCAGGGGCGCGGCGTGCTGGTCGTAATGAACGACACCATCCACGAAACACGCGATGTGACGAAGACCAACACCACTTCCCTCCAGACGTTCAAGTCGCCCAATGCCGGCCCGATCGGCTACGTCGACCTGGCGTCAGTCCGGTATCTGCACTCCCCCGGGAAGTATCCGCGTCCTCGGTTCAAGATCCCCGCGAAGGCGCCGATGCCGCGCGTCGACATCATCTACTCCCACAGCAACATGACTGCGGACCTGATCGACGCTTCGGTCAAAGGCGGCGCGAAAGGAATTATACTGGCCGGCGTCGGTGACGGCAACACCTCCAAGGCTGCGCTGGACACCCTTGCCGCAGCCGCCAAGACAGGTGTGTTGGTCGTCCGCTCTTCGCATGTCGGCACAGGGTTTACCAACCGCAATGCCGAGATCAACGACGACAAAATGGGCTTTGCCGCCTCACTTGATCTCAATCCTCAGAAGGCTCGCATCCTGCTGCAACTGCTGATCAGCAATGGAGTGACTGACATCGGCAAGGTCCAGGCAGCGATTGCGAAGCGCTAAGGCCGGATTGGGTCGGTCCCCGCTGCGCGCATCGACGTCAGTCCGCTTGACCGGTCATGACCGAGGGCCCGGTGCTGTGAGGATAGATCGAACGGTTTTTGATATCACCGGCCCCAGGTCACGGTTCTTCTCAGATCGCCGGCAACGACTCGGAGACAATGGTTATCCAATATAGATACATGCATATTTAATGAAGTTGAATTTTTGAATTTTAGGAGAAAATAAAATGGAAACTAAAGAACTTCAAAAGTATGACCAATTGAGCCCGTTCGAGGTCAAAGACAAGTTAATCGAACTGGCCCAGAGCCACCATGAGCGCATGATGCTCGATGCCGGACGGGGCAACCCCAACTGGGTCACCACCACCCCGCGTCACGGGTTTTTCCAGCTGGGATTGTTTGCCTTAAGTGAAGCCGAGCGCTCTTTCACCGACATGGAGCACTTCGGGGGCTACACCCAGGCCGAGGGCCTCAAAGCCCGTTTCGACCAGTTCATCCAGAAGAACGCCGGGGTTGCCGGCATGGACTTTCTGCAGAAGGCCGTGGACTATGCCGAAAAGGAGTTGGGCATCCCGGCCGCCGATTTGCTGCTCGAGTTCAGCGACGCCATCATCGGCAACCACTACCCGGTGCCCGACCGCATGCTGAAACACTGCGAGACCATCTGCGCGGCCTACATCCGCAAGGAGTTCGGGGCCGGCCGGCCCTTTGACAAACCCTTTGATCTGTATGCCACCGAGGGCGGTACGGCGGCCATGACCTATGTCTTCCAGACCCTCAAGGAAAACAAGATTCTCAAAGAGGGCGACACGATCGCCATCGGCGCCCCGATTTTTACGCCTTATATCGAAATTCCCCGGCTCAACGACTACCGCTTCGTGGAAGTTGAAGTCACGGCCAGCGAAGATGAGAGTTGGCAGATCCCCGACAGCGAGATCGACAAACTGCTGGACCCCAAGGTCAAGGCCTTCTTTGTTACCAACCCCAGCAACCCGCCCTCGGTGAAAATCAAAGATGCGACCATCGACCGGATTGTGGAGATCGTCAAGGCCAAGCGGCCGGACCTGATCATCCTGACCGACGATGTCTACGGCACCTTCACCCAGGGCTTCGTTTCGCTTTTTGCCGCGATACCGGAAAATACCATCGGCGTTTATTCCTGGTCCAAGTACTTCGGGGCTACGGGGTGGCGCCTGGGCGTGATCGCCCTTTGCGAAGACAACGTGCTGGACAAGATGCTCAAGGATTTGCCCCAGGCGGCCAAGGACGAGCTGGCCGAACGCTACAACAGCATCACCCTGGAGCCGGAAAAGCTCAAGATGATCGACCGCTTCGTGGCCGACAGCCGGGCGGTGGCGTTGAACCACACCGCCGGCCTTTCGACCCCCCAGCAGGTCTTCATGTCGCTGCTGTCGTTGTTCTGCCTGATGGACACGCAGGATGTCTACAAGAAGGCGGCCCAGGATCTGGTGACGCGACGTTACAACAACCTTTACGAGGCCCTGGGCATTCCCCAGCCGGCCGACCCGAATGCCGCCCACTACTACACTGAAATCGACATCCGGCAGGTGGCCGCGGCGGCTTACAACCAGGAGCTGGCCGATTGGATCGACAAAAGCGTGCACCCGCTGGATTTCGTCTTCCGGCTGGCCGACGAGGAGGAGGTGGTGCTGATGCCGGGCGGCGGCTTCGACGCGCCCAAGAGCTCGGTGCGAGCCTCGCTGGCCAATCTCGACGATGCGGATTACACGGCTATAGGCAAGGGTATACGGGAATTGGTGGACGAATATTACCAGCGCTGGAAGGCCGAGCAAAAATAGGAAAAAATCAGCTTTGGAATCCCTGATTTACTGGATCGGCATGGCCGGAACCGTTGCCTTCACGGTGAGTGCTGTGCTCACCGTGCTCCCTAAAGGGACTAATCTATGGAGCGCTTCCGTCTTCGGCATCATCACGGCGATTGGCGGCGGTACGATAAGAGACGTGATCCTGGACGTGCCGGTCTTCTGGGCCGTTGATTTGAACTACATCTGGGTTAGCCTCGGGGCGAGCCTGGCGGTGTTCATATCGCAAAATTTCTTCACCCGCAAACTTATTTACAGCTCGATACTGTATCTCGACGGTTTCGGCGTTGCGCTGTTTGCGATCGAAGCGGCGGACAAGGTCTGGTATCTGGCGTTCGGCCGGCCCCTCGCTCCAATCATCCTGGGCATCGTTACGGCCATCGGCGGCGGCCTGATTCGCGACGTGCTGGCAGGACGCCAGACCCTGCTGATGGGCCGCGAGCTCTACGCCATACCGGTGCTTCTCGGGTGCACGTTCTACGTCGCCCTGCTGGGACTGCTCCCGGCATTCCGACTAAACGGTGCAGTCGTATGTTGCTTGTGCATTTTCGGACTGCGCGCAGCCGCCATTCACTGGGATCTCAGCGTTCCCGAATGGTTGGCTATGAGGCCCAAGTCGGGGCAAGGATAAAGCATAAAGCAGAAAGAGTGGAAAAATAATAGAAAGAATTTGATACCTATATTTTGGGATTTAAATAAAAGGAGATGATTAAAACACAGTCGAGAGAGTATATGAAACCGATTAAAGGAGAGAACCAACCATGAATTATCCAAGGAGAAGACTGATGAAGATACCAAAATTCGTTACACAGGCATTTTGGGTCATTAGCATTTTAATCCTAAACATCGGGTTGTGCGGCGTTGCCGGGGCTCAGGACCAGCAAACCGTTAAACAATTGCAGCAGCTGATCGAACAGCAGCAAAAGCAGCTCGAAGCCCAGCAAAAAGCCCTGGAAGCTCAGAACAAAGCCCTTAGAGATTTGAAAAACCGGGTGGAAACCTTGACCACAGAGGAGGCGGTCGTAGAGGTAAAGGCGGCACAGGCCGAAAGATTGGCCGAAGAAGCCGTCAAGAAGGCGCAGGAAGCCAAAGCTGAGGCCGACCGGGCCCACCGCGAAGCCATTGCCGTAGACGTGCAAAAGGAAGAAGATCTGCATCGCACCAAAGGCAAGACGTTTCATATTCCCGAAACGAAAACGGTGGTGACGCTCAGCGGGTTCATTAAAGCCGATGTCATCCGCGATTTTGATAAGATCAAGAGCCCCTATAAATTCGTGGCCAAGGACATTGTCGTTAGAGGCGAACCATCCGACGAGCCGAGCAGCCGGACAACGCTCACCGCCAATCCGTCCCGTTTCGTCATAGCCACGGCCACGCCGTCTGACTGGGGTAAGTTCTCGACCTTCTTCTCTTTTGACGCCGCTGAAAACACAACCAGCAGCGATCCGGACTTTCGGTTTCGCCAGGGTTGGGGTCAGCTGGATGATTTGTTCTGGGGCGGAGGGCTGCGTGCCGGTCAGTCTTGGTCAAGTTGGGACGATGTTCCGGGCCAGCCGGAGACCATGGATTTCGAGGGCCCCAACGCCACCCAGCAGACCCGCCAGGGCCTGGTTCGATGGTCGCGTGATTTCCAAAAAAAATATGAACTCTGGGTTGCTGTAGAAGAACCGAACTACAGCATCCAAAACGGCAAGACCAAGTCGGCCTGGCCGGACACCATCGTTTCTTTGAACTGGCATGGCGACTGGGGTCACCTAAAACCGGCTTTAATGGGGCGGCAATTGCAGGGGGATAACGACAACGGCGGCGACGACGATACCGCCTTCGGCTGGGGTGCTCAGCTGACGGGCGATATCAAGGTGCCGTTGCTGGCTAAAAAGGACAACATTAAATTTGGGGCCGTGTATGGCGGAGGAATCGGAAGCTATAACAACGACGGCGGTATCGATGACGCTGTCTTTGACGGCGATGATCTGAAGGCCATCAAATCCTTTCAGGGGTACGGCGCTTTTCAGCACTGGTGGTTAGACAGCCTGCGCTCCAACGCGGTGTTCGGTTATGTGGACGTGGACAATCGCAGTGTGCAGCCCGGCGATACCTTGGATCGGACCATGTACTTTGCCGGCAACCTGGTATGGAGCCCGATCTATCATATGGACATCGGTGGTGAATACCTTTGGGGCCAACGCGACAACAAAAACGGTGATGTGGGTACCGCCCGGCGTATTCAGTTCAGTACCAAATTTTTATGGTAACCCGGTTTAGCCGGTTGTCGCGAAGCGTAAATTCCGCTTTAGCGGCCTGCTGAAAGAGGCTCTCACAAAGACCCCAAGGTTAGCGGATAGAGGTTTCAGTGTTCAGCGCCGCCTTGGCCTGAAAAGCGGCCAGTTTGATCAATAAAGGAAACTAACGAACATCGAATTTCGAATAAAGGAATTCTATCGATTTTAATCGCGGTTACCCTTCGACGGGCTCAGGAGAGCCAAACCGCTCCCACACGAACTTTGAATGAAGTTCACACGAGGTTTCAGAAAGGCAGAACATGTTTAGTCTAAACAAGAAAAGGGAATGAAAGATGGAGATAAGAGGACGCTCACTGTCATGGCTAATTGTTCTGGCAATTTTAGCCATTGTGATTGGCGCTGCAAATGCTCAAGACCAGCCGGCTCAGTCACAGATGCATCAGAATCTGAAGGATATGTCAGAGATGCTGAAAGACATATCGGCCCAATTGAGTGCCGGCAAAATGACACCGGAAGCGCAAAAGGCGGCTGGAAAAATCACCCAACAGGTGAGTCGACTTTTGCAGGACCTGGCCGGAATTGGTAGTGAAATCCACTCTAAACATCAAACGGATATCAAAAAAATGAAAAAGTCCTGGGATCCTTGGAGAAAGATGCAGGAAACGGAGGATTAGATTTGCAAGATGTAGAAATTTAATCTCAGAAAAGAAAGGAGATAGCTATGATTTACCAAAAACAAATATTCGTCAGTATTTTAGTGGTGGTCGCCTGTATGCTGGCCGCCAATTTTGCAGTGGCCGAGGAGACAAAACCGTCGGGCACAATAACGATCGAATCCCATTCCGTTGCGCTTGGTTTTGGTGTCAACTGGGGCCATGGTACTTTGAAATTCAAAGGCAAAGAATACAAATTTAAACTCAACGGCCTCAGCGTGGTCGATCTGGGTGTCTCCAATGTGAGCGCCACCGGAGAGGTTTATCATTTGCGCCATTTGTCTGATTTTGCCGGCACCTATAATGCCGCTTCAGCCGGCATCGCTGTGGCCGCGGGAGCCGGAGCCTCATATCTGGAAAACCAGCATGATGTGGTTATAAAAATCACCTCAAAAAAACAAGGCGTCCAGTTTACCCTGGCGGCGGAAGGTCTCAGGCTTAAGTTGATAGAGTGAGGGGACTGAAGGTTTCGGCGATCTGCCGTTGTTGGGTTTCGCATTGCGCATTCGAACCGGCGAATTGTAGGTTGGGTTGAGTGCAACGAAACCCAACAAAGTCCTGAGTCGGCTCAACCCAACCTACAAAATGCAAAGTGCCTGTAGATTGAACCAACTCCAGCTTTGGAAATGAAGTTTCACACGAGCGGCGCCTCTGGCCAAAAAAACGGCCAGTCTGATCGTGAAAGAAACTTTTAAAAAGCGAATAGCGAATATCGAATATCGAACAAGGAATCATGAATATCGAAGTAAGGTATTCTATCGATTTAAAATTATCTAAAATAGTCAGAGCGTAGCGATTCCACACTTCATCATTCGATATTTCTTGTTCGATATTCTGCGGTTCGTTTTTAAATTTTCACATAGTTTCACAAGAGCGGCGCCTCTGGCCAAAAAAACGGCCAGTCTGATTGGAGAAGAAACTTAAAAAAAGCGAATGTCGAATAACGAATGTCGATTGAAGGAATTCTTTCTATTTTATTTGTTAAATAAGCAGAGCGAAGGAAATAATATTCCGACCAAGAGGAAAAACGAATGGCGGATACAGATGCGCATATTGCCGTAAAAGATCTCACCCTGGCATACGGCAGCTATGTGGTTCAGCAACACCTGAATTTCACGATCAAGCTCGGCGAGGTTTTCATTATCATGGGGGGCAGCGGCTGCGGCAAGAGCACGATCATGCATGGCCTGACGGGGCTCAAGGAGCCGGCTACCGGCCAGGTCCTGTATGACGGTGTCAGCTACTGGGATTCCGCGCCTGAAGAAAAAGAACGGCTGCGGCACGGCTTTGGGGTGATGTTTCAAAGCGGCGCCCTGTGGAGCTCGATGACCCTGGCCGAAAACGTGGGCCTGCCGCTTGAGCAATACACGACGCTGAACCGCAGCCAAATTCATAAACTCGTGTCGCTCAAGCTTGCCCTGGTAGGCCTGGGGGGCTTTGAAGAATTCTACCCGTCCGAAATCAGCGGTGGCATGCAGAAACGGGCGGGCGTGGCACGGGCCATGGCCCTGGATCCCGACATTCTTTTTTTCGATGAGCCTTCGGCCGGACTCGATCCGGTCAGCGCCCGGCGTTTGGACGATCTGATTCTCGAGCTGCGCGACAGTCTCAAGACCACCATGGTGGTGGTGACCCACGAACTGGCGAGCATATTCGCCATAGCCGACAACTCGGTATTTCTGGACCCCGAAACCAGAACCATGATCGCCCACGGCAACCCCAAAAAACTGCTGGCCGAATCCAAAGATCCGAAAGTGCATAATTTTCTGACCCGGGGTGAAGGGGAATAGCCGTGAGGTTAAGAAGAATTTGAACCGATTATGGAGTTCTGGAGTGATGAAGTAATGGGCTTTGAAATACTGTAAATCCCAAACAACAAATCACAAATCACAATTAAATTCCAAAAATCAAATGAAAAAAGAAATACCAAAAGATGCGCAACCGGCCGCAGCCGGAAGGCCGCCCGAAATGAATATTTCCCGCGACACCAATACGACGCTGCAACTACGGCTAGCTGGAAACTGGCGCATCGATCAGCCGATGCCGTCAATGGAGGAACTGGAAAGGCAGCTTAAATCCGAACCCAGGGTGCAGAAAATCACTTTTGATACGTCGCAGATTGCCGGCTGGGATAGCAGCCTGCTGACATTTCTGATCGACATTTCGCATCTTTGCACCCAGGCCAAGATTTCGATTGACCACGCGGCACTGCCCGACGGGGTGCCGCAGCTTTTGACCATTGCGGCAGCGGTGCCGGAAAAAAAAGACACCGGCAGAGACGCAGCCCGTGCGGGATTTTTGACCCGGGTTGGGGAAAAGACCACCGTTTTTTTTCAATCGGCGGCGGATTTGCTCGGCTTTACCGGTGAAGCCTTTGTGACCTTTATTAAAATGTTTGGCGGGCAAACCCGTTTCCGCGGCTACGATTTGGTGCTGCTGATCAGGCAATGCGGTGCCGACGCGCTGCCGATTGTCACGCTGATCAGTTTGCTGGTGGGACTGATTCTGGCCTTTGTGGGGGCGGTTCAGTTGGCGATGTTCGGTGCCCAGATTTTTGTGGCCAACCTGGTGGGCATTGCCATGGTGCGGGTCCTGGGAGCGGTGATGACCGGTATCATCATGACTGGACGCACGGGTGCGGCTTTTGCGGCGCAGCTCGGCACGATGCAGGTCAACGAAGAATTGGATGCATTGGAAGTCCTGGGGATTTCTCCCATGGAGTTTCTCGTGCTGCCGCGCATGCTATCCCTGATTTTAATGATGCCGCTGCTTTGCCTGTATGCGGATTTGATGGGGGTTTTGGGGGGTCTGATTGTGGCTGTGACGATGCTCGACATCAATGTGATGGAATATTACAACCAGAGTATATCGGCCGTTCGCCTCAACGATTTTTTTATCGGGCTGTTTCACAGCGCCGTGTTCGGCGTGCTGGTGGCGCTGACCGGTTGCCTGCGTGGCATTCAATGCGGGCGCAGCGCATCCGCCGTAGGCCAGGCCACGACATCGGCGGTGGTCACCGGAATCGTCTGCATTACCGTGGCAACGGCCATCATTACGGTGTTGTGTAGTGTGCTAGGACTTTAACATGGTAAAAACAACAAAAATTGAAACGGTTTTTGGTGAATTGTGATTCAATGCTAGTAACCTACAAAATTCCAAATAACAAATCACAAATGACAAATAAATTTCAATGACCGAAAATCAAAATTCCAAACAAGCAGAGGTATTAGACAGTTACCAATTCAGTTTTGCACAAAATGCGCAAAATATTTTTCGGCTTCTCTGTAAACCCACGGTATAAAGGCGTTTACGAAGATAAATATTGGCGTCAACTTTTTAGTTAAACGATCGATAGTGATATAATCGACAGAGCGAAGCGATACCACAAATCTTCAATCTTCAATCGTCAATCTTCAATTCCGGCTTGTCCGGGTTAGGTTAAAGGAAAAAGGAGCAAGGTTAAAGACCAGAGCATAAAGGAAAAGCTTCAAGGAGCAAGGTTAAAGGTAAATGGTAATAAGATTTCGGATTGCGGATTTGTTGAAGCAGAGAGCAGAGCGCATAGGGCATAGGGCAGAAAGCAGGACTGAGATAGCCGATTGCGGATTGTGGATTTGTAGAGCTTGGGGCAGAGGGCATAGGGCAGCAGGCAAAGAAAGTGGGTGATTAAGTTGAATGGTTTCTTCGTCAAGATGAAAATTGTCCCTTGTCTTTCGAGACCATCCGTATCCATTCCGTTAAAAAGGGATCAAGGATAAAATAACTTTTATCTTTTCCCTTAAAGACCAAGTCTTTTAGCATAAGGTTGGATAGAGCTTTGTGAAGCGCCGGTGTCCCCATTTCATAGGGCTGGATCAGTTTTGTCGTAAAGGTTCTTATGGGTCCATGTTCTGCCAGGATTGTCATGACCTGACTTTCCCGCAACGGCAATTCCTCAAATATGCCTCTAAATGAAGGAGTTAAGGATACAAGCATATTCACCGCACCTTTTTCAACATGTTCTTCGGTCACGGTATTGGATTCAATGATATCGAATATATGACTGCATAACCTTTGAGCGTAGTCAGGGTGACCATTGACTCTTTCTGTGACCCTCAATGCTAGTTGGCCTGAAAGGGATATGCCAATCTTTGCGAATCGTTTCTTTATAAACTTTGCCAGCTCGTCGGTGGTGATCGGTCCCAACTCCATAATTTTCGCTGCACGGTAGAAGGGTCTATTTTTATTTATGAACATCTCTTTAAGCAAATGCATACGGCTTCCAAGAAAGGCAAATGCAATTCGATCCTGCTGCTGGATAATGGTGCGAAATTCGGCTTCAAGGTTACTGTCAACTTTGATGATTTGCTGGAACTCATCAAGCACAATGGCTGCGCGCTTATTGTTTTTATTCAGGTAGGAATTTAAACCGCTCAAGGCATCGTACAGATTATCCATTGATGTTGTCCGGGAGGACAGTTCCGGCAGAACAGAGATTGCCCCGTCATCATTGGGATCAAACCGTATGGAAAATCTGATACGATTAAAGAAATGGGCTGCACTTTTAATGAATTTTTCAAAACTCCTCATCTCGTCAACAATGGCCTTTGCAGATGCCCGGGACATTGCCAAGAGGATTTTTTCCGTGGAGTTGCAGGCGAAAAAGTCAACATAGCCAACAAGGATTTTATTAGATCTCAGTCCGTTGGATGCGGCATACAAAAGAGACGTCTTCCCATACCGGCGCGGGCTGTATAAAACAATGCTCTGACCTCCGGCCAAATTATGAGTGATTTGTGAAATTTCAGATTTCCGGTTGCAAAATAACTCACCGGAAACGATTTGGCCAAAACGAAATGGATTTGCCATGGGGTGCGCTCCAAATATATCGATAGTAGATTATTTTTATTAGATTCTTTTATATACTGTCGGCATAATAATATCAATAAATATTTTTATATACCATCGGCATATTTATGGAGTTAAACAGAAAGCTGAACTCACAAAGGGTCCAGGCTCAACGTTTCCAGTTCAAGGTTGTCGGAGTGACGCTTTTCATTGAACCTCTGAACCCTGAACCCAGAACCGTGAAACCTAAGTAATAAAGGAGACATCCCAATGAGCAAGCCAATCGGAAAACCAATAATTGGTGCTTTTGTCCTGGGTGCGATAGCACTTGCTGTTGCCGGGCTTTTCGTGCTGGGTGGCGGCAAATTTCTGAAAAAAAATATATGCGGGTGATGTATTTCGATGGCTCCGTCAAAGGGCTGAAAGTGGGGGCGCCGGTGACGTTCCGGGGGGTTGAAGTCGGCACGGTTTCAAATATTACGATCCGTACAAATTCGAAAGACCTGACGACACGCATCCCGGTTATTGTTGAAATAGATCCCGACCGTATCGAAACACCCGGTGGTTATCTTGGCGACCGACTCCCTCAAATGATTAAACTCGGTCTCAGGGCCAGACTGGAGCTGCAAAGTTTGGTCACCGGCCAGTTGCAGATAGAGCTTGATTATATGCCCGACACCCAGGCCAAACTGGTGGGGGATAAAACGAAATATGCTGAAATTCCGACCGTAGCCTCCTCCTTGTCGAAATTTGCCAAAGATTTGGAAAAAATCCCTTTGCATGAAATCGTTCATCGGGTAACGGCGGTACTCGCCAACATTGATAAATTTATGGACAACCCCGCATTGAACCAGAGCGTTAATAATTTAAATCAGGCGATTTTAGATTTGCAGAAACTGGTTAAAGATGTGAACCGTCATGTTGATCCGCTTCTGGGCTCAGCCGAAGCAGCCGTCGGCCATGCCGATGAGTTGGTGATTAATGTCAACAATCAGATCGATCCGTTGGCTGCCAGTGTCAAAAAGACCACCGATGCCGTCACCCGTACCGCAGATGCTGCTCGACCGGCTATAAGTGAAGTTGAGAAGGCATTTGCCAACATCGCGGCCCTTACAGCAAAAGGTTCCGAAGAGCGCAGAAAGTTGGACAGCACCCTCAAGGAGCTTCAGGCAGCGGCACGTTCCATCAAGGTTTTTGCCGAATACCTGGAGCGACACCCCGAAGCGTTGATCCGCGGCAAGGGTAAATCAAAGAGGAGGTAAAAAAATGAAGGGTTCTTTATTTGGTCGCAGAAAACCTGGTCCTCTGGGCCAGGTTAGAGTCCCTCGGCTATGCCGTGAATCTGCTGCAAGCGGGGGCGGAATGATGGAATATTGGAATACTGGAATGTTGGGTTTAGTGCAACGGGATCCAATCGTATAAGGATGGCACGGATCAGTTTGTAAAATCAGACCGTCATCCGCTTTGTATTCCCAATATTCCATTATTCCACCATTCCATTATTCCATTTGCAGTCCAAGGTAAACTCCACCCCTCTGGGGTGAACTCAAAGCCGGGTCCTCTGGGCCCGGATCTTTACTTCGACCAAAATTGGCACAAAGCCGAACCGTTGAAATTGATAGAAAGGAGAACTGAACAATGATATCGAGACGGCAATTACTGCAGGGTATTACTGCTACAACGATCCTGGGCCTATGCCGGCCGCTGTGGGCAGCCAAGCTGGCCAGCCACTTTCTGAAGCCCGGCGAAAAGCTGAAGCCCGGCGAGTATGTGTGGGAGCCCGAGTTGTCGCCGGAGGGGCCGGTTGCCATTCTGGTGTCGTTGCCGGAACAGATGGCGCATGTCTATCGCAACGGCATAGAGATCGGCGTTACCACGGTATCCACCGGACGCAAGGGGCACCGCACGCCGACAGGCGTATTCGTGATCCTTCAGAAGGATAAGCGCCACCATTCCAACATTTACCATAACGCATCCATGCCGAACGCGCAGCGCTTAACCTGGGGCGGGGTTTTTCTGCATGCAGGGGGGTTGCCCGGCTACCCCAGCTCCCACGGCTGTGTCCATCTGCCCTTACAATTTTCCGCCAAGCTGTTCGAAATTACGCATCTGGGCACGGCGGTGATCGTTGCCGATGACGCTTCAGCCCCCGCCGATGTGGTCCATCCGGGCATTATCCTCAGTGGTGATGCCGACCAGATGATTGCTCAGGAGCGTGCCCGGGAAGCCCAAAAGAAGCACAAGGCGGTGCCCCCCGCGGCCGGAGATCATCCCAATCGGGTACCGGTTGCCTCGGTGGTGGTCAGCGGTGCGGATCGCAAATCATATTTACTCAAAGACGGTGAAATCGTTAATCAGAAACCGGTCACCATTGCCAATCCCGATCAACCGCTGGGCACCCATGTTCTGGTGTTAAAAACGCTGGAGGGCAAGCATCCCACCTGGAGTGCCTCGTCGATTCGCCATGCTGATTCGACAGCTGCCGTGCGATCCACGGATCAGGCAACCCTCGATCGAATTAAATTCGACCCGGCGTTCGTCAAACAGGCATTAGAGTCCATGCATCCCGGCATGTCGTTGATGATCACGGATCTTGCCGCAGGCCCGGAAACCCGATCAGACCGGGATTTCGTTATTGTAACCTCAGAGTTTGTTCAGTCATAGCGGATTATGGGTTTGTCAGCGAAATAATGTCCGGATGCTAAAGCGGAAGACAACACGATAATCCATATTTGTTAAACCTTAAACTAGTGAACACTGGGAAACCATTAATCAAAGGAGGACATCACCATGAGATGCAAGACGAGTCGTCTGATGTTTGTGTTGGTATTTTTGTTGCCGGTGGTTGCCGGTGCGGTCAGCGAAAAGGACTTCGAGGCCAAAACCACCGAAGAAATGATTAGGCTGTGCACGGCATCTCCGGAGGACCCATTATATCATCAGGCAATCAATTTCTGCCACGGCTATCTGGTGGGCGCCTTTCATTACTATGAGGCGACCTCCATGGGGCCGGCGGGCATAAAATTGGTATGTCCGCCCCATCCACGGCCTTCTCGGAATACGACATTCGAAATGTTCATCGATTGGGCTAAGGCGCATCGTGAGTACTGGAACGAGCCGCCGGTCGAAACGGAGTTTCGGTTCCTGATGGAAAAATGGCCGTGCAAACCATAAGCCGGACAAACCGGAAATAACAAATAACAAAAAGCAAATCACAAATATAATCCAATGACCAAAAAAACAAATTCAAAACTAAGAGGTGGATATTGAGTGGACATTTTACTTAGTTTTGGTCATTGAAATTTCGAATTAATTGGCCCAATTTTAAGATCAGGTGGTGCTTGTGTTTTGGTTTTTACCATAAAATGCCGGACAACCAATATGTCGAATTTTATCCATGCAATAGTCTCTATCGTGTATGCCCTGGCTTGTCTGACGATAGAATCTGATCAAGGAATGTTCTCAATGTCAAAACCAGCTGAGGACAATTCGAAAAAGGAGGCAGAGCGATAACGCGTGATTCGTTATTTTATCAATG
>Ga0209743_1000286_pt1 | contig 18897 bp, 15 predicted proteins | sample OlaalgELextract2_FD_187378 | JGI IMG/M metagenome (GOLD analysis project Ga0209743, IMG submission 187378) | Olavius algarvensis symbiont microbial communities from Tuscany, Italy - Type G ELBA extract 2 (SPAdes) (version 2) | ecosystem: Host-associated > Annelida > Digestive system >...
AGTTTTAGGGAACTAGGCCTATAAAAGGAGTGATTTTAGTAGTACTTATATCAAAAAAAGTCAAGTAGTATTTTATCTTATCATGCTGATATAATGAGAATTTTTACGTTTATGCGTCCACTCTATATTCTGCTCAGCGCTTGAACCCCACGCTTTATGCGGGCCAAGCCCTCTTTCAGCTGTTCGACACTTGCGGCAAAGGACAGGCGGACATAGCCTTCGCCTTCTTTGCCAAAAATACTGCCCGGTACGACGGCCACCCGGTGTTCTTTGACGAGATATTTGGCCAGATCCCACGATGAGAGTCCCAGGGATTTAATGTTTGGAAAAGCGTAAAAAGTCGATTCCGGTTTCAGGCAATTGATCCCGTCGACGGCGTTTAGCCCTTCATAGACAATCTGCCGCCGTTTATCGTATGTCGCAACCATTTCCCGGATACAGTCCCGGGGAGCCTCGATGGCGGATAGCGCCGCTCGCTGGGCCACGGCAGTGACACCGGATACCATGTGCTCCATCAGCTTTTCCATCTCATCGATGAGAGCCGGGGGAGCTACCGTATAGCCAACGCGCCAGCCGGTCATGGCATAAGACTTGGATAAAGTAAAGGTCGATATGGTCCGCTCGGCCATCCCCTCGAATGAACCGATGCTGATGTGCCGATGTCCGTCGAAGAGAATGTGTTCGTAGGGCTCATCCGACAGAACAATCAGGTTATGCTTAAGCGCCAGCCGGGCAATTTCCTGCAAAATCGCTTCATCGAATATCGCACCGGTGGGATTGGAGGGGGTGTTGATGATCAACAGCTTGGTTTTATTCGTGATGGCGGCCTTGATATCGGCCGGATCGACCTTAAATCGGTTCGATTCGCGGGCCGGCACCGTTACGGGCACTCCGCCGAACAGCCGAATCTGGCTGTAGTAGTCATATCCGGGATCGGCTACAATCACCTCATCGCCGGCGTTTAAAAGATGCAAGCAGGCGTTGAAGATCACCTGCATGGCACCGACCGCCACAAATATTTCGGTCGTGGGATCGGCGATGATGTGGTTCTCCCGTTTGAGTTTTCCAGCAATGGCTTGCCGCAGGTCGGCAAACCCTTTGGCCGGCGGATAGCGGGTATATCCTTCGTCAAGGGCCAGCTTGGCACCGTCTCTGATAAATACGGGCGTATCAAAGTCAGGCTGGCCGATCCCCAGGTTCACGACATCCGGAATCTCATCGGCCAGGGCAAACATGATGCGGATGCCCGACCACTCGACCTCGTGGGTACGATCTGATAGATGTTTTTCAATTGTCATCGGACGTCCTCTCAGCTGACCACCGGCAGCACCAGATCATCCGGCCGCTTGGCAGATACCTTGACTGCGGGGGCATGACGCTCCATGATCTCCGACACGATTGAAGCAATCTTGACCTTTTCCCGGATCAGATTCTGATGCCAGCTTTCGCTGACCCATGGCTTGTAGATGTCGCCTTCGGAGTTTCCCGGTTCAAATTTAAAATAGCACGGCGATGCAATGCGGGCGATCTCAGGTGTTTCGTAGGCTCTGTACATGCCGCCGAAAGAGTCGACAACGATAATGTAAACATCCAGCGGAAAACCCACAGCCCGGCGGATGCCACCCAAAATCGGCAGCGAAACATCCGAGATGGGATTCATTGAGTTGGCCCCCAGGGACTCGATCACCCTGGCGCCGGCCGCACTGCAGTAGCCCCCGAAAACCGAAAATTTAAAAATGGTTTCCGGCGGCAAAAGGCCCTCGGCCCTCATCTTGTTTAAGATGAAAAGCACCCCTTCGTCATAGACGAGGAAGCCGCGGTGACCGGCCTCGATATTGCGAATGATGTCGGCGATATGATACGAAATATTGTCTGATCCTCGCAGCCGAAATCCCTGCATGGCACCTTCGGAGGTGGAGATTTCCTTGGATCCGCCATCCCATCCTTTGCGGTGGCCGACGGTCATGATCATTTCAATCCCCTCATCAGCGGCCATTTGCGCCATGTCCTTGAGTTCCTGGAAATCGCAATAAGTGGATCCGCCCACGGCGGCGATGACCCGATGAACCGTTAGTTTTCGTTTGCGGGCTTCGTCTACCATGGCCTCCATGGTGGATGCCCTTTCGACTCCGGCAATTTCGATGCGGTAGTTGGCCCCGTCGGGAAACGTTTGGGTCGAAGTCGGCAGCTCATAGGCATCCCGGCCGGGGATGCCCTCTTTTTCCATAAAGTCACGGATCTGTTTCAATACATCAGACATGAATTGCTCCCTTTTTTGGCGTTTAATCCCGCTAACAACGGGATTATTATAGATGGTGATATCTTTTTGTGTAATAGGCGATTTTCTTGAAGAAATGACTAAAATTGAGGTATTCTATCGATTTTATTAAAAGAAAAAAGCAAGGAAAGTAATCATGCTTAATTACTGATTTCTGGCGTCTCATGCTGAAAATACTGCGCACCTATGAAAAGACGGAGCGAAGCGACTCCTCAATTTTAGACATTTTAGATCACTTTAGGCATTTTCGTATTTATCTTCTTCTATCACTCAACAATTTCTTTGAGCTTTGACAGCTCTCCTTCGACCATCTTGTAGGCGTGTTCATCTTTTGGGAATTGGCCCTCCCGGGCCTCCTGCACGTACTGCTCGAAAGCCGTGACGGTTTTTTGACCAAGATTTTCGTATTTTTTTACGAACTTCGGCGTAAATGCCTGAAAAATGCCCAGGACGTCACTGCAGATCATCAATTGGCCGTCGGCCTCCCAGCCGGCACCGATGCTGTAAACAGGGATTTTCAGCCGGTCGCGGATGATACCGCAAACTTCCGGTGGAACCGCCTCTACCAGCAGTGCAAAGGCGCCGGATTCTTCGATGGCGATGGCATCTTCGATCAGTTCTTTGGCAGTTTCGGCTGTTCTTCCCTGGGCTTTGAAGCCGCCAAGTTGGCCGGAGCTTTGCGGGGTCAGTCCGATGTGTCCCATCACGAGCATGCCGGCATCGGCGATGGCTCTGATTTGGGGGCACACCCTGAGCCCGCCTTCCAGTTTTATGGCATCGACCCCGGCTTCCTTGTGAAACCGGCCGGCATTTCGGACGGCCTCCTCGATGCTGACCTGATATGAAAGAAACGGCATGTCTCCAATAATAAAAGTCTTCGAGGCGCCGCGGCGGACCGCCTCGCAGTGCCAAATGCATTGGTCCATGGTCACCGGGACCGTGCCTTCATAACCGTAGACGCACATGCCCAATGAATCACCAACCAGCAGCATATCCATGCCGGCCTGTTCGGCAAAGGAGGCTGTCCAGAAATCGTAGGCGGTAATCCATACAACCGATTGACCGTTTTTTTTCATTTCCAGAAGGTCCAGGCGTGATAATTTCTTTTTCTCCATTTTTTTGCTCCCTTTATTTAAAAATGATAGTTTCCCATTTTTCCTGACAAATTCCGACAGATTGCTTTTAGCGCCCTTTGCATTTCTTCAAGTTTTTTGCTGCCCATCCGAATGGAAGGCCCGGAAATACTGATTGCATAAACTGCTTGACGGTTGTGATCAAACAAAGGCGCACCGATACATCTCAGACCAACGGATAATTCCTCGTCATCTAGGGCGTACCCGTTTTCCCTAATCCGCCTTAACTCCTCCTTTAGTTTATCTTTTGATATCACCGTGTTTGGAGTAAAGGCCGCCAGGACTGTGGACCGAAGATACTCCTCCAACTGCACGTCGGGTAGAAAAGCAAGGATGGCCTTGCCCAGGCTGGTACAGTAGGCCGGTTCTCCGCCCCCAATGCCGGCATCCATCCTTAGAATCTCGGTGCTGTCTATTTTGTCGATTGTTAAAACTTCTTCGCCGTTGAAATAGCCCAGATTTATGCTTTCATTGAATTGAGCAGACAACTCCTGTAAAAATGGACGGGCAATTTTCCGAATCTCAAATCGATCCAACACTTTCATGCCGAGCTCGATCACTTTGGATGTCAGGTAATATCGTGAACTGTCATCTTTGTCGGCATAACCCAGTTCTTTGAGAGTTGACAAAAATCGATGGCTGCTGGCTCGGTTGATATTCATCAGTTTGCCGACCTGGGCCACGGTCAGAAACTCATTATCGGAAAGAAGTTCCAAAACGTTCATGCCCTTTGCAAAGGAGCGGATAAAAAAATATTTATCTTCACTTTCTGTCGAAGCCTTTTTTTTATCCTTATCGTGAATTCCCGTTCCCATAATCAGCACTGAATTGAAGCCTGTGGCTTTAACCTGTGGCTTTAAAATGATGAATCCAAGAGGTTTGGTGGTGAGTGAAAATCAACGTCACTGCAAAGCAATGTTCATATTATGTGACATCAATTTGTTTTACGTGACAACCCTACCGCTAAAAAAATAGGCTTGTCAAGGATTTTTTTTAAATTAGAATAAATAATTTAATACTCTGATTTTGTTATAAATATAACTAAAGTTAACTACTCATGAAGAAACGAAACAAAAACAAACTGTTCGTTATATAGTATTGCGTAACAAATAGTGTAACGAATTATGACAACGGCTGTAAACCAAGCGCACAAACCAGCCGCTCCCATTTCATGCTTGACAGCAATTGAGCGAATTAGTAATGGTTTAACGGTAAACCTAAGCCAAATCACTAAAAAAATGTGTGATTTAAAGTTCCTATGGATATGACACTCAAAAAAGTGGCTGAGGCAGCCGGCGTATCCCATACCACGGTATCTCTGGTAATCAACAATGCTGCCGGGTCCCGGGTCAGTCAAAAAACGAGAGCGCGTGTCCTCGCAGCCGTCAAGCGGCTGGATTACAATCCGAATTTGACCGCTAAAAGACTGGCATCGGGCAAAACCAATTCCATCGGGTTGTACACGCCGTTTGAAATTCCAATCTTCCGCAACTATACCTTTATGGAAATGATTACCGGAATTCAGGATGTTCTCAGCGAGAGGGGATTGGACCTGGTTTTATTTTCCGGCGGTAAAAAACTATACCGCAACCGACCGGTCAGCCAGATAGTCAAACAAAACACGGTCGACGGGTTGATCATCTTTAATTCCCGCTATACCAGCCCGAATTATGTGAATAACTATATCAACATCTTGGATCAACTAAATTTCAACTATGTTATTTTAAATTATTTTTGGGGCAGAGCCAAAACCAATTATGTGGGCATCGATTACGAGAAAGATGCCTACAATGCCGTCAGATATTTAACGAATTTAGGTCATCGGAAAGTGGCCTTGCTCGTGGGTACCCGCGAGGCAACAGTAAATACGAGAATAATAAAATCATATCAAAATGCCCTGCGAGACAAAGATATCAGGGCTGATGATGATATGGTCGAATTTGGCGACTATGATTTCCAGCTGGCATATGAGAAGACGCTGAAAATTATAAAAAACAACCCTTCCATTACATCTTTTCTGGTGGGCGGTTTCGAAATGGCCCCGGCTTGTTTAAAGGCCGTGAAGGATGCGGGTCTGAGAGTACCCCAGGATATTTCCATCGTCTGCTTTATTGACAACGAAATCATGCCGCTGCTGGATCCGCCCCTAACGGCTATTAAATGGCCATATTATGATATGGGAAAAAAAGCAGCAATGGTGCTATTAGAAAAAGATGCCGATAAAAAAAAGTATATCTTCGAAACCGAACTGGTCGAAAGGCATTCAACGGCTGTGAACCGCCAATCGGCAACCGCTTATCAATCATCCCTTTCTCATCCTGTGAAAAGACCTTAATGCTTAAAATAATTGAAGATCAAAAAAGATGACCCCCAATTTGACGCAACTGTTTGTGTAAGAAGCGTAATTGAAAAATCCTATACCGGGTATGAAAAAAAAGTTCAAAAATATCATCCGCCCTGGATTACCGATCCAGAACACCCGCTGGTGCAAAAGATACTTTTGGCGCTAAAAAGAAGCGGGCAACAGCCGGATATTAGATATTGGAAATTTGGAACGGACGGCAGTATGACAGCCGGATTGCTGGGTATTCCGACCGTTGGATACTCCGGAACGGAGGAACGTTATGCCCATACATCCGATGAACGGGTGAATATCGCCATGATGATGCAATCCCTGGAAGGCTATTTTGCTATTATTTCAGAACTGCTGGAGCTGCAATCAGGGGCCGCTCAATACTCAAACAATCAACTACAATTCCTCAAGGGCACACGAATCAAGTAAAGCATCCGAGCCCAAAGGGCCCGGCTTTGATTTCACCCCAGCTTCCGGCTCCGCTTCCAGCCCGCAGGGCTTACAGGCCGGAGGGTAGAGCCTGCAGCTCGGAGAGAGCGGCGGAGTTTACCTTAGACTCCGTGTGGAATAATGGAATGGTGGAATAATGGAATATTGGGAATCGAAAACGGATGAAGGTCTGATTTTATAAACTGATCCGTGCCATCCTAACAAAAATAGGCCCATCCCACTAAACCCAGACTTCCAACATTCCAATATTCCATCATTCCACTCCCGCTTGTAGGAGGATTCACAGCCCAGCCGATTGTCTCTGACCTAGCCCAGCTTCCGGCCCGGGGGTAGGGCCTACAGCCCGGAGGGAGGACCAGTTTTCCGCGGCAAAATAAACAGGGCAGATAAATTTCTCCGCGTTCGAAAGATAGAATATCAAAAGCCAAACCCTGCTACCTCTTTAACTCCAGGCGCCCCCCATAAAGCGACAAAACCCATCTGCTCGTTTTTTTTATTATTCCCACTGATAATCTAAAATCATTACCAAAAAATGGTTGACATTCATTTTGCCATATGCTTATAGGTGACCATTATGTTTAGCGCTAAACTAATTCCGCTGGGCAAATGAGACGAAGAATTATTGTAAAGTTTAGCGTTAAACCTTTTCCGGCCGGCATAGCTTAGAAGCATCATTTCTTGCCAACTAGTAGTCTGGTGCCCTGCAAATGGTCGAAAACCGCCCCTTACAAAGCGTGATGTCCCATGGGATACTGATATTGGGCATTGTCGTGATAATCTTCCCGATCTATATCGCTTTCGTGGCTTCGACCCACAGGCAAGAAGATGCACTGAGCACCGTCCATGGGTGGTTTGGCAAAGAGCTGGTTGAAAACTATACAAGGGTATTAAAATACGGCAAGGCTGACTCGGTTGGAGCCCCGGTCAGCCGAATGATTTGGAACAGCCTGGTAATGGCTCTTGGCATTGTTGTCGGTAAAATTTCCATATCCATCCTCTCCGCCTATGCCATCGTCTATTTTCGTTTTCCTTTCAGAAGGTTTTTTTTCTGGATAATCTTTATGACCCTCATGCTGCCGGTTGAAGTTCGGATTCTGCCGACATATAAAGTCGTATCCGATCTTGGCCTGCTGAATACGCACACCGGGCTGGTTCTTCCGTTGATCGCCTCGGCAACGGCAACATTTCTATTCCGCCAGTTTTATTTAACGGTACCGAACGAACTGGCTGAGGCCGCCCGGGTCGACGGTGCGGGTCCGTTCCGTTTCTTTCTCGATGTGCTGCTGCCGCTTTCCCGCACCAATATAGCGGCTTTGTTTGTGATTCTATTTATCTACGGCTGGAACCAGTATCTCTGGCCGCTTATCATTACCACCGATACGGATATGACCACAATCGTCATGGCCACCAACCAGATGCTGACGGTTATGGATGGTATTCCGGATTGGACCAATGTCATGGCAACCGCGATGCTCGCATTGCTGCCGCCGGTAATCGTGGTAGTGGTTATGCAACGAATGTTTATTAAAGGGCTTATCGAAACAGAAAAGTAAGATAGAAATTGAATAACCATTCAAAGGTTCAGGAGTTCCAAGGTTAAAGGTTAGGGATTTACCGAAAATCCTGTCGAATCCGCCTTTAACTGATCAGATGGCTTTTGGAGGGTGCACCGCCGGTTGAGATTTCAAGTCCGACAAGCGGAGCTGTGGTCCCTACGCTCTAAACTAAACATCAGAACCCCGAACCTGCGAACACAGACAAAACGACATTGATAGCTTTAAAATAATATTGATGTTCGACGTTGTTAACAGGGAGGGTATTGCAAAAAGTTATTTGTGAGTATCCGGTATTGGAGACTTCACCAGAATTTTGAACACCTGGGGTGTCTCGAAATTTCAACTAGTAACATTTTGCAAGGCCATTATCATTTCAACAAAAAGGAGGGTTTAAAATGAAAAAAATTTTATGGTTTTTACTATTTGTGCGTTGGTATGGGGTGTGGCCGCGGGCGGCGCCCAGGCAGCCACTGAAGTCCAATGGTGGCACGCCATGGGTGGCGTCCTGGGCGAGCGGGTCAACGAAATTTGTGCCGGTTTCAACGCCAGCCAGTCGGACTATGTTGTCAAACCCGTGTACAAGGGCAACTATACCGAAACCATGACGGCCGCCGTGGCTGCTTTTCGATCCGGCCAAGGGCCCCATATCGTGCAGGTATTCGAAGTGGGTACGGCAACCATGATGGCTGCCAAGGGTGCCATATATCCGGTTTATCAGCTGATGGCCGAAAATGGCGAACCTTTTGACGAGAGCCGCTATCTTTCCTCGGTTATCGGATATTACACCACCACCGACGGCAAGCTGTTGTCGATGCCGTTTAACAGTTCCACGCCAGTTGTCTTCTGGAACAAAGAGGCCTTCAAAAAGGTGGGGCTTGACCGGCCGCCCAAAACCTGGGAGGAAGTCGAATCTTTCAGCAAAAAGATGATCGCGGCCGGTGTCGTGGAATACGGATTCGTTACCGGTTGGCAGTCCTGGGTACAGCTGGAAAACTTCAGCGCCTGGCACAATGTTCCGTTTGCCACAAAGGAAAACGGCTTTGCCGGCCTGGATACCGAATTTGCCCTCAACAGCCCGCTGCATGTGAAGCACATCCAGCAGTTGGCCGACTGGCAAAAAGACAAGGTCTTCGTATACGGCGGGCGCCGGGGTGACGGCAACCCGTTGTTTTCGGAAGGCAAGGCCGCCATGCTGATGAATTCGTCGGCCTACTACGGCGGGCTGCTGAGCGCCGCTAAATTCGAATTCGGCACCAGCCAGCTGCCTTACTGGTCGGAGGTCAAGGGCGCCCCGCAAAACAGCATTATCGGCGGCGCCACCCTGTGGGTACTCAAGGGCCGGGACAAAGCCGATTACAAGGGCGTGGCCAAGTTCATGAATTACATGTCCGACGTCTTTGTCCAGGCTTTCTGGCATCAAAACACCGGCTATGTCCCGATCACCAATGCCGCCTACGAGTTGACCAAGGCCATCGGTTACTACGAAAAAAACGAGGGCCGTGATGTCGCCGTCGTCCAGATGAGCGGCAAACCGACGCCCAACTCAAAAGGCCTGCGCCTTGGCAGCTTTGTGCAGATTCGTGACATCATCAACGAAGAACTCGAAGCCATCTGGAGCGGGCAGAAAACCGCCCAGCAGGGCCTTGATGATGCGGCTGCGCGCGGCAACAAGTTGCTGCGCAAATTTGAGCGTGCCAACAAATAGCCTGTAGGGCAACCCAGAACCTGAGCCGCCCGAATTATCGGCGGCTCAGAACCTTGTATAACAGCACAAGTTTTCAAATACTTAATTTCGAGTCTTTTGGTTCTTCAAGAGCAGAAAACATGAAATAAGAATAAAAAAAGTAACACTATGCGCAGCATATAATAATTAAGCCGCCTGCGCATTAGTCCGCAACTATTTTTAGGTTGCAAAGAACACTTTAAATACTCTGAATAGACGGGTTTTCAAAGCGGATTAATTAGGATTAATTAAATGGAAAAGCGTGTCGTATTTAGAAACCGTTGGTTGCCCTACCTGCTGGTGACGCCTCAAATCGCCATCACCCTCGTTTTTTTCATCTGGCCGGCCAGCCAGGCACTGAAGCAGTCAGTTTTAATTGAGGATGCATTCGGCTTGAGCAGCGAATTTGTCTGGTTCGATAATTTCATCGAACTATTTTCCGATCCCCACTATCTGGGCTCCCTTAAAACCACAGCTATATTCAGTGCCGCTACTGCTTTGCTGGCCCTGTCAACCGCGCTGCTCTTTGCGGTAATGGCCGATCGGGTCATCAAGGGGGCCGCGGTCTATAAAGCCGCGCTCCTGTGGCCTTATGCGGTGGCGCCGGCCGTGGCGGGTGTCCTGTGGCTCTTTATGTTCAGCCCGACCAACGGCATTTTAGCGCTGACCCTCAAATCCCTGGGCTATAATTGGAACCATGTCCTCAACGGCACCCAAGCCATGGTGCTGGTGGTGATCGCGGCATCCTGGAAGCAGATCTCATACAATTTCCTGTTTTTTTTGGCCGGGCTGCAGATGATACCCAAGTCCCTGATCGAGGCCGCCGCAATCGACGGCGCCCGGCCGGCCAAAAGATTCTGGACCATTGTCTTTCCGCTGCTGTCACCGACCACTTTTTTTCTCCTGGTGGTCAACGTAGTTTATGCTTTTTTCGAAACCTTCGGCATCATACACGCCGTCACCCAGGGGGGCCCCTATAAAGCCACGAACATCCTGGTTTACAAAGTTTACAGCGACGGTTTTATCGGACTCGATCTCGGTGGTTCGGCCGCCCAATCGGTGGTATTGATGGCCATCGTCGTCACCCTGACGGTGATTCAATTCCGCTACCTGGAAAGGAGGGTTCAGTACTGATGGTTGAAAATCGTCCCATTCTGACTTTCCTGACCCATGCGGTAATGGTGTTGGCTATCATTATCGTTCTCTTCCCGATCTATGTTACCTTCGTGGCATCAACCCACGAGGCTTCGGACGTATTGATGACGGTCCAGGGTTGGTTTGGCAGCAAGCTGGTCGAAAATTATACAACCGTCTTACAAGCGGGCAAGGCCACAGCCGGAGGGATACCCGTAGGTGTCATGATGTGGAACAGTTTCATCATGGCAATTGGCATCGTCTTTGGCAAAATTACCATTTCGCTCCTCTCCGCCTATGCCATCGTCTATTTTCGTTTTCGGTTCCGGATGGTGTTTTTCTGGATAATTTTTATGACATTGATGCTGCCGGTGGAAGTCCGTATCCTGCCCACTTACGCGGTAGTGGCCAACCTCGGTCTCTTAGACACTTATACGGGATTGACTTTGCCACTGATCGCTTCGGCCACGGCCACCTTTCTTTTCCGGCAATTTTTTCTAACGGTACCCGACGAACTCACCGAGGCGGCCCGGGTCGACGGTGCCGGTCCGATTCGGTTCTTCTTCGATATCCTGCTGCCGCTGTCTCGCACGAATATAGCGGCGCTTTGCGTGATTCTTTTTATCTATGGCTGGAATCAATATCTCTGGCCGCTTCTCATCACCACCGAAAGTAATATGACCACGATTGTCATGGGCATTCAGGCCATGCTCTATGTGCCGGATGCCGTCAACGAGTGGAATATCACGATGGCGACGGCAATTCTGGCAATGTTGCCGCCGGTGGTAGTCATCCTGGTACTGCAGCGACAGTTTGTCAAAGGCTTAATCGAAACCGAGAAGTAGGAGCGCATTTATGGCTAACGTAACTTTAAAGGATGTCTATAAATCCTTCGGCAAAAATGAGGACATTCACGGGATCAACTGTGAAATTAAATCCGGCGAGTTCGTGGCAATTTTAGGCCCTTCCGGATGCGGCAAATCCACGGCGCTGCGCATGATTGCCGGCCTTGAAGTCATAACCAAAGGCGAGATCAGCATCGATGGAAAAGTCGTCAATGAACTGGAGCCGGCGGACCGGGATATTGCCATGGTTTTCCAGAACTATGCCCTGTACCCGCACATGACCGTCTTTAAAAACATGGCGTACGGCCTCAAGATCCGCAAGATGTCCAAGGACGAAATCAGGAAAAGAGTGCACAATGCGGCCGAAATTCTTGAGCTGACCGAATTTCTGGATCGCAAGCCGCGACAGCTCTCAGGCGGTCAGCGCCAGCGGGTTGCCATGGGTCGCTGCATTGTGCGCGAGCCCAAAGTATTTCTGTTTGACGAGCCGCTGAGCAACCTCGATGCCAAACTGCGGGTTCAGATGCGGCTTGAGCTGCGGAATCTTCACGAAAACCTGGGAATCACTAGCGTCTATGTCACACACGACCAGGTGGAAGCCATGACTCTCGGCGACCGATTGCTGATTTTAGAGGATGGCTATGTGCAGCAAATCGGCTCGCCTATGGAAGTCTATGAACGGCCGGCTACCCGGTTTGTGGCCGGTTTTATCGGCTCCCCGGCCATGAATTTTTTCGATGCCCAACTGAGCGGCAATGGATTAGCGGTTGAGCTGGCCGGCAGCGACGCTTTACCTCTTGCCAATTCGGGTCTGCCCGAATTCGGCGGCCAGAAAGTCATTTTAGGGATACGTCCGGAGCATTTCGAGTTAACCGAAGAGGGCGCCGGCACCATGCGGATTAAAGTGGATCATGTGGAAACGCTGGGCGCCGATACCCTGGTCCACGGTCATGTCGGCGAAAATGGAACATTTTTAACTATTCGCCTATCGGACATACATCACTTCAAAAAAGGTACGATCTTGCCGTTGGCGGTTCCATCCGAAAAACTGCACCTTTTTGACAAGGAAAACGAAAATCGAATTGCGGACTGAATTGCGAAACAGAACATTAAAGCAAATGCCCATATACTTGAACAGAGTACTCGTCAGATAGCATTGTTACCTCCATCAGGATAATCATCCCTCTCAATTGAAGGCTCATCCGGAGTAAGATATTTGATGATAAACAAGATGGTTGAAGTTTAGCGGTAAACTTAATCTGATCCGCACAAGGAAAGTATATGATTGACCAATTGATCGTTAAAATGGAGCAGGCCGCCGCCGAGGTGATGCAATGGCCCCGGAAATCGGTAGCTATCTTGCACCACAATGACGCGGACGGACTCAGCTCGGGTGCCATCCTCATGCGCGCCTTTGAACGCGAGGATTTTAAAGTCCAACGCTTTTGCCTGGAAAAACCCTATCCGGCGGTACTGAGAAAAGTCTATCAACAGCAGGGCGCCATTTTTATATTTGCGGATTTTGCCGGCCGAATCGCTCCCCTGCTTTCAGAACTCAACGGAGACCAAAATTTGACATTGATTTTAGACCATCATGTTGCGACGGCTTCCACCAACCCCAGAGTTCATAACCTGGATCCGGATCTCTTCGGCCTGAAAGGTGATCGGGACATCTCCGCCTCCACAACTTGCTATCTCTTTGCCAAAACCCTGAATAAAGCTAACCGGGACCTGGCGTATCTCGCAACCATCGGGGCTGTAGGAGACGGATTTTTTGAAGACGGCCGGCTGGTCAGTCAAAACCGTGAAGCGGCCATGGAAGCTGTTTCACAGAATTTGATCGACGTCATCGAGACTGACGATGGTGAACGCTACCGTCTGATGACCAGCCAGGGCCTGGTCCCGTATGATGAGTTAACGGCTTATTTAGATGTATTAGGGGCGGTAGGCTATTATCAGGATGGTCCTTCGATGGGGATTGACGTTTGTCTAAATGGATTTTCGGCTGAATCTGACCGCATGGTAAAGACGCTGCAGGCCACCAAGTGCCGGATCTTTGCCGGCGAAATTGCAAAACTTGCCCAAGGCGAGCTGCAAACGACACCCCATCTGCAATGGATTCACGTGGCAAACCGCTTTGATCCCATGGGTGTAAAAATGATCGGCGTTTTTTGTCATGAAATCAGAAATATGGATTTTATCGACCCCCAAAAATACATCGCCGGATTTCAAGTTATTCCAAATCAAATTCCCGGATTCGGACCGATTGCATTTGACGAGGTCAAAATATCGATGCGGGTTCCGGCCAAGCTTGAACAAATGATTACGGCAAACAAGGTTGCTCCCCTCAATACGTTTCTGCCCGAGGCAACCAACAGGCTCGGTGGATTTTCAGACGCCTGCCACCGGCTGGCAGCTGCAACCACCATTTCTATCGGTAAAGAAAAAGCCCTTATTCATGAAATGGAAACTATTCTAGACAGATAAAGAAAGGAGTGGACCATGGCGCAAGGAGCAGGGTTTGGCAAAACCATTTTTATCGGAGACCAGTTTGTGCTGCGGGGTGTGCCGTCCATAGTGGCCGCGCTGCCTTATGAAACCGTAGCCGATGTGGAAAGAATTGATGCCGAGGGTTGGGTTTTGGAGGACAACCGTAATGAAGTCCCGGGATACAAAGACAAGAAAAAAGAACAGCAGATAGATTCCATCAATAGAATTCTGGAAGTAATGAATATTGATGTTAAAAAAACCCCCCTTAAAATCACATACGGCGGTCCACTGCTGGCCGGCAGCGGCGTAGGCGCCAGCGCGGCCAGCTGTGTTTCTTTGGCCAGAGCATTGAATGAGGAATTTGCCCTTGGCCTGTCCATCGATGAGATCAATCACGTCGGTTGGGAAGGTGAATTTGCCTATCACGGCACGCCGAGCGGGGTCGACAACACGGCATCAACCTATGGTGGGATATTGCAGTATCGCGTAGAAAATAATGAAAAAAAATTCGAACGGATACAGGCCAAGGAGCCGATCGATGTGGTCCTGGCCAACAGCGGCGTCACTTCGGATACGTCGACCCTGGGGGCCTATGTCGATCAAATCAGGGACAAGGATCCCGATCTTTTTAAAAAACGTCTCAAAATAATTTCCGGTCAGGTCGCTGAAATGAGACAGGCCCTGGAAACCGGTCGGTTGAATACGGTCGGATCCATAATGACCGAAAACCACGAAATACTGATCGACATGGGCCTTTCCCACGAAACCCTGGTTTATCTTTGCAACAAAGCTCAGGATTTGGGTGCTCTGGGAGCGAAAGTCACCGGTGGTGGACGGGGCGGGTACATGGTTGCATTGACCCCGGGTGAAGACTTGCAGCAAACTGTGGCCGCGGCAATGGAATTGGAAGGATACAAGGTTATCCGGGCAAGATTTGGTCATTAATCCGCCTTGAATAATGACCTCTCTGGTGATATAGTTTGTTCCTTGAAAAATGACGAACGCTGTTGAATTAAAATTTCGGTTGATTAATTGTTATATGCAGTGCCTTTTCTATCAAAATGCTTTCATCAGATTTCGGAGAACAACAATGTTTTATCCGCCTCTGGCAGTGCTATTTCCCAGAGTAGCGTGATATAGAGAAGTTTTTAATCGAAGCCGTTGTTCCGATTGACTTTCCATCTTGCAAAATGGTACTCATGATTCATATAATTTGCCTCGTGAACTGTCGCTGAAAGTGAAGTCGACCCCTGCCTGGCAGCACAACCGGTGGTGTTGATGATTACACTCACACCACTCTCACCGGCACGGTTCTGTTGCCTTATCAGATCGGTGCAATAATGGTCGAAAACAAACCGTACCGGACGATCCTGACCCACGCAACCCTGATCTTGGGCATCGCAGTTATCATTTTTCCCCTCTATATCACACTGGTCGCGTCAACCCATGAAAGAAGAGACATCGCAACTACCGTGCAGCCGTGGTTTGGCGATCATATCGTCGAAAACTACATGACTGTGCTCACAACCGGCAAGAAAACAGCCGGTGGTATTCCGGTCGGGCAGATGATGACCAACAGCCTGATTATGGCGGTGGGCATCGTTGTCGGTAAGATTTCGATCTCGATTATTTCGGCTTTCGCTATCGTTTATTTCCGTTTTCCGCTCAGGATGTTTTTTTTCTGGCTCATTTTTATGACCCTGATGCTGCCGGTGGAAGTGCGTATTCTGCCGACCTACAAGGTGGTGGCGGATCTTGGCCTGCTGAACACCTATACCGGCCTGACGCTGCCCTTGATTGCTTCGGCGACAGCCACGTTTTTGTTTCGCCAGTTTTTTATGACCGTGCCGGACGAATTGTTGGAGGCTGCCCGGGTCGACGGAGCCGGCCCCATCCGTTTTTTCTTTACCATCCTGCTGCCGCTGTCACGGACGAATATTGCAGCGCTGACGGTTATCCTTTTCATCTATGGCTGGAACCAGTATCTGTGGCCGCTTCTGATAACGACGGAGACCCGAATGTCAACGATTGTTATGCATATCCAGCGCATGCTGTTCGTGGCCGACGCGATACCGGAATGGAATCTGACTATGGCGGTGGCGGTGTTGGCTATGGGGCCGCCCGTGTTGGTCGTGCTGGTTATGCAGCGTTTGTTTGTCAAAGGTTTGGTGGAAACAGAAAAATAAAGTTCACCTGCGGCAAGCGGATAAAATTCCTTAAAGGCCATGCTAAAATGGAACAGAATCAAACCATTTCGGAAGGCTTATATGCCCGCATCAAAAGGCTGCTGACGCCGCCGGTTTTTGAAGACGAAGAAAAGACACGGGTCGCAATGATTCTGGGTGTTATTCTGTGGTCCGTGGTGGCAGTGACCAGTACTCTGATTATTGTATGGCGTATCACAGGTAAATCCCATGAACTGGGTCCCTACGCCTTTGCCGCCAACTCATTTATCATTGCCGTTGCCATCAGCCTGCTTTTTTTGATTCGCAGCGGTTATGTAAAAGCCGCCGGATTTGTCTTTGTGGTCTTTGTCTGGTGCAACATAACGTTCCAGGCCTTTACTTCAGACGGTGTGCGGGGATCGGCCACGATTATCTATATTACGATTATGGTGTTGGCCGGCCTGCTGTTGGGTTGGCGCATGAGTATCGCAATCGCGGCATTGAGCACGGTGTCGATCTGGACCCTCGCCTATACGGAACAAGTCGGCCTGATGAGCTTTCAACTGGATGGGGCCTATGAAGTTGCGTTAGAGTCAACCAGCATGTTTATCCTGTCAGCCGTATTTCTGACATTAACCACCACCGGACTCAGCAAAGCCCTGAAGCGGGCCCGTAATAGTGAACATTCTTTGAAAGAAAGCAATCGCGCGCTGCAATATAACCTGGAACAACTGGAGCAGCGCGAGAATGCATTGCGTGATAGTGAAGAAAGGTTCCGACTTCTTGCCGAAAATGTCGTCGACATAATCTGGATTTTAGACCCTGATACCTTGCGTTTTGTCTACATCAGTCCTTCCGTGGAAAGAACCGTGGGCTATACTCCTGAAGACATGATGGCGCTGGAACTCGATCATTTGCTTAGTGCTGAGTCTATGGATCTCGCCTTGAAAACGCTCAGTAAACGGTTGGAAAAAAGCCAATACGATCCCTCTCAAATTACACGAGGAGAATTGGAGTTACATCATCGGGACGGTTCCTCCGTTTGGGTCGAGACAACGGCGCGGATATTGTACATTAATTGGCTATCATCCTTTGGGATAATAGGGGTTACGAGGGATATTACCAAACGGAAAGCCTCGGAAAAAGAACGCAAACAACTTCAGATTCAACTCATGCAGGCCCAAAAGATGGAAGCGGTCGGTACATTGGCCGGCGGAATCGCACATGATTTCAATAATTCGCTCCAGGGTATTCTGGGCTACACCCAGATACTGATATTTGAAAAAAATAAGTCGGATCCGGATCTAAAATTACTCAAACAAATCGAAAAAGCGGCTATGTGGTCAAGTAAGCTGACGAAACAACTTCTCACGTTCAGCCGTAAAATGGAGAGCCAGCTCCGCCCTCTCGATCTGAACCATGAAGTCCGGCAACTGGAACAACTATTGGAACGAACCATCCCCAAAATGATTGGTATCGAAACCCAACTCGGCAAAGACCTCAAGATTATCAATGGGGATCCGGTCCAAATTGAGCAGGTTATTATGAATTTGAGCATCAATGCCAGAGATGCCATGCCTGACGGCGGGACCCTGGTGATAGAGTGTGAGAATGCGATCCTTGATGAAAACTACTGTAAAAACCATGTCGACGTCATTCCAGGAGAATTCGTCAGAATGAGTCTTTCCGACAACGGCAAAGGTATGGACAAGCAGACCCTGCAACACATATTTGAGCCTTTTTTTACGACCAAGAAGGTCGGCGAAGGGACTGGGCTCGGCTTGGCCATGGTTTACGGTATCGTAAAGAACCATCGTGGGCACATCACCTGCGAAAGCGCGCCCGGCACCGGAACGACCTTCAGGATTTACTTTCCGATTATCGAACAAACGGGACGCCCAAAACCGGAGCTGCAAGCTGAGATGGTTCGATCCCCTCACGGGCGAGAGAACATCCTGCTGGTAGATGACGAGGATTATTTGCGTGACCTCGGCCAAAGCATACTGACCCGATTCGGCTACAGCGTGCTCACGGCCCCGGACGGAGAAACCGCCCTGCAGATTTACCGGGAGCAGTCAGCCCGGATTTCCCTGGTTATTCTGGATCTGATCATGCCCGGAATGGGGGGCAAAAACTGCCTCGATCAGATTCTGGCAGAAAATCCGTCAGCACGGGTGCTAATTGCAAGCGGCTATTCGGTTGACGGCCCTACCAGGAATGAACTCGAGTCAAAAGCAAGCGGCTTCATCAGCAAGCCTTTTGAGCTGAACCAATTAACTCGAATTGTTCGACGGACGCTGGATGAATAAGCGACCTCCGGACTAGGTGGATTTTATTAATAAATTTGGTTGATTTTAGGATTTGAATGATTAGAATCGGATTTTAAAGCCCTGTCGTTAGCGACAAGGCTTTTTTTAACTCAATCGCAGAATTCAACTCTGATGATCGGCAGCCGGGCCATTAAAATACAATTTTTAACCAATCAACAAATTAATATTAAACTAACCAGTCTATTGGACGATATCTCAGGTATAGACCCAATCCGGACAAGCCGGAAATGACGAATGACAAATGACGAATGACGAATTGTGGTATCGCTTCGCTCTGTCTATCATATTGCAATCGATAATTTAACTTTTTACTTATAGAGTGGACGCATAAACGTAAAAATTCTCATTATATCAGCATGATAAGATAAAATACTACTTGACTTTTTTTGATATAAGTACTACTAAAATCACTCCTTTTATAGGCCTAGTTCCCTAAAACT
>Ga0209743_1000288_pt1 | contig 18796 bp, 12 predicted proteins | sample OlaalgELextract2_FD_187378 | JGI IMG/M metagenome (GOLD analysis project Ga0209743, IMG submission 187378) | Olavius algarvensis symbiont microbial communities from Tuscany, Italy - Type G ELBA extract 2 (SPAdes) (version 2) | ecosystem: Host-associated > Annelida > Digestive system >...
AGTTTTAGGGAACTAGGCCTATAAAAGGAGTGATTTTAGTAGTACTTATATCAAAAAAAGTCAAGTAGTATTTTATCTTATCATGCTGATATAATGAGAATTTTTACGTTTATGCGTCCACTCTATATTAAACTTCGTGCCTTGGTGTCTTGGTGGCGAAAATAATTTGTTTGATAAATCCTCCGCAAACATGATGTGATTTCAAATAATAGACACTAAATCCCTCAATCCCTAAATCCCCAAATCCCTAAATCTCTCAATCCCTGAATCCCTCAATCCCTAAATCCCTGAATTCCTCAATTCCTCAATCCCCCAATCCCTCAATTCCGCCTACTCGCAAGAACTTCCCAATTAAAATATTAAAAACTAAACCTTACATATTTGTAATTATTTTCACCAATTTATTCCAAATATGTAATATTAATTTCTTAAAATTGAAAAGCTAATATTTAAATAATATACTGAAATTACGCGTCTAAACTAACGCAAACATCGCATGGCACACAAGTTGCTCATAACTGAATGATTAATTCTAACAGAAAGCACCAGCGTAATTTCAATGGACACCATATATCAAAACGCCTCAGCGCAGCTGCAGCAAAAAACCCGGGACCTGGTTGACCGCCTGTTTCGGGGAAAAGTGCGGGACTTTCTGAGGCAGCACGCGCGCATTCTGGATGATTATTTCATCGAGGCCTTTGAAACCAGCATGGTCGGCCCCCGCATGGATATCAGCAATAATCCGTACGCCATCATCGCCCTGGGCGGCTACGGCCGGGCCGAGCAGTGCGTTCACTCCGATGTGGATCTGCTGTTTTTATTTAAAAAAAAGGTGCCTGAAGAGGCCGAAAATCTCATTCGGGAGGTGGTCTACCCCCTATGGGATATCGGATTGGAGGTCGGCTACGCAACACGGTCGCTGAAGGAGTGCCTGACGCTGGCCGCCAAGGATTTTGAAATCTTGACCCCGCTGCTGGATGCACGTTTCATATGCGGTTGGTCGCATATATATTCGGACTTAATGGACCAGGTGCGGGAAAAGGTCATCCGCAAAAAATCCCGCGCCTTGGTCAACTGGCTGATAGAAAATAACACCTTGCGTCATGCCCATTTCGGCGACTCGGCTTATCTGCTCGAGCCCAACCTCAAGGAAGGCCGGGGCGGCCTGCGGGACTATCACACGATGCTGTGGGTCGCGCAAATTGAGTTTAACATCAAAGGTACCCGGGACCTGGAATACTTCGGCCTGCTGTCCCACGAAGAATATCAAACTTTAAAGCGCTCCCTGGCCTTTATCTGGAAAGTACGCAACCGCCTGCATTTTTTGTGCGGTAGAAAATACGATCAGCTGCACTTTGAAAACCAGATCAAGCTGGCGGAGGCCATGCAGTATAAGAAAAGCAAGGGCCAGCAGCCGGTCGAGCGGTTTCTGGGCGAGTTGCACGGCCGCATGGAGTCGTTGAAGCAGCAGCATTTGATGTTTCTGTATGAGTTAGGGTTGGAGAAAAAGCGCAAACGCAGAAGAAAACCGCAGAAACAAAGCAAGGTCGAAGGCCTTGTGGTGAGTGATTTAGGCCTGCTCACTTTTGCCGCACCCGAACAAATTGTGGAATCGCCGGAGCTTCTGATAAAAATATTTGAAGAAAGTGCCCGGCTCAAAATTCCGCTCAGCGCTGAAGCCAGGCGCCTGGTCAAAGACTTCTCTTATCTGGTAAATGCCAGGTATCGCAGCTCTGAGCCGATCGTCCAATCTTTCGAACGAATTCTGGCCACCCCGGCACCGACCTTTAATGTCTTGAATGAAATGCTGAATACCGGTTTTCTGGTGCGTTTCATTCCGGAATTTCGCAACATCGTCAACCGCATCCAGTATGATGAATACCACCTGTACCCGGTGGACAAACATCTGCTGCGTACGGTTCACACGCTCAAAAAATTTGCCGCCGAAAAAGATGACAGCCTGGCGCCGTTATGCGGCCAGGTGTACCGTGAGCTTAAAAACAAAAAGCTGTTGCTTTGGGCCGCATTGCTGCACGACCTCGGCAAGGGCGCCGACAATGACGACCATGCCGCCCTGGGCGCCGGCATCGTTAAAAAGATCCTTGCCAAAAAAGGCATGAATGCCGCCGACATCGCCAGCGTCGAAAACCTGGTCCAAAACCACCTGTTCTTGATTAAACGGGCCACCCGACGGGACATCCACGACGAGGAAACCGCCATTTTCACCGCCAGAAAGATACAGGATGTTGAGCGGCTGAAGATGCTGTATCTTCTGACCGTCGCCGACTCGATTGCGACCGGCCCGGCAGCCTGGAATGACTGGAAGGCAGCCCTGTTGCGGGACTTTTTTTTGAAAATCCTCAACGTGCTCGAAAAAGGCGAGCTGGCCACGGAAGAAGCCGTCACTATCATCAAGCAGAAACGACAGGACATCATCGGCTCGGCCCGCACCCGCAAAGCCAAAGATGACATCGCCAACCTGTTCGACAACATGTCGCCGCGGTACCGCCTGTACATGCCGGCCGGCTCCATGCTGGAGCATATTCGGTTATTCGAGCAGCTGGGGGCAGCCGACTTTATCTGGGACATCAAACGCTCGAATGGCCCCAACACCCGCTCGGTCACCGTCTGCGCCAAAGACCGTCCGGGGCTTATTTCCAAAATAGCCGGTGTGTTCACCCTCAACAACATCAATATTCTGGACGTTCAGGTCTTTACATGGCGCAATAATATTGCGCTGGATATTTTCGAAGTCAAACCACCGCCGGATCTAATCATGGAAGATGAAAAATGGGAGCAGACTGCCAAAAATCTTAACGCGGCTTTATCCGGCGACCTGGACCTGACAAAAGCACTTAGCAAAAAAACGGCCAGGCTGCGTCAGAGCAACCACCGGATGCGGCGGATACCGCATCGCATTATGATTGACAACACGAGCTCAAGTTTTTTTACCATCATCGAGGTTTTTACCTATGATTTTCCGGGTCTGCTTTTCAACATCACCGATGCGCTGTTTAATTGCGAGCTTAACATCTGGGTCGCCAAAATCGCAACCAAAGCCGACCAGGTGGTAGATGTTTTTTATGTCTGGGATCTGAATGGACAAAAGGTGGACTCTGAGGACCAGGTGGCAAGTATTAAATCGGCAATATTGGACAGACTACCGCAGATGAAGACAATGAAGATTGAAGATTGAAAATTGAAGATTTGAGGTATTCTGTCATTATATTTTTTAATCAAGCAGCCGTAAGTCGTAAGGAGAATCAAAAAACAGGTTAAGGTCATTAATTCACCAAAAACAAGTTAGCCATTGAGATTGAAACACCATACGGATGAAGAATACTATGCCGATCCCACGAGGGCGAAGCAGGATATCCATCACAGCAACAATTAAAAATCGATAGGATACATTAAATCTTCAATCTTCATTCTTCAATCTTCAATAAAACAAAGGGGGAGAACTTAAAAAGATGAGATTCAAGCATTTACTGACAATTGCGTTCCTGCTGGCCGTTCCTTCATCTCCGGCGCTGGCTGCCGATGGTTTGAATTCCGGCGACACGGCCTGGATAATTGTATCGACCGCCCTGGTCATGATGATGACCCCGGCCGGTTTGGCGCTTTTTTACGGAGGGTTGTCGCGCTACAAGAACCTGCTCAACACCTTTGCCATGACCATTGTGGCGTACTGCCTGACCAGCGTCATCTGGATGATGTGGGGCTATTCCCTGTCTTTTGGCCCGGATAATGCCGGTATCATCGGCGGCCTGTCCAATGTTTTCATGGCCGGCATAGGGGTTGACAGCCTTTCAGGCAGCATTCCGACCTATGTCTTCGCCCTGTTCCAGATGACCTTTGCCTGCATTACCGTGGCGCTCGTCCTGGGCTCGATTGTGGACCGCATGAAATTTTCATCCTGGATTGTATTCACGGTTTTATGGGTTACTTTTGTATATTGCCCGATCGCCCATTGGGTGTGGGGCGGCGGCTGGATGGGCAGCATGGGGGCACTCGATTTTGCAGGGGGTACCGTGGTGCATATCAATGCCGGTGTGGCCGGTCTGGTCCTGTCTCTGGTGCTGGGTAAAAGAATCGGGTACGGCAAAGAAGCCATGTTCCCGTCCAGTATCGTGCTTTGCGCCCTGGGGGCGGCGTTGTTGTGGTTCGGCTGGTTCGGCTTCAACGCCGGCAGCCAGCTGGCGGCGGACGGCATCGCCGGCTCGGCCTTTCTGGTAACCAACACCTCGGCCGCCATGGGCGCCCTGGCGTGGATGTTTGCCGAATGGCTGGTCGACAAAAAACCGACGGTCCTGGGGTTGGCTTCGGGCATCGTGGCCGGACTGGTGGCCATCACGCCGGCCGCAGGATTTGTCAATATGCCGGCCTCCCTGATCATTGGTCTGGTGGCCGGCCTGCTGGGCTTTTACAGCGTTGCCAAACTCAAGCAGAAGCTCGGCTATGATGACTCCCTGGACGCCTTCGGCGTGCACGGCATGTGCGGCATCTGGGGTGCACTGGCTACCGGTCTTTTTGCCAGCCCGGCCATCAATGAGGCAGGCCGGGGACTGTTTTACGGCAACCCGAAACAGCTTTGGATTCAAATCGTATCGATCGTCGCCACCGCCGCGTTTACCGCCGTCGGCACTTTAATTGTCACCTATGTAACCAAAGCGTTAACCGGCGGTCTGCGGGTGGAAGAAGAAAGCGAAATCATGGGCCTCGACAATTCCCTGCACGGCGAAAGGGCCTTTGAGATTCAAGCCTCATAGGACCGCGTCAATCCAACACTAAAATCATGGTCTGGGCCGGACCACCGTAGATGGATCTGCCGGCTATTCAGAGCTGGAGTGATGGAGTACTGGAGTTTTGGGTTGAATTATCGAATATACTACAATTGAATATTTATGATCCGCATGGAGTGCTTCCAAGTTGAAATCGACGGAGCGCAGCGACATCCACAAATATTCAATTGGCAATCTTCAATCTTCAATAAAATACAGGGGGATCTATTATGAAAAAAATCGAAGCGGTCATCAAGCCCTTCAAACTGGACGATGTCAAGGAGGCCTTGAATGAAATCGGTATTCAGGGCATGACAATTTCAGAGGTCAAAGGTTACGGCCGGCAAAAAGGCCATAAGGAAATCTACCGTGGGGCCGAATACGTGGTGGATTTTATTCCCAAAATCAAAATTGAAATCGTCGTGGAAGCCGATCGCGCCGAGCAGGTCGTGCAAAAAATCCGCGAAGCCGCCAATACCAACAAAATCGGCGACGGCAAGATTTTTGTCCTCCCGGTCGAAGAGGCCGTCCGCGTCAGAACCGGTGAAACCGGCAGAGATGCCGTCTAGCAGAGGACAGATGACAGAGAACAGAGGTCAGAAGACAGAGGTCAGAAGACAGAGGCTTTCGATTGCGGATTGCGGATTGCGGATTGCGGATTTTGAAGGAAGGCCGCCCTGCCATCTTCGACTGCGGATTGCGGCCTCCGGCCTCTCCGAGCTGCAGGCTCGCTCTACGAGCCGGAAGCCGGAGGGGCCATAAGGGCCTGCGCCCCGGAGGGATTGCGAATTGCGATGGAAACGAAGATAGCTTATTTGTTTTGGCACCAGCAGCGGAAATCGAAAAAGAAATATAAATAAGTAATTATGCGCAGTATAGAACAAATAAGAGGCCGGTACAGGCGGCTAACTGATTTTCTCAATTTTCAAAGAACTTTCTACTACCCTGTATATGTTATTATTCAGGGCGGATTTTTTAACTAATTAACCAATCAACTATTCACCTAATCAACCAATTCAAGAGGAGGAATACAATGACACCCAAAGAAGTATTAGACATGGCCAAGGAAAACGGCGCCAAATTAGTGGACTTGCGATTTATGGATTTCCCGGGACTCTGGCAGCACTTCAGCGTGCCGGTCGGCGAACTGGAGGAATCCAGCTTTGAAGACGGCTTTGGCTTCGACGGCTCGAGTATTCGCGGCTGGCAGCCGATTCACGCCAGCGATATGCTGGTAGTACCGGATGCCGACACGGCCAAGATGGATCCCTTTTATGCCGCACCGACGCTGACCCTGATCTGCAATATCGTCGATCCGGTCACCCGGGAGCCCTATACCCGGGATCCACGCAACATTGCCCAAAAGGCGGATGCCTATTTAAAAAGCAGCGGCATCGGTGATGTGGCTTATATCGGCCCGGAAGCTGAATTTTTTATTTTCGATGATATCCGCTTTGAATCAACCCGCTTCGGCGCATTCTATGAGATTGACTCCATTGAAGGCAACTGGAACACCGGCCGCGATGAAGGCCCCAACCTGGGATATAAACCGCGGCACAAGGAAGGCTATTTCCCGGTTCCGCCCATGGATAAATTTCAGGACCTGCGCTCCGAAATGGTCCTGACGCTGGAAGCCCTGGGGATCGATGTCGAAGCCCAGCACCATGAAGTCGCCACGGCCGGGCAGGCGGAAATCGATATGCGATTCAAGCCCTTGCTGCAGATGTCGGACCAGCTCATGTGGTTCAAATATGTCCTCAAGAATGTGGCCTACCGCAACAACCACACGGTCACCTTTATGCCCAAACCGCTGTTCGAGGACAACGGCACCGGCATGCATACCCACATCAGCATCTGGAAGGGCGACCAGCCGCTGTTTGCCGGCGACAAATATGCCGGGGTTTCCCAGGAGGCCCTGTATGCCATTGGCGGCATCCTGAAGCACTGCAAGGCCCTGTGTGCCTTCACCAACCCCACCACCAACTCTTACAAGCGCCTGGTGCCGGGGTTCGAGGCGCCGGTCAATCTGGCCTACTCCAGCCGCAACCGCAGCGCCGCCGTGCGCCTGCCGATGTATTCCACCTCGCCCAAGGCCAAGCGCATCGAGTTCCGGACGCCGGATCCGTCCTGCAACGGCTACCTGGCCTTCTCGGCCATTCTGATGGCGGTCCTCGACGGCATCCAGAACAAGATCGATCCGGGCGATCCCCTGGATAAAGACATTTACAACCTGCCGCCGGAGGAGCTGGCCGAAATACCGTCCGCCCCGGGCTCGCTGGACGAGGCCCTAACGGCCCTGAAAGACGATCAGGAATTTTTGCACAAGGGCGATGTCTTCACCCAGGACGCCATCGATATGTGGATTGACTACAAGACCGAAAACGAAGTCAACGATGTCAAATTGCGGCCCCATCCGCATGAGTTTTATCTTTACTACGACATCTAAACCGCCATTAAACGGCAGCCCGTATAGTTCACAGCGCTTTTCATGGATTCAATAAGTTTGAGAGAAAATTTTGTATCGATAATGAACGACGGGCAGATTTTAGAATTTAGATTGCGGATTTTGGATTGAAGGTATTGTGCTTGTCGTGAGCTTTTGTGTCGAACGGTCTGTTTTATTAATGGATAGAGCGACTTGTCGGGTCGAAGCCGAAGTCGAAGCCGAATGCGAAGCCTGAAGCGATACCGCAGATCCAAAATCCAAAATCTAAAATCCCAAATTTTATAGGGCGTTTTGACAAGATCGACTAAGTTGACGCCTTCCCTGCAACCCGGTCTCATCGAGAAGGTTCATAATCGTCATGGCCCACTTCCGGAATAAAATATATCGGAATCAGGGAAATCAATGGAACGCAAACCAGCACCATGAGTACGCTTTGGATCGTAAAGATATCACCCAGTTTGCCGACGATGGGGGAGAGGATTCCGCCGGTGCCGAAGGCCAATCCCATCATCAGGCTGGCCACCATGGAGCGGCCCCGGGGCGCTATTTTCTGGGCCATCACCACGCCCAAGGGCAGGGAAGCCATGTTAAAGCCGCCGGCCAAGATCGTTGCCGGATAGATCCACCGATGGGGAGCCACCAAAAACAAAAGCAGAAACGGGGTCATGAGACCGTGGGTAATCCACAACAGTCGTTTGTAGCCCATCCGGTCCGAAAGATGACCGCAGACAACGCCGGCCACCGTCCCCGAAAGGGTGAACATGGAAAACAGGATGCCCGCACCAACGATGGTATAGCCTTTCTGCACCCACAGCACCGGCATAAAAGTCAACAACGACTGACCCACCAGCGCTCGCATGACCATCGTGATCCAGATCAGCAGGATCGGCTGCCAGACACTGCCCAGGGTTTGCCTGAGGGTTTCCAAAAAGCCATATTGGGCCATGCCCTCCCCCCGGGGTTTAGGAATGACCCAATAAAAATAGATCCAGATCAAAAGGCCGATAATCATGGTCGCCGGCATGGCGCCGAGACCGAACCGCGCCACGTACCAAGTGATGAAGATGGGCCCCAGCCCGAAGGCCAGGGTGCCGGCGGTGTTATAGATGGACATGGCCAGTCCGGGGTTGCGGCCGGCATACAGAGGCACCATGCCCGTGACCGGCGGATGAAACAGTGATGACCCCGTGGAACCGATGACAACGCAAAACAGCAGGCCGTAAAAACCGGTGGTCCTGCCCGCCATTGGAATAAAAAGAATGGGCATGAGCAATCCGATCAGAATAAAATTGCGTGACGGATGTCGGTCGGCCCAATAGCCCGACATGGGCTGTACGATGAACATCAAAAAGCGGGATATGCCCGCCAGCAACCCCACCTGGGCCAGACTCAGCCCCATCTTGTCCATAAACACCGGAAACAGGGGGCTGATGAAAGCGCTGTAAAAATCTCCGCTGAAGTGCACCAGGCTCAGGGCAATGAGAATCTTCCAATAGGTTTTTGAAGTTGAGTCGGCCATAGGGGCTTTTGGCACCTACCCCGGCCGAAGTCAATGGAAATCCTTTTTCAAAAAGAATTGTTGATTTCGTGGGCAAAAAAATGTTAAAAATTTGAACACGAAAATAACATAATGTTGATTTCGTGGGCAAAAATAGGTTGATTTTTTGCCCACAAAAATGACAATTGCAGAGGGACCTCCACCAAAATCAGCACCCGGAAGTCAAATCTCGGGTTCAGGCGATATTAGTATAGTGGTGTATTTATGAACACTGGGAGAAATTAAAATGTTCGTTGGGAGGGAAATCGAACTTCGTTCGCTAAAGGAGTTGTTCGATTTAAAAAAGGCCAGCATTGCTGTATGCGCGGGTCGCAGGAGAATCGGCAAAAGCACTTTAATTCAGCAGTTCGGCAGGCATGCCAATACATTCTTGGAGTTTCAAGGTTTACCCCCACGCGAAGGGATAACTTCAAAAGACCAGTTGAATGCTTTCAGTGAACAGTTGACCCAGCAGACCAGCTTACCAAAACTGACTTTAGATTCATGGTATCAGGCCTTTTCTTTGTTGAATAGTATAGTAAAAAGCGAAAGAACCGTCATCCTGCTGGATGAAATATCCTGGATGGCAATTCGCGATAAAGATTTTGCCGGTCAACTAAAAATTGCCTGGGACACCGAATTTAAGCACAATGCTAAATTAATCCTGGTTCTGTGTGGATCAGTATCATCGTGGATAGATGAAAATGTTCTTAAAAGTGCGGGATTTGTAGGGCGTGTATCGCTAAAGGTGACACCCGCAGAACTCAGCCTGTATCATTGCACTAGGTTCTGGCACAAGCCTGCGGGCCGCCGGATAGCCGCGAAAGAAAAATTCAAAATACTCGCTGTCACAGGCGGCGTACCGAGGTATTTGGAGGAAATTAATCCGAACTTGTCGGCAGAAGAAAATATTCGGCGAATGTGCTTTAGCAAGGAAGGTTTTCTATTTTCCGAATTTGATCAAATATTTCAAGATATTTTTTCAAAGCGCGCACCGACCTATAAAAAAATTATTGCTACGTTGGTTCGAGGAACGAAAACATTGAGCAATATTGCCGATCTTTTAAAAAGAGAAAGAGGTGGCGATCTGAGCCGCTATCTTGACGATCTTTCTGCATCAGGTTTCATTGCCAGAGACGCAGTCTTCGAACCGGGCAAAAAGACTGTATCAAAGCTCGTCAAATATCGTTTAAAGGATAACTATATTAGATTTTATCTTCGATACGTAGAACCGATCAAAGATAAGATAGCAAGTGATTTGTTCCGCGAATATTCCCTGGAAAGTCTTTCAGAGTGGGAAACCATTATGGGGCTTCAGTTTGAGAATCTGGTGCTCAACAATATTCGATCGGTTTGCGAATTGCTGGCAGTTAATATGGATTCCGTAAAAAGCGCAGCACCCTATTTTCAAAGAGCGACTCAGCGTAAAAAATCTTGCCAGGTAGATCTTCTTATTGAAACAAAATATACCCTTTATGTCTGCGAAATTCGATTTCGAAAAAAGATTACCAGGACTGTAATCGATGAGGTGCAGGAAAAAGTCAGGCGGCTCAAAGTTCCCAAAGGCTATTCGGTTAGGCCGATTTTGGTCTATGCCGGTGAACTTGCTTCAGCAGTCAGAGAAGAAGATTTTTTTGACAGAATACTAAACTTTGAGGAATTGCTCTCAACCCCATAAATTCAGAGACGGAACCTTGACCCCTATGGGTGGGAACGAAGCCTTAAACCTCTTAACCCTCCTATGAAACTACATTTAATTTATCTCTCGCAGAGGCGCAAAGCTCGCAAAGGAAAGCATCAAAAATTTTAATAATCTTGGCGCCTTTGCGCCTTTGCGAGAAAATTATCAGTTTCTTTTGTGATCAGACCGGCTGTCCTTTTAGCCGGAGGCCGCCGCTCGTGTGAAACTACAATTCAAAAGCTGGAGTTAATGCCATCTTAGTCTACGTTGGAATTGTAGGTTGGGTTGAGCCAACTCCAGGCATTGTTGGGTTTCGTTACACTCAACCCAACCTACATTTTTGCGGTGCTATCACGAAATGCGAAACCCAACAACAGCCGATTTCGGATCCGATTCCCAAAAGTTTCTTTTCTGATCAGACTGGACGCTGGCGGCCAGAGGCAACGCTCATATGAAACTGCATTAATTTAGACAGGATAACAGGATTAACAGGATCTATTTTTGCTTATTAAGCCACTATCCTGTTGATCCAGCCTGCCGGGGGCGAAGCTTTTTTGCGAAGACTGGTCGATCCTATCAGAAAATTAAATAGACAGAATTCCTTAATTCGACATTCGTCAATCGACATTCGACATTTATTAATTGTCATTCGACATTTGTCACTACAAGCCTGGCGTCAACAGTTACCATTTTCAATCCTTGACGCGCCTGTTCAGAATTGCTAAGGATCACTGTCGGGGAGGAGGACCGGCAGGTAAAGGGGAGTCGCGAAAAAAAGCCGGAGTTCGAATCAGTCAAACTGCCGGTCTGATTGATACTGAAATTCCATCTCTTGTGAAAAGCTGCGAATCACTTTCTTCAAGCGGCACGGACGGTTACCGTTTCCATCAAACAGCGTCCAGTGAGAGCCCGTTCAATAAGCTTTAACTCCGGCGATAAAATCAGCTAACTGTCAATGAGCACATTCTGCGGGGGACAAAGTGCGCAAGAGTAAGCTCGAAGACTGGGAACTGTGGAACAAGCAACCGCCGGCGATGACCGCCAAAAATAACCTTGGCCTGGTCCTGAGCTCCACCCGCAACCTTCCTCTCCGCTATTGGCGGACCGGCTTCTTTTTTACCGGGGCCGCGGATGAAAAACTACTGGAATCCACGTCAGGGCGTTTTCCCAAAAAATTCATCCCCCGAACATCCCATCCAATCTATTCATTGCATCAACTGCCCGATCAGGTCGGATTCAAGGTTTGCCCCTGTTCTTCCAAAAAGCCGTTCAATAAAAGCTATTTCCGGTACATTAGAAAAGGCTGCCGTCTCAGATACACCCGGTATCAAATGGATCGGAATTCATATCTCATAGAAGCTGTAAAATTTAACATACCGCCAACCATGGCCTACCGATTGGCGTTCAAAGGTGAGGTGCCGGCTGACTGTCTTCAGGCTGAAGGTTCAATATAAAGGGAAGGAACATGGGTGAGGCCGAAAGGGAAACCGACATCACGAAGTGGCTGGCATCTGCCGGCGTTCATGAGTTGATTTCCAAAATTGCCGGGCAAATCGCAGCAGACCTGAGGAAAAGACATATCGTTCCTTATTTTCAGGACCGGATTAATCAGGTCAATGAAACAAGGGACGACATTTTGGCCTCGATTGAGTCCGAACTCGCCCTGTTAATTCTTGAAGACCGATCGCATCTTCGACGGCTGGTCCTTTCCGGAGACCCCAACATCGCCCGTGCCTTGCGCAGTCGTTTCATCAATTTGTGCCTGGACAAGGCCCGCTCGCCGGACCGGGATCCTTACCGATACCTCTACAAGCGCGCTGCCGACATCTTGCGGGAATCGGAAACGATCTACACTCGCAGGGCTCCTGTAAAAGGGCTGAATTTCAGCGTTCATCCGGAAAACAGGCCGATACCGCCCCTTACCCGGGAAGACTTGGCGTCGATTCCCTGGCCAACGGGCCTCGTCGCGGTGCTCAACTACGAAGCAATCAACCGCAAAGCGGCTCTGCTGGACCTAGCAGACTATTTTGCAAAGCGCGTTGCTGCAGCATGGGGAAATCGTCGCGTATGGGTGGCGCTGCGCGATTTGATCAACTGGATCGGTCTGCACGTTCCGCTGCAGCACTCGGGGCCTGAAGCAGCTGAGCCTGAAGCCAGTCGGCCGGTTGAAAGTTTGCCCGACACCCGTACAGATCCCAACGAAACACCGGTTAATGCCGACTTTATTGCAAAATGCGCCGCGTGCGCATCCAACATATTAAATGACCGGGAAAAAGAAGTGTTCTATTACCGCAGGTGTTTAGGGCTTAGCCTCAAAGAAATCGCCGTCCGAATGGGATACAAGACGAGTTCCGGCCCCAAACATTATCTGGATCGCGCCGAGCACCGCTTGCGCCGATTTCTGCGGGACAAACCCGGACTGGCTCCGCCGGATTACGACGAACGGGATTTTGCCATATTTCGCGAAAACCTGTCGATGATTTTGAAAGAAAGTCTCTCTCAGCCGTAAAGACAGGTAAAGGACTTAAAGGAAAAATTTTATGTACAGCCGAAAGCTTGCATTGGCCCGGGCTCAACAATACCGCTGCTGTCCGCCGCCCGAAATTGCAGAAGATCCTGCGCAGGCGGCAAACATGCGACAGCACCTTGCCATTTGTCCCCACTGCGGTACCGGGGAAAACCGCCGACTGAAAAATTGGAATAATTTTAGCAGGATGCTGAAGGAGCGCTTTGAAGACGGCGGCGCTCATGCGAAACCACCACCGCCGGCTGCGGGTCAGCTGCGCTTGGTAAAGCACGGGCTGGCCCACTGGCACGATAGCAATTATTTCAATCCGCCCTGTGTGCTGGTGCTGGAGGCAGACTCGGAGATGGCCGATGAAATTTTCGTGGCCCAAGTCTACCATGATATCAGCCTGGCGGGCCCGGGCGATTTGATACTTGAAGGTGCAGGGGCTGGCGTTGAAGATGTGTTCGTGGAATGCTGGAACACCTATACGTTGAAGTCATCCTATTTGGGACCGCTGATCGGCACGGTAACAGCGGAAATTGTCGCGGCGGTTAAAACCTTGGAGACCCGCCCCGATTCCCTGCCGGACCGGGCCCCGCTGCCGGCCCCCCTTACGGAACACGATCCGAGGCTGTACTTCAGAGAGCTCGAAGTCGAGGTCGGTTTCACGTTTGCTTCACGCGCAGTTGACGAAATCCTGGCCGCAAACGAAAAGCCGCTGCTGGACTATAGATCGGTCGGCGAGCTGCAGGAAGATATTCGAAAATCTGCCAAAGTTATTCGGTTTCCGCGTCCTACGGCCGACATGGAGGAGATTCTGACCAATGCCAAGTTTCCGCCCGAGGTGTATGCCAAGGCGGCCGCAACACACGACCGGGAATCCGTCCCGGCCAACCTAGTGGTACTGTTGAATGGCAAGGTGCACGCTTTCAGGTCCATTCAGGGCTTTGTCATCTCAAAAATGCGAACTGAATCCAGCTTAAACGTCAGCGGCGCGTTTCCACTCATACCCGATAGCGCCGTCAATCCGAGAATGATCTGTTTCTACTGGTCAAAGGCCACCGGGGCCATGGTGCCCGGCGATATGCACTGGGATGTGGGTACCGGTCATTTTTACGTCAAGATCCGGAACGATTGGCAGGATGACGAAGTGCTTGAATTTGCCCTGGTTTTTGAAACTGAGGAGGAAGAATACGAGGGGTAGGATGGAATTAGCGGATCTGAACAGTCTTTACCATCGTACGGTTCAAAAAGAATATGATTGGCTTGTCGAGGATCTTTCCAATCTTCTCTTTGCCGCAGATGCCGATTTCTTTGCGGGCTCCCGGGATACCTTCCATGCAGCGACCACTAAATTGCATTCAAGACTGACCGACGTCCCGGAAATCAGTAATTTACTGGATCTTTTCCTCCTAACCCGCTATCTGCTGGCCGGAAACCGGGCACCCGGCTGGGTCGCGTCCTGGCTGAACGACCATGTCGATTGGAATCGACATCTCCCGGGGATTGAGAAAGGACAGATGCAGGAAAGCAGGTTCCGGGCTGTTCCCGTCGTTGCGGTTTGCGGTGAGGCATGCGTCCGATATTTCGTCACCGGTCTGGTCAAGGGGGGACCGGATGGCGACATCTGCCCGGCCTGGGCCGCTGCGCTCCTCGATCAAGAATCCCGGGATGCTATTCGATCGGCAGTCAAAGCCGCGCTGCAGATTGCTGCGATACCTCCTGGTGGTTCACTGTATTGCTATCCGCTAACGGTCGCAAATCAGAGGTGCCAGTTTACCGGTTCGTCCCTGGGGCTTGCGCTGGCCATCGGGTTTTTGGCCGTTTTAACTGACCGGCCGATCGCGAGCCGCCTGCTGGCTACCGGCGACATCTCCGACAGGGGCGAGGTTCAACCGGTCGGCAGCCTGGATATTAAGCTGAAATGCGCCCGAGTTAAGGGATTCAGTGCATTCATGCAACCGGATCAGGAACGTGGGACTCCACCGCCGCCGGACATGGAGGTGATCCCCGTTGCGAAAATTTCCGACGCTTGGCTGATTGGCAGCCTCCACACACCCGGCCGCGGCCATGAACTGCTCACGCTTCTTCGAATGCTCGAGGATCCACAAGTTTTTGTCAACAATATGGATCATGTGGATGATAAATGGATCCGGTGGGCCGAAAAGTTGGGCCGGTTGAAAAAGGTAACCGATGCTGTCACGGAATCGATGGAATTTTCCCAGCGGTTCGTCGACAAGCTGGATCTGGTGCTTAAAAGCTGGAATCTTCAGGCAGCGTCCACCCTGTCTGCTCTGATTTCAGCGGACCGGTTTCAACGTATGAAAGCTGCGGCGCCGCTTGCGGCCTTCAGGTTCTGTACCCTCAATATCGCGTTGAACAACCACCGAGGCAACGTCGCCGGGGCTGACAAGTGGGCGGCTGTCGGCCGAAAGCTTTTCCCTTCAGCGTTGAAGGCGGACATCAACGCCTGCGCGGATTATCTGAACAACCGCTACGTTTCCCGGCACAATTGCTACACGTTTAGGTCGGAATTTCCGGGTGAGCTCGCAGACCTACTGGCCTGCCTCGAAAGACGCTACGCGGTTCAGTGCGACGGCGGCTGCCTCGCCGAACCCGTGCTTGGTGAGCTGTATGGCACCATTGCCCAGAACTTCGCCTTTTGCGGCCCTGGTTTCCTCACCGATTTTGATGAGTATATCAATCGGTCGGTTAAAGCCTTCGGCGACGGTCAGGTTTCAGAATACAAACATCAAATCTTGCGGGAATTTTGCTACCAGGTATATGCTTATCTGGACGCCGGACTAATGGACAGGGCCGAAACAGCTTTGCTGACCTATCTGGAGGTGGAAGACTGGAGCCAGCTACGATCGAAAATGGTGGGCAAACATTTTGGTCCCTTTCAGCACGCTGCGCTGGCCCGTTTCCTGGCCGACTCCAGGTTGGGTGCGGAAAAAAATGCATACCTCCAATGGGCCCTGGAACACAAATCCAGCCTGTCAGGTGCGAATCATCCCTGGCAGCTTTGGTCGCACAATATCGCCCGCATGGCGCAGGACCTGGGCGACCATGAATCGGCCACGACCATGTATTTGCTAAGTGTTAAGTATTGCCTGTCAGATCAGAACGGGCCGACCGTGAAGGTTATGACACTGCTGCCGTTGTCTGGGCTTAAAACTCTGAATGCTCTCGATAAAGCAGACTTTGAGCACAAAGAAAAGGATACTCTTAAAGCAGTCCGTGAGCTTGATTCGAATTACTTTAAACTGCTGTCCGAAAACAACTTCGACGATGTTCTTGATACCGTCCGGGAGCAGCCCCGGGTCCTGTTTCCGTTTACCTACCGCTAATAGTAAAGAGGCCACTGTAGAAAAAGGCAAAAAAAAACCAAAAAAATTTTGAAATGCTTGCGTTTAAGGCCGTAAAGAAAAAGAAAATGATGGAAGAACTGACAATATCCCAAACAACTACCTGAAAAGAGGTCGCTGATGCTCTACGGAAGTTACCGATTCCAGTGCCGTCTTGAAAATGACGCCGTCCTGCCCTTTTACAAAGGCTCCACCTTCAGAGGCGTCTTCGGGATTGCCCTGAAAAAGGTCGTCTGCGCACTGAAGCGCCAGAAGTGCGAGAACTGCCTGCTGAGAACCCGGTGCCTATACACGCAGGTGTTTGAAACATCGCTGGCCGCGGAGCCGCCGGAAGAGTTGAGAGGGTCGGCCGTGCCGCATCCGTTTATCATCGAACCGCCGGTGACCGGCTATACAGACTTCAAGGCCGGGGCCCGGCTGGCGTGCGGTCTTCTATTGTTCGGCGAGGTAAACCGCAATCTGCCGTATTTCATCTACGCTTTTGACCGCATGGGAAAAATCGGCATCGGCCGAAAAATAGACGGCCGCAGGGCCGGTTATACCCTTGAGCGAGTACTGCAGGGTGAGCGAGTGATTTACGACAGTGCAGATCAGCATGTCAGCCTGGAAGACACCTGTTGGGAGCTGAAACTACATTCTAAGAAGAAAAAACTCAATGGTCACCGGCAGTTAAAAATTGTACTGGAAACACCGCTGCGGCTCAAATTTAAAAATCATTTTCAAGCCGAGCTGCCATTTCACATTCTGGTCCGGGCCATGTTGCGCCGGGTTTCAGCTCTTTTGGCCTGCTACGGGGCGGGTGAGCCGGATCTTGATTACCGGGGATTGGTCCGGCAGGCTGAAGATATCAGAATTTCGGACAACCGCCTCGACTGGTTCGATTGGCGGCGTTACTCCAACCGGCAGAACCAGGCCATGCTCATGGGGGGGATGATCGGATCCGTGACTTACGAAGGAAATTTTGCAGGTTATCTGCCTCTGCTGGATTTCTGCTCAAGGGTTCACATCGGCAAACAAACGTCTTTTGGGTTGGGGAAAATTCATTTGCAAGTTGGCCCCTGAATTTTGGAAATTAAAGATTCAGTTGTGAAAAAGCGATAATTATAACGCCCAAGCAGGAGGATTTATGGATCATGATCTTGAAATATTGATTGTCAGTGCACTTCTGCATGACATCGGCAAGTTTGCACAAAGAGCAAATCGTCCTCGTTCTGATGATCTTGTAGAAGAATACCTGCCCACTTTCCAAGGGAAACGCTCTCACTATCACGCGCTTTATTCAGATTACTTTGTTGAAAAAGATCTGCCATTGCCGCCCGAACTGGAAGAAGCCCGCTCCAGGATTGCAAGGGTGGCTTCTATTCACCATCGACCCAATGAAAGAGATCTTTCCGAGATGTGTATTATGATTGCCGATCGCCTTAGCTCCGGCATGGATAGAATGGCCATCGAACCATCTGAAGACCAAACCGGGTTTAAGGAAAGCCGTCTGGTATCCATTTTTGATGAAGTCGAACTTGGCAAACATACGTTCGAGGCTCCCGGGGATTTCTATTATTCACTGAAACCACTTGATGCCGGAGGCGATTCCATTTTCCCGATAAAAGGAAAGCCCACCGGGAAGCCGGAAGAGTATATTCCACTATTTGACTTTTTTTTAGAAGAGTTGAGGCAAATAAATACCAGCTTAGGTTTTCAGTTTTATCTTGAAAGCATGATTTCTCTTTTAGAAAAATATACCTGGTCGATACCTTCTTCTTCATACAGGACATTATCTGATATTTCCCTTTTCGATCACAGCCTCGGCACTGCAGGTATTGCCCAGTCACTCTATCTTTTTCAGAAACATAAAGATGGGTTGCCCGGTTGGGAAGACAATGACCCCAAGTTTTTGCTGCTTTGCGGGGATCTTTCCGGCATTCAAAAATACTTGTTTGGAATCAGCAAAAGCAGCGGTCGCGGGGTATCTAAGATCTTTCGAGCCCGGTCCTTCTATCTGCAGACAGTTGCACGTTCCATAATCCTTGAAATTCAAAAACGAATAGGCCTTTTTTCGGTTTGCCGCCTGATGGATTCGGGCGGTAAGTTTATGGCCATAATTCCGAATACACCGCGTATCATAGAAGAAATTGAAAGATTGGATAAGGAAAACCAGGTTTGGTTCCGTAAAAAATTCAAAGGTTTGTTGAGTACGTCGCTTTCCTGGTCAACTCGTCTGACGCAGCAGGATTTTCAAATGAAGCATTTTAGACATAAGATCGATGAAGCGAATGAAGCCCTTAATGCTGCAAAATTGCGCAAATTCCACCGGACTTTTACCGATGATGGATTGATTATCGATACAGACTATAGAGTGGACGCATAAACGTAAAAATTCTCATTATATCAGCATGATAAGATAAAATACTACTTGACTTTTTTTGATATAAGTACTACTAAAATCACTCCTTTTATAGGCCTAGTTCCCTAAAACT
>Ga0209743_1000291_pt1 | contig 18746 bp, 17 predicted proteins | sample OlaalgELextract2_FD_187378 | JGI IMG/M metagenome (GOLD analysis project Ga0209743, IMG submission 187378) | Olavius algarvensis symbiont microbial communities from Tuscany, Italy - Type G ELBA extract 2 (SPAdes) (version 2) | ecosystem: Host-associated > Annelida > Digestive system >...
TAACCTGAAGCACAGCAGATTGCTGCTTTAACCAATTTTTCAAAGAACATTGACCAAATTTAAAATGTTGGACCTACAATTTTGTAATTTATTCTGATCAATTTTAAGTTTATGCGCAGGCTCTATAGAAAAATCCTTGTGATAATGGAGTTAAAATGAAAAAGGCATTGATTACGGGTATAACCGGTCAAGACGGAAGTTATTTGGCGGAATTATTGTTATCCAAAGGGTACGAAGTTCATGGTATCGTACGGCGTGTTGCTTTGGAGCACCCCCAAGCCCGCATGTGGCGGATAAGACATTTGCTTGACAAAATCACTATCCACAGTGCCTCGTTGGAGAGCTATGCCAGCATCTTCAACATCGTGTCTGCGGTTCGTCCGAATGAATGCTATCATCTTGCGGCTCAGAGCTATGTGTCCTATTCTTTCGAAGATGAGTTTTCCACCATCAATACCAATTTAAACGGCACCCACTACATGCTTTCAGCGATCAAGCGGCAAGCCCCGGCGTGTAGATTCTATTTCGCTGCTTCCAGCGAAATGTTCGGCAAGGTTGAAGAGACTCCCCAGAATGAACAGACACCGTTTCACCCCCGTTCTCCCTATGGTATTTCAAAAATGGCCGGCTTTGAACTGACACGCAACTACCGCGAAGGATATGGATTGTTCGCCCTTTCCGGTATTCTGTTCAACCATGAGTCGCCGCGCAGAGGTGCGGAGTTTGTGACCCGGAAGATCACCTCGGCTGCGGCAAAGATCAAACTCGGAATCGAACACGAACTGCGACTGGGAAACCTGGAGGCCAAACGGGATTGGGGTCATGCGCGCGATTACGTCCGTGCGATGTGGCTGATGCTGCAGCTGGATGCCCCCGAAGACTTTGTGATCGCCACTGGCAGATCTTATTCTGTGCGCGAATTTTTGGAAAAGTGCTTCGGCTGTTTGGAGCTGGACTATGAGCAGTTCTTGGTTCTCGATAACGATCTTTACCGGCCGGCGGAGGTCAACATCCTGCAGGGCGACGCCTCAAAAGCACGCCATAAACTGAAATGGAAACCGGCCATAAAGTTTGAAAAAATGATCAACGAAATGGTAGACAGTGATCTACAGTGGTATCGTCAAGGCACAGAGGTTGGGTTTGCAGCTACCTTGTAACAGGGCCAGAAGTTGCTCGACGTTGTGCGGCAGTATGATTGTTTTTCAACATTGGTACGACCATTATCGATCTTAATCTCCCCAATTGAAATTGAAGCCGGTACCAAAAATTTTGCATATCATTACCCGTCTGGATATGGGCGGTTCGGCTCAGAATACTCTGTTAACCTGCCTCAAATTGAGCCTAAAATTCGAGATGGTTCTGGTTTACGGTCTTTCGCAAGAATCCAATATGACCGACTCGGAAAGAGGGGCTGTTGATCGGCAAACAAATGACGCCCGGGTAAATGGAGTCAAGATCGTCCAAATTCCTTCTTTGTTGCGTCGAATCAGTCCGGTGAATGATATTCGCGCCCTTTATGACCTAGTTCGAATAATAAAAATCGAAAAACCTGATATCGTTCATACTCATACATCTAAAGCCGGCATTTTAGGGCGGATGGCGGCCATATTAACCAAAGCTCCTTACATTGTTCACACCCCCCACGGCCATGTTTTTTACGGTCATTTCGGCCGCGCATTTTCCTGGATTTTTCTCCGGCTTGAAAGGCTTTTTGCACCTCTAACAGATCGGGTTGTCGCTCTTACCGATGGCGAAAGCAGGGACTACACTGATCTCAATGTCTATCCCGAAGACAAGCTTGTTCAGATTCACAGCGGGGTGGCTATTGAGAGATTCAAGCTACAATCCATTTGTGCGGTTGAGAAGAAACGCTCACTGGGATTGACCGAGAACGGATCGGTTGTGGGATTTATCGGCTGGCTGCTGCCGATTAAAGGGCCCATGCACTTGCTAAGGGCCATGGAAGATGTCTGGCAGTATCATAACGACACTATTCTGGTATTCATCGGAAAAGGTGGTTTATGGGTCGATTTGAAGGCCGAGGCCTGTAAAAATCGCGCCAACGGCCGAGTTCATTTTTTGGGCTGGCGCAACGATGTCCATGAGATTATGCCGATATTCGATATTTTCGTGTTGCCGTCTTTAAACGAAGGCATGGGGAGGGTACTGGTTGAGGCCATGGCCGCCGGCAAACCGATTGTGGCCAGCGACGTCGGCGGCATTCCAGACCTTGTCAAGCACGACTATAACGGATTGCTGGTGGCGCCCGGAGACGAGGAGGAATTAGCGGCCAGCATTAAGCAGCTTATAAATGATCCGAAAAAAGCTAAAATTATGGGCCAACGCGGTAGAGAACTCTGCAATCAATTTAGCCTAGAAGCTATGGTTGAGAAAATAGACAATCTATACCAGGAGCTGCTTGAATTTCCCTATCCGTTTCAGACTTCGCTCTGCGAGCCGGGCCCGGACAAATCGCTCAAGAAACAGAGAACTAAGATGGAAAAGACCACGATCTCCGTGCAGGATATAAACAGCGATAATTGATATCTTATAACCACTCGCAACCTACTCTGAGCATTTTCGCTGATTCAGGATCATATATCACCCTCACACCCAAAAATCGCTTTCTGTCTGCCAGGCACATGATTGTATGAGGAATTGGTTTGAATATTTAAAACAAGGGTTGTCGCGAGACCTGCCGCAGGACCGTATCTCAGGTGGTCGCGGTTATGGCAGCCTAAAAGCCAATCTTAAAAACCTGCTCCCTTATTTTAAGTGCCGCTGGCGCCGGGGCTTGCCTGGGTGTTTGTGTATCGCCGCTGCGACTTTATTTGCATTTCCGCCGCCTCTCATTACCCGCTATCTGGTGGATGATGTCATTATAGGCCGTCAGATCGGCCTTTTAGGAAGTGCAATTCTTTTGCTGATCGGCTGCCTGGTGGCCGAAAAGCTTGCCCGTTTGCTCGAGGATTTTTATTTTGCACGGTTTGAACAAAATATTACCCTTGATATTCAGCAGGACATATTTGACCGGGTGTTGCATTATCCAAAGTCGTTTTTTGATGACAAACAGTCCGGTTATCTGCAGTCACGGTTGATTAAAGATGTCGATGGGATCCGCTGGTTTTTTTCCAATACGATTGTGCTGATCATCAGCAATGCCCTGCGGTTTTTAGGCGGTATAGTCTTTCTATTCTATCTGGAGTGGCGGCTTGCCATCGCAGTATTGCTTATTTTACCGGGATTGGTGGGGATGATTCGGTTTTTCTCCGGTAAGATTCACCGCCTCAGCCATCAAGCCATGGAACATACGGCAGACCTATCCGGTCACGTTCAGGAATCATTGAGCGAAAGTTCTCTAATCAAAGCCTATGGAAATGAGGATCGTACCCGGAATAAACTGATGGCTTCCGTTAAAAGCATATTTCAAATCAGCCTGGAACAAACGGTTATAAATTCTCTTGCTGGTCTCGCCATAAACGCCATACCCGGGATAGCACGCATTATCACGCTGGCTATCGGCGCGTTCTGGATTATCAACGGGCAGTGGACGATCGGGTTCTTAATGGCTTTCCAGGCCTATCTGGCTTATGTCTTCGGCCCGGCCCAATTTTTGGCCTCCTCCAATCTACAATTCCAAAAATCCCTGGCTGCTCTGGAACGTCTTTCGGCACTTTTTGACATTGCTCCGGAGGATAATGCGGAAGCCGGCCGCAAGGTAGACAAACTGGAGGGTGATATCGAATTTAAAAACGTCTCTTTCGGCTACAATGGCTGCGAGCCGTTGCTAAAAGGCATCTCACTCCGCATTCGCCCGGGTGAACGCGTGGCCGTAGTCGGGCCCAGCGGTATCGGGAAAACAACCCTGATGAGTTTGATATTGCAGTTTTATCGCACAACCGCCGGTGAGATCTTTTTCGATAGTCAGCCGGCCGCGGATTATAATTCCCGGTCACTGCGGCGGCGGATTGGGTATGTGTCCCAAAATCCGGCAATTCTGACCGGTACCGTATGGGAAAATCTTCGCTACGGACAACCAGATGCCGACGGGGATCTCATCCTGCGTGCTGCGAAGACAGCAGCTATTCACGACGACATTGAAAAGCTGCCACATCAATATGATACCCTAATCGGTGCAGGGGGCCATAATTTATCCGAAGGCCAGAAGCAGCGGTTGTCAATTGCACGAGCGTTGGTCAAACAGCCGGATATCCTGATTTTGGATGAACCGACAGCCGCGCTGGACAACGCAGCGCAGAATTCCATTTTTGACGCCTTGCCTTCCCAGGTAAACGGTAAAACCGTGCTGGTCGCTTCCCATAGATGCTCAACCATCGAGCGTGCGGATCGCATTCTTTTATTGAATGAAAATGGCGTTGCAGAAGTCGAGCCTGATGATTTTCTGAGGGATTCCAGTTGGAATTACCGATCAAATGCTCCATATTGGGAAGCAAGCTAGGCGGTTTGCGGCACCCTGTCGACAATTTCCAATAAAATTGAAAAGATGATGAAATATCAAGATTACGGCGATTGGAGCCTGGGAATACACCGGCGACTGTCCCCAAAGCGAATTCCGATCAGCGGCTCGCTTGAGATTACCCAGCGCTGCAACAATCAATGTGTTCATTGCTACAACAATTTATCGGCCGGAGATCTAAAGGCCAGGCAGGATGAACTTACCTTTGCTGATTATCGGGGCATCATCGACGAAATAGTTGATGCCGGCTGTCTCTGGCTGTTGCTGACGGGTGGAGAAGTTTTTGTGCGCCGGGATTTTCTCGATATTTACACCTATGCCAGACACAAAGGATTGCTGATTACCATTTTTACCAACGCGACGCTGGTCACTTCCGGTATCGCGGATCACCTCGCGCAGTTCCCGCCGTTTTCGATTGAAGTCTCACTTTATGGCCATACCAAAGAGACCTATGAATCAATCACCCGGAATCCCGGCACCTATGAGCAATGCATCAATGGCATCAAAATAATGAGGGATCGCCGCTTGCCCGTCAAAATCAAAACCATGGTCATTACCGCAAATCGGCATGAGCTCCGGGGGATGAAACAGTTTGTGGAAAATGACCTTGGCCTGGAGTTTAAATATGATGCCATGATCAATCCGAGACGGGATTGCTCCCAGAGTCCCCTGGAAGTGCGCTTGTCCCCGGCTGAAATCATTGAATTGGATCTGCAGGATGGGCGGCGGACGTCTGAGTGGCGACAGTTTGCCCGGCGGTTTAACAAGCCGATAACAAACCCGGCCTTGAGCGATAAGCTTTTTACGTGCGGCGGCGGACAGAATGCATTTGCCATTGATGCATACGGGGGATTATCCCTCTGTATGATGTCGCCGAACGGCACCTTCGATTTGCGCCGGGCCGGATTCAAGGCCGGCTGGCAGAACCACCTTTTAAAACTAAGGCAGCAGAAGATTTCTAAAAAAACCAAGTGCAGCGACTGTCAAATCAAAACCATGTGCGGAATGTGTCCGGTTAACAGCCAACTGGAGTGTCGGGATGCCGAATCCCCGGTGGATTTTCTGTGCCAGGTCGCACATCTTAGAGCCTATGTTTTGAGCCTTCCCATAGCAGGGCATGGTGAATGTGAATACTGTCCGGGGGGACGCCGGTATGAGGCGATGATGGCAACCGCCGAGCGGTTGAAGGAGCGCTTCGCTTGAGGGAGCGCTTCGCTTGAGGGAGCGCTTCGCTTGAGGAGCGCTTCGCTTGAAAGAGCGCTTCGCTTGAAAGAGCGCTTCGCTTGAGGAGCTTCGCCTGCGGCGAATCGATGAGCGGCACTTCGTGCCTTGATGTGCCTGATGCATACAGGACTTGAGAAAAACTATATGAGTGATAATGACGACAATCGATATATTTTCCCTTTTGAAAAGCTCGAAGTTTGGCAGCTGGCAATTGATTTTGCTGATTATATTCTTGGGCTTCTGGAATCTTTTCCTCCGAATAGACATTTGCGTTTGGTAGGTCAAATGGAAGCCGCCGTCTCAAGTATTTCACAAAATACTGCCGAGGGAAAAGGTCGGCAGTATAAAAAGGAATTCATTCAAATTTTGTATATTGCTCAAGGATCACTATATGAAGTTTTAACGTTAACAGTGATTTTCAGACGCCGAAATCTTTTCAAAAAAGAAGATACTGTCAAAATATGGAATGACGCCGAAATCATTGACCGCAAAATACACGGCCTAATAAGAAGTCTAAAACGAAAATCCTGACGACTTCAACCCATCACTAATCCAAAAAGATGCCTCAAGCGAAGCGCTCATCAAGCGAAGCGCTCCTTCAAGCGAAGCGCTCATCAAGTGTAACGCTCCTCAAGCGAAGCGCTCCATCATTACAGCGCTCCATCACTCCGTGATGCCATGTTTCCCGAATTAATAATAGAATTGCTACAGGACGGATATAAAGTTAACTTCAGCGCCCCCGGCCACAGTATGTTTCCAACGATAATGGCCAATGAAAGCATTGTCGTCGCGCCCATTGATCCTGAAACGGTCAGACTGAAAGATATTATCCTATACCGAACCAACGGCCAACTGATTGCCCACCGGGTGGTAAGCATAGAAAAAATGCTGGAAGTTTCACTGACGACACCTCGATCATCAGTACCTGCTCCGTTTCGACTTCCCATCAAGGGCGAAAGCCCGCTCTTCAAGCGCAGCGCTCCTCAAGCGCAGCGCTCCTTCAAGCGCAGCACTCCTCAAGCGCAGCGCTCCAATTCATCCTCCGCGGTGACGCCTCGACCATCTGCGATAAACCGGTAAAACCAGCTCAGATTCTGGGCAAGGTGATTGCGATCGAAAGATTCGGCCGCAGTATTGATCCTTACAGTTCCATCCACATATTGAGCAGTTTGGGCCTGGCCTGGATGGCTCGCTCTAAACGGCTGCTTCGAACAGTTTTCTCAATTTTTGCTACAAATGGACGATAGCAGCCTTAGGTACAAATTTGCTTAGGCGATAAAATTGTATGCGTCCAATTGAACATAAAATACTGACATGCGCTGCCAACCTGGATCCGGCTGAGAACGATTTACAAAAACTGCGCGGCGACATGTCGACGGTCACCGATACCTCTGCCCTGATCGATCTGGCTTATAGGGAGGGGATGGCGGGCTTTCTTTATAAAAGCCTTCTCAAAGCCGGGTTGTTGGAAACGCTTGATCCTCACCAAAGACAGAGACTTTACGAAAGCTACTACCTCACCATCCGCCACAACCTCAAACTGATTCATGCCTTAAATGAAATCCTTAAACCGCTGGTGCAACAGCAGGTTCAGGTAATCCTGACCCAGGGAATTTCCTTGCTGCAGGAGGTGTACCGGGATATCGGTTTGCGGCCGATGACTGATTTAGATCTGTGGGTTTTGCCGGGCGATTATAACGTCCTGGCTGAATGCCTTGCGACCCAGGGGTTTGCATCCAATTCGCTTTATCCTTACACATTTAAAAAAGGCGAGGTTATTTTAGATATCCATACCCATTTTCTTTGGGGGGATCGTATCAAAAGCCGGGATAGGCTGATCAACATCGGCCAGGAAGAGATATTTAAAGCGGCCCGGCCGATCAATGTATATAATCCGGCGGCCCTGTGCCTGGACCCGCCGGATCATTTTTTGTACTTGAGTTTGCATGCCCTGAAGCATAACCTGGAACGCTTGGTTTGGCTGGTGGATATTAAATGCCTGGTTGCCGGATGGAAACCTGCAGATTGGACGGCATTAATGACACGCGCCAAACAACTGGGGCAAAAAGCCACGGTTTTTTACATGCTCTTTATCTTAACGAAACTGTTTAACCTTAAACTTCCGCCTGAAATTTCAGCATGCCTGGACGGCTGGACGCCGAATTTGTTTGAGCGCCGGGTGTTGACCCGGAGAATTAATGGAAAATCGATCCCTGACTGGTGTCAATTGGTGCTCATTTCGGCCGGCAAAGGTTTTCGCGAAAGATTATTTTTTATTGGTGAAACGCTGTTTCCCAGGCCTCAAATATTGAGGCAGGTGTTTCCCAGCTATTATAATTCAAGCAATCGGCAGCTGTACTGGAAACGCTTCCTGCAATTGCTGGGTTCGTTTAAAACTTAAGTTTCGCGTTAAAAGGCCCCGCCACGCGGAGTGGCCTGCCCATAGAACCCAACAACGCCCAGTTCTGCTCATATTTCAGTACTTAGTTTTCAGTCCTCATTCCTCATCACCCTATCCTGGTTTTTCCTCCCCGCAAAAACTGCGGGATTTCACATCTGATTATAGAAATTAAGGGGTTCAACAAGCGAAGCGCTCTTCAAGTAAAACGCTCCTCGAGCGCGACGCTCCTCGCATCTCCCCTCCCCATCATCGCTTATTCCTCACTTTTCTCGATCCATTAAATCCGTCATCGCCATAATAATATCGGCAGGCTGAAGATGGCCAGATTGCCCAGGCAATGGATAGTGATTGGTACCATGAGGTTTTTTTCTCTTTCGTATGCAATTGCAAATACAACCCCGCCAACCACCTGGGTAATGGGTATGCTGCCTCCAATGCGATGGGTAAAAACAAAGATTAAGGTACTGATAACAATGGCGGTCGTTGCGCCCCATTTTCTAAAAAAGCCAAAGATGATTCCTCGAAAGAATATTTCTTCTGCGATGGGTCCGATGAAACCTCCCACCAGAAGCAGAACTAAACCATGCCGCCATGACGATGGCCTGAGGCTCTGGAAATATTTCAGGGGATCGACTCCTGCGGCCAGCAGTACTATGAAAATACCTGCGGCAATAAATCCGAAATAGGCTGACCATATCAACCCCGTTATAAAGCCGCTCATTATATTTGTCCGGGCAAGTCCGATGGCTGCGGTATTTTTTTCAAGCCGCCAAACGATGATAATCAGTAAGATGGACTCTAAACACCGCAGCGTCCCCAAAGTCGGCAAGGGAGATGCAATTTTCCCATGAGCTATAAAGCGAAAGCCCGCTTCGATCAAAAATATCGCGGCCATGGAAATCGCGATTGTCTTTAATGAGATTTTGTTTGCTTCCATCCCAGTGATCTTAGTGCTTTGTACGCATACATCTGCTCGTACCAGCTTTGAGAGTTTGCGACGCTTGACAATATCGGCTGGATTGCCCGGGGATTTCCCAGCCGGCCAATAGAATAAAGGGCCGTTGCGCGTACATTCAAATTGGGGTCCTTTAAATATTCCAGCAACACCGCCATATTTTCCGGTTGCCGGCTATAGGCCAGGGCTTCCACCAGCCAGTAGCGTTCCTGTGACAAGCGGTCACCTTTAATGACCGGGTAGGACTTGTAATCGGCGATATCCAGTTTCTTTTGCGCTATCAGTTTCAAGGCCGCGACCCGTGCCTGCCAATATTCCGATGCGAGAGATTCGGCTATGTTACGGCTGTCGATGCTGCGACTTCGATTGGATTGGAAATAGAACAGCACTAAACAGCCGATGAGAAAGCATAGAATTGACGCTGTCAAGGCAGCGGGGCGCCGGCCCATAACCAAATAGCCCGGGTAATATAAGGCAGCATGGGCAATCAAATACAGCGTTATGGGAAATCCAATCAGCAGAGACAGAAAAGTTAATTGTCGAAATATTGCATGACGATCACACGCTTCCGAAAACCTTCGCAGCACGCCCGGGGCATCATTTAAAAATTGCCGGGTCGGCGTTTGAAACACCTGGCGGTCATCAGCTTGAAACACCAGTTGATCCTTGTTTTGCCGAATGACTAAATCAACCTGCGCTGTTTCAGACAGCGGCAGATAGTCGTTGGCTAACAGTTCCCTGCTGATTTGAGGCTTCAATGAACGGGATTGAACATTCTCAATACTGGCGGTCTTGATCGTTTTCTGACTCTGCGCTTTAAATACCTCGGCCGGGTAAAGCGTGTAGGTGTAGTAAAAATTACTAAATTTTCTGCCATAATCATTGGACAAAAGAAGGTTGTCCCGCAGGTCCAAAAACATTGCATTGTCAAATTGGGTAAACCAGAGCACGGCCAACAGGGGCAGGGGGGCTATGTGAATCCAGCGCCTGAACCGGTTTTCTGTCTTAAGCTGACGGGATTCCCGTAAAGCGGTTAAAGCAAAAATTACCGGTGCAATGATTACAAAATACAGGGTCGGTATTAAACCAAAACCGTTGCTGTTGACCATAAACAAAAAAGCGGCCCAGATAAAACCCCAAAATACCAACCCGCTTTTTTGCCGCAGAAACAATCGAGTCCATAGCCAGCCGGCAGCCATTGCACCCAGCGTGACGCCAGCTCCAATGGTAAAAGTAAAAAAAAAGCCGCCCCAAATTGCAGTGCCAAAATCCAACAGGCTGCCCATCACATGCTTGCCGGGTATGGCGAGGTAACCGGCCGAAGCCACGGCGTTCACTGTTTCAAACAAACCAAGGTTTGAAAGGTATACCTGCGGTGCGGCGATCGATTGGGCCATTGTGAGCCCCAGACATAAGATGATGACCGGGTGAATCGTACTTAAGCGATTTACCCATGCGGAGGGTAAACGAAATGATACGTGGGGGGGACGTTTTTAAAATGTGATCATTATGGTTCTGTTAACAAAAATTCAAATGTGGTCTATTGGGTGTCTGGAATTATAAATTGTTGCAGATCCGATCGTCTGGATACCTGCGGAGTGGGATCTATCATGCGAAACCTTGAACCGTGATCCCATCAACCCGGGACTTTCTTATGTATTTTTTCGTATAAACGGCAAAAGGTCAAGTGCTGATTATAGCCCGGCAGAAAAGGCGGCAATTGATAAATGCCCAGTATTATGATATATTTTTTGTAATTGTTCACCTTTTGTTGGACCGAGACCCTTAGAAGGCTGTAATCTTTTTGCGACTGAAGAAAATCACATATATAGCAGCCGGCCTAGTTGCTGTATTTATATACAGCGCTACCAGCCTGGCCCGGGATTATTATCAGGTGCCCGGCGTGATGCACGTTCACTCTACCTACAGTTCCGGTAGATATTCCCTTGAGGAACTGGTCGCTGAAGCAGAAGATAAGCAGTTGGGTGTTCTGATTCTAACGGATCATGACCTGGTAGTCATGGAATATGGTTTGTTTCCTTTCCGGCACCTCATTAAAAAAAGGATAGAAAGAGATTCGATCCTCAAGACCGGACCGGAAGTTTTCCTTGCAGAAATCGCGCGTTTGAATGCACGGCAAAATTATGTAAAAATTATTCCCGGGGTACAGTCCTCGCCCTTTTACTATTGGACCGGCAATCCTTTCGGCCGGGGACTGACTGCCCATGATTTCCGCAAGGAGTTATTGCTTGTCGGTTTATCGGACCCTGACGATTACTATGGTTTGCCCCAGCTCCATGGAGGATTTTCTACCAAATATGTGTGGGCTCTTTTGCCCCGGTTTATCATTCTATTTGCCGTATTCCTGTTGTCGGTCTATCTTTTGCTTCAAAAAGACAGATACAGGATTGGCGGCATAATTATTGCTCTATTGAGTATGGCCTTGATGATCAACCATCATCCCTTTAAAAGCTCCCGCTTTGATCCTTATCATGGGGATCAGGGTACGGCTCCTTTTCAGGAGGTAATCGATTACGTGCGAAACCGTGGAGGACTGGTATTCTGGGCTCATCCGGAGTCCAATTATTCCAAAAACGGTGTCGCTTTAGGTCCGATTACGACCATAACGAAACATTATCCTGAAGCGTTAATCGAATCCAAAGGCTATACCGGTTTTGCTGCCGTATATGGAGACACCTCAAGAACGGCTAAGGCCGGTATGCAATGGGATCGGATTTTAATCGACTACTGCCGGGGTCTAAGGGACAGGCCGGTATGGGCTATCGCAGGGGCTGATTTTCATGAAGAACAAAAAGGTTTGGAACTGGATACGTTTCAAACCGTCTTTCTGGTAGAGGATAAGCAGGTCCCTGAGATTTTAGCTGCACTTGAACAGGGCCGAATCTACGCCGTGCAAAAATCCCATGACAGCCGCCTGTCTCTTGATCAATTCAAAATAAAAGACCCCAGCTCCGGCAATACGGCCACCATGGGTGAGGAAATAAATCTAAATGTTCCGCCCATGGTAACCGGGCGAATATCGGCTGCAGACCAAGGCCGGCAGGCGGTTAAGATATCTATTTACAGGGATGGGAAACTTACCTGGACCTTCGACGGCCAAACACCCCTGGAGTTCCAGTTGCTCGATGAAGAAGGATGGCGCGGGAAAACTTACTATCGTCTTGACGTTAAAAGTAAGACCGGCGGGTATCTGCTGTCGAATCCGATTTTCGTTACGCGAAATAGCGGTTGAAAACTAAAATATGGAATGGATTCAATCTAAAAAAACTTAGGCAGGATTTACAGGATCAACAGGATGTTAAGTAATTTCTATTTTTATCCATTTTTTGAACTATTTGATAAAAAGTATTAACAAAGGAGTTAAATTGATCATCGCGGTCCACCAGCCACAATATCTGCCCTGGCTTGGCTATTTTGACAAGATTCGCCGGGCGGACATGGTTTGTTTTCTCGACAATGTGCAGTACAAAAAAAATGATTGGCAAAATCGCAACCGCATTAAAACTGCCCAGGGCTGGCAATGGCTGACGGTCCCGGTGCATTACCGCTTCCCCCAAAAAATTACGGAAGTGACCATCAATAACACCGTCAAATGGAAGAAAAAGCACCTCCAGGCGTTAATCAGCAACTACAGTCGGGCCCCGTTTTTTGATGATTACCTGCATATTTTCAAAGAGGTTTTTGCCAAGCCCTGGGAATCGTTATCCGACTTAAATATTGATTTAATTAAGCGCCTCGCAGGCGCATTAGGCCTTGACCGAAAACCGTTTGTCAAAGCTTCAGACTATGATTTGGGGACGGATCCTACCGATCGATTAGTAGATATATGCAAAATCGTAATGGCCGACACTTATCTGTCAGGCCGCGACGGCGTAAAATATATGAACATGGAGCGCTTCAAAGAAAGCGGCATTGGCATTGTCATTCAGGATTTTAAGCATCCGGAATATCCCCAGCTTTTCGAAGGCTTCCAATCCCACATGTCGATCGTAGATCTTTTATTTAACTGTGGCGCCACGAGCCTAGCAAAAATCAAGGAGATTAATCCCTAACCCGGACGAGCCGGAAATGAAGATTGAAGATTGAAAATTGAAGATTTGTTGATGTCGCTCCGCTCCGTCTTTTTTAAGAGTAAAAATATCCTAAGCCAATTTTTTTTTGCAGAAAAATAAAAAAATAACTTTTATGCGCCTAAAAATGATAGTCTTAAATCTAAGGAGCAGTCATGAAAAAGGTAAACATTTTAGCTATCGGCGCCCATCCCGATGATATTGAATTCGGATGCGGCGGCGCCTTAATCAAATATACCCAAAAAGGCCACCGACTATCCATATTGGTGATGACCGGCGGCGGGCTGGGCGGATCAACCTCGGTAAGGACCAAGGAGCAGGAGGCTTCCAGCAAAATACTGGGTGCCAAGAAAATATACTGGGGCGGCTATGAAGACACCCAACTGGCTGTCGATACAGAATTGATCGGCAAAATAGAAACCGTCATTGCCGAGGTAAATCCGGATTTTATATTTTGCAACTTTCCGGATGACACTCACCAGGATCATCGCCATCTTGCCCAGGCGATTATGTCGGCAACCCGCTACATTCGCAACGTTTTGTTTTTCGAGGGGCCGACAACCCAAAATTTCTATCCCCAGGTATTTGTGGACATTGCCGATACGATCCAGAAGAAATTGAAGGCCCTTAAATCCCATCAATCCCAGGTTATGAAAACCAACATAGAAGATCTTTCCATAATTGAAGTCGCGCGTTCCAGCGCCAATTTTCGCGGTATTCAGGGGCGGGTAAAATATGCGGAGGCGTTTCATTCGTTGAGGTTGTTTATAAACATTTAGTGCGGACATAAACTGACAACTTAATGATTCCCGGATCAACCACTCGGTCTTTGTCAGGTAAACTGCTGGGAGGCTGGAAAGCTGGGAGGCTGGGAAGCTTGAAGGCCAGGAGGCTAGTCTTCGCTAGAGCACGGCCTCCGGCTAAAGGACAGCCGGTCTGATCAAAGAAAAGAAACTTCAAAAAGCAAATTTTAGATTTTGGAATGCGGATTTTGGATTTATGGTATTCTGTCCATTTAAAATTGATTGAGCGACTTGTGGGGTCGTAGCTCGAAGAGCGAAGCCCCATGCGATTCCATCATTATTCATTATTCACTATTCATTAGTCATTCCCTGAAGTTTCACAAGAGCTATGGCCTAAATCGCAGTAAACTTATTGCCGGAACTGTTGGTTTTTTTGCTTCCCAGCTTCCCAGCTTCCCAGCTTTAAAGCCTTCCCGCAAATTTCTTAACAGGCTAAGGCTGAGGATTCGATATTTTAATGCGCAATCAAGACAACCTCGAAAAACTCATTATTCCCCACTCAAGACCGACAGTCGGACCGGCGGAAGCAAAGGCGGTATCGGATGTTATCGGCTCGGGATACATTGCCGAAGGGGATACGGTTAAGCAGTTTGAAGCCGCCTTTGCAAAATTTCTGGGACTAGAATATGCGACGAGTACCAATTCGGGGACTTCGGGCCTACATTTAACCCTGCTTGCAATGGGGATCGGAAAGGGAGATGAGGTGATCATTCCCAGCTACGTCTGCAGTGCTCTGCTCAACGCCGTCAATTACACCGGGGCCACGCCAATTTTGGCGGATATCGATCCAGAGACCTTTAATCTGGATGGGGCTGATGTGCAGAGACGTATCAACAGCCGCACCAAAGCCATCATCGTCCCCCACCTTTTCGGTCTTGCCGCCAATCTGGATGCAATCCGTCGACTCGGTGTAACCATTATCGAAGATTGCGCCCAATCGGTTGGCGCCCTTTATCAGGAGCGCCCGGTCGGTACGATCGGCAAGGCGGCCATCTACTCCTTTTATGCCACCAAGGTTATCTCCACCGGGGAAGGCGGTATGGTGGCGACCCAATCGAGGGCGCTGGCCGAGGAGATCAGAGACCTGAAAAAATATGACCAGCGCACGGCTTACAAAGTCCGCTTTAACTACAAGATGACTGATATTCAAGCGGCCCTTGGTATCGTTCAATTGAATGCACTGGAGTCTTTTATCCTGCGCCGCAGGGATATCGCTGAAAGATATCGCAAGGCCTTTAATTCCTTCAGTCTATTATTGCCGCCAACCGATACCGGCCACATCTATTTCCGTTATGTGCTTGGTTTGCCGACGGACGCCGGCCCGTGGATCAGGGAACTTGCCGGTATGGGTGTAACCTGTGCGCGGCCGATTCATCATCCCCTTCACCAATATCTTAAACTCGGCGGATATCAGGCTACCGAAAAAGCCTGGAAACAATCTTTATCGATACCAATTTACCCCACCCTGACAGACGATGAAATTAACAAAGTCGTCGAATCCGTGACTTTATGTTATGAAAAATTCTGTTAATGCTGGAACCTTTTTTCGCCAAACTGATCGGATCCTAATCCAACCCCTGCCAAATGCCCGTCATTGACCCTGGACCGCCCCCTTCCACATTGTATACATTAGCCAATAATTCGATCAATTAGCTGATTTTTGTCAAAATTTAATAAACCGGCAATAATATGACCTTAGGGCTGGTAATCCGACACATTATTGACAATTTTCAGAAATGGGAGAGTCGTTTCAAATTGTTAAATTTCTAGAAATGTCAGGTAATTAAATACGCTTTTGCAGGTTAGATCGATGGCATGATTCGTGCAATGAAACTATGAAATATATTTAAAATTTGATGGGGATGTCTGACAAATCCAAGGCATTTATATTTTTTTCTTAATATTTTAGAGAAGTTGCCGATAACAAAGGTGACGGATAACCGATTTACGGCAGGCTGATATGACAGCCGGTAAGTTCTTGTAATTTTACCTGATTTGGATCTGTTGGATATCTTGATGCTTAGTGTTGCGATATGGGAGAAACGATAGAACAAAATTTGATAAGTAATTCCAAGTCGTTATCTAATATTCGAGTGACGGATAACGTTCGCCTCCCCTCTGTGGATGAGATTGTGAGGGATGAGGCTCGCTCTAAATCGAATTCGCTTGGGATCAGCTGGTATCTGTTTGTTCCGTTATTGGCAATGACCTGTATGCTGCTCATGCCCTATGGTAGAGCGTTTTTCATAAACACCGGATTTCGCTGGGCATATGTTTTGCTGTTGGCATTTGGGATATCATTCTGCATGAATCCTGTATTTTCTAAAATTTCATTTAAGCTGAATATCCTTGACCGCCCTGACCGGAGAAAGCTGCACCATGAAGCGACGCCTGTCTTGGGCGGTGCGGCTGTTTTTTCAGGATTTTTGGCCGCTTTATTGATAAACGGCATATTTAGCCTGGAATTGGGCGCAATTTTGGTTGCCTCGATGATTTTATTCCTTGTCGGGGTCATGGATGACTGTAAAGAGATGGCGGCCGGAGTAAAACTCTTAGCCCAGTTAATTTGTGGAACTTTGGTCATCACATGCGGAATTGTTCTGCGGGTTCTTCCGCTTGATATGGGCCTTTTTGCGCATGCGGGCAACGTATTGCTGACCTTAATCTGGATCATTGGAATCACCAATGCCATGAATTTTTTTGATGGCATGGATGGACTGGCCGCGGGACTGGGAGTCCTGATCGCTTTTTTTTGGGAGTCGTCGCATTTCAGACTGCCCAACCATTTATCGGCTGGATCGCCGTTGCCATGATGGGCAGCTGTCTTGGATTTTTGCCCTATAATTTCAAGGTCAAGGGCCATGCATCGATTTTCCTTGGCGACGCCGGGAGCACCGTCATCGGGTTCATTCTGGCCAGTTTAGCCGTTTATGGAGACTGGGCCGAAAGCAATCCGATCGTTGCACTGATTTCGCCGATCCTGATTTTTTGGATACTTATTTTTGATATGGTGCATATCACGTTTGACCGCATTCTGACGGGAAAGGTTATAAGTTTTCGTCAATGGATTGAATATGTCGGCAATGACCATCTCCATCATCGACTCGCTAATATCCTGGGCGGCAACAAAAAGAGTGTGCTGTTCATTTACTTGCTCAGTTTGAGTCTGGGACTGAGTTCGGTGGCGCTGCGGAATGCCCGGGTGGTGGATGCAATTTTACTGATATTGCAGGCGACGATTTTCGTAATTTTAATCACTTTTCTGGAAAGAAGGGGGCGTTTGCAAAAAGGTACGCTCGAATCGGAAATAGATTCGGGTGTGGCTGAGTTAACTCGATAGGAATAATGGATCAGCGGAATTTTTTTGTACCAGGGACCAATTTTGTCATACAACTGCCGATTTACGGCAATAATTATTCGATGGCCAGAATTTTATTCTCTATTGAAACTGTTTTTGACGTGGGTGAATCATGAGTCTGGTAAACTTTCGCAACATGAATAGGAAAGCTCCTAGTAAAGGAAGCCCAGTCGCCAAGCGGGAGGTGAAATTGAGCTTCAGCCAGCTGGCAGCCAGACAGGACCCGAATGTCTTGCCCGACAAACAACTCGAAAAAACCGAACCCAAGGCCCACAACGGATATAATCGCAAGGAATTATATAATAAATCAACCGTTTATTTGAGTGGCGCCTTGAACGCTGTGAAAAACCGCAATAGCTTCTCGCTGGAACCCGGATTTCAGATCTTACAACGAATGACCGATGGCGATCATCCACAAGATGAGTTGTTTATCATGGCGATTCACCTGGATGATCGATTCAAATATGTGGTTCACCACAGCATTAATGTCGCTATTTTTGCAATAAAAATGGCTGATGACCTTGGCTTTGATCAATCCCGCAAGATCGAGCTTGCCATGGCGGCCCTGTTGCACGATATCGGCATGGCGGTGATTCCTGACAAAATACTTTATAAAAAGGAAGAACTCAGTCGGCAGGAAGTTGATATTCTCAGGAATCGACCGAATTATAGCTACAAAATTTTGCGTTCCTTCGGCGATGGATTTGCCTATCTGGCAGAAACGGCTGCCCAGGTTTACGAGAGGATCGATGGATCTGGATATCCACGTGGATTAAAGGGAGATGAAATTCATGAGTATGCCCAAATTATAGGGCTGCTGGATATGTATGAAGCTCTGATCCATTCCAGACCGCAACGCGACAAAGTTACCCATTTTACTGCGGTAAAGCAGGTCATTAACACCTGCAAACACCGGTTTCAGCGCAGACATCTAAAGTCTTTGTTAAGCATCTTCACCGTGTTTCCGATTCACAGCTACGTTCGGCTAAACTCCAATGCGATCGGCAAGGTCATTGAGACATATGCCGATCAGCCAATGCGTCCCAAGCTTCGGATTATTTACGATTCACAGCATCGAAAAGTTCTAACGGATCGAATTGTTGCACTACTGGACAATCCTCTATTGAATATTGTGGATTCGGTACCTGAATCAGAAATTCGGGAAATATCTAACAACTAACGGTTATTTGCAGAAACACCATGGTTGGCCCGTGACCAATAACGCCCGGCCGATTTAGAACTATTTTCAGCTGATTTTAGCTCCTATTAAACACATGTTCCGTAAAAATCAATGCATTTTTGAGGACAGATTGGCTAACCCTTTGATTTTACTGATTCCGAATTTTTGAGATGCCGATGAAGCTAAAAAAATATGGTGCGGAAAATATCTTCTATATCATAAAATTATGCTTGATTTAATATACAACTATGCTAATT
>Ga0209743_1000292_pt1 | contig 18726 bp, 19 predicted proteins | sample OlaalgELextract2_FD_187378 | JGI IMG/M metagenome (GOLD analysis project Ga0209743, IMG submission 187378) | Olavius algarvensis symbiont microbial communities from Tuscany, Italy - Type G ELBA extract 2 (SPAdes) (version 2) | ecosystem: Host-associated > Annelida > Digestive system >...
CCAGTTTTAGGGAACTAGGCCTATAAAAGGAGTGATTTTAGTAGTACTTATATCAAAAAAAGTCAAGTAGTATTTTATCTTATCATGCTGATATAATGAGAATTTTTACGTTTATGCGTCCACTCTTTATTTAAAAGAATCTAAACGGAAAATAAAATCCAGACCCAATCCGCTGTTCATACCCAAAGTTCCATTTTTCCATCATTCCATTATTCCATTGATTATCATTCCGCACACATCAGCCTTATGAAGTTAGCCCAAAGCCAAAATCTCCGGCACGTATTTCTCTACTTTTGCTTCTTCTTCGCCGGCCCCTTCATTTTAGCCAACCAACCTTCAACCTGCTTCCTTTTACTGTCGTCTTTCATATGCTTTAAGGCCTGCTGCAATTGGACCAGGGCGTTTTTGTAGTCTCTTTTTCTGAGGTAGTAGACACCGAGGTAGTAGTGGGCGTCGCCCAAATCCCGCTGCTGCCCTAAGCTCTGTCCCAGGTAATAATAGGCCGGTGTAAATTTTGGATATTGTTTGGTCACCTTGTGAAAATGGTCAATGGCCTCCGGCAGGTTCCCCAGCTCCATCTGGGTACGACCCAGATAAAAAGCGCATTCCGGGTCTTGCGGATTCATGCTGTGGGCGCTATTCAGTGTCTTGAGCGCCTGGGGAAACTGGCCGTCTTGAAAATATATCCAGCCGAGGTCCTTTAATATGTAAGGATCAAATGCTCTTTTCGTCAGGGCAACCCGCATCTGCTTGATGGCTTCCTGACGTTTGCCGGTCCGGGCCAGAATCAAGCCGTAGCGATAATGGGTCAGCGGATCACCTTGGTTGCGGGTCACCTCGGACTCGAGCCGGCTCAGGATGATTTCCTCGTCGCCATAGCGGGTTTCGACCCGGGTGTGTATCCGCGCAAAATTTTCCTGATTGACCAGGGGAACCGGCTTGGCGACGGCGTCGTGGGATTCTATCCAGGAACCGATGAAGGCAATCCGATCCTCAACCGCCGGATGCGTTTTAAGGTAGGTGGGAAGCTGGTCTGATCCGAACCAGGTTTTACCTCTGATTTTCTTTAAAATCTTCAACAACCCTTCAGCATTGTAGCCGGCGCCGGTAATAAATTCGACGCCAAACTGATCGGCCTGCATTTCATCGTCGCGGCCGTATGCCAGCTCGGCGGACTGGGTGGCGGCCTGCGAGCCCACCGTAACCGCCTGGGCTGCCTCCCCGGCTCCGCCGACACCCAGCAGGACACCGGCCGCCATTCCGGCCAGCGATGCCCAGCCCATCTTCTTTTGGCGCTCGATCTTTTGCGAGATATGGCGACAATAAACGTGGGCGATTTCATGGCCAAGGATACCGGCCAGCTCTTCTTCTTCCTCCATGGCGTCGATCAATCCGGTATAAACAAAAATGTGACCGGCCGGTGTGGCAAAGGCATTGTAGACATCGTCTTTAATGACATGAAACTGATATCTAAACGGCTGCTGCGGCAGGGTTGCCAGAATCCGTCGGCCGATATCATTGACGTAATTGACGACCATCGGGTCATCGATCACATCGTAATACTTGTAAATCGCAGCCATCATCTGGCGCGACAGGTCCTCTTCCTCCTTGATGGTGATACTGCGAACCACCGGCGGAATCAGACTGACCATGGCAACCACAGCGACGATTACAATAGTGATAGCTTTTTGATATGATTTCATTCTTTTCACACGACAGGTCTGTAGAGTTTAATAATTGGTTAAAGCGTCCAGTTTTAACATAAGCGGCAATGCCGGAGCCGGGTTTGCCGATTGACTGTTGTAAAGATTTGGTGTCGCTTCGCGCGCCGCCAGGAACTTCGTAACAGGAGGCTTCAATTATATTTTATAGTATGACAGAAACCCGGCTTTACAACCACCGGTAATATGGCATCCGCATGTTGACACATTTTTATCCTCTTTTCAAACACCAAATTTTGTGTTAGATCATTAACCTATGGCAAAAGTAATCTGCATTGCAAATCAAAAGGGAGGCGTGGGCAAAACGACCACCGCCATCAACCTGTCGGCGTCTCTGGCTGTTTCTGAAAAGCGAACCCTGCTGGTAGATTGCGACCCCCAGGCCAATGCGACCTCCGGCGTCGGGATCGATCGGTCCACCACCGACAAAACCCTATACCACGGTATGCTGGGCCAGGCGGGATCCCAAAGCCTGATCAGGGACAGTGCCATCGCCACCTTAAAGGTCATCCCGGCCAATGTGGAATTGATTGGATTTGAGGTCGAAATGATGTCAAGCCCGGGGCGTGACCGCGCCTTAAAAAACCTCCTTGCCGATCTGGACGACTCATTTGAATACATCATCATAGACTGCCCACCTTCATTGAGCCTGCTGACCGTCAATGCACTGACCGCCGCCGATTCGCTGCTGATTCCATTGCAATGCGAATTTTATGCCCTCGAAGGATTAGGCCAGCTGCTGCAAACCGTAAAGCGCATCAGACATGCCTTGAATCCGAATCTTAAGATTGCCGGCATTTTGTTGACCATGTTCGACAAACGGACCAATCTTTCATACCAGGTCGCGGAAGAAGCCGAAAAATATTTCGAAGACCTTGTATTTAAAACCATGATCCCCAGAAATATCCGCCTGGGTGAAGCGCCGAGCTTCGGCAAGCCCATTTTACTCTATGATGCGACATCCACCGGTGCTCGCAGCTATCTCGAGTTGGCCAATGAAATTTTGACAAATGGCGATTCCAGATTCGCATGATTGACAGTCCCGTAGTAAGTCGAAAAACGACCTGTTGATGAGAGGGTTTAGTATTTGGTGTTTAGTGTTTAGTGGTATAACATCTTGATATGAAGTGCGAAGTGTTTTACCAAATACCAAACACGAAACACCAAACACATGATGAATTCGACTTTTTACGAATTCATCATTTTCTCAATATTCAATTTCAGTTATTTCGGCCGAGGTTCATAATGCAAAAAGACAAGCTTAAAAAGAAGACCGTCTCCGGTACAGGCAAGCGCAAAAAAATGGCCTTGGGCAAGGGGCTGGAGGCTCTGATAACCGGCATTGAAAACGATCAGGAAGCTAAACAGGATTTTTTTTACTGTGATATCGACCTGATACGACCCAACCGCTTTCAGCCCCGCGCAACTTTTTCCGAAGATGATCTGCAGGAACTGGCCGACTCCATCAAGACCCAGGGCGTCCTGCAACCCCTGCTGGTGCGCAAAGATGACGCCGGCTTTGAGCTGATTGCCGGTGAAAGACGCCTGAGAGCCTCTAAACGGGCGGGCTTAACCCAGGTCCCGGTGGTGATTAAACGGGTGACCGATGACAAACTGCTGGAAATGTCCCTCGTTGAAAACATCCAGCGTGAAAATTTAAACCCGGTCGAAGAGGCCGAAGCCTATCATCGACTGATAACCCAGTTAAACCTGACCCAGGATCAGGCATCTGTCAGGGTGGGCAAAAGCAGATCGGCAGTGGCCAACTATTTGCGCCTGCGCCAGTTGCCGGACCGCATCAAAGACAGTATCACCGAAGGCGTCTTGAGCATGGGCCACGCCCGGGCCTTGCTGGGGGCCGAAACTGATGCCCAGCAGCTGACCGCCTGGCGCGCGGTGGTCTCCAAAGAATTATCGGTGCGGGAGACTGAAAATCTCGTGCGGCGCCTGAAATCCGAGAAAAAAAGACCAAAAGTATCAATAAATCGTTCGGAGCAAATTCACTTGAGGGGTCTTGCCGAGGATTTATCCCGCCATCTCGGCACCAAAATTATGATCAAAAAAGATGGGCAAAAGGGCAAAGTTGAAATCGAATTTTACAGCAATGACGATCTCGAGCGCCTGATAGAGCGCCTCAGGCAGATAAAATAACTACGGATTGAGGAATTGAGGAATTTAGGAATTGAGGAATTCTGGGATTCAGGGATTTGGGAATTGAGGAATTGAAGGAATCCGATCTTAATTACAGTATTTGTCGTATCCGATAATCCCTTAATTCCTCAATTCCCCAATTCCTCAATTTGGTGTCTTTAATTCCTCAATTTGGTGTCCTCAATCCCTAAATTTAGTGCCCTCAATTTCGCGCCCTAAATTCAGCGGAATCAACGGATATTGACGATCCTGATGTCCATTCATATAATCATTGATGGCTACAACTTGATCCGACAATCAAAGCAGCTCAGCGCGCTCGATCTGCAGGATATACAACTGGGCCGCGAAGCGCTGCTCGACATGCTGGCAGCCTACAAAAAGATAAAAGCCCATCGCATCACGGTTGTATTCGACGGCACCCGATCGCCTATGCTCACCCTGCAGCGGGACCGGCGAAAAGGCATCACCATCGTGTTCTCACATAACGGCGAATCGGCGGACACCGTCATAAAACGGATGGCACGTCTGGACGGCGAAAAAGCCCTGGTGGTGAGCTCCGATAGAGACATTGTGCAGGCAGTCGAGGCCGGAGGGTCTGCAACCATCAGTGCGCCGGATTTCGAATTTAAGCTGACCTTGTCCCACTATGCCGGGGGAATGGATATCGATCGCGATGCATATCAGGGCTGGAAGCCGACCACCAAGAAAAAAGGCCCCAGCAGAAAATTGTCCAAAAAACAACGCAAGACCCGGGTTAAAATACGAAAACTTTAAACATACAGATCTCGTTACCTACTCTTAAAATGAGCCAACTTTTTGGGACATGATTGATGTCAGTTTGCGACGAATTGAGGCATTGAGGACACCAGATTCAGGGATTGAGGAATTGAGGGATTGGGGGATTAAAGGGGAAAATAATTAAAAAAAGGTAGATTTCCTACAATACCTGAATCCCTAAATTCCTGAATTCCTCAATCCCTAAATTCCCGAATCCCTAAATTCCGATGTCTGAACCTTTGAACCAGTTATAGAAGGAAACAACCATGTGTGAAGCCAATGCATTTTTGCTCGAAGACAATGACCAGAAATTGATCATGGAGGCAGTCGATACGGTGGAGCCGCAGGAAGACGGCGTTCGGCTGGTTAACATTTTCGGCGAACAAAAGTTTCTTAAAGCCAGGATTTATTCGCTGTCTCTGGCGGACAACAAAGTATATCTTAAAACGACGCAGTAATGAAAATCCTCATCGCTAAAACATCCGGGTTTTGCATGGGAGTGCGCCGGGCCGTTGAAATGGTTTTGGATGCGCCGGACCAGCAGGCCAACCCGATTTTCACCTACGGCCCCCTGATCCATAATCCTCAGGTGCTCAGCCTTTTACATTCCAAGGACATCAAAATTCTGGATGAAATCCCCGACAGGGGGGCGGGTACGGTGATGATCAGAGCCCACGGTGTTCCGCCGACTGCCAAGCAGGGACTCAAGGCCGCCAATTTTAATGTTATCGATGCAACCTGCCCACGGGTTATCAAGGTCCAGACCATAATTCGCAAGCACGCCAAAAAAAATTATGCCTCGATCATCATCGGCGACAAGGATCATCCGGAGGTTATCGGCCTGCTCGGGTATGCACGGGGAAAAGGCTATGTTATCGGTACCATGCAGGAGTTGGAGGCATTGCCGGCCTTTGAAGATGCAATCATCGTAGCCCAGACAACCCAGAACACGCGTTTATTTGACGCCGTTAAAGATTGGACCGCCGCCAACCACCCGCATTACAAAGTTTACAATACCATCTGCGATTCCACTGAGCGACGGCAGGCTGAAGTCAAACGCCTGGCGGAGTCGGTTGATGCCGTGATCGTGGTGGGCGGTCGCGATAGCGGCAATACCCGGCGCCTGGCAGAAATCGCGGGCGAAAGCGGCAAGCCGTCCTATCACATCGAATCCGAAGCCGACCTCAAGACCATTGATTCCGATGTGCTGATATCGGCCCGGCATATCGGCATAACTGCCGGTGCATCCACCCCGAATTGGATTATTAAAAAAGTATACCGTTCACTGGAAGCCCTGCAGGTCAAACGCAAAAACAACTGGCGCCGCATATTATTCGGAGCCCAGCGCGGGCTGCTGCTGACAAACATCTACGTTTCCCTGGGAGCCGGATGTCTGAGTTATGCCTGTTCGAAGCTGCAGGGATTCAGCCAGTTCTTTCCCTATGTGCTCATCGCAATGCTTTACGTTCAATCCATGCACATTCTGGCCCATTTGACCGGCAACAAAGCCGACCAATTCAATGATCCCGAGCGGGCCAGCTTTTATGAAAAATACAAGCAGTTGTTGACCGGCCTGGCAATTACCGCCGGTGGGGCCGGCCTGGTCATCGCCTTTACCCTCGGCTGGTTTCCATTTTTGCTGCTGCTGGTCATGAGCCTGCTGGGATTGTCATACAATCGGATTCTGGTTCCCAGGCGGTTTCCCGCGGTCAAGTATCGAAGAATCAGAGATATTCCCGGATCCAAAACCTTTTTAATTGCCGTGGCCTGGGGAGTTGTGACGGCACTGCTAACGCCGCTGGCGCTGGCCGAAAAACCCCACTGGATCACCGGGTTGATATTCCTGTGGGCCGCCGGTCTGGTATTTGCAAGAACCGCCTTCTTCGATATCCTTGACATGCAGGGAGATCGCATTGTCGGCAAAGAAACCATCGCCATCGTGCTCGGGGAGAATCGGTCGCTGAGCCTTTTAAAAATCATCCTGCTGATCCTAATGGGATCCCTGTTGGTGTTGAGCGCCTTTCATGTCATTTCTTATCTAGGCTTTTTTCTGATCAGTTCTCCGCTGCTGCTCTTGCTTCTTCTTTCAGCCTACGAGCGGGGTATTTTGCTGCCCAGCGTTAAGCTCGAATTGCTGGTTGAAACGAATTTTCTGCTGGCCGGCGCATTTGCGTTTCTCTGGGCCCTTGTGATTTGAACTGCGAATAGCAGATCGCATAGGGCATGGCGCATAGGGCATAGCGTGCAGGGCATGGCGCATAGGGCATAGCGTGCAGGGCATGGCGCATAGGGCATAGCGTGCAGGGCATGGTGCATAGGGCATAGCGTGCAGGGCATGGCGCATAGGGCATAGGGTTTAAGGGCCGGAGGAATTTTCTGGAGTCGGCATGCGGAAATGGGAAAGCAGAATTTGGAGCTCAGAGCGGATAGGGTCATGGACGACGGATTTTTACCATAAGAAATCGTAGACAGTTATCAATTCAGTTTTACGCAAAAAAGCGCAAAATAATTTTCATTTTCTTTGTAAACTTTTAATATAAAGGCGTTTACGAAGATTAATTTTGGCGTGAACTTTTGAAATAGGTTTAAAATCAAATGACCGATTGTAATATAATTGACAGAGAGAAGCCTCCGGCTTGTAGAGGTGTGCGCCTACGCCTCGGAGAGCGGTACCGCAATTCGTTCCGCCTTCGGCGGATCATTTGTCATTCGTCATTTCCGGCTTGTCCGGGTTAGAGCTTCTTTCCTAACTTCGGTTCCGTGCCGGATATAAGTCGTTTGATATTATCGGCGTGTCGCCAGAAGATAAAAATAGCCATGAGAACGGCGCTGGCGGTTATATAGGAAGTGCCGGCGGAAAACCATGCCGCCCAGGGTAATATCGCCGCCGCGGCAAGGGACGCAGCGGAGACCCGTTTTGTTGAAAATAGCATGAGAATGAATATCAGCAGTGCGCTTAGACAGGCCGGCGGGGCGAGAATCGCGAAACAGCCGGCGCAAGTTGCGACCCCTTTGCCGCCGCCTTTAAATTTCATATAAAGCGGAAAAAGATGGCCGAAAAATGCCGCCAGCGCGGCGGCAACGGCCAGGAGTTCGGCAGTGCCCTGTTGTTTGCCTGCCAGAATGAGGGATAGATAAACAGGTACGGCACCTTTGAGCACGTCGCCGACAAATGTCAATAGCCCTAAAGTCGAGCCCGCGACCCGGCTGACGTTGGTCATACCGATGTTGCGGCTGCCCTGCTGCCTGATGTCCACGGAAGTAAAGACCCGGGTTAGAAGCACTCCCCAGGGTATGGACCCCAGGAGGTAGGCAACCGCCGGCAGCCATATGAATGATACTATTGGGTTGGTTGTCATCGTCCTTTTGCGTTTGAGACCCTATTTCGTATCATCGGTATCGTGTGGGTAGATTTTAGATTTCGGATTTCGGATTTCGGATTTCGGATTTAAGGTATGCAATCTTTTTTATCTACGGATAAAGCGCCTGCGCTGCGCGAGCGATACCACCGATCTAATTTCCGAATTCTAAAATCCATAATAGTCTAACAATTTGAAAGACAACGATAGATGGAACCTGTAATTCTCCCGATCGAAGATGTGCTGGATTTGCATTTGTTTCAGCCGCGGGATATCCCCGACCTGCTGGAAGATTACCTGGCAGAATGCCTCAAGTCCGGTTTTGCTTCGGTTCGAATCATTCATGGCAAGGGCAAAGGCGTTCAGAAAAAGCGAGTGCAGGGGATACTAAAAGAAAATCCAATGGTGGCATCGTTTCGCGATGCCCCCCCCGGATGCGGGTGGGTGGGGTGCAACGCTGGTGGAGCTAATCAGAGATTTTGATGTCGACAATTCAAAATGATCCGCCCGGAAATGCCGCTAAAGTCCACCCAACCAGTGAACGCTCCTCCTGCCGAGCGGGTAGCCTTGAGAAGCCGCCCCTTAGAAGGGGGCAAGCGCACTACTGCAAGTTGTAAATCCGAAATCCGAAGCACGAAACACGAAATCAGCCTCCGGCGGAAATGACATAAATATAAATGACAAAAATGACTTCCGTTCCAATACGCAATCTAGTGATGACCGCCTTGATCAATTTTAGGCACAGCTTTGATTGAATTGTTTTGACCGTTTGGATAATTTGGACATTCGATTTTATGATTCGTTCCCCGCCAAGGCGGGGTATTCGGGTTTCTTATTTTTTCAAGCGCCATTTGTCTCTCACCGTATCGGTAGAAGCTTTTCGGGTCCACCACTAGAAGCGTTGGCTTAATGCGGGAATTATAGTATCCCCGGCTGGAATAGCGTGCAGCAGACTCGCCGGGAGGGATGGGCGCAGGTGTCAGCCTGCCGGATTCAGGATCCCCCCGATTTTTTCTTCCAGTATTTTCATGTTAAATGGTTTTTGAATAAACCCGTTGCAGCCGCGGTCAATTATGGCTTTGGCCTTTTGATCGAGGCTGTAGCCACTGGACAGCAATACCTTGATCGACGGATTGATCGCCTTGAGTGAGTCGTAAGTGTCACCGGCATCCATACCGGGCATGATCATGTCCAGCAACACAAGATCAACATTTTTCTGGCTGGACTTGTAGACTTCCACTGCCTCCTGACCGCTTCTGGCAACTGCTACCGAATACCCCAGCTTTTCCAGCATTTGTTTGCCGACTCCGACGACGATCTCCTCGTCATCAACAAGCAATACTGTATCCATCCCGGTAACCATTTTCTGCTATCCTCCCTGGTAAACTTGGGAACCTTCTAATATTCTTACCGATCTTAAAAAGTTAGTCTAACAGATAACCGAATAAATTGCAAAAAATTAGATTAAATTTTGGCAAGGCTTATGTCCTTGGATAGACGGGAATTTTCAGACTGGGATGTTTGATATTGGGCGTCGATAGTATTTGTGTATCATCTGAGATTAGATAGTTCATGGAAACGCTGGTTAACCCTTTGAGTCTGCAGCTCGCCCTTAGGCTTACGGTTGGTTTTCCAGGATATCTACCCTGTTGTTGCTGAAATTACCTGCAGCCAGATCAAGATCATCATCGCCTTCCCAATCTCCATAGGCCAGCGCGCTGACGCCAGCCTGACCACCAATAGTTTGAAATTCAGTAAAGCTGCCGCTGCTGTCATTTTCTAAAATACGAACAACGCTGGGGGCACTGAAATTACCGGTTGCCAGGTCGAGGTCGCCATCGCCGTCCCAGTCGCCCGATACCAGAGCGCTTGCTCCAAGCTGGCTAGAAAGGGTTTGGGCAACCGTAAAGAGGCCGCTGCCGTCATTTTCTAGAATACTAACGCTGTTAGCGCTGAAATTACCGGTTGCCAGGTCGAGGTCGCCATCGCCGTCCCAGTCACCAGAGGCCAGCGCGCTGGCTCCTTGTGCGCCGATGGTTTTACCTTGTGTAAAATTACCAGCGCCGTCATTTATTAAAATAGCAATGCTGTTGCTGCCGAAGTTTGCCACTGCCAAATCCAGGTCCCCATCGCCATCCCAGTCACCCGGTTTCAGCGCGTTGGCACCAAGCTGGCTAAAAAGGGTTTGGGCAACTGCAAAAAGGCCGCTGCCGTCATTTTCTAAAATAGCAACGCTGTTGTTGCTGAAGTTGGCTGCCGCCAGATCAAGATCCCCATCCCCATCCCAATCACCCGCGGCCAGGCCTCTGACACCGGACAGGCCGCTGACGTTGCCCACAACCGTAAAGGTGCCGGGAGGGTTATTCTCCAGGATGTTGACCCTGTTGGCGCTGAAGCTCCCTGCCGCCAGATCAAGATCGCCATCGCTGTCCCAGTCGCCTGCCGCCAGGGCTCTGGTATTATTCTGTCCAGTAATGGTTTGGACATCCGTAAAGCTGCCGCTGCTGTCGTTGTCCAGGATATTGACGCTGTTGGAACTGAAGTTTCCCGCAGCCAGATCGATGTCGCCATCGCTGTCCCAGTCGCCTGCCGCCAGGGCTCTGACACCGAACTGGCCCGCAATCGTACTGGGGACAGTAAAGCTGCCGGTTCCTGATGTGGCTTCGGCCCATAAGAAGTAGACAATCGGCGAGGCCAGCGCGACATCTTTTGTTGAAGTCAGATTACCAGTCAGTATAACCTCAATGATTTCACCTGTTTTATAACTGTCGGCGGGCTTGAAACTCAGCGTCTCAGACCCTCCACCAGTATAAGTGCCGGTCAGCTTGCCGCTCAGAGACCCATATACAACAAAGGTGGCGGCGGAACCTGTGTTCATATTCGTATCAAAGGTGGCGGTTACAGCTGCTCCAAGCAATACCGAATCATCGTTGGCCGCAGGGTTGGTGCTTGAAAGTTTCGGACGGTCTATGTCTAAATCGGGTTCTCCATTGCCACCACCGCTCCCACCACAGGATAATAGAAAAAAGGATAATAGAACCGCATTCAAAACTGCCGCTATATTCTTCGATCCGATCCGGCTTCCCATTGTGTTATCTCGCAACCATTCAGGCACGTTTATCCTCCCGCAATAAATTAGATTTTTACCTGTTAATTATAAGGGATTGCAGCGAAAATAACAATAAACATTTGGAGGGGCGGCCGGCAACCCCTTATTTTAAAGGGCTGGCAGCCGGCAACCATTGTTTGGCTTATCCAGCAGCAGTTGTTATCAGGTAAGAATCAGGGGCAAAATTCAATATTTCAATATCGACGTTGACAATTAATCTCACCTCGGCTATCTGGCTATAGGGTGAATCCGGCGGAACCGGAGACGGTCCGCCTTGAGCAGGGTGTTTAATTCGTGCTCGTCGTCGTGCTCGTCCTCGTTCTCGAAATCGAAAGCGGTTCAAACGCGTCGCGGACGAGTAAAAGGACGAGGAGGAAAGGAATGACGATCTGACTCAGCACCCGGTAGCTCTCATATGAAACTTCCCGAAATTGAAAGGCGAACCAGGCTCAAGACGTGACCCAAAACCCGCAAAATGTCGAATGCCGAACGCTGAATGCCGAATGCCGAATACCGAACGCCGAACACCGAATACCGATTACCGAATGTCAAATGCCGAATACCGAACAAGGACCAAATAATGCCGGACCCAAAGCACAAATTTTCGATAGCCGAGTTATTCTATTATGTTAAAGGAGATTTCAGCCACAATCTATCGAATCTATTGATTTTCGATATATTTTTCAAAATTGTCGCCACAGTAGTATTGGGCCCGGTTTCGGCCTGGATTTTCAACCGGCTGGTGGCTTCCAGCGGCGCCTGGGTCATCGGCAACGAGCAGATCATATCCTTTATTCTCTCACCGGTCGGCCTGGTGGCTTTCATTACTTCCGGAGCCCTGGCCCTGGCCATCTTTTTTGCAGAGCAGGCCGGCATGATTCTAATTACCGCCCACTTTAATGCCGGCCGGAAGTTAACGGCCTACCAGACCTTGTTGCAGATCATGAAATCTATGCATGTCTTGATCGAGCTGGGACTCAGGCAGGTCATTGCCAGCCTGCTGTATCTGGCGCCGCTGGCGGTTATGGCCGGCATTACCTTTTATACGGTCAGCTCCCAGCATGATCTCAACTATTTGCTGGTGGGGAAACCGCCGATTTTTTGGGCCGGTGCTGCCATAGTCGGTGGGCTTGGATTAGGCGCATTGCTGGTGATTGTGCGGCTGTACATCCATTGGATTTTTTCAGTTCCTTTTTGTGTGCTCGCGGGTGATAGGCCGGCTGCAGCATTGCGCAACAGCCGCAAGCTCGCATACGGTCGCAAGGGGCGCATCGCCGCGATCCTCCTGGGATGGGTTTTGCTGATTTTGGGGGCGGGCCTGCTCAGCACCATTTTGTTCGATGCCTTGAGTGGACTCATTCTGAATCGGATCGGCAGTAATCCGGCCATTACAGTCGCTGTCGTCTGTATTCTTCTGGGGCTATACGGACTGCTGGCAACGACATTGACATTTATCGGTTTTTCCACCAGCAGCTTGGTGATCGCCCGTCTTTATTGGATATTCGGTGGAGAAAAAAAGCTGCCGCCTGCCAGGGTCTCCCTGGAGGATACGGCCGGGCGATTTATCCGAAAATCCCAGACCGGGATCGTATGGTCCGCTGTGATCCTGGCCCTCATTTTAGCAATCATCAGCTCCGCTTTCATTATTGAAGGCATCGAGCTGGATCACCGGGTAGCTGTGACGGCCCATCGTGGCAGTTCCAAGGATGCCCCGGAAAACACGCTCAGTGCGATCGGGCAGGCGATCGAGGACGGTGCGGATTTTGCCGAAATCGATGTGCAGGAAACCGCGGACGGGGTGATCGTATTATTACATGACACCGATCTAAAGCGCATCGCCGGTGTGAATAAAAAAATTTGGCAGCTGCGCTATTCTGAAATCGAGCCACTGGACGCCGGCAGTTGGTTTTCAACGGACTTCAGGGGCGAACACGTGCCGACCCTGATCGAAGCAATGGAAAAATCCCGCAATAAGATCAAGCTGAATATCGAGCTCAAGTTTAACGGCCACGAGAGACGGCTGGTGGAAAGTGTGGTTGAGATTATCCGAAACCATGAGTTTGGCTCGCAGTGCGTGATTACGTCCCTCAATTATGACGGACTGCAGAAAGTAAAAAATTTAAATCCGGACTTAAAAACCGGTTTCATTATTGCAGAATCCATTGGAAATATGTTTCGGGTCGGTGCGGATTTTTTGAGTTTGGCTGCGGGAATAGTGAATCCCGATGTAATCGGGGCCGCCAGGAAAAGGAACATGAAAATCCATGTGTGGACGGTCAACCGGCCGGCAAGGATGTCCCATTTTATCAATTTAGGCGCTGACAACATCATAACCGATTACCCGGTCAGGCTGGCGGCCGTTATAGATGCAAGAGATGCTTTGAGTGACGTCGAAAAATTTCTACTGGTGGCCGCGGACATGCTGAAGAGATGAATATATTGACAATCCCAATCAAATTATTGGCGCTGGTTAACGGCAAATTCATTTCCCCTTAGACCCAACTCATTGGAATCAAAGACATATTTTTTTTATTTAAGTTGGTATCGTTCTTGCTTTAGGTAGTTGGTACCGCACGCTTTGGTTGTGGAACGTCTCTGGAGGGAAATATTATGGGAGCCAATTTAGATAGGAATGAAAAATCTTTTTTCATCATTGATACGCCGCAATGGAAACACGGCGCCATTGCCGCCGGGATGCCCGGCTTTGCAGATAAGCTGGTGTATTCCCCGCCGATGGAAGCTGCCCTCAAAAATTCCAATAAGAGCACCTGGCTGGTTTGTCCCCATTTATCACAGCCGGATTTTGTCTACCGGTATTATCTGGCCTCGGGATTGATAACCATCGTTCTGGGTAAGTGTTTCTGTGAAGAATGTTTGGACAGGGTGCTATCCAATAATGATTTATCTGAATTAATCGGTTCTTGCCGGCCCATGACGGACCGGAAGTTTCAGGAAAATTTCATCAGTCCCTTGATCCACAGCAATTTCAATTTTACCAAATTGTTTGAGCAGGAAGAAGATTATGAAAATCCGCCAAAAACATGGATTACCTGCTCTCACACCGCCACCCACGGTTCACTTAAAAAAGCCTACGCAAGCGGCGGACAGCTTTTCATATTTGAAGGATTTTTTACTTGCCAGGACTGTTTCGAAAAAATTCCGACCGACAGCCTGGTGGACTTGCTGTACGAAGGCGAATCCATGACCGACGCCTTTTTTCAAAACAAAATAATCGATTCCCTCTACAGCATTAATTATGAAAGCCTGGATGCTGTCGGGCATTTTCTCTGTGAGACAGTTCTCTAGCAATAAGCGAATCCCCGTGCGAAGTCAGAGGACAGAGGTCGAAGTTGGAAGGGGGAATGCGGCCTTCGACATACTCAGGCGAGTCAAGGTCGGAAAAAACCGAAGGTGAGAAGTTGGGAAGGTGAGAAGGTGAGAGAAGGAAGGTAATGAATATGGCGGTTGGCAATTTCTACCTGCTCTCAATCTTTGGCCATCTTCCTTCAAATGTATAACTTACGCCTTTGACCTTACACCTTATACCTTCCACCATCGACCTTCTGCCCTTTACCCAATACCCCCCCCATGCTCTATGACCCATGCCCCATTCCCCGTGCTCTATGCGCCCTGCTCCCTGCCTCCCTGCCACATGCCCCATGCTCTACGCCCCATGCCCTCTGCCTCCCTGCGCCTGCCCATAATTAATTCCCACAATTTTTCACCTTCCCAATTCCCTGGTTTGTCCCATTCCCCGCTCCACATTTTCAATCCGCAATCCGAAATCCAAAATCCGAAATCAGATGCCCCGCAACCCGTAACCCGTAACCCGTAACTCCTAACCCGCTCCCCTTATCTTTCTTGACCCGTCATAATAATTTATCTATATTGCCCACACAACTACTTACAACCCCGGTCCAAAAAGGAGGTGCCAAATCCATGTCTGACAAAACCGAAAAAAACCTGGCCTATGCATTTGGAGCCGAATCAAAGGCGGCGGCACGCAACGAAGTTTTCGCTAAAAAGGCAGATTCAGAGGGCTACACCCAGGCCGCTCGCCTGTTTCGGGCAGTTTCTGATGCAGAGTCGGTCCATTCGCGCCGATTCCTCATGCTCATGCGCGGCAAAATCGGATCCACCGAGCAAAACCTGACAGCGGCGTTTGAAAACGAAATCAAAGCCAATGCCGAAGAGTACCCGAAGCTGATCAAAGATGCGGCGGATGAGGGTCAGAATGCGGCGCTGAAGGCCTTTTCCCATGCACGGGACGTGGAAAGCCGCCATGCTGAACTATACAAAAAGGCCATCAACGACATGATTGCCGATCGCGAGACCGAGTATCACGTGTGTCAGGTGTGCGGCTATATTGCCGAAGATGAAGCTCCGGAGCGCTGTCCGGTCTGTGCCGCGATTAAAGCAAAATTTAAAGCCGTACGCTGATGTCGGTCCTGGAAACAAGGAGTGCTCGTGATGTCGATTACAAAGGGTGGAACACAGGTATCAATCGTTAAAACCAATCCCCGGCCGGATTACCTTCAAATTCGACAAGCCGTCCAGCAGTCACTGGACCTCATCGGTGGAATCCGGGACATCGTCAAGCCCAAGGACCTGGTTCTGATCAATCCCAGCTGGGTGGCGCCTCCGGTGGAAAGAGAAGCCGGGTGCATAACGATCCCCGAAGTGACCCATCATCGGGCAGCGGGCCGAAGCGGGCCGCATGTATGCGGATGAAAACCCGAAATAGGATCCTTCGCCCTTAACAGATCGGTTTATAAAATACGGCCGACCGTATCGACAAACGACCGTATGTGTCGTATTTTGATGGTCGATTGGACGGTAGACGATTAATTTTACACCACTTATACTGACGGAGGAATACGATGGCCGACCCCAAAAAATCCCGTTATGAAAGCCCCTGCGAACAATATACCTACGACCCGGAAGCCGGCGACTATGAGCGCAATATCCCGCCGGGAACACCCTTTGAAGACTTGCCCGAAGACTGGTGTTGCCCGGAATGCGGTGCGGAAAAAGAATACTTCGAAGAATTGGACGACTGAGCGACCACCATTGGTAACCCAGACGTTGCGAAAATTCCCTATCGTAGGGTGGGCTGTGCCCGCCGATAAACGCCGATTATATCTGTTAAAGCTGGACCAGGTCCACCCTACCCTAACCCGGACAAGCTGGAAATGACGAATGACAAATGACGAATGACGAATGACGAATTGTGGTATCGCTCTCCGAGGCGTAGGCGCACACCTCTACCAGCCGGAGGCTTCGCTCTGCCTATTATATTAAAATCGATCATTTAACTTTTAGCCTAACTCAAAAGGTGACGCCAACATTTATCTTCGTAAACGCCTGTATACCAAAGGTTTACAGAGAAACTGAAAAACATTTTGCGCTTTTTGCGCAAAACTGAATTGATAACTGTCTAACAACACCGGACTCGACCACCGGTTAATTCCTGCAATCACATTCCAATTTCGATTTTTCCCTGTAATTGTAAGGGGAAATAAACAATTTCAGTATTATATATGCAGATACTGAAGTCGTTCAATAAACGTGATCGCCGGATGACAACAGCACAGTCCTAAGAGAATATCTCTTAATTCCGAAGCCATCAGCTGACTATCCAAAAGCAAACCAAGGTTCGAATCATTCCTCCAAAAACAGACCCAATTCCGTTAAATCCAACACTCCATCACTCCAACACTCCAATACTCCACCACTCCGTTATATAAGGCTGTGGCTCCGCCATCTCTCTGCGCCCCCTGACGGCGGGAACAACGACTGATCCAGAGTAATTTTATTGTCAGAATATAATTTTTTCCTTGACAGAAAAATCATATTGTCTTATTTTACTATTACAATATTTAACTGGTTAAATATATGAATAGGAGGACTATTCATGATTGATTTCAAATTAGATCCCAAATCAGGGGTTCCCTTTTATCGGCAAATCATCGACCAGATCCGCTATGGCGTTGCCAGCGGTCGCCTAAAAGTCGGTGAGCAATTGCCCACGGTACGCGCATTGGCCGTTCATCTCAAGGTCAATCTCAATACGGTCAATAAAGCTTACAAGGAGCTTGAAATTCAAAGTGTTCTTGAAACCCAGCAGGGCACGGGAACCTTCGTCGGCCCGGTAAGCGTTCAAATTCCGAACTCTGAACGCCGGATTAAACTCGCCAGCATCTGTTCCGAGTTTTTAAGTATCGCTTCCAGTTACGGTTTCAATATCGAGGACATGATCAACGAACTCAAAAAACGTCAAGGAGGGAAGCCATGAAATCAGATAAATCAGATCTATTGATCCAAAAACAGGTCAACCCGATTTCCATAACTATCCTGGTTTTATCGCTGGCGATCGGATTCGTGCTGGTCTATTTCGATATCACCCACTGGAGCATTGTGGCCGTTGGCGGCTTGATTGCCTTGATTTTGGCGGCTTCGATTCGGATTGCAGACCAATGGGAAAAAGCCGTTGTCCTTCGAATGGGTAAATTTGTCGGACTAAAAGGGCCGGGAATTTTTCTGATAATTCCAATTATAGATCGGGTCGACGATTATATCGATCAGCGAGTGCGGGTAACGGATTTCAACGCCGAAAAAACCCTGACCAAGGACACGGTACCGGTGGATGTGGATGCGGTTGTCTACTGGACGGTCTGGGATGCGGAAAAAGCGGCTTTGGAAGTCAGGCGCTATGTGCAGGCGGTCACCTATATCGCCCTGACCGGCTTGCGCGACATTATCGGCCGGCATGAGCTGGCGGATTTATTGCAGCATCGCGATAAAATTGCCGAAGAGCTGCAGCATTCACTGGATGAACACACCAATCCCTGGGGTATCAGCTGTCAAAATGTCGGCATTAAAGACATTGTCATTCCGGAGGCACTATCCGATGCCATGAGCAAACAAGCCCAGGCCGAGCGGGAGCGCCAGGCCCGGATTATCCTGGGAACGGCTGAAACGGAAATCTCGGAAAAGTTTGCCGAAGCCAGCAAGAAGTACCATGACAATCCGGTAGCCCTCCAGCTGCGCGGCATGAACATGCTTTTTGAAGGACTCAAGGAGAAGGGATCATTGATTATTGTACCGAGCTCGGCGCTGGAATCGATGAATATGGGCGCCATCGGCGGCCTGGCGGCAATTTCAGAATCGAGCACAAACTGAATGAAAGGAGGAAGGCATGAGATTGAATATAAAAGCATTTGCACTGACCAGCGGGTTAGTCTGGGGCTTCGCAATTTTCACTCTGACCTGGTGGATTATCGGCTTTGAGGGTGCCGGTGGTGATCCGACCATTATCGGGAAACTTTATCCCGGCTACAGCATATCGGCTGCGGGCAGCGTCATTGGTTTTGCCTGGGCCCTGGTGGACGGTTTGATCATTGGCGCAGTTTTCGCCTGGCTTTATAATTTAGTCGCCGACCGAACCGCGCAAGAAGTGGCCTAGCGGGACGCAAAAATGTGTATAGAGTGGACGCATAAACGTAAAAATTCTCATTATATCAGCATGATAAGATAAAATACTACTTGACTTTTTTTGATATAAGTACTACTAAAATCACTCCTTTTATAGGCCTAGTTCCCTAAAACT
>Ga0209743_1000296_pt1 | contig 18596 bp, 13 predicted proteins | sample OlaalgELextract2_FD_187378 | JGI IMG/M metagenome (GOLD analysis project Ga0209743, IMG submission 187378) | Olavius algarvensis symbiont microbial communities from Tuscany, Italy - Type G ELBA extract 2 (SPAdes) (version 2) | ecosystem: Host-associated > Annelida > Digestive system >...
TAACCTGAAGCACAGCAGATTGCTGCTTTAACCAATTTTTCAAAGAACATTGACCAAATTTAAAATGTTGGACCTACAATTTTGTAATTTATTCTGATCAATTTTAAGTTTATGCGCAGGCTCTATAACTAAAAAGTTGACAGAATCCATGATAGTGGAGCAGACGGCGTGAAGATCGCGGTTCCACGTAAAGGCCCTGCAGGATTGGCATTTATTAAGGCCGCTGATCACCAGCGGACGTTAGAAGTATGGACAAAAAAGACAATCAATGCTCCGTTCGCTTTAAACTCCATAGAGACAAACTGGACTTATCTGGCCAGGATCTTATTACGGTACTCGACAAGTCCATAAATGAAGTTGGGAATAAAATTGGTATGCATATATCAACAGACACTATGAACGAGGTGCGTGTGTCGATTGAACGAGTGACATCAATGACGGGTGAGGTAGCCGATGAAGTGCATGACTATCCGCGCGCCACCCAAGGCACTAACTTTCGCCGCATGAGCCTTCACTTTAAAGAAGGGCGTCTTATCTCGTTAGAGTGGGGTTTTCGACTTCAAGATTATCTCCCAAAACGTAAGTCATGGATTAGGCGCCTTTTTGGTAAACAGTGATTATGTCGGATTAAAGTATTGCATGTAAAACTTTCTAACCAAACGCTTGACCAGACGCCGAGAAACTTGCGGGTTTTCGAAATAATCCAGCGGCGCTGGTCAGCTCGCCGTTAAATTAGAATATCATAAGTTCTGAAAATGGCGTGGCCCAAAAAAGGGACAAGAAAAATATCAGTGGATGGAGTTAATTACTTATGGCATTACTCCGCACACTGTCCTTGGTGCAGCGATGATGTATTTACCATAGGCATTGCTGGCCAGCCCTATGTATTGTTTATCGATCCCTTTCCGTGGAGTTTCGAAATAAAGCCTTCAAGCATAGCCAGTGCAATACGATGGGCGTCAAATAACGGTTGGACGCCCGATAAGGGAATGACGCGTGCCATGTCGCTCGACGATAAAATTGAAAAATTTGTATGGTTGTCTGACGGACAACGGCATTTATACTGCCAGAATAAAAGCGAAATTTCTGATCTTGTATAAATTGGTAATGCAAAGTACTGCGAACCAATCAGCGGAGCAGGCGGCGTGAAGACCGCGGTTTTACGTAAAGACCGTACAAATTCGTATTTTATCTGGGCCGCTGCTCACCGTAAACGTTGGGCATGATGAAATATCATGGTGTGGTTAATTAAATGGAAAATATAAATAGGCGCAGGCGGGGGGATGTCGATGAAATCTCAACCTGGACAAAACATACCCCACGGCTCTGCTCAAGATGCAGAGCAAATTGCTGTACCATGCCGGTGGAAGTGAAAATACCAGACTTGGTCCGCATGGGTGTTATCACAGAGTTTGAAGCAAATGAGCCGATCAAGAAGCTTGCAAAAAAATTAAAAAAAGATGGGGTTATTGAGCGTCTATACTTTAAAGAACAGATTTTTATGCTCGTTCGATTTGCCAATAAAGATTGCCTCTATCTCGACCCAACGAGTCGAAAGTGCAAGATATATAAAAACCGTCCTGATACTTGCAGAGACCATCCCCGCATTGGTTCACGGCCTGGTTTTTGCGCCTACGAACCGAAATAGCCCCAAGGCACTCCTCATTCCGGTAAAGCTATTGCCGGGACACGAACCATACATTGTTTTGGCGGCAAACGTGTATAGATTATATCGCCGGCCAGCTCGCATAGCCGGCGTTAAGATCGCGATTTAACGCAATAGCCGTGCAAGCTTGAATTTTAGGAGCCGTGATAGCAACAGGAAAGAAACAGTCTTTGATGAGAAGAACCCTGCCAAAAGAACCGGCTTCATTCGACCGTCCGGGCAGACTCCCTGCAAAGGATGCCCCCCCCTTGATCCATCGACTGGCTTTCGGCCGGCAAATTACCCGGTTTGGTATCCATTATTTACAAACAATAAACCCATTGATCATCATCCTTACCTTTACCCGGATCGGTCCTGTTCATCCAAAGGCGGACTTGCAGCCTCGACAACGGATCGATATGTGTTATAATTAGAGTTTATTTTAAAACGCCATGCGAGTTGACAATTCCTACGGTCAATAATCTCTGAGCCTATAATATATGAACGCAATTATTATCAGTGACCTGCACATCGGTTCCCGCTATTTCCAGTTCGGCATGTTCGAACGCTTTCTAGAAAATTTCCCCACCGATTATGAACTCATCATGAACGGCGATATCATTGATTCACATTATGCAAAAATGGAAAAGTCAGACCAGAGAGCCCTGGATATGATTGAAAAAATATCATATCACCAGAAGGTAATCTGGGTGCGCGGCAACCATGACAATGGCTATGTGCCGCAACATTTCGGCCAGACCATTTTTAAATCTTCCCATCGCATCGGCAAGCGATTGCTAATCACCCACGGGGACGACTTCGATGAAATCATGCCCCGCAGCCGCTTGTTTATCAAAGCCTTTCGGCTGATGCACAATTTGCGGGTCAAAATGGGCGCCCGGCCGGTACACGTGGCGGAATACGCTAAAAAATGGAAATCTTTCTATCGGGTGCTGCGCAAGAATATCGCCGCGAATGCCGTCCAATCTGCTGCGGAAAACGGTTTTGAAGCGGTCACCTGCGGCCATACCCACTATCCGGAGGATATTCGCTTAAACGGCATCCGCTACATCAACACCGGCGCCTGGACCGAAGTTCCGGCCCATTACCTTCAGATAACTGCCGAAGGCATGGTTTTAAATCAGGTGGATTCATCATTCGTGTCTCACCGCCTAGCATCCGATCCGCTGAACCCAATTTCAACCGTCCCTTTTACCGACGCAGTCCCTCAACCCACTGAAGCAAGTCCGGATTATCGCAATTTTGCGCCATAGTGAATAAATTTCCAAATCTCAATCACCAAATTACAAATAAATTCCAAATCACAAGCATCAATGACCAAAAATATCCACCAATATTTGAGTCTGCCACATTAGAATGCCTAATTGCCCGGCATCTTGCCTTTGAGCGTGTATATTGACTGGCCATTTGTTTGGGATTTTGAATTTAGGTTATTGTGATTTATTTGGGATTTGTTTTTTGGCGTTTGGAATTTTAATTCATCAAACAGCAATTATTACAACAAAACCCAAACAACAATTAATTAATACTCCATAGCTGATTCAGGCATTTCTGCGCACTAACAGGAGGGTATTTCCAGTGACGCTTAAACTGGACAAAAGCATGGCCGTCACCGCTACCAGGGGGTTGAGCAGACCGCTCATGGCGATGGGAATGCTGATGGCATTGTAAAGGAAGGTAAAGGCAAGGTTCTGGTAGATTTTTTTATTGACCTGCTTGGCAAAATCTAAAAATTCGATTAATTGAGACGGCTCCCCCCGCATCAGCGTGATGTCGGCGGCTTCTTTGCTCAGCTGGCCGCCGGAATGAACGGCCGTGGAAAGGTCCGCCTGTACCAGTGCCGGTGCATCATTGATGCCATCGCCCACCATGGCCACCTGATGTCCTTTTTGCTGCAAATGGACTATAAAGCTGGATTTATCGCCGGGCAGTCGGCCGCCCAAGGCTTGTTGAATTCCGACCCGATCGGCGATGGTTCTGGTGGTCCGCTCACCGTCGCCGGATATCATGGCAAGTTGCAAACCCCGGTCTTTCAATTGCTGAATCGTCGGCAGCGCATCCGGACGCAGGGTATCGCCGAAGATAAATATCGCCTCCAGTCGACCGTCAATCCCCAGATACACATAGGAATGATCATCTGCGCCACCCGATTCCGTTGCTACCCCGAGGCTATGGCCTGCCCGTATCTCCGTCTCCAGAAATTCAGCCGAGCCGATTTTCAAAATTTGGCCGTTTAATTCGCCCTGAATGCCCTTGTCATCCGGCCGGATGAGGTCCAGCGACGGCGGTTGAATATTCTTGGCCCGGGCCTGGCTGAGTATTTCAGTCGCGATAAAATGCTCCGACTCCTGTTCCAGGGCGGCGGCCAGCGCCAGAGCCTGATCCGGCAATAGAGCCCCTTCACAGACGGTATCCAACAAATTCCACTTGCCGGTGGTGATGGTCCCTGTTTTGTCAAACACAAACGCCGTAACCCTATCTGCCTGTTCGAAGGCTTTAAAGTCCCTTACCAGCAGCCCTTTTTTGCCGGCAATTGAAATTCCGGCCACCCGGGCCAGGGGTATGGCGATGCCCAGGGCACACGGGCAGGATATCACCAGGACTGTGACGGCCCGCAGAACGGCCTCCTCCACCGGGATTCCCATTAAAAGGCAGACCACAGCCGTGCCGACCGCCATCGCTATGATAATCGGCACGAACCATTGCAATAAGGTATCCGTTTTTCCTTCCAGGGGGGTTTTGGTCATCAGGGTTTTTTCGATGATGGCGATCATCTGACCCAACGTCGAACCGGCACCCACCCTTTGAGCGCTGATTTTTAACGATCCCTTGATGACGCTCGTGCCGCTGCGCAGGGCATCGCCCGGTTTTTTCCGAATCGGCAGCGGTTCCCCGGTTAGAGATGATTCATCCACCGTGCCCCGGCCCTCGATGACCCGCCCGTCGGCAGGAATAATTTCATTTTCATCGACCCGGAAAATGTCATTTTTCGCGAGATGATCGGCGCTGACATAGCGTCCCCCCGGATATTCCTCCGTGCAGATTCGAACTTTGGACGGCTTTAAAGAAAAGAAATTTTCCAGTCCTTCCAGGACCTTGCCCTTGGCACGGTGCTCCAATGTTTTGCCCAGAAGGACGAGGGTGATCAACATGGCGGCGGTGTCGTAGTAAATGTGAATGCTGCCGGCAAACAGGTTGACCGTGCTGTAAACATACGCACTCATTGAGCCCATGATAATCAGCGTTTCCATGCTAAAGGCCGCGTTGGTCAGGCCGGCCCAGGCTTTTTTAAACAAATCGAAACCGCCGTAAGCCCCCACCATGGTGGCCATGATAAATGCCGGCCAGGACAGTTTATTAATGGTGTCCCGGCTGAACTCGGTGAAAAAGCCCGAATATAGCGCCCAGGACAGCATCATGATGTTCATCGTCAGAAAGGCTGAGATGGCGAAACGAATAAATTCCCGGCGTCTTTCGATCACATTGCGGGATTCATCGGGTTCCGCCGCCCGGTAGCCGAGTTTGCCGATCGCCTCGATAATGCGGTCCGGTGAGGTTTTGACGGGGTTGTAGTTGACCAGAAGCCGGTCGGTCGAAAAATTGCAGGTTGAATCAAAAATTCCGTTGGTTTTTTTTAAACTTTCATCAATCAACCAGGCGCAGGCCGGGCACCACATGTTGCTGACTTTCAGAGTGAGGTCTAAAACGCCTACAGCCGGGGCCGGCTGACGATCGGTGAGACCCAGACTCTCCATGTCATCGGATGGCGGTTGATTTGAATCACGCCCGGCATCTTTTGACGCGAGGTCGGCTTCCGAGCGCGGTATAATGCCTTTTTCCTGGCAGAGTTTGAATAGATCCGAGTCGCGAAAGGCTGCCGGGTCGCCTGAATCGCTTGCTTCGATCAGGATGCTGAAAACCTGGCGGCAACCCTGACAACAGAATCGGTAGGTTCGATTGTCGTAAGTCGACTCAGGCCTTGCGGTCCGCAAGGCGAGGCCGCAAAGATCGCAGACATCAGTGGTGTTGTTCGATGCGCGTTTCGGGTTATATGTAAAATGGTTATGGCGCATGTCCTGAATTCAACGCCGCCGCACGCGGCCTGGTTATCTGTCGCAAAGTATGCTTAGCTGGAGCACAAAATGGTCGAACCTCTTGTCCGAAAGTCGGATGGAGATCCCCTTTGGGCGGTTAACGCAGGCCAAGCGATTTAACAAATGCGATGACATGCCAACGATCGTTAATCGTAACGGTGGTTTGCAGGGCTGGTTGACGCTTGCCGGGTTCACCATAACTGACGGTTTTAAACAATTCGCCTTCAGGTTTGTTTTGAACCGCGGGACTGCGCAAATCGGTGGGCAGGGGTTGAAAACTCTGACCGACCGTACCGTTGCCGTCGTATTGATAACCGTGGCATTGGGCACAATAGGTCAGGTAAACCGCCTTGCCTCTTGCGATGACCGGCGGTTCAGTCGTTTCCAGCGGGGATTTCAAATCTACGCCGGGCGTTGCACGATAAATTGCCTCACCGGCACGTACCGGAACGATGCCGGCTTCCATGTTAAATAGTGGTTGTTCATAGGGTCTGACGGCCGGAGTTTCGCGCATACGACCATATATGAAATTATTGTCATAGTACATCAGTGCTTCATAAGCACCATACAGTACAATCGCAACCAGGATGAGAACCACAAGAATTTTCTTCATTTAATCGACACCTTGATACCGAATTATATATAAGTGCGACGGATTTTCTTCTTCGCCTAAACCGCCCTTGACATGTTGGGGGTAGGGCAAGGGATGATAGGGGTCTGCAATGGCGTAAACCGATTCTCCCGGTACATCCATGATCGGGCGGTAGTCCCAATCCGGCTGACCAAGATCGCCGATAACGGTAAAGGCCAGCCAGCCTTTGAAGACCACCCATCCCACCATCAGCAGGACCAGAAACCATGATTTGACCGCAGATGCTTCGTGTGCGTGTTCTTCCATTATATTTTTACCTTTAAGCCGCCAATTAATAGTATGTAGGCCAATACCCAGACAATCGTGCCAATGATGACCAGATAGGCAAGGATCGGAAACGGGGCGTTGCGCCCTTCGATCCCCCCCGGAAAGCGTTCAATAATTCGAGATTCACGCTGCGCCGAATCTTTGCGTTTAAAATGATAAAACCCCAGACCGATTACGAACAATGCAATCGAGGCGAGAGCCGGAAACAAATACATAAAAAAATGTTGAATACCGAGAACTTCAAAATATCGCATGGCTTAGATCTTTCTCCTCCCATCGGAGCGATTCAAATCGATGAAATTCCGACCCATTGGGCCGTAAAGAATTTACCTCTAGTCAATATTTATCTCGCTGCCATGAACAGCGAGAATGTTATGACTGCCAGAGAACACGCCAGACAGATGCAGACCAGCGAAAACAGGGCAATGGTCTGAATTCGTGCAAAACGCGATGCTTTTGCCGGATTGGTGCTGGGATCATTTTCCAGCGGAAAGAATCTGGCCCGCTGTTGATCTTTAAACTGGCCGTTGTTCAGGGCCCAGATAAAAATCAGAATGCTGATCACAAAACCGGCCGACATATAGGCTATGTAATAGGGGAAATACATAATAAAAACCGTTGCGGGTTGCGAGTTACGGGTTGCGCGTTTCGTGTTGCGAGTTGCGGGGTGCGTGTTGCGCGTTACGTTTTGCGCGTTGCAGGCAACCCCGGAACCCGCACCTCGCGACCCGGTTAGGGTTCCCAGGCCGAATCGATGCCGCGGGGCTCGGTGTTGGCATCACTCTGGTTGATGAAATACACAGCGACATAATCACCGACCTCCCAAATTTTCTGCGACTCCAGATCGCGTTTGAAATATGGCATGGCCGACCCGGTGATGCCATTCATTAGCTGGTAATAGATGATGCCGCCCGAAATTTCCCGGCCCTTCAAAATGGTAAAATTTAACGGCGGCGGATAAATCCAGGGCTGCGCCGGACCCATCCCGTCACCGATCGGACCATGGCAGCCAATGCAAAAGTTCTGGTAAATTTTCTGACCGCGCTGCAGGCCGGCTTTGCTTGTTGGATACGGATTGGGAATAATGCGCCATCCTTCGGGGACAATATCCGACAGCCATTTGGCATTGGCGGCCGGTCCGGCCTCGTAAGCCTTGATGGATTCAGCTTTCCAGTAATTCTGGCGTTCCATGCGACGATCTGCATTTTTGCCCCCCAGGCTCTGAACATAGCGGGTCAGGAGTTTAATCCGCTCCATCCCCAGCCATTCAAACGGCGGCATAATAGAACTGGGACGGGTGTAGCGCGGATTGATAAAGTGGGCGATGTGCCAGTCGTCCGGATGTTCGCCGCCTTCCTGGGACAAATCCACGCCGGTGCGCTGGGAGCCTAACGCGATCGGCTCATCGGCGATGTAGTCGCCGGACTGGGCAATGCGGTCGGCCCCGTGGCCCCAGTCAATACTACGGATGGATTGGCTGTGGCAGTATACGCACCCATTTTCCAGGTATATTTTACGGCCGGCCTCTTCCTCGGCGGTGCGTTGCCGAAAAATTTCCGAAGGGGTTACCGTGCGATTCGCATATGGCCAGTATACCACGGTCAGGGTTATGGCCGTCAACAGGGCCAGGATACCGACCAGAATTACGGTTGGGGTCATTCTCATGTTGATGCTCCACGATTGAAATACAATGATCGGACGATGTTGTACAAGCCGAGATAGGCTCCGATCATGATGAACGTTCCAAGCGATGCTCTCAAAATATAATATGGCTGAATCTCAGGCAGGGTCCGGTAAAGGGTCTCACCGTTGTACCAGGCATTGCCCTGAATCAACCCCACCGTCGTCAGCACAACGGCAAATCCGGTGATGCCGATCAGCACCAGCCAATATTGTACGTCGGCCAGAAATCTGCTGTAAAGCTGTCTACCGGTGATTCTTGGCAGAATGAAATAGATGCCGCCCAGCGCCGTGACGCCGGCAAAACCCAGTACGCCGATGTGGGCATGACCGACAACCCAGTTGTTAAAGTGGGTGATCCGCTGGACATGCGGCAAGGCCATCATGGATCCCTGGATGTTAACAAAAAAGTAGAATATCGTACCGGTGAAAATAAATTTGGCGCCAATGTCGGCATGAATGTCTCCCAGCTTCCCTTTGACCGTGTACCAGAGATTGATCAACACAATCATGACTGGAATAACCATGGCGACACTGTCAACGATGGAAATGGTTTTGAGCCAGGTCGGTACCGGCACCTGCAGCAAATGGTGGGTGCCGATGTGGGTGTAGACAATAATCAGCGACCAGAAGCCGATCAACGACAAGGTATGGCTGTACAGAGGACTGCGGGTGGCGATCGGCAGCGCATAGTAGGCGATGCCGAGGCCCATCGGGGTCAATAGCAGGCCGAATATGTTGTGGCCATAAAACCACAAGAGAATGGCGTCCGGAATGCCTGCCAAGGCCCCGGTATCCGGCTTCCAGATGACATTTCCGAGGCAGTAGGTGATCGAGGTCAGAACAATGGCGGCGGTGGTATACCAAATGGATACGAATAAAATGGATTCCTTCCGCTGGCGGACGGTCATCAAAATATTGGTGACGACGAGACTAAAGCTTATGACGACCATGATGTCCACCGGCCAGGCCAATTCAGCGTATTCCCTTCCCTGGGTGTAGCCCAACGCAATCCCGATGACACCGGCAGCGACCGTGACGTTCCAAAATATCGCACTGAACACCCCCAGTTTGTGGCTGTAAAGCTCGGTCCGCAGCAATTTCGGGAAATAATAGAAGGCCGCGGCCAGCAATCCCGGCGTAACAAATCCGAACAGGACCGCGTTGATATGCATGGGCCGGACTCGCCCGAAGTGGAGATATTCGATATTCGCCAGAAAATCCGGGGCAATCAGATACCCGGCAGCGATCATTCCAAAGCTGGTCGCGGCTGCAAACCATAGGGCGGATGTCAGGATAAACGCTTTGGCCGTCGGGTTGTCGGTCGACACATTTTCGGTTGGTACTTCAGTCAAGATTATTACTCCCATTAACGCTTTGCGTGGTTATTGCTGATAGGTTAATAGTTATTGGCAAAAAATAACGGATAACCAAACAACCTCCGGTTAGCTATGACACGCCAGCCAGCAGTCGACATTGGCATTTTTCTCATAGTGACATTCTAAACACATCCCCATACGCCATTCCTTGTACGGCAAGCGCTGATGGTTTTGAACCTGCCCGTGGCATTCCTGGCAGGCAATCTTGCCGTTGATGTGCCGCTGATGATTGAACAGGACGTGTTCGGCCACATAGTTGACTTTTTTCCAGGGCGTTGAAGTCCTGGTGTTGAAATATTCATGCTCCTTTTGAATCCAGGGATGGTTTTTAATAATGTAGTTATGGCAATGCAGACACTTTTCCACCGGCGGAATCCCGGGGTGATTGGAATAGGCTACATAGGGATGGCAGTACTGGCACTGAATCTGCTTGACGCCGCTGTGAACCGTGTGGCTGAAGGGAATCGGCTGTTCCGGTCCGAGTCCGCGTCCCGGCCACCCCCAAAAAACGTAAGTAAAGGCTGCTGAAGCCAATATGGTGATTAGTGTCAGAAAGACGATTATCGTGTTATTTCTCAACGTATTATCCCTTGTCCAAAAACAGCTTGAAATTTAAAGTCAACTACTTTCCTTGGCCGGCACCGTTTCAGGAAAAACCTTCAAATAATATCCGATAGCGATCGCCATCAACCCTAAAAAGCCCAGCGAAATCAATCCGTCGGAAAGGCTCAAGGGTATCGACTGGGCATCATGGCTCAACGCCGGCCCTATCAACAGGAGATGCTCCAGCCAGATGCCGACAATCACAACTGAACAAATCGCCAGCATCAGTACCGGTTTGGTTTTGATCCGCTGGTTTAACAGGATGAAAAACGGGCCGACAAAGCAGACGATAAATACCGTCCAGGCTAATTTATTCCAGGGCGCCAGCATGGTGCGCACAATCACATAGTGCGTTTCCTCAGGAATGTTGCCGTAGTAAATGACCATCAGCTGGACATAGAAGAAATCGGCCCACAGCAAACAAAAACCAAAGAACAGTTTGCCGATGTCGTGAAAATGGCTATCCTTGAGGCCCGACACCTCCCCTTGCTTGATACGGATAATGGCGGCCAGAATAATCAGCGCGCCCAGACCGATAAAAAAGGCTTTAACGAAATGATAGGCGCCAAACAGGGTCGAAATCCAGTGGGGATCCATGCTCATCACCAGATCGAAGCCGATCAAAGATAGAACCAGCGCGAAGGCCAGGATGTAGAAACCGCCCCAGATCGTCATACGGCGCTTGATTTCTTCCGGTTTGCTGTGGTTGCGTTGCCAGGCGTCAACAATCGATTGGCGCCACTTGCTGCGAGGTTGATTGGGGTCGATTTTGAGTTGCAGCGCGTTAAACAGGTACCCGAAGCCGAGTATATAAAGAATCAGCAGACCGATACAATCGCGGGTAAACAGAAAAGGGATATTCAACCAGACTTCCTTGCCGTGCAGATCTTCGTAGAGCCATGGGAAAATATGGGCCCGGCCCAAAAATAAAACCAAAAACAAAATATAAGAGATCGGAAAAAAGGCCGCAAAGGATTCCGATAGACCGGAAAGCGGTCCGCTCCAGCGTGCATTGGTCATGTGCATGACCGCCGAAAACAGGACCGCGCCCTGGGCAATGGCCGACCACAGGAGAAAATTAATCAGATAGGCCTGCCAGGCTCTTTCCGGGTGTTGGCTGGTCAACCCGAAAATAAAGGTCGCCACACCGATGGCCACCAGGACGAAAAACACCCATGGTGCTTTTGATCGATTGATTTCCATGCTTTTGGTATCGCTTTCACTCATAGCTGCGGACTTTCCCTTATGGTTTCGAATACACGAACTTCGGCCCCCTGTTTTTGAAAGAAATCCTTTAGGCCGTCCTCCTGCATCGGCTCGCAGGCGGCCAGCACGCCGAAATGCTCACCGGAACAGCGCGGATCATAATATTTCAACCAGCGAAAACTGGGCAGCCGGGTTTGGGTCAGTAGCCCCAGAACATTGCCGAAAACCGACCCGAGGATCGTGGCCTCAAATCCAACCACCACAAATGGCACGATGGCGATGATCGGTTTGCCGCTGACGATCAAATTCCAGCGTGTTGCGGTAAAAATGGCCAGCACAAATCCACCAATAAATCCCAATATTCCGCCGCACAGCGTAAACCAGCCCACCCAGCTCGATTTTAACTTCAGGGCGTCCATAATTTTGTGGCTGGGAATGGGCGTATTCACCCGGATAAACTGATAGCTCGATTGCTTCAAGGCTTCGATTGCGGCAACGACCTTATCTTCACTTTTAAAGAGCCCCATGATGTGTCGTTTAGGCGGCATGGCCAGCTTCCTCCGCGACGGTTTCCTTCATTTCAGTCATGGATACCGATGGCAAATGTTTGGCGAACAAGACGAACAAAAAGAAAAATACACAAAATGCACCCAGCATGATGCCGTATTCGATCATGGTCGGGGCATAAAGTCCCCAGGCATGGGGGGCAAACCCATGGGCCACGCCTCCGATGATGATGACAAAACGCTCCCACCACATGCCAAAATTGATGATCAGCGAAATCACAAAAAGCGATATGATGGTTGTGCGAACCCGCTTAAACACGAATAGCAGCGGAATCAGGGTGTTGCACAGCACCATGAAGAAAAAGCCCCAGCGGTAGTCACCCAGGGCCCGCCAGCGGAACTGCTCCATTTCGATGGTGTTGTGGCTGTACCAGGCGATAAAATATTCCGTGCCGTACGCCAGGCCGACGATCAGGCCCGTGAGCACGATCGTTTTGGCCACATTTTGCAGAACCTCCATGGTGATGATGTCCTCATACTTAAACATTTTTCGCAAGGGAATCATCAGCGTCAGTACCATGGCCAGGCCGGAGTGGATGGCCCCGGCCACAAAATAGGGGGCAAAGATGGTGGTGTGCCAGCCGGGAACAATACCCAGGGCGAAATCCCAGGAGACAACGCTGTGCACCGAAATGACCAGCGGGGTGGCCAGGGCGGCGAAAAACAGATAGCCGCGGGTGTAGTGGCGCCATTGCTCGTGGGCACCGGTCCAGCCGAACGAAAGAAACTTGAAAATTTTTTGGCGGGTGCCGGTCGATCGGTCACGGATCGCCGCCAGGTCCGGCAGCATGCCGGTGTACCAGAACAGCGAACTGACCGTCAGGTAGGTGCTGATGGCAATCACGTCGAACATCAGCGGTGACAGAAAATTAGGCCAGAGCAGTCGCTGGTTGGGCAATGGGAGCATGTAGTAGACCTGCCAGGCGCGCCCCAGGTGGATAAACGGAAACAGCCCGGCGACACACACGGCAAAGACCGTCATGGTTTCGGCGGCCCGGGCGATGGGATTGCGCCAGCCGGCCCGGAACAGATGTAAAATGGCGGATATCAGGGTTCCGGAATGGGCGATACCGACCCAGAAGACAAAGTTTATCAGATACGTTCCCCATCCCACCGGATTGTTCTGGCCGGCCACGCCAATGCCGACAAAGATTTGATAGGCCCAGCAGGCCGCGCCGATCAAGATCCCGAGAAACAGCAGGAAGACAATCCCCCAGTAATACCGTTTGGGCGGGGTCAAGGTGTCCAGAATCGTTTGATCAATTTTTGCAAAAGTTAGCTGCGACATAATTCTGTATCCAAATTGTTACCTTCGATTTAAGTTAATGCTCAGATAGCGCTATGGTGCCCCACTGTTTTGTCGCAGGAGCGCTGCACTTGAGGATCGGCCCGCGACCAGCGGGCCTGAAAGCGCACTCCGCGCACTCCTTGCGCTCCCTTTGATGAGCACTTCGTTTGCGAAGTCCTTGTTTTGCCTTCAGCCTCAAGTCGTTCCGCCGGGGACGCTCATCAAGGCGCGAAGCGCCGCGCCTTCTTCCTAAACCTCATGGGTCACTTTTTTCAAATAAATGACCGCCGGTTTGGTATTGACATAACCAATGGCCTGATAGGCGCGGGGATCATCAACGAGTTTGCGCACCCGGCTTTGGGTGTCCATCAAGCTGCCAAAGGTAAGGGCATTGGTCGGGCAGGTCTGGACGCAGGCCGGTATTACTTCACCATCCCGGATTTTACGATTTTCATTTTTAGCGACGCTGCGAACCTCCTTGATGCGTTGGATGCAAAAAGAGCATTTTTCCATGACACCCTTGCTGCGTACGGTTACATCCGGGTTCAATTGCTCGTTCATGGGTTCGGGCCACTGCCAGTCATACCAGTTGAAGCGACGCACCTTATAGGGACAATTCTGCACGCAAAAGCGGGTTCCGATGCAGCGATTGTAAATCTGATTATTCAAGCCTTCCGCCGAATGGTGGGGCGCATACACCGGGCAAACCGATTCGCAGGGAGCGTTGTCGCAGTGCTGGCACATCATGGGCAGAAAGGTCACTTTTTCCATATCGTCTTCCGAATGGTATCGTTCAACACTCAACCAGCCCATTTCGCGTCCCTCGAGCACCCGCTCCACGCCGACGACGCCGATGTTATTCTCTGCGTAACAGGCCGCGGCACAGGCCCCGCAGCCGATGCACCGGTCCAGATCGACCACCATGCCCCAGCGATAGTCCAGGTGGTCATGGGGCGGATAAAAATCGCGCTTCGGGTCATAGCCTTCGGGCAGAGGCAGCGTCAGCGGGAAATGCCCCATGGTCAGATCGGTTTTTGCCGGTTTTGCCGGCTGCTGCAGATCCTTCAGCTTGACCGAAAGGGCAAACGTGCGGCCATGCTGGATACGGCTGCCGGACGTGCTGGCCAGTTGCATGGACCGTCCAGTTTTTTTAATGGTCAGTTCTGGGATATTCAGGCTGGCGCCCCCGGAATCCGAATTGGTTTTGGCCGAGAGCAGTGCCATCGGATTTACGCCGACATCGCTGGCGTATCTGCCGTACGCAGTGTGTCCCTGCCCGATGTTCATGGCAGCCAGCCCCGGCGCAACGAGTTCACTCACATACACCGCGGTTTGCAGTTTACCGAAGGCGGTCTGAAGCTCGATAATATCTTCCTGCTTGACTCCGTTGGCGCCGGCCGTTTGGGGATTCATCAATACCGGTGTTTGCCAGGCGATGCGTGTCAGCGGGTCGGGAATTTCATTCAACCAGGGTTTATTGGCACCGCGCCCGTCAAAAAAGCGGATCGATGGCAGGGCCGCAAATGCCAAATCGGACTGCGGGCGTTCGGGTTGTTGCGATAATATATCCGTCAAGTCCTTTGACTGAGGCGGTTTTCGACTACTGGCGGGTTTGACGGTCAGACCGAAATTCCCGCCCTGCTGAAGTGTTTCAATCCATTGAAGCTCACTGTCGATGCCCCGCATTTCCGCAAGGTCGGCAATAAGGTAGTCCTTGTAGTTGCCGGCCGGCGGTTTACCTGAGAAACCGGCTCGCAGCATGACGTCCCCCAGGCTGGGTGCCTTGCTCATCTTGCCCATGGCCGGCTGCAAGCTCGACACCAGCAATTGCTTACCGCCGTATTCATCCCAGGTTTCAAGGGGCATTTGAACCGGCAGTACAAGATCGGCCGCCTGGGCTGTCTCATCCATAACGTTGCTGAAGGAGACCACGAAAAGATCATCGGCTGCTAAGGCTTGCTGCACCTGGCTTTCTTGCGGCAGCGTGAATACCGGATTCACATTGTTGAGCAACAGCAACTCGACGTTGTCACTTGGCAGTGAATTAAAAAATTGGCTGATATCAGCGCGCCTGGCGGCCTGTTCGACCCGGTGGCGGTTGGTAAAATCAATCAATTTCAGATCCGGGTCGAGCAGCAGATTGAGTAAGTTCACGGCCAGGTTGGCCTGCAATCCGTTGCTGCCGGAGGATCCCGTGCCGGTTCCCAGCACCAGGGGCCGGCTGGCGCCCATCAGTTGTATGATCAGCTTTTCATATAATTCCAGCGAAATGCCGGATTGTTGCAAAACCCTGTCCTGGGAGTAGGGCGCAGTGGCGGTATTCAAAAACTTCTGAAACGATTTGGGAAGGGATTTGCCTTTGCCGATATCCAGTGCCTGTCTGACCAGGCCGAGGGCGATTACGGACTCACTGCCGGGTTTGCAGGCCAGCCAGTGATCGGCATTGGCAGCGGTCAAGCCCTGGGCGGGGCTGACCTGAAAAAACAGATTTTTGGTTGCGTCCCTGAGTTCATGCATGGCTTTGAATTTCCATGCATATTCAACCGGCGAAAGCCACGTTTCAAGGAAATCCGCCCCAAAGGATACCAGAATATCGGCCTGTTCCATGTGATAGGATGCCAAGCCGTCCACGCCGAAAACTTTATCGTTGGCGGTCTTGATGGATTCATAGGCGAGCGGTTCAAACACCAGCGGCGGCGGCGATTTTAAATTTTGCAAAGACGCGGTGAAGAGTTTCATCAGGCTGTTGCCGACGGTCTCCGTCAGCATACGCACCCGGCCGTTTCCTTTTTGAGCGGTTTCGGCGGTCTTGGCCTTTAAGATGGCCTCGGCTTTTGAAAATGAAATGGATTGCCATTGGCCGTTTTTTTTCAGCATCGCCGTTTTAAGGCGGTCCGGATTGTATATTCCCTGCAGCGCGGCCTGCCCACGGATACAAAGCTTGCCCCGGTTGATCGGGTGCAATGGGTTGCCCTCTATTTTAACAATACGGGCTTCGCGGTTCTTCGCCAACACACCGCAACCAGCCGGGCACTCGCGGCAAGTCGACGCATACCAGGTGGCTTTACCGGCTACCATATCGTCAGGTGCTTGAACTTGGGAAAATAGAGTTTTGGGGGGAGGATTGCAGCCAACTGCAAAAGAGATGCTGCCCATACCGGCAATTTTAAGAAATGTGCGCCGATTCATATCAGAAACGATCTCCTGAAAACAGAACAGTAAAAATATGCTCTATCGAGAGTTTAATAACAAAATGAAAGTCAACAAGTACCAGCTATGTATAATCAATTAGAAGTTTCGGATGGTTCCGTTTTGACATCTAATTAGGAATCGTTCTTAGTTACGGCCTTATAAAAAAAAGCGAGGTTTTTGTCAAGCCGGTATGATAAAAAATGAGGTGATCACCGGTGCTTTAATATAAAAAATGTTGATTGTTAATGGGGTGAATACTTTATTTTATAGGTTTAAACACCCTATCTTAGGTGCTTAGCGACATCATATCGACAATTTATGGTCGATGATACAAACCGCGTGCGTTGATACGCTGAGGTTTCAGGTTTCAGGTGTCGGGTGTCAGGTGTCAGCCCAACCGCTGGCCCCAAAAATTCGACCAGCCTAATCGAATTTAGCAACTGCATTTGCACATGCGGGTAAATTACAATTGACAAACACCAAATTACAAATAAATCTCAAATCCCAATATCCAATGACCGAAACCCACTTTCCGCATTAATAAGGACATCGAGATTTGTTTGAGATTTGGGATAACATTAACCGTCAAATACGAGTTGAGCTCAACCGGCCTTGCGCATTCTCAGATTAATCTCCAGCCGTTCCAAAGACAGGTTGATGACATCTTTGGCCTTGTCTTTGCGGGCCCGGTAGTCATCAAAAAAAGCAATAACCTCATCGGCCCGCAGGATTCCGGCAGTCGGGATAATGGACGCCACCACCCGTTCGTAGAGCATCGGGTGAAAACTTTCAATCTGCTCCAAATTGGAGACATACCAGTCCCACATCAATTCAAGGGCATGGGGGTTGGTGCACAGGGCCACCACCGGCATGAATTTATTGCGGGCCGGCACCTTGTCCAATACGTATTGCTGGGTTTTTTCAATCAACCTGGCATCCTTGAAACAGCCCAGGGCGCTCAGGATATTCAGCCGTTCATGTTCAATTTGAGAAACCTGCAGCCGTTGATCGAACCAGGCAAATACCTGCTCATCTCCGGACAGGGCCCCGGTCTTCATCACGCTTTTCATGAGGTCCGCGTGAATCGCATCGCCATTGAGCAGCGCGGCAAATTGATCCCGGGCGAACTCGAGGACCGGCTGCGAACCATATAAGGCCGCATCCCAGATAATTTGGTCGCGCAGCATGGAGGTCGGATGATTCTCATCCGGCAGCGGTTCATAGCCGATGTTCGCCAGTATTTCTTCAAACTTTGGTGCGGCCAGGGCCTTGATTTTTTGCCGGCTGTCTTCTTCCAGCACCAGGTAGGCCGAATACAGATTCTCAGCCATGCTGGCCAGGGGCAGATAAGCGTCTTCCCGGTCATAAAAGCCGAGCAAATCCAGATAATCATCCAGGGTTGCCGCATTGCATCTCACCAGGGCGTAAAAATCATTTTGAAGGCCCCAGCGGTCTTCGGGCGGCATCGATTTTTCCCGCACCCGTCGGCCAAGTTCATCGATATTTTTTTGATCATCGTACTTGACGCGATAAAATCCCGTTTGCCGGTCATTGACCTTGTAGACCACGATATCATCATCAATGTCAATCATCTGTTCCTTTTGATCCAAGAGCAGGGATACTTGCCTGGCCGCACCCGTGTCGGAATAAAGTCTGACGGTGATCGGCACCAGCCATTTTTGATCGGAATCGTTCGGCAGGTAGGTGAAGCGCTGCTGGTTGATTGCCAGTTGATTGCCCCGGCGGTCAACCGTGATAACGGGAAAACCCGGTTGTTCGATCCAGCTTTTCATCATGGCGCTTATGGGCAGCCGGGAAACGGTCTCAAAGGCTTCCCACAGGTGATGACTGGCGGCGCAGCCGTATTCATAGGTCTTTAGAGTGGACGCATAAACGTAAAAATTCTCATTATATCAGCATGATAAGATAAAATACTACTTGACTTTTTTTGATATAAGTACTACTAAAATCACTCCTTTTATAGGCCTAGTTCCCTAAAACTG